>Ga0209490_10001415_pt1 | contig 23418 bp, 20 predicted proteins | sample MAT06_FD_187209 | JGI IMG/M metagenome (GOLD analysis project Ga0209490, IMG submission 187209) | Freshwater microbial communities from Lake Fryxell liftoff mats and glacier meltwater in Antarctica - MAT-06 (SPAdes) (version 2) | ecosystem: Environmental > Aquatic > Freshwater > Ice > Liftoff... | reverse complement strand
CCGCCTGTTGCAGGTCGAGCGTCGGGTACGCCTCCCGCGCCCGCGCAATGCCCTCGTCCGACGGGTCGACCCCCGCCACCCGCCACCCGCGCCTGGCCACCGCTGCCGCTACCGACCCGTTGCCACAGCCGAGGTCGAAGCAGCGCCGTTCGCCGCGCCACCCCGCCAGGATCTGATGGAGTGCCGGTAACAGATAGCCGTGCGACTCGTTGTGCGCCGCCGATTCCCAACGATAGCCGCGACCTTCCATCCGGCAGGGGTAATGCAATCACGTCCCATTGTCGAGTTGGTCGGCGGCCCTCGCCGCCTCCGCGGCCGACCGGCCGGCCCGGCCGGACGCCGATACTTGCTGCCCGACCGGCCAGGTGGTACCCCGGCGCGATGACGACGGTGCCGCCGACGATTCCGTTCCTCGATGTTCGCGCCGGCTACGTGGAGCTGCGCACGGAGATCGACCTCGCCATCGCGCGTGTCCTGGAGTCCGGCGTCTATATCCTCGGTGACGAGGTTCGTGCCTTCGAGCACGAGTTCGCCAGCTATTGCGGCGCCGCGCATTGCGTCGGCCTCGGTAATGGTCTCGAGGCCTTACGCTTCGCACTCATGGCGCTGAACGTCGGCCCCGGCGACGAGGTCATCGTGCCCTCGAACACCTACATCGCGACCTGGCTCGCCGTGGCCCAGGTCGGTGCCACACCGGTGCCGGTCGAGCCCGACGCGACCCACAACCTCGATCCCACCCTCGTCGAGCGCGCAATCACGCAACGTACCCGCGTCGTGCTGCCGGTCCACCTCTACGGTCAGCCGGCCGACCTCGACCCCATCCTGTCGATCGCGCGCCGCCACGGTCTGCGGGTGCTCGAGGACGCTGCCCAGGCGCACGGTGCTCGCTACCATGGCCGTCGCGTCGGTGCTCACGGGGATGTCGTCGCGTGGAGCTTCTATCCTGGCAAGAACCTGGGCGCTCTTGGCGATGCCGGTGCCATCACGACAAATGACCGCGATATTGCCAACCACATTCGGCTGCTTGGTAACTACGGCTCGCCACAGAAATACGTGCACGAGATCGCTGGCGCGAACAGCCGCATCGACCCCATCCAGGCGGCCGTTCTGAGGGTGAAGCTGACGCATCTCGACGATTGGAACACCCGTCGCTCCGCGATTGCCGCGCACTATCTAGAGGCGCTGCGCGATACCCCGCTCATCCTCCCCACCGTCGCCGCCGGGGTCAACCCTGCCTGGCACCTCTTTGTAGTCCGCTCAGGACGACGCGATGCGCTCCAGCACGCACTCACTGAGGGAGGCATCGGCACGCTCGTGCACTATCCGAAACCGCCTCACCTGCAGGGAGCCTTTGCTTCACTCGGTCTCAGGAGCGGCACCTTCCCGATTGCCGAATGCCTGGCCAACGAAGTCCTGAGCCTGCCTATCGGACCGCATCTCCAGCCCGATCACGTGTCTGCCATCATCGAGGCCTGCCACCCGTGAGCGAGCCCGCGGAGAACGCGCCAGGGCCCGACGCCCCCTCGCCTTCATCGGCCGGCTCCCACCGCGAGATCCTGCGTTCGACCTCGATCATCGGCGCCGCCTCGGTCATCAACATCCTCCTCGGCATCGTGCGCGTGAAGGTCCTCGCGGTCCTCGTCGGCCCTGCTGGCGTCGGGCTCATGGGGCTCCTGAGCCGCGTCATGACCACCGCCGCGACGCTCGCAGGTATGGGCCTCGGCCACAGTGGGGTTCGCCAGATCGCTGCCGCCGATGGCCCCGAAGCGCTGGCCCGCGTTCGCCGTGCTCTGTGGCTCGGCAGCCTCGCGCTCGGCGTGCTCGGGATGACGCTCTTGTGGCTCCTGCGCGAGCCGCTCGCACGCTGGGTCTTCGACGACACGACGCATGCCGCTGATGTCGGCTGGCTCGGCATCGGTGTCTTCTTCTCGCTCGTGAGCGCCTCGCAAACGGCTCTGTTGCAGGGGCTCCGCCGCATCGGCGATCTCGCGCGCGTGAGCATCCTCGGTGCCTTCATCGGCAGCACCATCGGGGTCGTGCTGGTGTGGCAGCTCGGTCTCAGCGGCATCGTCTGGATGTTGCTGGTCGTCCCGACCGCGAGCGCCTTGTTCGCCGCGCTGTTGGTCGCCCGGCTGCCGCGCCCCGCCGCCTCAGCGCTGCGCCTCGCCGAGCTGTGGCCCGAGTGGCGTCCGCTCTTCAGCCTCGGACTCGCGGTGATGGCCGCGACGCTGGTCACGGGCCTCACTCAGCTCCTCGTGCGCTCGCAGGTGACCGACGCGCTCGGCCTCGACGCAACCGGCCACTTCGAGGCGGCATGGTCGCTCTCGATGAACTACATCGGCTTCGTGCTCGCCGCGATGGCAGCTGACTACTATCCACGCCTCACCGCAGCCATAGGCGACCCGACCGTCGCCAACCGCCTCGTCAATGAGCAGGCCGAGGTCGCGCTCCTGCTGGCGGCGCCGGTGCTCGTCGGGATCGTGACGTTCGCCCCATTCGTCACCCATCTCCTCTACTCGTCGGCCTTCGAGCCGACGATCCACGTCTTGCGCCTGCAGGTCATCGGCGACGTGTTCAAGGTCGCCTCGTGGCCGATGGGCTTCATCCTCCTCGCGCGCGGCAACAATCGCCTGTACTTCCTGACGGAACTCGCTTGGAATGCGATCTATTTCGCCGGGGTCTCGGTGCTCCTCCCGGTCATCGGTCTCGAGGCGACCGGCATCGCCTTCATCGCGGCGTATGTCGCCTACCTCGTCGTCGTCTATCTCGCCGTCGTAAAGCTCAATGGCTTCCGACCGCGCCCGCGAACGGTGAAATTCTTGACCATGACATTCGCGATGACGCTGATCGTTGCTTCGTTGACCCGAGTAGATGCCAATGCGGCCCAGTGGTTGGGCCTCGTGTTGACACTCGCTACGTCATTCGTCAGCCTGCGGCGGTTGTTGGAGCTGCTCGAACTCGGCGGTAAGGTCGGTCGGCTCGAGGCGATATTGAGCAGGCTGCAACGCTTGATGGTCAGGGGTCCACGACGATGACTTCACGAGAGCTTAGGTTCGGCACCAGTATTGGCAACTACTGCACCATCGATCCCAGCGCCGAGATCGGGCAGGACGTCGTTATCGGCAATCGTGTCACCGTGTTTCCCGAGGTGCGCATCGGGAATGGTGCGCGCATCCTCGACGGGGCCATCATCGGTCGGCTGACCTACCGCACCCCTGCCGTGAGTCGAGTTACGCCAAGCAACTTCCAGCCAACCCTCATCGGCGAGGGAAGCGTCATTGGCTGCAACAGCGTCATCTACACCGGCGTCGAAATTGGTGCACAATGCCTGCTCGCGGACGGAGTGTCGATCCGCGAGGGGTCTCGGCTGGCCGCTGAGGTGCTTCTCGGTCGCTACGTGACCCTCAATTATTCCGCGCAAATCGGTGCACGCACACGCATCATGGACTACACGCACATCACCGGCAACGCTGTGGTTGGCGACGACTGCTTCATCAGCATCCAAGTCGGAACCGCTAATGACAACGACGTGTATCTGAACCGCTTTGGGCTTGGCAAGCAGCAGGCAGATCTTGCTCTAGCGGGACCCCGCATTGGTCACTACGTTGTCATTGGCACCGGAGCGTCGATCAATCCCGGAGTGGAAATTGGCGATGGCGCACTGGTCGGGGCCGGTGCGCTCGTGACCCGCCATGTGGCGCCTTGGACGATCGTGATGGGGGCTCCTGCGCGTTTCGTGAGCACTATCCCAGCGGAGTCGCATGCGCTCATCAGCGCACGTGCGCGCCTTCATGGGCAGCATCTCAGCGCGCCCGTAGGCTCGGAGTCATGATGCATCGCGTTGCTCATTCAATCCGGCTGGCTTCGCGTACGAACTCGGGATAATCGTGGATGTAGTCAGCCTCGTCGTAGGGCTCCGAAGCGAGCACGAGGCACACCGTGTCGGGCGCAAAGTCGTTCATCTCACGCCATGTCATCGGAGCAAGCAGGAGCCCCACCCGCGGATCCGACAGCGTCACCGAGACACGTCCCCGCCCATCGTCGAGATGTACATCGAGCCGTCCGCTCAGGCAGATCATCAGCTGGCGCAGCGCGCGATGCGCGTGTCCACCGCGCGTGACGCCGGTGGGCACGTGATGGATGTAGTAGACGCGTCGGATCGCGAAGGGCACGACACCATCATCCGGCTCGAGCGTCGTGAGGTCACCGCGCACGTCATGGAACGTTCGCAGCGGGAGCAGCACGATGTCGGCCGGGCTCATTTCGGCTCCGTTGCGGCTCGAGCGCCGCCTTCGGTCTCGAAGATCTGCCGCAGATACAGCCCGTAGTCCGAATTGTCGTAGCGCTGCGCGGCCAGCGCGAGCGCCTCCGCGTCGATGAAGCCATGGCGGAACGCGACCTCCTCGAGGCAGGCGATGCGCATGCCTTGCCGCCCTTGCACCGCGGCGACGAACTCCGATGCGCTCTGCAAGGCCTCGTGGGTGCCGGTATCGAGCCAGGCGATACCGCGCCCGAGTCGCACCATGCGCAGCTCGCCGCGCGCGAGGTAGGCCTTGTTGACGTCCGTGATCTCCAGCTCTCCACGGGCTGAGGGCCGGAGCTCGCGGGCCATCTGGACCACATGGTTGTCGTAAAGATAGAGGCCGGTGACGGCATAATTCGAGCGCGGTTTCGCCGGCTTCTCCTCGAGGTCGACGACGTTGCCGGCGGCGTCGACCTCGGCCACGCCGAACTCCTGCGGATTGCGCACCCAGTAGCCGAACACGGTCGCGCCCCGGTTCTGCTGGGCGGCGCTCCGTACCTTGGCGCCGAAGCCCTCGCCGTAGAACACATTGTCGCCAAGGATGAGGGCCACTGGCGAGTCGTCGATGAAGTCGGCGCCGAGGATGAAGGCCTGGGCGATGCCCTCGGGGCGCGCCTGTTCGAGGTAACGCAGGCGGATGCCGTAGTCGCTGCCATCGCCGAGCAGGCGTCGGTACATCGGCAGATCCTCGGGCGTCGAGATCAGCAAGATATCCCGGATATGTGCCAACATGAGCGTCGACAACGAATAGTAGATCATCGGCTTGTCGTGGATCGGCAACAGCTGCTTACTGATCACGCGCGTCGCCGGGTACAGCCGGGTACCCTTGCCGCCCGCCAGGATGATGCCTTTCATGGCGTGCCTCCAAGTCGCTCTGCGTAATTGATTTCGAGCCAGCGGCGATAGTCCCCGCTGCGCACTCCTGACACCCACGAAGCGTTCGCGAGGTACCACGCGACGGTGCGGCGCAGGCCTGAGTCGAAGCTCTCCAGCGGGGCCCAGCCGAGCTCCGCCCGGATCTTGCGATCGTCAATCGCATAGCGCCGGTCATGGCCGGGCCGGTCGGTGACATAGTTGATGAGTTCGCGGCGCGGTGGGCCGCTGTCGGCGACCAGTGCGTCGACGAGGTCGCAGATGCGTGTGACGACATCGATATTCGTCATCTCGGCGCGGCCACCCATGTCATAGACCTCGCCTGGTCGGCCGTGGCGTGTGACCTCGCCTAGTGCTGCGCAGTGGTCGCCCACGTAGATCCAATCGCGCACATTGAGCCCATCGCCATAGACCGGTAGCGGCTTGCGCTCGATGGCACTCATAATCATCAGCGGAATGAGCTTCTCTGGAAACTGCCGCGGACCATAGTTGTTCGAGCAGTGGGTCGTGATGACCGGCAGCCCGTAGGTGTGATGGGCTGCCCGCACAAAGTGGTCCGAGGCCGCCTTGGATGCGGCGTAGGGGCTGTTGGGGGAGTAGGCGGTGGTCTCGCAGAACGGCGGGTCGTCCGGTCCGAGACTGCCATAGACCTCATCCGTCGACACGTGCACAAATCGGAAATTGTCAGCCGCGGCGCCCGGCAGCATGTCCCGGTAACGGCGCGCCGCCTCTAGCAGGGTAAAGGTGCCGACGACGTTCGTCTCGACAAATGCGCCGGCGCTGAGGATCGAACGATCGACGTGCGATTCGGCCGCGAAGTGGACGATGGCGTCCGGCCGATGGGTCGCCATCAGCTCGCCGAGTAGCGCCGCATCGGTGATGCTCCCGTGGACGAACCGATGCAGCGGATTGTCGCGCAGGCTCGCCAGATTCGTCAAGTTGCCTGCGTACGTCAACGCGTCGAGCGTGACGACGCCCGTGCGCCGGGCCACCTCGGCGAGCACGAAGTTCGAGCCGATGAAGCCTGCGCCACCAGTGACTAGCCAGGTTGGGCTCGTCGTCATCGGGATTGCCACGCCAGCATGAGTCACCCTTTGAGCTTCAGGAAGAGGCGGTAGAACGGGCGATTCCGATAGTTCAGCGCCCACACGATCATCTTGGGCAACGAAGCACCCGAGAGCGCCGTCGCGACGGTGTCCGATAGCCGGACCTGGCGGCCCTCGGAGACCTGCCACATGAACCAGGTCTCGAGGAGCCGGGTCCGCGTGAGGTCCGTGATACGCGAATCGTCGAATCTGAGGGCGTCGGTATAGGCCTGGATGGCATTGATGTGTGCGAGCCTGAAATGGAAACGTGTGCGTTCGCGCAACGTATCGACCTCCGTCGAACCACCGCGCACGCCATGCCAACTGCTCTGTCCGACCCGGTAACGGACGAGAGGCTCCTCGATATACGCGACCGTGCCGAGCAGCGACGAGCGGAACGGAATCACCACGTCCTCGTTGACGATGTCCGACATCATCGGTCCGAAGCGATCGAACACTTCGCGCGCCCAGGCATGGCTCGCTCCGAGGATTCCGATACCCTTGCGGGCGACCCTGGCCGTGTCATTGAGCGCCTCCGCGCCATTGAATCCGCGCAGCGAGAGCAGACTTCCGTCTGCGTCCATCTCGGTGACCGCCGAGTGGATCGACATCGCGCGCCGGCCGCTGCCGAGCCAAACTTCGGCGATGCTCGCGGTGCGATGGGGCACCGAGATGTCGTCCCCGGCCGCGACGACGACGAGGTCGCCAGCGACCAGCTCCATGACCCGATTGACGTGGCCGCCGATGCCCAGGTTGCGAGGATTGCGATTCAGTTGGACCTGGTGGGGGCCATGATAGCTGTGGGCGAGCTCCTCCATGATGGCAAACGTTCCATCGGTCGAGCCGTCGTCCGACAAAATGATCTGAAGCGGAGTCCAGGTTTGTGCCAGCGCCGCCTCGACGGCCGCGCGCACCCATCGCACTTGATTGTACGCGAATACCGCAAAGGTGATGAGTGGACGATCATCCGTTTCCAATCTGTGCTCCGCGCCTCGCTCTTTCCTGGCCCCGAGGTGTAATGCACCAACCACCCCACTCCTTACAAGAGGCATTGCCGTCTCTTCATCGACCGGGACACCTTTCGTTGCTCCGGGCAGGGACGGATGCTACAGCTCCCGGGCTGTGACGTTGGTCCCCCAGACGCTCCATGTCAGCGGTGTCGCCGCTCACGCCGGCTCGCCGAGGCTGCTCCTCTTCGTCATCCTGGTGGTCACGTTGTGCGCGGGCGGCGGGCTCATCGCGCTCGAGTCGGAGACTCCCGACGCCGGCTTCCTGCTGAGCACGGTGGCGGCTACGTTCTCGCTCGCGGCGATCTTCGTCGAGGACTATCGCAGATCCGGCAATGCGTTGAGTCCAATGTGTCTGTCAGCGGTTATCATGTTTCTGCTGTTTCCGTTCCACGGCCTAGTGACCCAGGACAGCCCGTTCCTGACGTCTCTCATCGGCAATGACGCCGACCATTGGCGCGGCCTGGCGCTACTGGTGATGACCGCCTCCGTGCCGTTCTTCTGGCTCGGGTACAACTCCCGTCTCGGCGCGCGGTTAGCGGCCCGACTGCCGTCACCGGGTTTTCGCCTCGACGACGAGCACTCCAGCGTCCGCTGGAAACTCATCGTGCTCTATGTCTTTGCGATGCTGCCGCGGCTCCTGATCATCACGACCGGACAGCTGTTCCATTGGGGCGGCGAGCGGGAGGTCAGCGACTTCGACTTCATCTTGCACGTGCTTGGCAATATTCCGGTATTCGCGACCACGTATCTGTTGGTCGTCGGCGTGCGCAGCCGGAATCGCTTGTGGCTACTGACGGGGCTGTTGATGCTCGCTGGGGAAGTGGTATGGGGGCTCGTCTCCGGTTCCCGCATGCGCATGTTCATTCCGCTGGTGGCAGCCGTTGCCGCGCTCAGCTATCTCGGCCGACCGTTCCGGCTGCGACGGTTCCTGTTCGCGCTGGTCGCCTTCGCTTTGATCGTCTTCCCATTCACGACCGCTTTTCGCGAGGCCTATGTCGAGCGGACTGGCGAGCTGGGCCGTGATGGCATCGAAGGAACGAGCCTCTTCGATGTGGTGAGCGATGCGGCCATCAAAGGGGACGGTGGCGCCGATTTCTTCGAGGGCGATGGCCCCATCGAGGCTCTCGCCGAGCGCCTGCACGGCCTGACCAGCCTGGCGCTGATCATACGGTACACCCCGGAGCGACACGACTATCTGATGGGGGTACCCTACCTGCTGATCGCGCCGCAGATCCTGCTGCCGCGCTTCGTCTGGCCCGACAAGCCGCCCCTCTCGCCATTCTCGGACAGCTTCCGCTTCGACTATTGGGGCATCGATCCCAGCGGTGGCACTTCCGTCGCGACCTCGCTGCTTGGCGATTTGTGGGTCAATTTGCACCTCTTCGGGGCACTCGTTGGCTCGTGGTGTTTCGCGTTCTTCATGGCGTTCGTGTTCAGGCACCTGAAGTACGGCATCGTGACCGACTCCATTTTCCCGATGGTCGTGTTCGCGGCGCATCTCACGGACTTTCTGCACGCCTTTGAGGGCTCGCTCGACGGGACCGTCGCAGGCATCGTCAAGAGCCTCTTCATCTACTTCCTCATCGCCTGGTTCCTGTCACAGCGACGACCTCAGCGCGCCCCGGTCGGCACTCCAAGGGCACATGCTTAGCGGCAGGTCGAAGCTCGGTGCCGTCATAGCGGCGCTCGGTCCGGTCGCCCGTTTCGCGGCTGGTCCTCCGGTGCAGGATGCGACTCAGACCGCCCTGCGCCGTGCTCTCAGCGGACGGCCATGGAGCGCCGAGCCAACCGCGATGGCCCTGGCGGCGCAGGTCCAGCAGGTCGCGGTATGGACAAGCGTATCGGTGCCGGGGCTGGCACCCCTTCTGCGCGAGGTCGTCGCCTACCAGCGCAGGGTCGACGCGTTGTTGGAGCTCGGCCTCGCCCATGCTGCCAACGCGCTTCGCGGGTTGCCTCCGGTCGTCCTGCTCAAGGGCTCGGCCGCCGGCCGCTGGGTGTACCCCGACAGTGCTTGTCGTCAGCGCCGTGACCTGGATCTGCTGGTCGGAGATTCGCTGCCCGAGATCCGCCGGGCGCTCCTCGGACGCGGCTGGAAGGACGCCAATGACCCGCGTCACGGGGCCGACCCGGCAATCGTGCGCGCCTGGAACATGGCAGCGGAGTTCGGCGGCGGTCGGATCAACCTCGATCTGCATCGCCGCATCGTACACACCGATTGGTGCCGTCCCGATACGGCGCTCATGCTCGCGAGCAGCGTCGCTGGACGGGCGCCGCTACCCATCACGCAGCCTGCCGACACCATGGTGAACACCGCCATCCATCTCCTCGGAACGGGCTTTCACGAACCGCTCAAGGGCTGGCTCGACATGTTGGGTCTACTGCCGCTCGTGTCGCCGGCCGAGCTCGTGGCGCGCGCCCGGGCCCACGGTCTCGTGACCGGCACGTGGCTCTGTCTCGGCGTGCTCGGGCATTGGTTCGAGGCGCCGGTCGAGGCGCACCGTGCCGCCCTCGGCCGGCCACGACGCGGCTGGCTACTCCAGCACCTGAGCGCCGGCGAGCACGAGACGCCCGAGCGCCAGCCGCTGCCGCGCGGCGTGTCACATCGGCTCTGGCCATGGCTCGTACGCGACCTCGGTAATGGTCGTTGACATGCCCGCGGACGCGCCATAGTCCGAATGCCATGCCGCTCCGCATCGCGTACGTGACGTCACATCCCATCCAATATCAGGTGCCTCTCTTTCGTGCGCTGGCGCGGACCGCGGCTGTCGATTTCAAGGTGTTCTTCGGGACCGACTGGGGCGTCAGCGGGCAGTTCGACCCTGGCTTCGGGCGCCGCATCACCTGGGATATCCCGCTGCTCGAAGGCTACCCGCACTGCTTCATCCGGAATGTCGCGTGGCGGCCGTCGGTCGGGCGCTTCAGTGGACTCGTCAATCCCACGATCGGTCTGGAGCTGAAGCGTTGGCAGGCCGATGTCGTGGTCCAGCATGGCTATGCGCACGCGACCTCGTGGCTCACGATGGTGCAGTGTCGCGCGCTCGGGATCCCGGTGCTGCTGAGTGGCGACTCGCATCTGTTGGCACATCGCTCGACACGCTCGCGCCGCGGGCGGTTCGTGGCAGCGGCGATGATGCGGCGTCTCCTTGCGGGGGCGGTCGCCATCGGCACCTTGAACCGGGAGTACTGGCTTTCATTCGGTATTCCAGGCGAGAGGATCTACTTTGCACCCTATTGGGTCGACAACGAGTTCTTCCAATCGCGTGCCGCCAGCGCTCGCCTGCGCGCCCAGCAATGGCGACGTGAGCTGGCGATCGACGAGGACGCCAAGGTCGTGGTCTTCGCCGGCAAGCTCATCCCAGTCAAAGACTGTGCGACGCTCATCGAGGCCTTTGGAGCCGCTGCCCTCCCGAACAGCGCGTTGGTCATCGTTGGCGAAGGCGAGCTGCGGCAGTCGCTCGAGAATCAGGCGGCGCGCTTCCCGGGCGTAGCCATCAAGTTCGTGGGCTTTCTGAACCAAACGGAGATCCCAGCCGCCTACGCCCTCGCCGACGTGTTCGTGCTTCCTTCCGTGCGCGAGTCCTGGGGGCTCGTCATCAACGAGGCGATGAACCTGGCCAAGGCGGTCATTGTCTCGGACCAGGTCGGCTGTGCGCCGGATCTTGTCGCCGCGGACAATGGTTGGGTCTTCCCTGCGGGCGACGCGGGCGCGCTGACCAGGGTGCTGGACACGGCACTGACGGGAGACGATGCGAAACAGCGGCTCGCACGCATGGGGGCGGCGTCGCTCGCGCGGATCTCCCATTGGGGAGTGCCCGAGGCCGCGGCCGGGATCGTCGCAGCCGCCGAGGCGGTGCGGCGCGCGTGAGCGGCGCGGGCGATTCAGGCGAACAAGGCGTCGAGGGCTGCGTGCACCCGGCCCTCATACTTTGGAAACAAGAACTCGCGCTCGACGACGGCGCGCCCGGCGAGTCCCATGCGGCACCCCTCGTCCGAGAGTACGCGCCGCAGGGCGTGCATGAGAGCGTCGATGTCGTCCGGCGGAATGACCACGCCCGTCAGGTCATGGGCGACCACCTCGGGCGAGCCACCAGCCCGTGCTGCGATGCATGGCAACGCGAACGCCATTGCTTCGAGGTAGACGAGACCGAAGCCTTCGCCGCTCGACGGTAGGACGAAGGCGCGCGCGTTCTGGAAGAGCTCGGCCAACCTGACGTCGCTCACGCGGCCTGCAAACGTGACGTCGAGGCCGAGGTGTGAAGCGAGGGCCGCGAGGCGTTGTTGATCGGGGCCGTGACCGGCGATGACGAACGGTGGACCTTCGCCCGGGGTCAAGCGAGCCATGGCCTGGAGGGTGAGGTCGATCCCTTTGTAGGCATGCTCGGGGTGCAGCCGGCTCACCGCGAGCAGGTGGGCCTTACCGCGGACCGGGTTCGGCGGAAGCGGCCACATGGGGTCGAGGGCATTGTGGATGACCTTGATCCGCGAGGGCGAAACGCCCTGGTTGCGCACGAGATGGGCGGCGGTGTCCTCGCTCACCGGCCAGACGACGTCGGCCCGCCGCAAAGCCAGTCGTCGCTCGAGCCGTAGGGGCGTCCGGACATCGATACCGTGCGCGACGACCGCGATCTTTGCCCAAGGGGGAAAAGCGAGGCCAGGAACAGCAAGGTTCGGGTGCGCGAAGACGACGGCGCGTCGTTGACCGGGCCGCCGCCATGTACGCTCCAGAAGGGCGCGCGCGAGACGGGCACGGTCGCCATCATAGGTGCGATATTCGTGCGGCTCCGGCAGGTACGCTGCCTTGCGTCGGCCGCCCTGATCGAGGAGCACATGCACGCGCAGCCTTATGTCCTGGCGCTCCGCCCAGTGACAGAGGGCGAGGCTCAGCGCACAGGAGATGCGCGCGATGCCGCCGCTCGTGTCGAAGAGATCGGGGACGACGAAGTCGAGCTGAGCAATGGGGCTACGGGCGCTCAATCGGCCTCAGGAACGTTGGGTGATGAGGTAGCCGCCGATGGCGAGCACGTCCATCCGGGTTCGCAGGAAGCAGTCGATGGCCTCGTCCGGTGTGCACACGATTGGCTCGTTCTCGTTGAAGCTCGTGTTGAGCACGACCGGGATCCCGGTCTCCTTCTCGAACGCTTCGATGAGCTTGTAGTAACGCGGCGCGTCCCGCTTGGACACCGTTTGCAGGCGGCCGGTGTGGTCGATGTGGTCGGTCGCCTGGATGTCCTCGCGCCGCTCCGGAAGCGTCGGATAGACGAGCATCATGAACGGTGACGGGTGGCTGTGGGCGAAGTAGTCGCCGACGCGCTCTTCGAGGATGGCTGGGGCAAACGGTCGGAACCACTCGCGGTGCTTGATGCGCGCGTTGAGCATGTCCTTCATCGTGGGCAGGCCGGGATGGGCAATGATCGAGCGCGCGCCGAGGGCCCGTGGACCCCACTCCATGCGGCCCTGGAACCAGCCGACGACCTTGCCCTGGGCGATGTGCTTGGCGGTCTCCGCGCAGAGCGCGTCTTCGGCGAGGTACCGCGCGTCGTGCAGGAGACCGTGGCGCTCGAGTGCCTCGCCGATATCTTCATCGCCGAAGCTGTTGCCGAAGTAGGCGTGATTCATGGCTTCGCCGCGTGGGGCGCCGAGCGTGATGTGATGCACGAAGTAGGCGGCTCCAAAGGCGGTGCCGTCATCACCCGCGGCGGGGTGGGCGTAGAAGCGACGAAAGCCGGTCTGCTGGAAAATCTTGCCGTTGCCGACCGAATTCAAGGCTACGCCACCCGCGACACAGAGCGCATCGATTCCGGTCGTACGCTGAAGGTGGCGCAAGATGTGGAAGTAGACCTCTTCGAAGCGGGCCTGCAGGGAGGCGGCGAGATCCATGTCGCGCTCGGTCAGCGGGGTGCCACGCCGGGTGGCGGCGCCGAGTCGGTCGACCAGCGCGGCGGAGTAGAGCGGAGCGAGCGTCGGGTGCCCATCCTCGCTCATGCCGTAGTCGACGCCTTCGCTGTGATGGATGAAGTAGTCGAGGTCGAGCGCGAATCGACCGTCGTCCTCGAGCTGGACGAGGTCGCGCATGAGGCTGAGATACTTTGGCTTTCCGTAGGGCGCGAGCCCCATGATCTTGCCCTCGTCACCGTACCGGTCGTAGCCGATGAACTGGCAGATGGCCGAATAGAAGATCCCAAGCGAGTGCGGGAAGAGCACGCGGTCGAGGACTTTGAAGCGATCGCCTTCACCAATGGCGGTCATCGTCGATGCGAAGTCGCCAAAGCCGTCGATGGTCAGGATGGCGGCTTTGTCGAAGCCTGATGGCAGGTAGGTCGAAGCCGCGTGGCACAGGTGGTGCTCGATGTTGTGGACACGCGCCCCAAGAGACGAGGGGGCGACGCCCGTGGCCTCGGCGACGAGCGTTGGGATGTCACGAAGCTGGGCCCGGTTCTCGAGCCGTTGCTTGGCGAGCTTGGAGATTCGTCCGAGATTCTTGAGTGAGAACGATAGCTTGTCGAGGAGGTTGGCACGGCCATCGCGCCCCACGGCGATGTGGTCGATGTCGCCGACGGAGATGTCGCCCATCGCGAGGAGCTTCTTGATGGCGAGCGCGGGGAAGCCGGCGAAGTGCTTCACGCGATTCAGGCGTTCTTCAGCGATGGCACCGACGAGCTCGCCATTCTTCAGGAGCACCGCCGAGGCGTCGGCGTGGAATGCATTGATACCGAGGATGATGGCCATCTCGTCCAGTCTCCGGGGCGGGGCGCTCGCGATGCGGTGCCGCTGGACTGCTTAGCACCGTTCGCCGCGTTCGGCGTATCTCAATCCGTCACGTTGTGGCCGCACGCGTGGAGGCCGCGCGGTGCAAATCGCGCCGATCCGTGTTAGCGGAGAGCCATGCACGTCGGGGAACCAGAATCGGTGCCGCGTCAGGAAGCCGGGCCATCGCCGCGGCTCGCACACGTCTGTATCGTGTCCAGTGGGGCCGAAGGGGCGATCGGGCTGTCGGTCAAGCGGGCGTTCGAAGCACTCGGGCGGCGGGTGTCGTACCTGCCTTATCTCGACTGGCTGCCGAAGCTTGGGTCCGCATCGTTTCGTGGGTCGGGGATCATCAATCGTGGCATCGCCTCGCTGACGCGACCGGCGATCGAGGTGCGCCTGGTCGCTGCGCTGAAGTCGCTGCGGCCCGACCTCGTGCTCTTCATCAAGTGTGATGACCTCCACGCAACGACGTACACCGCGATCCGGCGGGCCACGGGTGCGCCGCTCGTCGCCTTTCATCCCGATGACCCGTGGAACTTTGCCACCACGTTTCGGCGAGGCCCTTCACACCCGCGGGCCGAACTCCAGATCCGGCAGGTCGATGCGATGTTCCTGTGGTCGCGGGCGCTCGTGCAGCGGGCAGCGGCCGAGGGGGCGCAGCGTGCGTTCTATCTGCCGTTCGCGTGTGACCCAGCACTGCATATGCAGGTTGATGCGGTGACCACGGAGGAGCAGCGGGAGCTCGGCGCCGACGTGTGCTTTATCGGCAACTGGGATGCGGAGCGCGAGGCGTGGCTCGGACCGGTCGCGGATGCGGGTATCGACCTGGCGATCTGGGGCGCCGAGTACTGGCGGGATCGTTGCAAACACGACGGTCTCAAGAAGGCCTGGCGGGGACGGCCGCTGTTCGGGGTCGAGCAGGCCAAGGCCGCGCGCGCGAGCCGGATCATGGTCAACGTGCTGCGCACTCAGAACAAGGGCGCCACCAACATGCGCACGTTCGAGATCCCGTGCACCGGCGGCTTCATGCTGCACGAGCGCTCGGCCGAGGCGGCGGCGATCTTTCCACCCGATGTGGCGTGCGGGGACTTCGGGACGCCCGATGAGCTCGTACTGGCAATCCGCCGGTGGCTCGACGACCCAGCCGGGCGTGCAGCGGTGGCGGCCGAGGGGCATCGACGGGCGCTGGCTTGGACCTACCGCGAATGGGCGATGAGGCTGCTCGAGCGCTGTGAAGGCTGGGCCGGCTGATGCCTCGCAGGTTGCGGATTGCGCTTGTGTCGTCGGTCGGGGGGCACCTCGCGGAGCTGCTCGAGCTCGAGCCGGCGTTCGCCGACCACTCGTGCTTGTGGGTCCTCAACGATGCGTCCCCAGTTCTGCCCGCGGATCGCGAGTCGCGTCGGGTGAGCCACGCCGAGCGGGACTGGAAGGTCGCCTGGAATCTCGTCGAGTTTGCGGCGTTGTTCGCGCGCGAGCGGCCCGACGTGGTCGTTTCGATGGGCGCGGGTCCCGCGGTGCCGGCCGCGTTGGTGGCGGCCCTGGTCGGGATCCCGGTCATCTATATCGAGCCTTCGTCGGCGGTGCGCGTGCCGACCCTGACGGGGCGACTCATGCGCTTTTTGACCTCGCGCCGCTACGTGCAGTGGGCCGCGCTGGCTGAGCGTCTGCCAGGCAGTCGTTATGTCGGAGGCCTGTTGTGACGCGGGTGCTCGCCGTCGTCGGTACGCGCGGCCCGTTCCCGCGCCTCATCGAGGCATTGGCGCTGCTCGCTGCCGAGACCGGCTGGCAGGTGTGCGTCCAGCACGCGAGCGACCTCCTACCGAGCGGGCTCGAGGGCTGGCGCGAGCTGCCGCGCGCAGAGGTCCTGCGTGAGCTCGCGCTGGCCGACGCGGTCGTTTGTCACGGTGGCTCTGGTACCATCCGCGACGCGCTCGCCGCGGGCCATCGGCCGATCGTCGTGGCGCGGCTCGCCCGCCATGCCGAGCACGTCAACGATCATCAGCTCGAGCTGGTCGCGGCGCTCGGAGAGCGGGTCGTGCCGATAGAGGACCTCGCTGGCGAACGACTCACAGGCGCGCTGAAAGAGGCGATTGTCGTGGCGCGGCGGCAGGTTACGGTGGCTCTTCCAGGAGACTCCCTGCGCCTTGCGCTCGGTGAAGAACTCGCCGGGATCGCTCGCTCGCAACCGGCGCGGCGCACGCGTTTGCTCTACGGGATCTTTGGGCGGCTGTTTCCCAGCGCGTCGCGGTAGAGCGTCTCCAAGCGTTCGATGAGGTGCGGCCAGGCGTGCTCGGCCGCGAGCGCTGCGAGGCCGGCCGCAAAGCGTGTACGCCCGGTCGCGAGCACGTCGTTCAGCGCCGCCGCGAGATCGGCGGGCGCCAGCGTGGTGACGCGACCGGCGCCATGACGGCGAACCGCGGGCGCGAGGCCGACCTCCGACGAGACGATGACGGGTGTGCCGTGGTGCGCGGCTTCGATGACCACGACTCCGAAGTTCTCGTCGAGCGACGGCAGCACGAATGCCTCGGCGGCGGCAAACCAATCGCTCTTGTCGCTGCCCGCGACCGAGCCAACAAAGACCACCCGGTCCGCGATCCCGAGCGCCTGCACTCTGGCTTCGACCTCGGCCCGATGACCCGCCTCGTCGGGTCCCGCCAGCACCAGGTCGAGCTCGGGATGCGCGTGCACGATGAGCGCAAACGCATCGACGAGGCCGATGAGCCCCTTCTTGCGGGCGATGCGTGAGAGGAACAACAGGTACGGGCGCGCATGCGGGCGGCGGCCCGACGCGGCAAGCGGTGTGGCAACGCCCTGCGGCAGGACGACGATGCGCGAGTGCAGGGGCTTGGACATGAGCGCGCGAACGGCTTCCGCTTCATGCTCGGTCGAGGCCTGGATATGAGCGGCGCCGAGCAGGTTCGGTCGATCGAGTGCCATCATCCAGGCCGCCTTCAGATGCTGCCGCTGGCGCAACGAGTAGCTGTCGAGCATGCCACAGGGCCTAAGCAGATAGGGCAATCCGCGCGCCCGGAAGGCCGCCATCGCGAGGCTGACGGGCAGCGTGAAGACGCCGTGCACATGGGCCACATCGAAGGCGGTGGGTGCCCGCCAACTGCCCAACAAATGGCCGCCGGAGGGGTAGGGGACCCAGGCCCGGAGAGCGCGCTGGACGTCCATGTGAACGGCAGGATCGAAGACCGCCTGGCCCGGGCCACCCGGCTGGTAGCGTCGACCTGCGCCCGCCGCGTCCGTCGTCAACACCGACACCGAATGCCCGCGCCGGGCCAGCTCCGCGGTCATCTGCCGCAGGACCTCGGTCGGGCCACCGCTCTCAGCCGCGACACCGGCGATCACGTGCAGGATTCGCATCGCCCGGCAAGCAATCACAAATCGTCGCGCAACGCGACACCGGGCGTTGCAAGCGTCGCAAGCGGGGCTGGTAGAGCACGTGTTGCGGCTTCCCAGCCGCCCCGAGCTGTGCCAGCTTGCGCCCCGATGTGTGGGATATTTGGATATTTTCTGCGACGCTCGGGTGAGGACGAGGCGCGTGCGATGTTGCCGATAGCACTCGTGGCGCTCCATCACCGAGGTCCCGACGACCAGGGCACGGCGGTTGCCCGCGCCGGAGACTGGACCATCGGATTCGCCCACACGCGCCTGTCGATCCTTGACGTGTCCGCGGCCGGACACCAGCCGATGCTTGGCGAGGCCGGACAGATGCTCGTCCTGAACGGCGAGATCTACAATCACCTCGAGCTGCGTCCAGCGCTCGAAGCCGACGGTGTGCGCTTCATCGGCACCTCTGACACCGAGACGCTTCTTTACTTGCTGATCAAGGAAGGCGTGGCAGCGCTCGACCGCCTGACCGGCATGTTTGCATTCGCATTCTGGGATCCCGCCTCCGCGACGCTCATCATGGCGCGTGATCGGCTCGGCAAGAAGCCGCTCTACTGGGTGCGACACCCGACCGGTGGCCTCGTCTTCGCTTCCGAGGTTCGCGCCCTGCTCGCAACCGGGGCGGCGCCGCGCGAGCTGGATCCGCTGGGCCTCGTGCGCTGGCTCGAGCGCGGGTCTTCGCAAGAACCGACCACTCTCATCCGTGGGGTGCGCTCGGTGCGACCCGGCCACGTCATGACCGTCTCGGCGTCGGGCGAGCATGAACGCGCCTATTGGACGCTCGACCTCGCACCGGCCCCGCTCGACTGGCGCGATCAGCTCGAAGCGACACTCGATGATGCCGTCCGTCTGCGCCTCCTGGCGGACCGACCGTTGGGCGTCTTTCTCTCCGGTGGGGTCGACTCTTCCGCCATCGCTGCGATCGCCGTGCGACATGCACGGGCGAGCCTCGAGACGTTCACGCTGACATTCGACGAAGAAGCCTGGGATGAAGGCGCCCGGGCCAAGGCGATGGCGGATCGACTGGGCTTGAACCACAACGCGAGTCACCTCACCGCGAGCGAAGCGCTTTCTCACATGGACGACGCGCTCGCTGCCCAGGACCTGCCGTCTCATGATGGCTTCAACACCTGGTTCGTCACGCGTGCCGCGCGTGCCCATGGCTTCGTGGTGGCGCTGGCCGGCACGGGCGGTGACGAGCTCTTCTCGGGTTATCCGCACTTCCGGCGCTTCAAGATCCTACAGCGCTTCGGCGCGGCCACCCGATTCCTACCGGCCGCCTTGCGCCGGTCGTTCGGCAACGGGCTTCACCCGGGGTTCCCGACCCGCATCCAGAAGGTCATCGAGCTCGCAGGCAGTCAGGGGCGACCGGAAGCCATCTATGCGGTCCTGCGCGAGATGTTCTCGCATGTCGCGATCGAGCGACTGCTGGGCCATACGGTCGCGCAGCCCGAGCACCACTCCTCACCTCCGCGGTTCGCCGCTGCCTATGCCGCGTCCGCGCGGGACCCCGAGACACAGCTTTCACTGCTCGAGCTCGACGGCTATCTCGTCGACACGCAACTGCGGGACATCGACACCATGTCGATGGCCCATGGTCTCGAGGTTCGCTCCCCGCTCCTCGATGACCGCCTCATCGCCGCAGTGCTGGCCGTTCCGAGCAGCTTCAGGGTGCCCTCGAAGGGCATCAACAAGCGCCTCCTGGTCGACCTGGCGGGCCTGCCTCACGCGCATTTTCGACAACCCAAGCGCGGCTTCGTCATCCCATGGGAACAGTGGCTGCGTGGGCCGCTCGCGAACTGGACCGCGAGCCACCTCGCGCCTGGGATCCTCGCCGAGACGGGCGCGCTCGATCCCGCGGTCGTCGGCGAGAAGGTGCAGCGCTTCAACCATGGTCGCGGCGGTGTCGTCGCGTCACGCGTGCTGTCGCTGGTGGCGCTCTCGGCGTGGTGCCAACGATATGGTATTCGCAATCCTGGCTGAGCCGAGCCTTCTTCAACCAGGGTCGACTGGACGCCATGGGTCTTTTGAGTACCGCTCGTTTCATCCTCCAGCACCCGATCGGGCAGCGCGCGCCGCTTCGCAGCCTCGGCGACTGGGTGAAATGGCAGGTCGGTAGCCGCATCCTGCCGGGACCGGCGATCCTATCCTGGGTCGGCGGGACGCGTTTGATCGTGGCGCCCGGCATGACTGGCGCTACCGGCAACCTCTATGTCGGTCTGCACGAGATCGAGGAGATGGCCTTCGCGCTCCACTTACTGCGACCCGGTGACCTGATGCTCGACGTCGGCGCCAACATCGGCAGCTACACCGTGCTCGCGGCCGGTGCTGCCGGTGCCACCGTACATGCGTTCGAGCCGGTCGCGACGAGTCACGCCCGGCTCGCTGACAATGTGCGCCTCAACGGGCTCGAGGCGCGCGTCACATTGCATGCGGTCGCCGTTGGCGCAGAGGATGGCGAGATGCGGATGGAGGTCGACCAGGACACCACCAACCGCGTCCTGGAAAGCGCCGAAACGAGCTCCAACGCGACTGCGCTGGTGCCGGTCGCAGCACTCGATAGCCTCTTTCCAGACGCGCACCCGGTCTTCATCAAGATCGATGTCGAGGGCTTCGAAGCTGCTGTGCTCGACGGGGCCCGCGCAATCCTTGGCAGGACGATGGCGGTCGTGTCCGAGGTCTCCAAACATGGCGAGCGTGTCTTTGCAGCCTTCGCCGCCGCCGGCCTCCACCCTGTGCGCTATGAACCCTTCTCGCGCCGTCTGGTGCCGTTGGCCACCCCCGCCTGCAATGAACGTGGCAACACGCTGTGGTTGCGTGACCTCGACTGGGCCGCGGATCGTTTGCGTCAGGCGCCGCGCTACACCGTGAAAGGGCTGACGTTGTGATGAGCACGCGGGCGGTGCCGTGGCGAGCTGCCCGCACGGACCGCGGTCATGGGGTCGCGTCCGCTGCCGGCGCCTTCATCGTGCCCGCGTCCGCGTCACCCGCGGTCGGGACAGCGCATCCGGCCGCCGCTGCGGCCTTCGAGATCCGCCCCTGCACGACCGCGTCGTTGCCGTAACGCTCATCGAGCTCGACGAAGCTCGCGGCCCCTTCGATGCCCTCGTCATGCTCGAGCTGGTTTAGCACCGCGACCACCTTGTCGGCGGGCCAGGGCCGCGCACCGGCCCGACAGACCAGGCGCGACGCGGCGACGAGGTAAAAGCTGCCTTCGAGAATCCGATCGGTCTCCGGGTCGCCCGCGCGGATGCGTGACGCGATTGTCGCCCGTTCGAACGCCTTCTTGTAGTTGCCCTCGGCCCAGGCGAGCGCGGCCAGCATCCGCTGCGCCTTGAAGTGCTGCGGGTAGCGCTCGATGATCCTGGCGAGCTGTTCTTTGGCCGGCCCGAGCTCCTTCTGTTCGAGGAACGTCGTCGCCAGCAGAAAGCGCGTCTCGAAGTCGTCCGGGTCCGACTCGACGAGCGCCGTCAGCTCCTTTCGCGCCAGCTCGTGCTGCCCCTTGTCGGCCGCCAGTCCAGCCAGGTTGAAGCGCGCCGCGCGCGACTTCGGGTCGAGCTCCAGCGCCCTATTCAAGGCCGTCTCGGCCGCCGCTGGATGCCCCAACGATCGCTCAGCGGCGCCGACCGCAAGCCACGCACCGGCACTCTTGGCGTCCCGCTCGGTCGCCACCGTCGCGGCACGCAGCGCCTCCTCCCCATTGCCCGCGACCTGATACGCGGTCGCGATCACGACCCAGCCCTCGGCATCGAGGCGGTGATCATCGACCAGCTCACGCGCCGCCTTCAGGCTCGCCTCGAGCTCGCCGGCCTTGATGAGCCGCCGTAGCGCCTCGACCTTGTCGCTGTACGACTGGTCTTTTGGCCGGTCGGGCGCCGGCCGCGCGCTGATGGGCCGTGTCGGAGGCGGCTCTTCTTTGTTGCCGCCACAGGCACCGAGCACCACCGCCAACATCACACCGATCAAGCTTCGCATCGTCGCTCCCGAGCGGACCTACCGGCCCGTCTTTGGTCTGAAACCATCCCGCGGCGCAAGTTCCATCACCTGTCCTGCCGAGGCCAGGGACACGCCCGTTCAGCGATGTTGATTGCTTTGTCCGAAACCCGCTGGTAGAGGGCGCGCGCTTATGGACCTGCGCAACATCGCCATTATCGCCCACGTCGACCACGGCAAGACCACCCTCGTCGACGGCCTGCTCAAACAGTCCGGTACGCTTCGCGACAATCGCGGCGGCGACACGAACGAACGCGTGATGGACTTCAACGATCAAGAGAAGGAACGCGGCATCACCATCACCGCCAAGAACACGGCTGTGACGTGGCGCGGCACCCGCATCAACATCGTCGACACCCCGGGCCACTCCGACTTCGGCTCCGAGGTCGAGCGCGTGCTGCGTATGGTCGACGGCGTGCTCCTGCTCGTCGACGCAGCCGAAGGCCCGATGCCGCAGACCCGCTTCGTGCTGCGCAAGTCGCTCGAGCTCGGTCTCAAGGCGCTCGTCTGTATCAATAAGATCGACCGCAAGGATGCCCGCCCGAAGGAGGTCCTCGACGAGGTCTTCGACCTCTTCGTGTCGCTTGGCGCCAACGACGAGCAGCTCGACTTCCCGGTGATCTACGCCGTCGGGCGCGAGGGTTGGGCGGTCAATGAGCTTGGGCAGACGTCGAGCGACCTCGTGCCGATGTTCCAGTTCATCATCGACCACGTGCCGCTGCCGACGTCGGACCCGGCGCTGCCGCTGCAGATGCAGGTCGGCCTCCTGATGCACTCGCCGTTCCTTGGCCGTATCGCGGTCGGGCGCATCTACGCGGGACAGATCAAGCGTGGCCAGCAGGCGGTCGTGTGTCGCCCGGATGGCTCACGCGAGCAGTTCCGCGTGTCGCAGCTCATGACCTTCAAGGGTCTCGAGCGCATCGACTGCGATGAGGCTTCGGCCGGCGACATCATTGCACTCGCCGGGGCCGGTGACGCCACCGTCGGCGACACGATCTGCCTCGCGGCGTCGCCAGTGCCGATGCCCGCCATCGCCATCGACGCGCCGACGATGAGCATGACGTTCTCGCCGAACAACTCACCGTTCGGTGGGCGCGAAGGCAAGTTCGTCACCTCGCGCCAGATCCGCGACCGCCTCGACCGCGAGCTCTTGTCGAACGTCGGCCTGAAGATCGAGCAGGGCAGCTCGCTCGAGCAGTTCGTCGTGTCGGGCCGTGGCACACTGCATCTGTCGGTCTTGATCGAGACGATGCGGCGCGAAGGCTTCGAGCTCTCGGTGTCACCGCCGCAGGTCATTACCCGCATCAACGAAGACGGCAAGCTCGAGGAGCCGATCGAAGAGGTCGCCATCGACTGCGCTGAAGCCTACTCCGGCTCGGTCATCGAGAAGCTCAACACCCGTGGTGGCGAGCTGCTCGACCTCCAGGCGAGCCTCGACGGCCACGTGCGCATGCGTTGGTACTGCCCGTCGCAGGGCCTCATCGGCTACCGCTCGGAGTACCTGACCGACACGCGCGGTACCGGCACCATCATGCACCTCTTCAGCCACTACGCCGTGACCAAGGGGCGCACGCGCATGCGCAAGAACGGCGTGATGATCGTGCAGGACGATGGCGAGACCATCACCTACTCGCTCAACACCCTGCAGGAGCGCGGGCAGCTGTTCGTGCACCCACAGCAGCAGGTCTATCACGGACAAATCATCGGCCTGCACGCCCGTGAGAACGACCTCGTGGTGAACCCCTCGAAGGTCAAGAAGCTCACGAACATCCGCAGCGCCGGCAACGACGAGAACATCTTCCTCACGCCGCCGCGCCAGTTCAGCCTCGAAGAGGCGCTCGAGTTCATCGGCTCGGAAGAGCTCGTCGAGGTCACCCCGAAGAGCATCCGTCTGCGCAAGAAGTACCTCGACCACAACGAGCGCAAGCGCTTCGACAAGACCTCGAACTCCTGAGCTCGGTCCGCGTCGTGCTGGCTTGCCAGCAACGGCAGCCGAAGGCGATACGGCTTG
>Ga0209490_10001413_pt1 | contig 23439 bp, 13 predicted proteins | sample MAT06_FD_187209 | JGI IMG/M metagenome (GOLD analysis project Ga0209490, IMG submission 187209) | Freshwater microbial communities from Lake Fryxell liftoff mats and glacier meltwater in Antarctica - MAT-06 (SPAdes) (version 2) | ecosystem: Environmental > Aquatic > Freshwater > Ice > Liftoff... | reverse complement strand
AAATTCAGCGGTAGCAGCGAGACTCCCTCCAACCGAGACTGCACCCAACCGTCGCCCCAATACCACTCGTGAAACCCGTCAATTCCCTCACTCAACAACAGGCGCACACAATTCTGCTCAGCAATATCGCGGTGGGGCGATTCCCCTGTGCATGGTCAACTAATTTGACTTGCCGCAAAATATTATTGACCGCCAAGTCAGAAAAATGAAAATGATCTCCCCCTCCAACAATGTAGCGATCGAGCTTTGGACTTTTATGATTAATCTAAATTGTGTGGCCGGTCTTTGATTTTTGTGCGATTTCTTAAAGTAGACTGACAGCGTTCCCAATAAATTTTAGCCACGCGATCGCCCTGATTCTGATGCCAACACTCGGAAAACAGCCGCCCCGCTTTAGCTAACTTCCCTTCTGAGTAAATTTCCAAAGCTTCGGCAAACAATTGCAGCGTAGCTAACTTGCCCTCTTTAATTTCTGGCGGATCGCAATCAAACACCTCATAAACCGTCACCGCTTCAGATTTTCCCTTGACTTTTACCGTATCTAGCGTGCGGATTGCGTACTGGGATGGATTTTCTAAACGCGAGTAAGTTTCCTGGGTGATTAACAGCGACACCCCATAATTTTTCGTCAATCCCTCCACGCGAGAGGCTAAATTCACCGCATCGCTGATTACCGTACCGTCCATGCGATTTTGACCGCCCACCGTTCCCAGCATCAAATAACCCGTATTAATTCCAATCCCAATCTGAATCGGTGCATAGCCAGAAATAGCGCGGTGTTGATTGTATTCAACTAGGCCCTGCAGCATAGCAATTCCCGCTTTCACAGCATTATCAGCTTCCCCACTAAACAGCGCCATAATCGCATCGCCAATATATTTATCAATAAACCCCTTATTTTCATTAATAACTGGTTCCATACGAGAAAGATAGGAATTGATAAATTTGAAATTATCCTCCGGTGTCATACTTTCCGAAAGGGTGGTAAAGTCACGAATATCAGAAAATAGCACCGACATTTCCAACTGCACTTGGTCGCCCAATTCCACATCAATAATGCTTGATTTGTCTAAAAAATGGAGAAACTGATTGGGGACGAAGCGCTCGTAAGCTTTGTTGAGTTGGAACAATTCATTGGTAAATCTGATTCGCTCTGTTTCGGCTTTTTTGCGCTCCGTGATATCTTGAAAGGCTACAATTGCATAAGAAATATTATCCTTTTCATCATAGATGGGAGTACCCCAAGCCTCGATCGGAATAATCTTGTCGCCTTGGTGGACTTCCATATCATCAGCGGTAGCACTTTCGCCCCTCAACGCTTGCACAAGAGGCAATTGGGCAGAGGGATATTCCTGCTCTGTTCCAGCTTGATAGATGTGATAAATTTCTGCTATTTGCTCGCTGGCGACTTGAGGAATAACTCCTTTACCTAATAATTGAATAGCAACGCGATTACTATAGTGAGGTTTGCCAGAAGCATCCAGCACTGATATCCCTACCGGAATTGCTTCTAAAAATTGAGTGAGTCTGTTCTCACTTTCGCGGACTTCTGTATAAAGCTTAGAATTTTGAATCGAGATCGCCGCTTGTCCAGATAACACTTTTAATAGTTCCACTCTTTCTGGGGTAAAAGCTCCGGCGGTCAAATTGTTTTCTAGATAAACAATACTGACGATTTGAGATTGGTTAATCAGCGGCACGCATAAAATTGATTTGGGCTGATTTTTTTGGATGTAGGAGTCGTTGGTAAATTGTCCCGATCGGACAGCATCATCTAATACCACACTTTCTTGAGTACGAGCCACGTAATTAACAATCGAGGAGGAAATTTCTTGACAGTTCTCAACGGAGATTGACTGCAATACAGTGACGAGTTCGTTATCTATTGTCCCTTCAGCTTCAATTAATAGTTTTCCCTGGCTTGGCAAAATTAGAGAGCCTCGTTGTGCTCCCGCATTTTCCATCAAAATTTTCATCAAGCTAGACAGTAACTTATCTAGCAATATTTCGCCAGAGATCGCCTGGGAAGCTTTCGTTACTGTGGCGATATCTAGATTACTACCCGAACCCGTGGTGGTCACTGTTGCGGTAGTTTTAGTGTTTTTTCTTCCCGGTTGAATTGCTTTTAATAACTGGGGATATCGCGTTTCTAAATCTTTTACCTTAGCAGTGGCTCCCCATTGGATATAACAATAATACGCCTCAATTATGTATACTTGAGCAATTTTTTCTTTACCCCATTCTAGGTAAAATTTGGCTGCTAGTTCATTAGCTAGTGCTTCTTCGTTGAGGAATTGATTTTCTTTGGCTCCAGAAATGGCGCGATCGTACATTTCAATCGCCTCAGCTTTATTGCCCAAAACCCGATGTTTTTCGGCCTCAACCAAATACCATTTATGCAGATGATTCATGGGAGCATTTTGCGCCCACTGTTGCAGAGTCGTTTGATGGGCTTCCGCCTGAGTAATAATTTCAGCTTGCTCGGTTTCTGGCTGTGTGGGGAAGAGTGCCAAGTGCGTCAGGGCTGCATAGAAATGGAAAATGGGAACATGAACCAATCCCGATAATGCCATCAAATACGGCTTGACTTGGCAAATATGGTTTAAGGCAGCCGGATAATTTCCCCAGGAGTAGGCAAGCAGCAGTTTGTAAATGTAGACAAGAGCGATCGCCGTGAGTTGATTATCCTGATGGTGCTGGGGAAGCATCACTGTTTCATCGTAGGCAGTTCCCATTAAGCAATCCGGTTGACTAACGGCTTCAGTCAAGTTCTGCACCGTCTGCCGCGTTATATCCAAAATCGCTTGAGGAGAATATTCTTTCATCTGTGCCATCACTACACTGTAAGCTGCTAGTTCGGTTTCCCAAGTGTCCAGTTCTACTCCAGCAAAAAATTTGGCATGGAAGTAAGTACACATGTTGTAACCAGCATTCATAAAATCTCCAGTTTCCATGCCTGCTGTATAGCCATCTTTCTGCATTGGGATCATTGCCCTCAGAGATTCTTGGCGATGCTGAATAAAAGCCCCAAACAGAATCAGAATTATAGATTTGAATTCCTGCACATTGAACTGCTCGAGTAAATTCAGTGCCAATTTACCAAAACCATATCCCGTTTTAACTTCTCCCAAAAAGCCACACAATACCATTCCGTGAATCGCATAACCCACCGATGATGTGGGTGCATTCCCAAACTGGAGCGATAAACTCACCATCATGGAACCAAGGAGGGGCGTTAAACTAGGCATTCCCTGAAAAATTGGTGTAACCAACCTTCTTAACAGTTGCATAGCTGCCTGAGTTTGGGAATTGGTCATTAAAGGTAGGTCAACCAGTTCCTCAGTCTGTCTGTCCTGAAGTTTGCTGCCCAAGGTTTGTAGCGCTTTACTAATCAAAGATTCGTCAGGTGAGGTAGGAAGTTCAACTCCCAATTGCAAGAGTGCCCTTCTACCGATTGCGATCGCCTCCAACATCTTGCCCTGGGATGTCTGGGCGGCAATTGAAATTTCGTAAATTTTAACTTTGTCTAAAATCGTCTGAGCATTCTGCAATACCTGTGCTGCCATCTGTTCCATAACCTCAATGTCAGCATTCAAATAGGCGGCTTCGGTAGCAGCAATATAGAGATTCAGGGTCAACTCATACTGACTTTGCCAGCAGTTGGCTGTCAGTAGCTCAATCCCTGTTTGCAGATAGATATTTGCCGCAGCGTAGGCGGTAGAATTTCTGGCCTTACCTCCCGCTTCTAAGTTGAGTTGGGCTAAGGCTTCTCGTTCGCTTAATTGATTAATTAACTCAATTCCTTGATTTAAATGCCCCACAATATCAAATAGTTTTTCCTCTCTTTCTATGTCCGAATATTTTTGTAGCAGTAACTGTCCAATTTTGAGATGAGTGGCTTGTTTTTGGTTTTCGGCTATTAGGGAATAAGCTGCTTGCTGGACGCGATCGTGCAGAAACTGATAAGTTGGATTAGTAACATAATTAGTAGGCGATTGAGCATCTATTTGAATAAAATTATAGCCTTCTGTAATAGGTAAAATAAGTCCTTCTTGCAAGGCTTTCCACAATGCTGATGCCGTTGATTCTGGTAATTCTTCGTTGACTATTACCAAGGTATCTAAATCAAACTGCGCCCCAATGCAAGCCGCCAACTTGAGAACATCCTGAGTTTCTCTAGGCAACTTCTGCAATTGCGCCGCCATAAACTCCACCACATCCGATGCATCGGCAAATGTAACTTGATCAATATCGCAATGCCACCCCCCTTTACTTCCCCCCTTACTAAGGGGGGACACAGGGGGGTCAAAGCTAATCAGCCCATCTTCATATAACGATTTGAGGAATTGAGTAGAGAAAAAGGGATTACCTTTGGTTTTTTGATAAACCAATTCTGTTAAAGGTTGAGCCAAGGATAAATCGCAAATCAGCGTATCTGCCACTAACTGATTCATATCTGCTAAACTCAACGGTTGCAGGTTAATAGTATTCACCACCGCCCCAGACTTAATAATCTCATCTACTGTCAACATAAACGGATGAGTAGGAGATACCTCATTATCCCGATAAGCACCCAATACTAACAGATGTCCCGTATCCTGCATCAATAGTTGTAATAACTTCAAAGATGCTGAATCCGCCCACTGTAAATCGTCCAAAAATATTACTAAGGGATGTTCTGCTTGGGTAAATACTTGCACAAATTTCTGCATCAGCAGATTGAAGCGATTTTGGGCGGCACTCCCCGACAATTCTAGTGCAGGAATTTGAACACCAATGATGCGTTCTAACTCAGGAATTACCTCAATCAGCACTTGCCCACTCTCGCCTACTGCTGTGAGAATCTTGGTTTTCCATGTTTGTAATTGAGCATCACTTTCTGATAATAATTGCCCCATTAATTCCCGAAATGCTTGCACAAATGCACTGAAGGGTATATTGCGTTGAAATTGGTCGTATTTGCCTTTAATAAAATAGCCACGCTGTCGGGCGATCGGCTTGTGGACTTCGTTCACTATGGCGGTTTTACCAATTCCCGAAAAGCCAGCTACCAGCATCATTTCGGCGCTACCTGTACTGACTCGTTCAAAGGCTGCTAATAGATTAAAAACTTCAGTTTCCCTGCCGTATAACTTTTCGGGAATCAGGAAACGGTCTGTAATATCCCGCGTTCCCAAGGCAAATTCTTCTATGCTATCGGTTTCTTGTAATTGAACCAGACACTTCTCTAAATCCTGCTTGATGCCCCAGGCTGTTTGATAGCGGTTTTCGGCATTCTTCGCCATCAATTTACTGACAATTTGAGAGACAATTACGGGAATTTCTGGCTCAATTTCGTGGGGAGGAACTGCTTGTCTAGCAATATGGCAGTGAACTAGCTCTAAAGCATCTTCTGTTTCAAAAGGCAGCTTTCCTGTCAGAAATTCGTAGAAGGTGACGCCGAGCGAGTAAAAGTCAGTGCGGTAATCGAGAGTGCGATTCATCCTGCCAGTTTGTTCTGGCGATATGTAAGCGAGAGTTCCTTCAAGAACGCCGGGGTTTTTCAGTATCGGTGTTTCTCGGCTTAGCTGAGTGGAAATGCCAAAATCAATAATTTTTAATTGTTCCGTTTCCGGCTTGTAAACAATATTAGAAGGGTTAATATCTTTGTGGATGATGTTGGCGCGGTGAATTTGCCCTAATGCTTCGGTGGTGGCGATCGCAATTTGCAAAAATTTCTCCATAGTAAAATTTCGCTGCTGCATCCATATTTTCAAGGATTCGCCGCCAAAGTCCTCTACAAACATCACGAGGCTGTTTTGGTATTTTTGCAAGTCATAAACCTGCACAATTCCTGGCTCTTTCAGCTCTTGGGTGATGCGGTATTCGGTTCGGTAGCGCACCAATTCTTGAGGCGTGGGGTAGCTTTCTTTGAGTAGTTTGAGGATAATCGGCTGGTTATCGGCTTCCCGAATCGCCCGATAAATCAGAGAGTTGGCACTTTCGTAAAGAACCGTCTGGGCGGCAACGCCTGCAATAGAGAGCATATTGATTTTTATGGTAAAAATTAACGCGCAGTCAAAACGCACCAGCTTTGTGTATAGAATAGCACGTTAGAAAGGAAAAAATAAGGTTTGTTAACAAATGTTTAGTTTTTCGGGTAGCAGCCTGCAAATACTTTCTGGTTGCCCGGATTGCGATCGCCTAATTTGTATCGTGCGTCAATAGTCGATCGCACTTTTGCTGTGATTTTCAGGTATAGCAACCGCTTAATTTAAATTGTGTAGCCTGTCTTTGATTTTTGTGCGAGTCACCAATGCAGACTCACAGCGTTCCCAGTAAATTTTAGCAACGCGATCGCCCGGATTCTGACGCCAACACTCGGAAAACAGCCGCGCCGCTTCAAATAACTTCCCTTCCGAGTAAAGTGCTCTAGCTTGTGCAAACAATTCCAGCGTAGCTAACTTGGTCTGTTTAATTTCTGGCGGATCTGCATCAAACACCTCATAAATCGTCACAGCTTCTGATTTTCCCTTGACTTTTACCGTATCGAGAGTGCGGATTGTGTACTGGGATGGATTTTTCAGGCGCGCATAAGTTGGCTGCGTAATTAACAGTGACACCCCATAATTTTTTGTCAAACTTTCCACGCGAGAAGCTAAATTTACCGCATCGCTGATTACCGTACCGTCCATGCGAGTTGGTCCGCCCACCGTTCCCAGCATCAAAGAACCCGTATTAATCCCAATCCCAATCTGAATCAGCGCACAGCCCGAGTTGGTGCAGTATTGATTGTATTCAACGAGGCGGTGCAGCATAGCAATTCCTGCTTTCACCGCATTATCCGCCTCACCGCTAAACAGCGCCATAATCGCATCGCCAATATATTTATCAATAAACCCGTGATTTTGATTAATAACAGGTTCCATACGAGAAAGATAGGAATTGATAAATTTGAAATTATCCTCCGGCGTCATAGTTTCCGAAAGCGTGGTGAAGTCGCGAATGTCGGAAAACAACACCGACATTTCTAACTGCACTTGGTCGCCCAATTCCACATCAATGATGCTTGATTTCTCTAAAAACTGGAGGAATTGATGGGGAACAAATCGCTCGTAAGCTTTGTTGAGTTGAGCCAGCCTGCTTTCATTTTCGCGGACTTCTGTATAGAGTTTAGAATTTTGAATCGAGATCGCCGCCTGTCCAGATAACACTTTTAATAGTTCCACTCTTTCTGGGGTAAAAGCTCCCGCTGTCAGATTATTTTCTAAGTAAACAATACTAATGATTTGAGATTGGTTAATCAGCGGCACACATAAAATTGATTTGGGCTGATGCTTTCGGATGTGGGCGTCGTTGGTAAATTGTCTCGATCGCGCAGCATCATCTAGTACCACACTTTCTTGAGTGCGGCTCACATAATTGACAATTGCAGAGGAAAGTTCTTGACAGGTTTCAACGGGGATTGACTGCAACACGGTGACGAGTTCGTCATCGATTGTCCCTTCAGCTTCAATTAACAGTTGTCCCTGGCTTAACAAAATCAGATAGCCTCGTTGCGCCCCTGCATTTTCCATCAAAATTTTCATCAAGCTAGACAGTAGCTTATCTAGCATAATTTCTCCAGAAATCGCCTGAGAAGCCTTCATGACTGCGGTGATATCTAGGTGATTCCCCGAACCAGTCGTTGTCATTGCTACGGTAGTGTTAGTGTTTTTCCTTCCCGGTTGAGTTACCGCGAATAATTGGGGATATCGCGTTTCTAAATCCGTTACCTTAGCAGTGGCTCCCCATTCAACATAACAATAATACGCCTCAAAGATGTAGGCTTGAGCAACTTTTGTTTTGCCCCATTCCGAGTAGAATTTGGCTGCTAGTTCGTTGGCCAGGGCTTCGTCATTAACATATTTGTTTTCTTTGGCTCCAGAAATTGCGCGATCGTACATTTCAATCGCCTCGGCTTTATTGCCCAACACCCGTTGCCGTTCTGCTTCCACTAAATACCATTTATGCAGATAATTCATCGGAGCATTTTGCGCCCACTGTTGCAGCGTGCTTTGATGGGTTTCCACTAAGGCAATAATTTCAGTTTGCTCAATTGGTGGCTGTGCGGGAAAAAGTGCCAGGTGCGTCAGGGCGGCATAAAAATGAAAAATTGGAACAAAAGCTGATCCCGATACTCCCATCAAATACAGTTTGACTTGGGTAATGTGGTCTAGGGCAGCCGTGTAATTCCCATAGCAGTAAGCAAGCAGCAGTTTGTAGATGCAGGCACAAGCGATCGCCGTGAATTCATTATCCTGATAGTGCTTGGGAATCATCACCGTTTCATCGTAAGCAGAGCCTATTAACAAATCCGGCCGAATACGGGTTTCCCTTAAGTTTTGCACCGTCTGCTGAATCATATCCAAATAAATCCGAGCCGAATATTGTTTCAACCGCGCCATGACAGCCCTGTAACTTGCTATTTCTGGTTCCCAAGAGTCTAGTTCTACACCAGCGAATAAATGAGTATAAAAGCAAATATATATGTTGTAGCCAGCGTCTACAAAGTCGCCTGTTTCCATACCAAACCTATAGCCCTCTTTCAGCGTCGATATCGTTGCCAAGAGAGATTCTTGGCGATGCTGAATCCAGCCACCAAACAAAAGCAGAACTGTGGACTTGAATTCGGGTACATTCAACCGATCGAGCAATGAAAGTGCCAATTGCCCAAAGCCATAGCCCGTCTCCACCTCTTGTAAAAAGGCACAGAACACCATCCCGTGCATCGCATAACCCACCGTCGATGCGGGCGCATTCCCAAAGGAGAGCGATAAACTCACCATCGTTGAACTCAGCAGGGGCAGCAAACCGGGCATTCCCTGGAAAATGGGTGGAAACAACATACCAGACAGTTGCATAGCTGCCTGAGTCTGTGGATTTGTCATCACAGGTAAGTCAACCAATTCCTCAATCTTTCTGCCGCTTAGTTGGCCCGCAAGGGCTTGTAGTGCTTGGCCAATCTTGGCTTCATCAGGTTCGGCAGGAAGTTCAATCCCCAATTGTAAGAGTGCGTCTCTTGCTACTGCGATCGTTTCTAACACCTTGCTCTGGGCTGTCTGAGCCGCAATTTTAATTTCGTAAATTTTAACTCGATCTAAAATTGTTTGGGCTTCTTGCAAAACCAGTGCTGCCATCTGTTCCATACCATCAAAGTCACCATTCAAATAGGCAATTTCAGAAGCAGCAACATAAAGATTTAGCGCCAATTCATATTGAGTTTGCCAGCATTGAGGTGTCAGTAGCTCAATTCCAGTTTGTAGATAGATATTTGCCGCAGCGTAGGCGGTAGAATTTCTGGCTTTACGTCCAGCTTCTAAGTTGAGTTGGGCTAAGGCTGAGCGTTCACTTAATTGATGGATTAACTCAATTCCTTGATTTAAATGCCCGACAATATCAAAGATTTTTTCTTCTGTTTCTATCTCGGAAGAACTTTGTAGCAGTAACTGTCCTATTTTCAGATGAGTGGCTTGTTTTTGGTCGTCTGGAATCAATGAATAAGCCGCTTGCTGGACGCGATCGTGTAGGAACTTATAAGTGGGATTAGCAACAGACTGATTCGGGGATTGAGCATCTGCTTGAATGAAGTTATAGCCTTCTGAAATCACTAAAATGAGTCCTTCTTGCAAGGCTTTCCATAGCGCTGATTCCGTTTTTTCTGGTAATTCTTCGCTGACTATTGCTAATGTCTCTAAATCAAACTGCGCCCCAATACACGCGGCAAGTTTGAGAACATCCTGAGTTTCGGCAGGCAACTTCTGCAATTGCGCCGCCATAAACTCCACCACATCCGAGGCGTCGGCAAATTTAACTTGATTAATATCGCACTGCCACCCCCCTTTGCTGCCACCCTTACTAAGAGGGGATTGAGGGGGGTTAAAAATAATTTGACCATCTTCATACAAAGCCTTGAGGAATTGAGTCGAGAAAAAGGGATTACCTTGGGTTTTTTGATAAACCAATTCTGTCAGGGGGCAGGCTAAAGATAAATCGCAAATCAGCGTATCTGCTACCAACTGATTGAGATCTGCTAAACTCAACGGTTGCAGGGTAATCGTATTCACCGTGGCTCCAGACTTCACAATCTCATCCACCGTCAACATAAACGGATGAGCCGGTGATACCTCATTATCCCGATAAGCACCCAATACTAACAGATGCCCCGTATCCTCCATCAACAGTTGTAGCAATTTCAGCGATGCCGAATCAGCCCACTGCAAATCGTCCAAAAACATCACTAAGGGATGTTCTGCTTGGGTAAATACTTGCACAAATTTCTGCATCAGCAGATTGAAGCGATTTTGTGCTGCACTCCCCGACAATTCTAGTGCAGCCGGTTGAGCGCCAATGATGCGTTCTAATTCAGGAATTACGTCAATCAAGACTTGCCCACTCTCGCCTACTGCGGTGAGAATCAGGGTTTTCCATCTGTGTAACTGAGCGTCACTTTCTGATAATAATTGTCCCATCAATTCCCGAAATGCTTGCACAAATGCACTGAAGGGGATATTGCGCTGGAATTGGTCGTATTTGCCTTTGATAAAATAGCCACGCTGTCGGGCGATCGGCTTATGCACTTCATGCACTACTGCGGTTTTACCAATCCCAGAAAAGCCAGCTACTAGCATCATTTCGGCACTAGCATTACGAACTCTTTCAAAGGCAGCTAATAGATTAAAAACTTCTGTTTCTCTGCCGTATAACTTTTCGGGAATCAGGAAATGGTCTGTAAGATCCAGCGTTCCCAAGTCAAATTCTTCTATGCTATCGGTTTCTTGTAATTGAACCAGACACATTTCTAAGTCCTGCTTAAGACCCAATGCAGTTTGATAGCGATTTTCCGCATTTTTTGCCATCAGCTTGCTGACAATAAGCGAGACAATTAGGGGAATTTCTGGCTTGATTTCGTGCGGGGGAACTGGTTGTCTGGCAATGTGGCAGTGAACTAGCTCTAAAGCGTCTTCTGTCTCAAAAGGGAGTTTTCCTGTCAGCAATTCGTAGAAGGTGACACCGAGGGAGTAAAAGTCAGTGCGGTAATCGATAGAGCGATTCATCCTACCAGTTTGTTCCGGCGAGATGTAGGCGAGAGTGCCTTCTAAAATGTTGGGATTTTTCAGGGTTGGCATTTCTCGCGTTAGCTGAGTGGAAATGCCAAAGTCGATAATTTTGAGCTGTCCCGTTTCCGGGTTATAAACAATATTTGAGGAGTTAATATCTTTGTGGATAATATTGGCGCTGTGAATTTGCCCTAAAGTTTCAGTGGCTGCGATCGCCAGGATCAGAAACTCCTTGAGGCTAAACTTTCGCTGCTGCATCCATATTTTCAAGGATTCCCCGCCAAAGTCCTCCACAAAAATCACGAGGCTGTTTTGGTATTTTTGCAAGTCATAAACTTGCACGACTCCCGCCTCTTTCAGCTCTCGCGTGATACGGTATTCGGTGCGGTAGCGTAGCAATTCTTGAGGTGTGGGGTAGCTTTCTTTGAGCAGTTTGAGGATGAGCGGTTGGCGATCCGCTTCCCGAATGGCCCGGTACACCAGAGAGTTGGCACTTTCGTAAAGCAACTTCTGGACGGCAATGCCTGGAATGGAGAGCATATTTATTTTTCTGGTAAAAATTAACGCCCAGTCAAAAAACACCGGGTTCGTTGTGTCGAGAATAGCGCTTTAGAAAGGAACAAATTATGTTTTTATAACACACTCTTAGTTTTTCGGCAGCGAAGTGGGTTTCCGGTGGTCTGGCAGAGTAAGGGTAAGGAGTTATAATGCGACGTATTTAAGGCTTGTTAATTCTCAACTCCATGAATTGTCCCCGTTTCGGTTCTCCAAACATCGTTAAAAATTGTCCCACCCCCAGCGCTAAGCAAAACTTTAAATGTATATATTGTCACAGGCAGTTTGTTTAAAACCCCAGACATCAAAGGATTTCAGAAGAAACAAAAAAATTGAGAGATCAGCTTTTATTAGAAAAAATATCTTGAGTCGCGATTGTCAAAGTCACGAGGGTGTCCCCCCGCTGGTTCCAATACTATGTGTTTTTCAACAATTAGCATCAGTCCCCCGGAAAGTTCAAGTAAAGTCAAAAAACCAAGGCAAGCTAACGATCCAAGATGATGAAATGTAGTCGTTTGTAGGCAATAAGGGGAACAAGCAGTGGAAAGATCTGCCAATTGATGCCTTAACCAAAGAAATTCTAGCGGTTTATAGCAATCCTACATGAGTCGTAATTTTTTTACCCCACCCCAACCCTCCCCGAACTCGCGGGGAGGGAGTAAGAAATTCACAAATGATTTAGCATGGCTATATATAGGAAGTCTAATTGAAATGGATGCTAAAGGTTTGTCGGATTCCCTCCCAGTAGTTGACAGACAATGTGCCGTCTATTATACAGATTTTTTGGTCGCATATAAAAAAGTTTTGCCTCGCCAGCGACACAAATCTGTCGGGAAAGATACGGGCAAAACTTCTGATCTCTAAAGATGCAAGAACTCCCTGATGTACAGGATATCTCGCTATTGTTTTGACATACTCCCCGCCGTAGAACGGACGGGGATTCTTGACGGTTCATCGCAACTTGCGACCGTTGTCGTCTTACTGTCACTCCCCGTCCGTTTAAAGTCTCCCCATGCCCGATGGCGACTACAATCAAAGAATTTGATTGTTGAAGTTGTTATAGCAAAAGTTTTGGGAAAGCCGTCGTAGAACGACGGGGCTTTAAACCCAATTTTTTGGTAAGAAAGAGTCTTTCCTAATCTAAAAAGCTCTCGAATCGTGTGGGAGCTTTGTGGTATTTTATTCATCATTACAACGCTTCTTTATCCCTAAAAGGATTAAGAATTTTTAGTTGCTATGCAGGACTACCGGACTTTGTTCTAATGATTTTGGAGAGTAATTGCCCTATTTCCCCTTACCCTTCCGGGCTACAAACTCCCGCAGCCGGAGTAAACTAGCCGTTTGCCCCAAATTCAGCGGCAGCAGCGACACTCCCTCCAACCGAGACTGCACCCAACCATCGCCCCAATACCACTCGTGAAACCCGTCAATTCCCTGACTCAATATCAGGCGCAGACAATTGTGCTCAACAATATCAACGTGATGCTGAACTGCTACCGGGCCTAGCCAACTCGTGAAAGTCAATTCTCGATCGAGCATTTCCGGCAAACCCTTAGAAAACTGCTGAGGCCACAGCCACTGCTGCAACTGCACCGGACGCAGCAAACTGTCTCGAATCGCGGTTTCCGAAGCTTCAACCTCAATCCGCAGTTGACTTTGTTGAAAATTACCTAGCATAGCAATTTGAAATTTTATATAGGAACTTTACGTAACTTCAATGTAACGTAATTGCACGAAGTTCGATCGACAATCGCGATCGCACCCTCTGAAAATTCCCCTACATTTAGTAAAAAAAATTTACCTCTTTTGAGAGCAGTTGGCGAGTAAAACTAGAAACAACTGCCACAATCCGCGCTGCCACAATCGAGTCCAGAACAATCCGCGCCGCTACAATCGAGCCCAGAACAATCCGCGCCGCTACAATCGAGCCCAGAAAAACATTCCGAAATTCCACAATCTAGCCATTCAATACAGTCTAGCCATTTAATACAGTAATTTTCACACTGAGAGCTTCTGCGAGGAGTTTCCCCCTGAGATTTTGGTCGATCGGATTTTGGTTCATCGTTACCCTCGAAATTGGAGTCTTCACTGCCAGATTCACTGCTAAACCGGGCTTTCAAGATTTGATTCGCGCGCTTGCCAGCCGCAAACCGGCGGCGCGACGCTTTTATCGCCCCAAACCAGCCCAATTTGGCGATCGCGCCCTTGATATACTGCGAGCAAGACTCCCCCCCGTACAGCACTCGGTGAGCGCAAGAAAACCCTTTTCTCGGTGAGATGTGTTTCTGGTATCCGCTAATAGAAGCTACAGCTAATTGTCGGAGGGCTGCATCAAAGATAGGCGTTTGCATTGGTTTCCCATACGTTAGATATTTCCTTCCTGCTAAAAACTACAACCAACAGCTCAACAATTCCCCGCGCCCCATCCCTCGCGCGATGCCTATTTTCGTATCGAACTGTTAAGCTCTGTTTCATTTCATTGAAATCTCCCCTCCTCACCCCACCGCCTCCCAAGTCCGTGATACCATCACATCTGAGTAAAGACTATAGATAAAAAACTGGGGAGAAAAACTTTGACACTAAGGGTTGCAGTAGTAGGTTCAGGCCCTGCGGGTTCTTCCGCCGCCGAAACACTCGTAAAAGCAGGAATCGAAACATACCTATTCGAGCGCAAATTAGACTACGCCAAACCCTGTGGCGGGGCAATTCCCCTGTGCATGGTACAGGAATTTGACTTGCCGCAAAGCATTATAGACCGCCAAGTCAGAAAAATGAAAATGATCTCCCCCTCCAATGTAGAGGTGGACATCAATATTGAAAACGCCGACGAATACATCGGTATGTGCCGCCGCGAAGTGCTCGATGGCTTTATGCGCGATCGGGCTGCGACCCTAGGTGCCAAACTAATTAACGGTACCGTTCACACACTAGAGATTCCCGGCAACAATAAAGACCCCTACATTCTCCACTATGCCGACCACTCCAACGGCGCGGCAATGGGAATTCAGAAAACTCTGAAAGTGGATTTGGTGATTGGGGCTGACGGTGCTAACTCCCGCGTAGCAAAGGCGATCGACGCTGGTGATTACAATTATGCGATCGCCTTCCAAGAACGCATCCGCCTGCCGGAAGATAAAATGGCTTACTACCACGACTTAGCCGAAATGTACGTCGGCGATGACGTATCTACCGATTTCTACGCTTGGGTGTTCCCCAAATACGACCACGTAGCCGTCGGTACTGGCACGATGAAAGTCAATCAAGCCAGCATCAAAAAGCTGCAAGCAGGTGTCCGTGCCCGCGCTGCCAATAGACTCATGGGCGGTGAGATCATTAAAGTGGAAGCTCACCCCATCCCAGAACATCCGCGTCCCCGCCGGGTTGTTGGCCGAGTTGCTCTCGTAGGCGATGCCGCAGGTTATGTTACCAAGTCTTCGGGCGAAGGTATCTATTTTGCCGCCAAGTCTGGCCGGATGTGCGCCGAAACTATTGTGGAGATTTCCAATAAAGGCGCGCGGATTCCTACTGAACAGGAAATCAAGCTTTACCTGAAGCGGTGGGATAAAGCCTACGGAATTACTTACAAAGTTCTGGACATTTTGCAGCGCGTGTTTTACCGTTCCGATGCGACTCGCGAAGCTTTTGTGGAAATGTGTGCCGATCGCGATGTGCAGAAACTCACATTCGATAGCTACTTGTATAAGACAGTAGTACCAGCTAATCCCTTCATTCAGATGAAGATTACTGCCAAGACAATTGGTAGCTTGTTGCGCGGCAATGCTTTAGCGCCTTAATTCCCTGCGGATCAAACGCACTTTGTATAAAAAAGCGGGCAGTCACAAAACTGCTCGCTTTTTTTTTGATCTAAGATAACGAACCGCGAAGGCGCTAAGGGCGCGAAGGAAGAGGAAGAAGAAGAAGAAGAATTGTTAGTTCAAGTTCAACTGCACTAAGGTATCGGGGGCGAGGAAGTGGGAAATGTGATAAGCTCGCTCTTCTGTTTTTAGCAGGATTTTTTCGTAGAGGTAGCGGGTAGCTCGATCGCCCAAACTTTCTGCTTGTCCTGCTTGACGGCGCAGCAAACCGATGATAGCTTGTTCCGCAGTCAAATCGTGTTCCAGCATTTGGCGGCAGGAATACACGCCGTCGGCTTCCGGGTCTAAACAGCACAGCTCGGCTAATTTGCTAAAGCTAGCCGCCGGTATGCCACCCAACCCGTTCAACCGCTCGCCCAATTCGTGGACGCTATCTTGAGCTTCTCCGTAGCTTTCTTGAAAGAATTGGTGCAAGGAGTAGAATTCTGCCCCTTCCACCACAAAATGATGTTTTTGATATTGCAGGTATAAAGCCTGAAAACTGGCCAGCAGCGCGTTCATCCCTTCACAAATCGGTGCTGTGACTGAATGTTCCAGTAGAACTGGGTTTTCGGCTATGTGGCCAAATGGTCTCAATGCACTCTGAGTCTGGGCCATGTGTGTTCTCCTCTCAATAGGCAGTTTTGTTGCCAATAGAGTCAGTCTAGCACCCTAGATTTACCCGTCAAGCAGGGTCTGCCTCGATAGTGGAAGATTTTGTAGAATAGGAATTTTTTTTTGTAAACCTATTGAGAATAATTAGCAGTTGGGTTATGCTTTAACAAGATGCTCGTTCTGAAGGCTTCCTGAAAGTGGGGCGAACCTTCAGAAGGCAGAAGGCAGAGGGCAAAAGGCAGAATTTTTCAGGAAGGGCTTTTGATCATCTTTGATGTTCTGCTGAAATCTGGCTTTTAACTTCTACCCGCTACCAGTCAGGGTAAAAATTAATGCAAATTATTACTGTTGTTAAAAAATGAATCCAGCAGATCCAGAATTAGAAGTTTGTGACATTGTGCAAGTTAGTTGGCTAGATAGGTGGCAAGTTTACAAACGCTTGCAAGAACTAGAAATTCCCTGCTGGTGTGCGGTTGACCAACCTTTGCGGGCAAAAGTCAACACAGTTAAACAAGCGGCTCAGTTAATGAGCGTGTTGAGGCAAGTCAGTGCCCCTCGATACGAACTGGTGCAGTGGCTGGAATGCTGCTGGCAAATGGCTTCAAGGTAGAAGGCAGTTCGGCAACGAGCAATGTACAAGATGTAATGGATGTAACGGATTTAAAGGAGTCATAACAATGTATAAATCTGGCAAGCAAGTTTCCGAATTCAGTTTAGAGGGAGAAATCCTCGCCCTGATTGTTGAAGATGGCTGCAAACTTAAATATTTGCGAATTAGCAGCGATCGCGGAGTAGAATATCTTGTTAAACTTTGCAAGGAATTGCGGGCATTTCTGTCGCCTATTTTGACAGCAGGGTTGAGAGTTCAAGTTGTAGGTGAGAAAGAACTCAATTTGAAAAACGGTAAAATAAAACTTAAAGCTCGCAGCCTCAAGCTGGCTCAGGGTCAAAATGATCGATCGCCAGAACTGCTCGACTCCACCAATCTGCCTGTTGGGGTATTGACATCCGACGATCGCGCGATCGGCAAAAGCGAATTCACCTCTGACACAGCAGCTCAAACTGTAAAAGCTCCGGCAAAAACCCAAACCAAAATATTAGTATGTCAAAAATCAGACTGCCTGAAGCGGGGCGCGGGAGGAGTCTGTAAAGCTTTAGAAAATGCTTTGAATTCGCGCGGTTTAGAAGAGCAAGTGACAGTACAGGGAACCGGATGTCTCAAACAGTGCAAAGCCGGCCCAAATATAGTTGTGATGCCGGACAAAACTCGCTACAGCCGCATTGCACCGGCAGAAGTTCCAGCAATCATTGACAAACATTTTGCAGTTGTTAAAGCTTAGGCGATCGCCCGGATGCGGAAACAGTAAGTTATACCATTTGAGATTAAAGAATTAAAAAATTGGGAATAACTGATTCTGTAGGGGTTTTGATCACCGCCCTACAGTTGCATCATTTTTTGAAACTGCTATTAGACATTGGGAAAAATCATTTTGATAGGACTCGTGGCCAAAAACTCACATCCGGAGGGTGCTGGTGCGCGCATCTTACGCGTTAATTTGAGTTCGGGTTGTATAGCGCAACCGCTAAAACGGTTAGGAATGAGAATTAAATAACTTCCACAAGTTTGTGGGATGGGCGTCCCGCCCGTCCAAAAAGGACGGGCGGGACGCCCATCCCACAATAACAATTAAAATTGTAAGTTATTTAATTCGCGATCATTAGGAGGTTCTTAATTGCTCAAACCCTTGATTTTATTGCTTCTTCCTTGTTCACGCTTGACGATTTCGATCGTCCTTGTTCCGAACGCTATAGCTCGATCGCGCGAATCGATTCACAGGCGATTGTCCGAAAAAACAGAAAAAATGACAACAACTATCACTTAGGGGCTTCCTTCGGGAGAATATCTAAGGATAGACTGTATCTGAGACCCTGTGAGTATTGGGATAAAAAGCCATGTCAGAAGCTGATCTTCGAGCCCATCAGCACCAACCGCACCCTGCTGTTCCATCCGATACCGAACCATTGCAGTCAAATTTTGCTGCTGCTGGGGGTTTTGAGCCGATCGCGCCCGATGCGACCGACACTCCCGCAACGGTGCCCCAACAGCCAGAAGAAGACTGGCAAACAGTAGATTTTCCCAACGCCATCGGCGTAGATGCAATTCCCACACAACCTGAAACAAAAAATTCGCAATCTCCGACACAGCCGACTGAGGCGGGCTCGCCCCCGATTTCAGAGAATCTAAAAAATATGCTTGGGAATGCCGAACAGGCCAAGGGCAAAGGATCAACCCCAGTCACCCTCATGCAAGCGCTGCACGAATGCAACCGCGACCTTTTACAGCGCATCGCGCAGCTAGAAACAGCTCTCGAAGAGTCCCAAAACACCTTGCAGAATCGCGAAGCTTTGCTAGAACAGCGGACTGCAGAACTCGAAAATACTCAAGAACAATTGACGCGGCTGTTTGGCAAAGTGGAAGTTTCCCATCAAACCCTCCAAAGTCAAGAAATTTTAGTCGAAAGTTTAAGAAGTCAGTTGGCAACCAGCCAAGTCAGGCTAGCGACTGTTGAGCGAGAATGTGCTTCTACTGTGCAGCGCTACAACGAACAGTTACACCAGTTAGTAGCCACAGAAAATATTTGCAGGGAATTGCGAGCCCGCTTGCACCGCCAGCAGCGCCACACTCTGCAATTCAAAGCTGCCTTGGAAAGAAGTTTGGACAGGCCACAGGTAAAGTCGCCGAGGATCGAGCCGCCTGACAATGCAGAGGATAGCGCCAGCGCGCAATTAGAATCATTGCTCGCTGCGGTCAAAAGCTCTCAAGTTCCGCTGCCGCCAGCCTTTAACGCTTCCCCTGTCCAACCTTGGTCGGAAACCGAAGAGAATCCAGAGGTAGCGGTTGTTGTCGATGCGATCGAGCCTGAATCCCCAGCCCCTCTGGAACTCAACAAATTAGCCGAAGTATCCGGCATTCAATTACAGGAAGCCGAAACCTACCAGCCTCATGAGCCGGCACCTGACTTGGCCGAACCGGTTGCGGAACCTGAACTGCCGATGGCTGAGTCTGAACCCGAAACTGCTACCAATGTGGACGCCCAAGAATTGGCCAGGGCTTTTCAAATTTTGAACTCCGTTGAAACCTTTGGCATTCAAGAAGTGCGATCGAGTGTGGCAAAACCTACAGCAGTCGCCCAACCAGACTGGCTGAGCTTGATTGCCAGTCCGCTGCGGGCTTCTAAAAAACGTCGATCGCTAGCTGAAATTGAATTGCCGAGTTTTCGATAGCGAACTGAAGTTGCTAGTTTTGAGTTAAAACTCAAAACTCAAAACTCTTTTCTCCCCTTTCCCATGCCGTAGGTAAGAGCATAGCTGGTAGCCAACAGCCACAGCCAAACAGCCGGATATCGGGGTTCCAACCAAGGCTGTATTTTGCGGGCGAAACTGGGAAGCCATCCGAATAGGAAACTCGCCAAAGCCAGCAGAGTAAAATTCAAGTAACTCCCCAGCCAGCGCAAAATATCCCGGAAGGTGACAAAATCTAAAATCCACAACAGGAGAGAAGGATTTTTTCCGGCTGCTTCGATCGCCAGTCGATTGAAAGTTAGCCAGTCGGTTCTGTCTTTAATAAAAGTTTCGGCTACGGCGAGTTTTTGTGCTGCCAAAATACCGAAAAAGGTATTGAGCATTGAATTAATTCTTTGGGGTGGCAAAGTGCGCCCCGTCGGCACCATCATGCCTTTGGAAAACAGCCAAGTTACTGATATATTGCTCTGGTAGGCACGAATTTGGTTTAAGTGTTTGGCACTTAATAAATTGTGCTTTAAAGCTGTATCCAATAGGTCTGTTAATCGAAAAAGATTGCGGATGAGAGAGCCGAAACCGGTGAATACTAAGGGAGATTGCAAAGATGCAGCATCGCCGATCGCAATTAGGCGATCTACAGCCACGGCTCGATCGCTGCTGGTGGTGCTAAAATGGCCGGGAATATAACCAAAAGTAGTTTTTTTCCAGATTAATTTATTGACATCGCAGCGGCGGTACTCCGGCAAAATTGCGAAAAAATCCTCGTACAGTTCCAGCAAAGAACCGGGATTTTCGGGATTTACTTGGTGATAGTGAAACAGATAAATTGTGAGTTCTCCTCCAGCGCCGGGAAATAACTCCCAAATCAGTTGGCGGCCGCGCGAAATATCGCCGTGACTCCAGAGAACGTCGCCGTAATCGGAATCCCAAACTCCCGGCTCAATTCCTCCGTCGATGACTCCTCCCACCGTCGGACAAACACTGTCAAAAGCCCGTCCTTCGTTCAATTGCCAAGCGATGGGAGAAGCCGAACCCATTGCATCGACGAGCAAACGTCCGCTGACAGTGCGATCGGCTTTTGTCGGCAAGTGGCGGCCCTGAACTACTACTTTTTCCGCTTCAACATCGGCTCTAAGAAACTCAGTTTCGTCCCAGATTTCTCCACCAGCTTCTGTTAGCTTAACTCCCGCTAAATTCAGCAATTTCTCCCCGTCCAAAGCTACATTGAGTACCTTTGGTGTGTGCAAAACTGGCGCTTTAGCAACGGGCGGATTGTTAGCATCAAAAAACTTGCAGTAGCCATCTTTGTATTCTCTGGCAATCAAAGTTTCGATTTCTGCAGCAGTAAATAAACCCAAATCAATTAAGCTTTGAATTTCGTCGCGCGAAATATTCCACTCGCGATTCATTCGCCCGAAAGGCATTCGCTCAACTAGCAGCACCCGGTAGCCCAATTTCGCCATGACTGCGGCGTGAATCACTCCCAAGGCCCCGCCAATATAAATTAAGTCGTAAAAAGTATCGCCAGAATCAGACACCAAAATCGTGTCTTCTGCCTTCTGCCCTGTTCCCTCTTCCTTCAAAAACACTACTTGTTTTGGCTTTTGAGGATTGCGAGTGCCTTCGCGCCAACGCTGTTCCCACCAGTAGACGCGCTTAAGGTCGTATTCGCCTTGAGGCATTTTTTGGAAGTATTTGACGGTCAAGGGGTAATAGGGGGCAAGAGCCTCAAAAATTGACTGTTTGGAGAGGTCTATGACAGGGGGTTCCCGGTAGCGATCGGGGAACTTGTTTCTCACAGCAAGATTCAGAGCTTGCAGGAACTTTCTTTCTCCAGCGGGCGCGTCTTCTAGACGAAAGACTTTTAAATAAGTGGTGCGTTGCAGTGACCAGACAAAGGTGGAAAGTTCTGTCGATCGCCAATTTTGGTTTCCTGAATTGGTGTCAGCCAAGGCGGGTTTTGGATTGGCCTTTTGAGTTCCAGACTTCAGAACCTCGGCTGTTGTGGCTGGTGAAAGCAGGCGAAAGCCGTCAGTAGTAATAATTTTTTCTCCGATTCCGGGATCGAATTCGTGCTGCAACCAAGTACAGACGGCTGCTGTATCCGGTGTCGGGACTTCTAGATAAAGAATTTCTTGCATGATTAGGCTCTCAATTCTGAATAAATTAATAAAGATGGGGGAGTTGACAAGGGAGCAAAGTAGGCTATACTCCCGAATACTTATTGAGTTTTAAATAAGTTTACAATGTTTTAAGATTTTTAAGTTCTCGATCGATCTTGCTTTGGGTTGGCCCGCAGTGGCTGAATATCTACTCCTTTCGGTATGCACTTCTATGAATTATCCCATTCCTACGAATCCTCAAGAAATGATTGCTTTGCGACAGCAGCCGCTGAATGAAGAATTGGTGGCGTCGGCGATCGCGGGTGTGATTCAAATAGCTCGATCGCGTTCTCAGTCTTTAGACGAGTTAAAGGCTGAGCTGCTCACCGACGACAACCTGCTCGATTTGACTCAAAGGCGCTGGCTGAGCGAGATTGTAGCTCAAGCTTGGGAAAATTTGCCCTAAATTGTCAAAATCCGAAGCAGACACGGCGCTTGAAGAAAAAGACACGGCGAATGGAATTCGCGTCTATACAAACAAAACCCGCCTCCGCGGGTTAAAAACCGGGCGATGAAAATTACACGATATTCTTCAGTCCGCGCACCATCCGGACTTCATTTGTGTAGGCGCGGTTTCAACCGCCGTCTTATTTGCATCAATCAAATATTTTAAGATACCAATAATTTGACTGATATTATTAATAAAATAATCATTTAAATCAACTTCCATAATTTGATTGCTAAGTCGTAAAAATTTCCAGTTTGTTCCAGTTGTGACTACTCCATATATTTCCGAGATATTATTGTTTCGTCTTTCATTAAAAATTTGAGCAGCAATCATTTCGGCCATACATTGTGGCAAACCAGCTTGGATATTATCATTTTTAGCTTCTACTAAGGCGACAACCGGGGCTTTGATTAATAGTTGTTCGGGAGAACGACTAATCAGAAAGTCACAGAAACCAGTTAATCCTTTTTCTACATCTACATTGAACTCTTTCCCAGAAAAAAAGCTGATTTGATAGTTGAACTGTTTTCTGACTTCTACCAAAATAGGTGTAACAATTAATTCGGAGCGAGCTTTTTCGGTATTAATTGCTAAAGCTAAAGAAATATTTTCTTGTAGAGTTTGACTGAGAAGATCGCTATACTCGGATTCTGGTAGATTAGCAAACATACCAACTTTGTCAGCAATTGTGATGCCAAAGTTGGTTTCAATCATTTCTAGATTGGTGAATTGACTGTATGACATTCTTTTAAAAATATTTGGCTGCAACTACTATTTCCAAATATTGTTATTATTTTAACACTATCTGCACGTCCATACCCAAGAAACCGGGTTTTTATTTATTTCAAGGCTGAGATACATGATTGTCGGCAAAAACCCGGTTTCTGAATGCTTGAATTGATAGGTTGCGAAGGAATAAATCAGGTTATCGCAATTCAACTTCTCGCTTAACTTCTGTTAAAACTCGATCGCCCCGCGTCAACCGATATTCTGCGCGCCACACTCCCGGAGTCAGAGGAGAATTTGTACTGTTTCTTTTGCCGACATAACCCAACCAAGTGCGGCTGGGCGCTTTAATTTCATTGGTTTGGTCAGCGATGGTTTGGCCGTTTGGTGCAAATAATTTGTATTGTTCGCGATCGCCCTTGAGGACTCCGTAACTCTGCACCCAAAACAATAATACAGGACTATTGACAGGTAGTTTAGTCTCAGAAAATTGTCCGGCCCAGACGGTGTTCTCGTCAGGTGCTTTGTTGGCAAAACCGGCGCGAATTAAGCCTGTGGAAATATAGTCGATCGGCTTGTCCCAAATTGGATTGCGGGCGGTGTTGCAGCCTAACTTCGCATCGGCACCGACAAACGGATCTACAGCTTTGCCTTGATAGCGAAAAGTGACGTGTACGTGGGGGAAAGAAGCCATCCCA
>Ga0209490_10001412_pt1 | contig 23468 bp, 21 predicted proteins | sample MAT06_FD_187209 | JGI IMG/M metagenome (GOLD analysis project Ga0209490, IMG submission 187209) | Freshwater microbial communities from Lake Fryxell liftoff mats and glacier meltwater in Antarctica - MAT-06 (SPAdes) (version 2) | ecosystem: Environmental > Aquatic > Freshwater > Ice > Liftoff... | reverse complement strand
ACTTAAACCAATTCTGCTTATTAAATAGTCCATGCTGCATTGCGCATTGGAAGTTTTTTTGGGCAATGCGCTGCAGCATCTCGCATGCACGAAATGGTAAATGCCGTCATAGTAGCTGTTATAGGCCCATGGAGTGAAACGGAATTGGAATATTACAGATACATAAACCCAAATCAACCGATAGAAAAATTGTAGCCTAATTTTGCTGATGAATGCAGTATTCTATCGCTTAGATTTGAGAATCACGCACGCATTCTACAAAAATTGCCCTCATGCGTAATGCGGGATAAACGGTATAAGCTCGCTAAGCGAAAATAATTGACCCAACCTCGTTGTACTTCTTTCAGTTTATTTGATGAGGTAAGAAAGCTTAAGCATTGATTTTTTTCATTGATAACTTTTACGTTCTCTATGGACATTGAGTTGGCCGTTCATTCCAAATTCCGGTGAAATTGACCCTCTTGTTGAGTCTTAATTTTGTTTATTTATTCAAAGCTAAATTTATCCCGCATTGCCCATTGGAAGCATCTTGAGGTTAATGCGCTGCGGAATTCTCGAATCTACACGATGGAGCAAAGCAATAGTTCGACCGATGAGTTCCGATATCTGCATCGCGTGATTCGGGTATATTTGGTTTTTCTTATTGATTCTCCGCCGATCTCAATTCGATGTGCATGTGGAACACTGAAGTACTTTTTGCTTTTTGACAAATACACATGATTGTTCTGCTGTGCTTTCAAAAGAAGCTGCTCTACTGGCTCATAAGGCCCAGGTGGCAAAGGCAGAAGTAAAGGCTTTTCATCGCGATTGAAGAGCTCTAACCGCGAGGCACCGTAGTCTTTCATAATGCGATTACTAAACAACTGGGACTGTTCCTTTAATGCCTGATTGAGTGATTCAAGGGGTTAAATGTCTGGTTACGTAGACGTGCATATACTTGATGTTAGACTTTTTTAACGGCATTTTCAACCTTTGATTTATCCTTTGGTTTCGCAACCCTAGCAGGCATCACCGTGAAGCCATAGTAATTCGCCATATCCAAAAAACGTTCGTTGATTTTGGGCTCAAAACGATCCGGTTTAGTCACTGCTGCTTTAAAATTATCCACCACCAAAACCTTGCAAACTCCTTCCATATGCTCGAAGAACTCACAGCAACCAGCAATCGAATGCTCAACACTTTGAGATGGTATGGCCACAATACTGGCAAAATTGCTGTAACCCAAGTTTATTAAGAGCACATCACAGGGGTCAATTTCACGGAATTGACATTTTTAGCGGGAGGTCAATATCCCGGAATGGGGGTCAGTTTGAAACGGTACATGCAATAAAAAAGGAGAGTATAGATGCAAAAAGTGCGGAAATAGAAAAAGATTGAGATGTGGGACTTTACTTCAACACAGCAAACTGAGTTATGAAATGTGCAACGTCGCTCTATATTTGATAACTTCCATGAAGAAGGGTTTTTCGGCTCTTGAGCTTTAAAGTCAACTGGGTCACAAAAACTACCAGCACGTATGGAATATGATGAAAAAAATCTGGAAAGCTACGGGATCAAGGGATGATAGGTATAAACAGAAGAATTCTGTAGAAGTCGATGGGTCCATGTTTGAAATATCTTTTCCTGTGAATACTTCAACCAATCGTGGCCGAGGTAGTGAGACCAAGAACAAAGTGATGGTTATGGCTCAAGTTGAATTGACCAAGAACAAAAAAGGAGAAGAAACGGCCAAGGTAATCAGGTACCTCAAAATGACAACCATTGAAACTTTTGAAGCTATCGAAATGCAATCCCCAATGCTATGCAATGTGCTGGAAAGCAGCACGGTATTATCCGATGGTCATCCTTCGTACTTTGATTTCAACCAATTGGAACCCGATGATGTAACCATAGCCACACGCATTTAAACTAAACCGAAGACATCTTGGAGAAGCCACGTTCGGCACAGGGCTTATAGCATCGATTTCGACCAATTGGAGCCCGTTGGTGTGGCCATAACCATACGCATTACATAAAAAGTAAAAATGCTGACAGCGAGTGCCGATATGAGATTGTCTCGTTCCCTGAACATCATTAGTATTTGCAGCAAGGGAATTGAAAATAATTTCAATTCCCTGTATCGGTTTTTGTTCAATTCCATTTTAAAAATAATTGTGAATGATACAATTCAAACATTTTATTATGTAATGCTTTCAACAACCATTAAATACAATTTTGCAACGCATAAAAAATACATTTTCTGAATAATTCAAAAATAAAATGGAAAAAGAAATGACAACAACAGAAGACATTGTAGCAGTTGCTACAACAGACGCTAAAACACTTTCTGCCGCAGTAAAAGCTGCTGGATTGGTAGAAACTTTACAAGGCAAAGGACCATTTACGGTTTTTGCACCCACTGATGCAGCCTTTTCTGCAATACAACCAGAGGTCGACAAATTATTAAAACCAGAAAGCAAAGCAAAACTTTCTAAAATTTTGACTTACCATGTTGTGAGTGGAAAAATGAAAGCATCTGATTTGAAAGACGGGCAAGAGCTAACTACCGTAGAAGGTGGCAAGTTGAAAGTAACCGTTCTAGATGGAAAAGTAACTGTGGGCGGTGCTAAGGTTACTACTGCAGATATCAATGCTTCTAATGGAGTAATTCATTCTATTGACAAAGTATTAATACCTAAAGGGGAACTCTAAAAACCTGATTTACATTTCGCGGAGACAAATCCAGTATGATGGATGCGCGTATTACAAGATCTGTTTTATCGCGGGATAATCGAATCTAAGTGGCCGAAAAGTCTCTCTGATATACGAAAACAGATTTCCATGCTACCACATGATTTAGGGATATCAGTGTGGAAGACAATCTTCCTGAGCCAAGTCATGAAAGGTGCATAGTTGGACGGTATGCAACTTATAGCGATTCTGCTTATCAAATAGTACAAACTATTTTATAAGCGTGAAGTCCTAAATGCCGTCAGAGCCGCTGTTTTAGGCCAATGGAGTGAAACGGAAGTAGACTCTTACAGATACATAAAAGGTATCACGCGGTAGGAATCAATATAAACTTGGAGATTTACCAAGTGCTTTCTACCACTTAGACTTGAGCATCCCGCGACCTCTATTACGTATGCTCCTGAAGGTTGACTCGCGGGACTCGGCCCGAATGAATTTAAGGAGATTGGCTATGATTTGTAATTTGTCGAAACTTGAAAGATGTTTATAGTTGTTCCCTAAAGATTAAATTAAAACAAATTAGAAAAAAAATTGGTAATGGTTAGTGATTTAGCTTAATGAAACTACATAATATGTCAGATTGGCTCAACGGGTATCATGAACACTGTGGTTTTCCAATCTTCACGCAGTGACCGACGAAATGGTAGGCGAGCATGTAACCGTTTATTACGTATGTTTCATTAAGCAAATCCTTTTTAAAAAAAAGAAAGAATTTTTGAACTTCAACTTTAGGTGACCTCTCAAAACCTGTTTTTTGTTTCGCGGAGACAAATCCCTATCAATGGATGCGCGCAGTACGTGATCGATCTTATCGAGGGATTCTAAAATGTAAGTGGCAGAAAAATCTATATGATACACGAAAACAGACTTTTATTCTACCACTTGATTTGGGGAAACTTACCTCGAAGACAATTTTCCTGACCCAAGTTAGGAAAGGTGCATAGTTGGATGCTCATCAACGTATATCAATTCTGCTGATCAAATAGTCCAAACTATTTTATAAGCATGACGTGGTAAATGACGTGAGCGTCGCTGTTATAGAGCAATGAAGTTACACGGAATTGGAATATATACAGATACATAAACGGTAATAGATAGAGTGCAGTGTGTATGGTAAATGGCATCAAATTATACCGCTACTGCCTATTGAATAGTTCATGCTGCATTGCGCATTGGATTTCGTTTTTTTGGGTAATTCGCTGTAGCATCTTGCATCCACGAAAGGTAAATGCCGTGAAAGTAGCTGTTATAGGCCAACGGAGTGAAACGCAATTGGACTATTACAGATACATAAACCCAAATCACGCGATGGAAAAATTGCACCCTAATTTTGCCCATGAATGCAGTATTCTCTCGCTTGGATTTGAGAATCCCGCACGCATTCTACAAAAATTGTCCTAATGCGTAATGCGGGATAAACGGTATCAAGTGGTACCAATGAATGTAAACTTAGCGATTTACCATGTGTTTTCTGCCACTTAGATCTGAGCATCCCGCGATCTGCATCCCTTGTATTTCTCAAGGTTGTCACTTGGGATCGGGGCCGAATGAATTTGAGGAGATTGGCTCTGATATGAAATTAGGTTGAAACGTGAAAGAGGTTTTTAGAGGTTCACTGTAGTAACTCAATATTTCAATAAATAACTTATCTGATGAAAATATTTTACGCTCATTTAGAGAGAACATTTGAGAAAATAACTTTTGCATTTACCTCTGTAATTAGTAACTCAATAACCTTTATTATAGCTCTGGTCATGGTTACATTTTGGTTAGCCAATAGAGACTATTTGAATGATCCCATAAATGAAAGTATAAGAGACATAATACATGGTGTAACATTCCTTACATTATTCATTCTTCAAAAGGCCTTTAATCATTTTACAGCATCATTACATGTAAAGCTGAATGAAATAGTATCAAGTAGTGAAACCGCAGACAAATCTGTAATAAATGTTGAATCTAAAACAGAACCAGAAATAGTACTATTGAAAAAAGAATACCACGAATCTGCCAAACAGACAACAATTGATGCAACTAAATAACATATTGATCAATTAAAATTTGGGGAAAAGAAAGAAGATGGTGAGCCATTTGAAGATTGGAAGATTCAAAACTTTCACCTTCTGGTAAATCCATTGAATACTATGTTTTTTAAAACAGCATAATTTAAACTCAACTTTCGCCTAAGCAAAAAAAGTATAATGACAGAAAAAAAATGAAGGCATTTATCATTAATAAGTACAGCTCTTTTGACGAACTGAAAATAGCAGAAGTGGAAACACTTGAGCGTTCTGTCATTTGTAATGTGGATCCACAGATAAGGATTTGAAATGCTCTTCTATCTAAGTTAGGGTATTATGAATAATCCTCATTAGATGGAAATTTTTTTCTCACTTAAAAGATGAAAACAGTGTCTCAAAAAATCTGCACTCAATAAAATAGTTGTTCCTTCTCTATTAACGACCCTATCGAAGCAATTGACGGAATGAAACTAGCCATAACTGACCTTTTAAACACAATGTCAGGTGAATTCGATAATATCCATTTATATACTAAAAGTGAATCAGAATATAAAGCCTTCTTCCAGAAACTTACGGCTCACCTTAACTTAAACACAATGCTCCGGATTTCATGGCCAAAAGTTGGAAAGTTGAACACAGACCTTTCAATGCCAAAAGTTATAAATATTGGACATGGTCTTGGACTTGTAGAAAGTACTTGTTGAGGCATTAATGCAGTTTGGCCAGGAGTAAAACTTACACATCCCCAAAAAGGGAAATTCTGTAAAAATAGTCGCGGATAATTGAAGTTAAGAACAACCCACCGCCAACATCATCATTGCATTAAACCATTTCAAAACTGAAATGTTTTTAAGTTTAAGTATCGAATTAAAAAGAAAGCATAATGGACGCGCAAACCAATTCTAAGTGTACTCGGGAGCTCAGACCCGCCTATAATAAAAGACCCCCGATACGCAAGATTTTGCATGTCAGCGGATGAATAAAAACGGGTAAGGATTACAAATCCTTCAAAGCAGAATTTTATTTGTTCCAAATTAATTAAATCCATCAAAAATGAAAAATAAATATCTTTTATCAGCAACCTTATTTGTACTTAGTTTTTCTTTTAGATCATTCATGAATGCTCAGGCCAATATTGATATAGAGTCAGGCGCTGTTTTTACAGGTTACAATAATGTGCGAATTCCAGGCGATGCAGGAACCATATTTTCCTTAAAAACTGATTTGAATGCGCGACCAAATGCTTATATTCGCATAAGAGCAGGGTACAAAATAAAGTCTAGGCAAACTATATCTTTTCTATATGCTCCTTTACTTGTGAAATCAAATGGAACAACAAATAAGCAAATTGATTTCGAAGGTGTTACTTTCCCTTCGAATACCTCTTTGAATGCAAGCTATAAGTTTAATTCATACAGGATAACCTACAGGTACGACATTGTAAAAAGGTCAAAAATTGAATTTGGTTTAGGGTTTACTGCAAAAATAAGAGATGCCGAAGTAGCTATTAATAGAGAGGGACTCACTACTTCAAAGAAAAATGTTGGGTTTGTACCTATAATTAATTTCAGACTCAATTGGAAAATGAATGATAAAATTGGTTTACTATTTGAGGGGGATGCGTTGGCAGCACCACAAGGTCGCGCGGAAGATGTACTGTTTGCCGGAACATATACATTTTCTGAACAATTCCTGGTTCGTTTAGGTTATCGAATTCTTGAAGGAGGCGCAGATAACGATGAGGTATACAATTTTGCTCTATTCCATTACGCTTCTGTTGGCATGACATATACTTTTAAAAATAAGTTGAAATCAAATTAGTATAAAAATACAAATTATGAACATAGTAAAATATTTCAAACTTTTAGTATCACTTATACTACCAATAGGATTAGGTTCCATAGCCGGAATATTCACTACTAAAGAAATAGCTGGATGGTATGCTTCGCTAAACAAGCCTACATTCAATCCACCTAGCTATTTGTTTGGGCCTGTTTGGACAGTATTGTACATACTCATGGGAGTTTCTATGTTCTTAATTTGGAATACGCCCAAAACTGAACAGCGACAAAAAGCATTAGCGATTTTTGGCATTCAATTATTTCTCAATTTTTGGTGGAGTATTTTATTCTTTTCCTTTCACACTGTTCTCCTTTCGGTAACTGATATTCTGATTCTGTGGTTTTTAATTATCTACATGATTTCACTTTTCCAAAAGATAAAACCAGTTGCCGCATATCTACAAATTCCTTATTTATTTTGGGTAACATTTGCAACTGTTCTAAATATTTCTATTTGGTATTTAAACAGATAAGAAGTAGTTAAATTTAAAAAAATAAAACAGCAAAATGGCTAACACAATAAAGAAGAAAATAATAGTTGTAGGCGGCGGCTTTGCAGGTATTCAATTCATAAAAAAATTGGACGAAAAACTGTTTGATGTTGTATTGATTGATAAAATAAACCATCACCAGTTTCAACCCTTGTTTTATCAGGTTGCAACATCGCAGCTTGAACCATCCAGCATTTCGTTTCCACTTCGCAATATTTTCAAAAAGAAAAGTAATGTTCAAATTCGTTTGGCAACAGTACTTAGCATTGATAAATCAAATAACACAATTACTACAAGTATCGGAGATTTTGATTACGATTATTTAGTAATTGCTATTGGTTGCACAACCAATTTTTTTGGAAATGAAATCATTAAAGAAAATTCACTTACATTAAAATCAACATATGATGCCATCACCATTCGAAATCACATACTGAATACATTTGAAAATATAATTTCAGCAAGCGAAGAAGAAAAGCAAAGTTTATTCAACTTTGTAATTGTAGGTGCAGGACCAACAGGAGTAGAACTTTCGGGAGCATTTGCAGAAATAAAAAAAGATGTCTTGCCAAAAGACTATCGTGGAATTGATTTTTCAAGATTAAACATACTGCTTGTTGAAGGAACTAAAAACACACTGAACAGCATGAGCAATAACGCACAACTTGCTTCAAAACAATACTTAGAAAAAATGGGTGTAAAAATTCTTGCGGAAACATTTGTAAAAAATTATGACGGAAACATTCTCACACTCAATACAGGCGAAACAATAAAAACAAAAACAGTTATTTGGGCAGCAGGTGTCACCGGAAATACAATTGAAGGTCTTACTCCCGAAATAATTACTCCAACCAATCGACTAAAAGTAAACCGCATCAATAAAGTATTTGAAAGCGAGAATATTTTTGCTATTGGTGATATTGCATACATGGAAACACCTCTCTTTCCAAAAGCACATCCGCAACTTGCCAATGTTGCCATCAATCATGCAAAGTTATTAGCGAAGAATTTATATCGCTTGGAACAAAATAAAGCAACTACCAATTTTGAATACAAAGACCTTGGCTCAATGGCAACCATTGGAAGAAACAAAGCTGTTGTTGATTTGCCATTTCTACAATTCAGCGGCTATTTTGCTTGGCTTACGTGGATATTTGTTCACCTGATGCTCATTTTAAGCGTAAAAAACAAACTCATCATATTTATTAACTGGGCTTGGGCTTACATCACTAAAGACACTTCATTGGCACTCATTCTTTCCCAGCAAAATAAAACGGAAAAAAGCCGTCCATAAAATCTACGCTCTATCTCATAAGTAGACAGACACAACAACTATTGCAAACGTATTTGCAATTACATTTTTACTCTTTTACCGATACACCTTGCCATCCCTAAAAATTAAAAATGATTTTGCATGCACTGCAAAGCGACATTGCAAACTTACACCGAAAGAGCTTTGACTGTAACTCTCTTTTTCTTACTTTCATGCTTAACTGAAACTGTATCGCTTCGGACAGAGAGCAGGATATCAGATAATCGAGTAGCAAGCCCTGCCAGCTTTCGCTGACGGGGTGCGCCCATCACACCACCGTGCGTGCGAGAGCTATGCTCCCAACTATCGAAAATGATCAATGTTCATTTTTCTCCGTTTCGTACATGGCGGTTTCCCGCTTGGCGCGGAGCAGGCTACGATTTAACCCAGAATCCGCATTGGGATACGTTATGAAGTGCTAATGCCGTTTATCCCGCATTACGCATTACGGCAATTTTTGTAGAATGCGTGCGGGATTCTCAAATCTAAGCGATAGAATACTGCATTCATCGGCAAAATGAGGGTGCAATTTTTCTATCGCTTGATTTGGGTTTATGTGTCTGTAATATTCCAATTCCGTTTCACTCCATTGGCCTACAACAGATACTTTGACGGCATTTACCACTTCATGCTCATAAAATAGTCCAAACTATTCGATAAGCAGAATTGGTATTATCCCGAACCACGCGATGGAGATATCGGAATTCAGAGGTCGAACTAATACTTTGCTCCATCGTGTAGATTCGAGAATCCCGCAGCGCATTAACCTCAAGATGCTTCCAATGCATAATGCGGGATAAACCCCACAGATAGCAAGTGCTCTCGCAAGATTTTAATTTAATGGTGTATATTCAAACATCAAGAATAAAAATCGAGAAAGTGTTTGATATCAAAGGGGGTTAGCGCTGCAATAGATTTCCAATGCGGATTCTGGGTTTAACAGAAGCGCCCATAAAATCTTGTTCTGGGTGTAGTAGTCGAGCAAGGATTCGTACCCGCATTTGGCAAGTCTCTCCAGAGTAATCGTTGTGATCAATATAGGACTCCGAGCAATCACCGTCATCCCAATGAAATAGGGACACCTTTGCACGTGCGACTCCAAGCGTGCACATTCCGACAAATTCACCCTCCATTCCGAAATATTGCCCCCTCTTTTTGCGTCTCGATCTAGTTTGTCTTCGACAGGGTTTGTCTCGGCGAAACATAAAACAGGTTTTTAGAGGTCCTCAATGGCAATACGATCTTCTACACTCAAGATCTCAAGGTGATTTCTAGATACATCTTGAACAACTTTGATGGTCAAATATTCATCCCACCGCCTCCCACCAACAAACCGCACTGTTGATCTTCATTTTTTCATCTCTAAAAATCATTTCTTCTAGTTCAGTGGGAAGTGAGTATGTATGATACTGGGAAGGCTTCATTTCTTCAAGGCGATGGAACACTTCCTCGATCCATTCCTGTGGATTAACATTGTGAAAACGGCAGGTCATGAAGAAAGTACAGAAACATGCCGCACGCCCAGCGCTTAGTGCTATTCTCTATGCTGCATTGGTACAAGCTTCAAACATTTTGATGACAAAAAGGCGGGAAATTTCCAGTTATGAAAATCTTCGTACATTTGCATCCTTAAAAATCAGAAACAGCATGTTTACCCAAGTACATCATCATTTGCATCCTTGCACTCAAGCGAGCTGATAATGATATGTAATTAAAATATCTAATCCCGTTTGAGTAAATCAAACGGGATTTTTTTTTTACACACTTCCGTTTTCAGATTTGCTCAAAAGGTTTAAAACAAAACAAAATGAACAAACTGAAAGTAGCATTGCAAAAAAGCGGAAGACTAAACGAAAAATCCATTCGGGTTTTGGAAGAATGCGGTATCAAATTTCCCAACGGGGGCGGAAAATTAATCACCGAATCGCCCAATTTTCCAATTGAAGTTCTATTTCTACGAGATGATGACATTCCGCAATATGTAGAACAAGGTGTCGCCGATGTTGGAATTTTAGGCGAAAATGTATTTATCGAAAGTCGGAAAAATATCAGGATCGTCGAAAAATTAGGGTTTTCTTCTTGCCGCTTGAGTCTAGCCATCCCCAAAGAAAAAATCTATCCTGGACTTACTTTTTTCAATCACAAAAAGATAGCCACCTCCTACCCCAACATCCTCTCTGATTACTTCGCAAAAAATAATATCGACGCCACCATTGAGGTAATATCAGGCAGTGTTGAAATCTCTACCGGCATCGGTTTGGCCGAAGGAATCTGCGATATAGTAAGCAGCGGAAGTACCCTATTTACCAATGGACTCAAAGAGGTCGAACAAGTACTAAGCAGCCAAGCTGTAATGGTGTCTTCAAACAATCTAAACGCAGACAAAAAAGCAATTTTAAACAAGCTCCTATTCCGCATAAGGGCTGTGAACAAGGCAAAGGAGAACAAATATATTTTATTGAATGCACCCAATCACAAATTGGGAAACATAGAGAAAATCCTTCCGGGTATGAACAGCCCTACGATTCTACCCCTCGTCAAGGATGGTTGGAGCAGTCTACACTCGGTCATAAGTGAAGATAAATTCTGGGATATAATAGACGAACTTAAAGAAGCAGGTGCGGAAGGAATTTTAGTCGTTCCCATAGAAAAAATGATCCTCTAAAACAAAAAACTCAAAAATGAAGCACATCATCAATCCCCCAATCTCGGAATGGGCGAGTCTCTGCAAAAGACCTATTCTACCCAATGAATATCTAGAGGAGAAAGTCATAAATATTATCAATAAAGTGCAAATGGACGGGGATAAAGCCCTGAAAGAATTTGCATTGGCCTTCGATAAAGTAAGCCTCATCGATCTGCAAGTATCTGCCGTCGAAATTGACATAGCCACCAACGAGGTTACAGCCGAATTAAAAGAAGCGATCTCCATTGCTGCGCATAACATTCGAACCTTTCACTTAGGTCAAAAAGAGAACGAACTAATCGTAGAAACAATTCCTGGAGTTACCTGTTGGAGAAAAAGCGTAGCGATAGCAAATGTAGGACTATACATTCCTGGAGGTTCAGCTCCGTTGTTCTCTACAATCCTGATGTTAGCCATTCCGGCTCAAATAGCGGGTTGCAAAAGAATTTCATTGTGCACGCCTACAGATAAAAACGGAAACATTCATGCATCTATCCTATATACTGCTTCCTTCTTGGGTATTACCGAAATCTATAAAGTAGGCGGGGCACAAGCCATCGCAGCACTTGCCTACGGAACCCAAAGCATTGCCAAGGTGGATAAAATTTTTGGTCCGGGAAACCAATATGTAACCAAGTCCAAAGAATTGGTTCAAAAAAATGGAATCGCCATCGACTTGCCAGCAGGTCCTAGCGAGGTTCTCGTAATTGCGGATAAAAATGCCGATGCCAGTTTTATAGCTTCCGATTTACTTTCTCAGGCAGAGCATGGCGCAGATAGCCAAGTGGTATTCCTCACTGATGACCAAACATTAGTTGAAAAAGTTAAACTGAATTTGCTCAAGCAACTGAAGAAAATACCCAGGGCTGATATTGCCGAAAAAGCATTAGCCAACAGCTTTTCAATTGCTTTCAACTCCCTTCAAGAATGTCTTGATTTCAGTAATCTATATGCACCCGAACATTTAATTCTAGCCATAAAAGAGTCGGAAAAATATGTAGATAAAATTGAAAATGCGGGCTCCGTTTTTCTCGGCAACTATTCATGCGAAAGTGCCGGTGATTATGCCAGTGGAACCAACCATACCCTTCCAACCAATGGTTATGCTCGAAGTTATAGCGGAGTTTCATTGGATAGTTTCATTAAAAAAATAACCTTTCAGAAAATTACTGAAGATGGATTAAAAAATATTGGAAAAACCATAGAAGTTATGGCAGAAGCCGAACAACTCATGGCCCACAAAAATGCGGTAACCATTCGACTCAAAAAATTATCTGATGAACAATAATATTCAAAACCTAGTTCGAAAAAATCTCCGAAGCCTCACACCCTATTCAAGTGCAAGAGAAGAATGTACTGTTCAGGAAGGTATCTTTTTAGACGCCAACGAAAATCCTTTTGGTATTTATAATCGATATCCCGACCCCTATCAATCGGAATTAAAGCAGCAACTTGGCAAACTAAAGAGTATAGATGCCAATAATATTTTCATTGGGAACGGAAGTGATGAAATCATTGATCTAGCGTTTCGCATTTTTTGTGAACCATACCAAGATAAGGCCCTCACATTTTCGCCTACTTATGGAATGTATGAAGTATCGGCCAATATAAATGCCGTGGAATTGATAAGACTACCTCTGAACAATGAATTTCAAATTGACATCAACAGTGTGCAGCCATACCTTTCTGACAGCAGCCTGAAACTCATTATTATTTGTTCTCCTAACAATCCGACTGGAAACTTGTTGAATAATGAAGACATTGAGTTTATACTAACCAATTTTAACGGAATTGTCTTAATAGATGAGGCCTACATCGATTTTTGTAGTCAAACTTCATACATAGAAAAATTAAAGACTCATAAGAACCTTATAGTAAGCCAGACAATGAGTAAAGCTTGGGGATTGGCAGGGATTCGATTGGGTATAGCTTATATGAGCCCTGACATTTTATTGTATTACAACAAAGTAAAAGCACCTTATAACATTAGTTCTGTCAGCCAAAAAGTAGCCTTGGATGCACTAAACAAAAAGGTGGAATTCAGCCAGCACATAAAAGAAATTTTATCCGAAAAGGAAAAAATGACCCGCGAACTTCAAATGCTAACCGTAGTGAAGAAAATATATCCCTCGGACGCCAATTTCCTTTTGATAGAAGTTGAGGACGCCAATGCTCTATACAATAAACTAGTAGATCAAAATATTATAATCCGAAACCGGAATACTACCATAAGAAATTGTGTTCGGATAACCATTGGAACCGCAGCAGAAAATGATCAATTACTAAATGTGATAAAAAATTAACAAATGGCCAAAAAAGTCCTATTTATAGACAGGGATGGTACCATCATTAAAGAACCTGAAGATTTTCAAATAGATGGTTTTGAAAAATTGGAATTTAATCCAAATGTCATTGTCAACCTTTCGAAAATTTCGAATGAACTCAATTACGATCTCGTCATGGTTAGCAATCAAGATGGATTAGGGACGGATTCCTTCCCTGAAAACACCTTTCATCCTGTTCAGAACTTCATTTTACAGACTTTAAAAAATCAAGGGATCACCTTCGCTGATGTTTTCATTGACCCTTCGTTTGAGCATGAAAACAAGCCTACCCGAAAACCAGGAACTGGTATGTTGGGCAAATATCTCTACGGGAATTATGATTTAGAAAACTCCTTTGTAATAGGGGATAGAAAAACAGACATCCAATTGGCCGAAAACCTAGGTGCAAAATCAATATATATCAACGAAGACAAATCGGTTGAAGCAACGCTCATCACCACCGACTGGACCGAAATCTACAGGTTCATCAAAGCCATTCCGAGAATTGGAAAAGTTCACAGGAAAACGAATGAAACTGATATCCACGTTCAATTGAATTTGGATGGTAGTGGCCAATTCTCGATTGACACTGGATTGCCCTTTTTTGATCATATGCTGCACCAAATTTCCAAGCATGGGAACATAGATCTCACCATTCAGGTAAAGGGCGATTTGGAAATAGATGAGCACCACACCATAGAAGATACAGCAATTGCGCTGGGTGAAGCATTCTCCGAGGCCTTGGAAAATAAAAAAGGAATTGAACGATACGGTTTTCTATTGCCTATGGACGACTGTTTGGCACAGGTGGCAGTTGACTTTGGTGGTCGTGCTTGGCTGCTTTGGGATGTAAATTTCAAAAGAGAAAAAATAGGTGACGTACCCACCGAAATGTTCCTTCACTTCTTTAAATCATTTAGCGACAACGCAAGGTGCAACCTCAACATAAAAGCAGAAGGGGAAAATGAGCATCATAAAATAGAGGCGGTATTTAAAGCCTTCGCGAAAGCAATAAAAATGGCTGTTGCCAAAACAGACAATTATAACATCCCAAGTACAAAAGGAATACTATGATCGCTATACTTAAATACAATGCAGGAAATGTTGCATCAGTGGAAAACGCGATAAACCTTTTGGGCTACAAGGCTGTAATAACAAATGATGCAGAACTTATTCGATCATCTGAAAAGGTGATTTTTCCTGGCGTTGGAGAAGCGAGCTCCGCCATGAATTACCTCAAAGAAAAAGGATTAGATGAGGTTGTAAAATCGCTTCTACAACCTGTGTTGGGCATCTGTTTGGGTATGCAACTTTTGTGTGAATATTCTGAAGAAGGAAATACACCAGGATTGGGCATTTTCGACACCAAAGTGTTGAAGTTTCCTCCCATAGATCTTGTGCCTCACATGGGCTGGAATAGTTTCACTCAGATGAAAGGTAACTTGTTTCAAAACATTCAGATCAACAATGATTGCTACTTTGTACATAGCTACTATGCTGAAACTTGCGCGCAAACAATTGCCACTTGCGATTACATTCTGCCCTTTAGCGCTGCCTTACAAAAAAACAATTTCTACGCGACGCAATTTCATCCTGAAAAATCGGCACAAACAGGTTTAGAGATTCTAAAAAACTTTTTGAACCTATGAGAATTATTCCAGCCATAGATATAATAGACGCCAAATGTGTAAGGCTTTCAAAAGGAGATTATGCAACCAAGAAGATATACAATGAAAACCCATTGGACGTGGCCCTAATGTTCGAAGATATCGGAATGAAATACTTGCATTTGGTAGATTTGGATGGGGCAAAAGGAGGAGGAATTATTAATCATAAAACCCTAGAAACTCTTGCGTCTAAAACAAATTTGCACATTGATTTCGGAGGCGGCATTAAATCTGAAACAGATGTAAGAATCGCCTTTCAATCGGGAGCCAAACAAATTACCGTTGGAAGTATTGCTGTCCAAAAAAAAGAGTTGATGTCTCAGTGGATGCAAATATTTGGAGCAGAGAAAATTATTCTTGGAGCGGACTGTACTGGTCGAAAAATAGCTACCAACGGCTGGCTTCAGCACAGCGAGATTGAGATCATTCCTTTTATTCAGGAATATGTGGAAATGGGAATAAAATATAGCATTGTTACTGATATAGATAAGGACGGAATGCTCTTGGGACCCTCTTTCGCTCTGTATGAAGATATTCTTACCAATTCAAAGATCAGTTTGATCGCTAGTGGTGGAATTACAACTATAGAAGATGTTGCCCAATTAAAACAATTAGGTTGTGAAGGAGCAATTATAGGAAAAGCGCTTTACGAAGGAACCATCAACCTAAAAGCATTAAGCGAATTATGTTAAAGAAAAGAATTATACCATGCTTAGATATCAAAGAAGGTAGAGCGGTAAAAGGAATAAATTTTGAAAACATCAGAGACGCTGGCGATCCTGTAGAACTTGCCAAACGATATTCAGAACAAGGTGCAGATGAGTTGGTTTTTCTAGACATCACTGCCACACTAGAAAAACGAAAAACACTTACACGTCTAGTCACTCGCATAGCCTCTGAAATAAACATTCCCTTTACAGTTGGTGGTGGCATCAATAGCCTGGACGATGCAAGGGCGATAATCGATTCTGGAGCCGACAAAATAAGTATCAATTCTTCCGCAATTCTGCGCCCCAAGCTGATTTCTGAAATAGCCAATTTCTTTGGAAGTCAATGTGTGGTATTGGCAATTGATACCAAATGGATTGAGAACGAATGGATGGTTTTCAGAAGTAGTGGAACAATTCTAACAAACCTAAAAGCGATCGACTGGGCAAAAAGAGGAACCACATTTGGAGCTGGAGAAATCTTATTGACCTCGATGAATAATGACGGAACCCGAAATGGATTCGCTTTGGAAATTACTCGGGAAATTTCCGAAAAGCTTACTGTACCCGTTATTGCATCCGGTGGTGCAGGAACACAGAAGCATTTTTTAGATGTATTTACTCATACCAAAGCCACGGGAGCCTTAGCTGCAAGTGTCTTTCACTTCAGCCAAATTCAAATACCTGAACTCAAACATTTTTTACAAACCCATCATATACCCATTCGATTGTGATACCAGATTTTAATAAACAAAACGGTCTGATCCCTGTTATCATTCAGGATCAGATTAGCCTACAAGTGCTGATGTTGGGTTATATGAATGAAGAAGCCTACCAAAAAACGATTTCGGAGAAAAAAGTAACCTTCTTTAGCAGAAGCAAAAAAAGGTTGTGGACCAAAGGAGAAACTTCTGGAAATTTTCTCTGGGTTCAAGACATTTTTTTGGATTGCGACAACGACACCTTGCTGATTCATGCAATAGCTGATGGTCCTGCTTGCCACACTGGCTCTGTTTCATGTTTCAAAACACAAGCCTCAAAAGGATTTTTATACAGGCTAGAACAGACCATTGCTCAGCGGATAGAAAACGATGAGGCGAATTCTTACACCAATAATTTATACAAACTAGGGATAAATAAAATTGCCCAAAAAGTAGGTGAAGAGGCTGTTGAACTTATCATAGAAGCCAAAGATGATAATATCGATTTTTTCAAAAATGAAGCGTCCGATTTGATATATCATTTCTTGATTCTCCTAAAGGCAAAAGGGGTTTCCTTTGAAGAAATAGAACAGGTTTTGTTGAGCAGGGAGAAATAAATGCCCTTCTGCTTACAGAGCCTTGTAGAAATAAATCCTGGCTTGAAAATCTAAACATTTGAAGTATTTATACATTAGCGCAAGCTTTGAAGCTACAGCATCCCAATCGGTCAGTACGATGAGCCCTAAAACGACATACTTTAAAAATATACTGAAGCCTCATATTCGAATGCCTACACAAGCCAAATTCACACAACCTATTCTGATGAGCCTAGGATCCTGAATTTTCACAACCTGCACCGATCGCACTAAAGTTCGCTGTTAGTTGAAACTATAAAACGAAAGCAAGCTACTGACCTTGTAAATAAATGTTCAAAATAACCAATAAAACTGTATACTACTGGTTCACAATTTTTGCCTTGAACTTTATCGCATATCAACTAGTTCAAGACAACATTAGACCAAACTATAGAGGCCAAAATATGACCCTGGCATACTTGCTAGGAATTGCGCCCAATTTTTTTCCAGCCATTGGAATTCCTGCCTTGTTTGTCATTTTCATCCCCGTTTTGAGGAAAAAATCACAACCAATCCTTAGCTCAAAAAAAATAAACACATTACAGCAAACATCATCTCACTAGTTGGACTTCTATCGTGGGAATTTTTACAAACAGCGACAACAAGAGGACGATTTGTTTGGCACGACGTGCTCTGGACTTTCATTGGGGCATCCATTTTTCAATTAATTTGGAATATAACCCCAGCCAAATACAAAGATGAATATGAAGGAACAACATATAGAAGGGGCAGCCACTAGATCCGGTTTAGAACATGGCCGTTGAATCCCCTTCGTTGAACATGACATCACCTATGCGCCCTCGATTTGACTTGTCTTCGCCGTAAATGTCCCCAAATCAAGTGATAGAATAAAAGTTTGTTTTCGCGAATCATAAAGACTTTCCTACCACTTAGATTTGAGCATCCCGCGATAAGACAGATCGTGTAATGAGTGCATCCATCATGCGGGATTTGTCTGCGCGAAACATAAAACATATTTTTATAGGTCCCTTTAAGACGATACTTTCAGACATATTTAGATCCCAATTCTATTGCCGCCACTACCATTTTTAATGGTGCATTTATGGATATGCTAACCAATTAAATCCCAATGATACTCTTTAAAAAGAGGCTCGTGCTCTATTGGGGCGATGCTAATCACAAAATGAGTTTCACCACCTGAGACGACACCGCTCAGTGCGCCGCAAACGCCGCTCTAGATTCAACCACAACCCGTTTTCTCAGAATTGATGGCGACCAAATAAGCCCAAGGGAAATCAGAGAAGTGATGAATGAACTATCAGGTGAAAAATATCGTTTACTTCGCACGGGAGGACTTGGATGGCTCAGCACCTTAATAACGATTGCCAAAATTTCGCTTCAGGCAAAAATGAGCTTTATCTTGCTTGGCTAGGAATACAATACATAAGAAATAAGGAAGACAAACAAGCATCTATAAATAATGTGGACAACAAACGTTACGCAGATGTGAAATGGACAACTGTTAAAGACCTTCTTTCAAATCATAAAGTGTTCGATATCACAAGGGGTTAGCGCTGCAATAGATTTCCAATGCGGATTCTGGGGTAAATGAGTCGAAACGTGAAAGATCCTTTTAGTGGTCCCGTTGTATGATAATCTCAGTAACAAGTTTTGATATAGCGTGGCCCTTAGCGGATAACCCAAAACCACTACAATCTGTGAATAGTGTAACTTATCACCCAAATAATGTAAATTATCCGACCACAAGAGCGACCATATTTGTGACAATATTATGAAAACCTATGAATACAAAATCCTCGGTATTGGCTATGAGCAGCCAACTCCCTCCTGGAGACGTTTTCCAATCAAAAAACATTTTCCCCCTACGTGGAACCCAAGAAGTAAATCAGAAAATAAAATATGAAAGAACTTGAAGATTTTGCACGTTTTCCTGCATGGCTGCGAAATTTCCAAACTGAGTTCATCGGATTTGTTGTTGTCCGATTTCATATTTATCAGGACTTCATCAATTACATTAGTAAACTATCCCTTCCCCGGCAACCCATGACCGACTTATGCTCAGGCAGTGGAGAACCTGCTATCCATATTTTCAAAAAAAGTGATTGCTTCGATCAACTTATCCTCAGTGATAAATTTCCGAACAAAATATCTCAAAGTGGGGACAAAATCAGCTACCCACCCGAAAGTACGGATGTTCTCGAAATGGAATGGCAGCCCAACATGTGTTATACTATGTTCAACGCATTTCATCATTTCAAAGATGAAGACAAACTCAAAATTGCCGAGAAAATTCTTGCTTCCGGCTCAAGAAGCTACATTGTGGAAATACTCGAACCGAGCATCATTTGTTTCTTTAAAGTTCTATTCATAACCACCGCCGGAACATTGCTGTTCACTCCTTTTGTGCAACCCTCTTCTTTTAAACGATTGTTCTTTACTTATATCATACCCATAAATATTTTGACCATAGCGTACGATGGAATAGTGTCTGTTTTAAAATCACGCTCTCCAAATGAATATAAGAAATTGTTTACGGACTTCGGCGATTCAATAAAAATCATTAGTCTCGGAGGGAATATCAATTCGCTTATCGTAATTGAGATTCAACCCAAATAAGATGAACAAGATCATAACACTATGGAAGTTCAGCAGGCCTCATACGGTCATAGGCACTGCAATCAGTATCGTTACACTGTATATAATAATCTGTAAAGATTGCAAAACAGACCATCTTCCATTACTCTTGATTGCGCTTTCCATTGGTATTGGCTGCAATATTTTCATTGTAGGTATTAACCAAATAGCCGATGTAAATATCGACAAGATCAACAAGCCTTACTTGCCCATACCAGCAGGCGAATTGAGTGTAAAGAACGCCAATCGTATAATCTATGGGTTCCTACTTATCAGCCTCATACTAGCTTCATATTTATCTCTTTATCTCTTTGCAATTATTCTACTTGCTGCTGCCATTGGATGGGCGTATTCCATGCCCCCGCTTTATCTGAAGAAACATCACCTCACGGCTGCTCTGTCAATAATATTTGTTCGGGGTATACTCATAAATCTAGGAGGGTTCCTAGTCTTTAATTACATTGTAAATAAATCAGTAAATGTTCCAATTGACGTTAAAATACTTACAGCCTTCATCATTGTTTTCAGCGTAGTCATTTCTTGGTTTAAGGATATTCCAGATATGGAAGGAGATTCAAAATTTCAAATTAAAACCCTTGCCATTGTTTATACTCCCAAATCAGTATTCGTTCTAGGAACATTTCTGGTAACACTTACCTATTTGTTAACGATCATCCTGAAGTATCCAGATATTGCAGACTCTTCCACTCCATCCTTTCAATCTATTGTTCTTTTTTATGGGAATATTATTTTAATGATTCTTTTTGTGATCAATTCGCTCATCATCGATCTCACGAATCAGGTCTCGATTAAAAAATTCTATAAGCGGTTCTGGTGGTTTTTCTTTGCAGAGTACATGATATATCTAGTCGCCTATTTATTTTGACCTTTCCCTCGCTCGCCCTTCTGGAGTCTGCAATGGGTAATCACTTCATCGAAAAATGCCAGATTATACTCTCTGTTAATCTTGCAATATATTGTTCAGATTCTGTATCCCATGAACACATCCGGAGGGCTGACTTTGATGATTGAATTGGACAATTTATAACTAATACCGCCTATGTATCTATAATAGACTTATTCCATTTCACTCCATTTGCCCATAACAGGTACTTTGACGACATTTACCACTTCGCGCCTGCAAAATCCTGCAGCGCATAAACCACAACAAAATTCCAATGCGCAATGCAGGATGAACTACTTAATAAGCAGAATTCGTATAAAATACTTGTTCTCAACGGGCACCCTAATGAGAACAGTTTCAATTTTGCCATTGCTGAAGCCTATAAAAAGGGGGCGGCAAAAACAGGAGCAGAAATTAGAGAAATTGTAATCCGGGATTTAAAGTTCAACCCCAATTTGCAATATGGATATCAAAAGCGCACAGAATTAGAACCAGACCTCATAAATGCTTGGGGAAAAATAAAATGGGCGGACCATTTAGTGTGGGTACATCCTGTTTGGTGGGGCGGATTGCCTGCCATTACAAAAGGTTTTATTGACAGGGTCTTTTTGCCAGGACTTGCCTTTCGTTATCGTGAGAATTCAGTTTGGTGGGACAAACTTTTAAAAGGAAAAACAGCCCACATCATAACTACTCTTGACCAACCTAGTTGGTATTACCGGTTTGCTTATGGAAGACCCAGTGTTAATCAACTTAAAAAATCTACTCTAGAATTCTGTGGCATCAAGCCTGTAAAGGTAACCTACATAGGACCCATCAGAAATTCAACGGAAGCTTTCAGAAAAAAGACTCTCCTCAAAATTGAGGCAATTGGAAAAGAAAACAAATAATGGAATCTCCATCACAACTCTTTCGCAATGTCCATCTGTTTTTATTAGGCTTTCTCGCTTTGGGTGCCATTTGTGGTGGGTTGGTTCTAAACATTTCGCCAAATGGGAAATGAATGGGTATGCCATTGTCTATACTTGATAATTCATCATTAAATATCTTTTCAATTCCGGGTATCATCTTGTTTTCTGTGTTAGGCGTTTCACCCTTGTTACTGATAATTGCATCAATAAAAAAATGGAGTCAAAACTTTTCGATAAACTGAATTTCCTCACTGACTTTCATTGGACATGTACGTTCAGCATCTACATCGCCTATGCTTTGATGGCTTGGATACAGATTCAGATGATGATGCTAAATTCGGTAAGCTGGTCGCATACCTTATACCTGTTTACAGCAGGTGCTATCATTTTTATTGCATTGCTGCCACAGGTTCGAAAGTTTTACCAAAAATAAACGTTGAAATCCATGATTTACCTTTTTATCGCTCTTGCACTTGTTTCGATTACACTGATTCTCGGAAAAATGAATTTGGCTTTTCGGTTTGATAAATCAGTAAAACAACTTTTCTCTGAATCAAAGAGTATTACTTACAAAAAATTCAGCTTCCAACAGCTTGAAGGTTTACCTGAACCTGTTCAACGATATTTCAAGCACATTTTAAAAGAAGCACAACCTTACATCAGTTATGCAAGAATCAAACACAATGGACAATTCAAAACTTCCATTGAAAAAAAATGGATAAATATCAAAGGAGAACAATACGCCACTACTGAAAAGCCTGGCTTTATTTGGAAGGGCACAACAGCGATGTTTGTTGCCAGGGATATGTATATTTCAGATAAAGGCAGACTTATTGCAACACTCCTTTCCCTGTTCAATGTTTTGGATGCACGAGGGGAAAAATACAACGAAGGAGAGCTGCTTCGATGGCTTGGCGAGAGCGTTTTGTATCCGACCAACTTTTTACCTAACGAGAAACTAAAATGGCTTCCCATTGATTCGAACACGGCAAAACTCATTTTTGACTACAAGGGCCTTTCTTTATTCTTCAAAATTACATTTAACGAAGTTGGTGAAATAACGGAGATGGAAACTAAACGTTATATGGACGAGCAGAATCGAGAAACATGGGTAATCAAAGCAACAAATTACAAGAAATTGAACGATATATGGATACCAACTTTCTTCGACGTTCTATGGAGATTAGACAAAGTCGATTTCAGCTATGCGAAATTCAACATTACAGAAGTCGAGTACAACAAGCCGAAGAAATTTTAAATTGAAGCTCTCCTCACATTCACCAATTCCCACATTCACTAATTCCTAATCCCCTCGTTATCTCATTCACTAATTCACCAATTCCCACATCCCCTCATTATCACATCCCCAAATTCACTAATTCCCACATTCACTAATTCCCTCATTATCTCATTCCCACATTCACTAATTCACCAATTCCCACATCCCCTCATTATCACATTCCCACATTCACCAATTCACCAATTCCCACATCCCCTCATTATCACATTCCCAAATTCACCAATTCCCACATTCACTAATTCCCTCATTATCTCATTCCCAAATTCACCAATTCCCACATCCCCTCATTCCCACATTCCCTAATTCACTAATCCCCACATTCCCTCATTATCTCATTCCCAAATTGACTAATTCACTAATCCCCTCATTATCTCATTCCCAAATTCACTAATTCACCAATTCTCACATCCCCTCATTATCACATTCCCACATTCACTAATTCACCAATTCCCACATTCACTAATTCCCTCATTATCACATCCCCAAATTCACTAATTCCCACATTCACTAATTCACCAATTCTCACATCCCCTCATTATCACATCCCCACATTCACTAATTCACTAATTCCCTCATTATCACATTCACCAATTCACCAATTCCCTAATCCCCTCGTTATCTC
>Ga0209490_10001407_pt1 | contig 23531 bp, 19 predicted proteins | sample MAT06_FD_187209 | JGI IMG/M metagenome (GOLD analysis project Ga0209490, IMG submission 187209) | Freshwater microbial communities from Lake Fryxell liftoff mats and glacier meltwater in Antarctica - MAT-06 (SPAdes) (version 2) | ecosystem: Environmental > Aquatic > Freshwater > Ice > Liftoff... | reverse complement strand
AGGTCGAACAAGGCCTGCACGTGCAGCTTCACCGTGCGCTCGGCGATTTCGAGGTGGCGGCCGATGTCCTTGTTGGGCAGGCCACGCGCCAGCAGGTGCAACACCTGCCGCTGCCGCGGCGTGATGACGCCGGCGCGGTCGACCAGCGGCGGGGCGCTGGTGTCGTTCAGCAGCAGCGGCGGCAGGTAGTCGTGCCCGTCAAGCACCCACCCCAGCGCGGCGGCCAGGGTGGGATGGCTCTCGCCTTTGGCGCAGTAGCCGTTGGCACCGGCATGCAGCATGCGTCGCGCGTCGCCGGCCGCACTCGATGATGAAAGAACGAACACACGCAACGCCGGGCCGCCGCGTTCGCGGAGCCGGCGCACCAGCGGCTCGCAGTCGCCGTCAGGCAACTTCAGGTCCAGCACGGCCACGTCAGGTGAGCTGCGCTCGTCCAACAGCCGCTGGGCCTGCGCCAGCGTGCCGGCCGTCGTCAACTCTGCTTGCGGGCGCAGCTCTCGCAGCAGCGCGCACACGGCTTCGCGCATCAGCGGGTGGTCGTCGACGACCCAAGCGCGCAGGGTGGCAGGCGTCAAACGCTGAGAGTCGTGCATGCCGCGTAGTGTGACGACACAGCGGCCTGACTCAATGCAGTACGGACACACCCCCTCATTCGCGGGGGCACCTGCCCTTTCGGGCCGGTTTCGGGGCGCGCACCCGTCCGAACGGCCCATGGGCAGCAACGCGCGGCGGCGCCATTCTTCAGTCACCCCAAGGAGAGCCCCCATGTTTACGAACACTGCCCGCCCGCAACCCCTGCGCCGCCCCATCACTGGTGCCCGTAATGCTGCCGGCACTGCGGCCGTCACTGCTGCCGTCACTGCTGCCGTCACCGCCATGCTGGCGATGATGGCCGCCGCGCCCGCCAGCGCCGCCACCAACACGTTTGGCTGCCCCGGTGGCAACTGGAACAGCAGCAACGTTTGTTTTTCTCTCGGGCGCCCAGCCATTGCCGCAGACGATCTCGTGATTTACGGTGGCCCGACCAATACCGCCTTGTTGCTGATGAACGTCGTCGGCATCAGCAACGCCGCGGCCAACAGCATCACGATCGGCGGCCCGCGCACTGACGCGCCGTTCATGACCACGGCCATGCTGGCGGCAGCGGGGTCGACGATCAACGCTGGCACGGTGAATGTGGGCACCAACGTGAACGCAAACGCCAACCTGACCCTCAGCTTCAGCACGCTCAGTGGCGATGTCAACATGGGCGGCCTCTGAATGTGGGCACCAACGTGAACGCAAACGCCAACCTGACCCTCAGCTTCAGCACGCTCAATGGCGATGTCAACATGGGCGGCCTCGACCCCAACCCCACCACCGGCGTGCGCGGTTACGGCAGGGTCTCCGTGCAGGACAACTCGCGCATCAACGGCAATGTCTTCGTTCTGAACGGTCAGCTCGACCTGTACGGCGGCAGCATCTCGGCCATCATTGCCGACAACCAACCTTCGGCGGTGCTCAACATCGCCGGAAACGTCGGCTTGCTCCGGTCCAGTGCGACACAAACGAACATCGGCGCCACCCAGGCCGCGCTGGCGACCCCGGTGATCACGCAGGTCAGTGGGTTTGGAAGCAACAACAGCGCCTACAGTGGTCTCAACTTCGTCGGTCGCAGCACCATAGGTTGGATAAGTTTGCAGAGCGGCTCGGCCGCCTTCCGGTCCGGCTCGAACGTCAACTTGGCGGGGGCGGGGTTGAACAATCTCAACCTGTTGGACGCCTCGGGCGCATCCACCGTCACTTTCGACGGGACACAGGTTTCAGGCAGGGAAATTCGGCTGGGAGGCACGTCGCGCATCAGCGGCTCGGTGCTGACTGTCAGCAATTTTCCGGGGGCGAACCCCGCTCAGTTCACCAACAGCGGTGCTCTCACCGTATCGGCCAACACGTCGTCCACCATCACAGGGCCGACCCTGGTGAATTCGGGAACCATCACGCTCGAACCCAGCGCCGTGTTGTCCATGCGCGGCGGGACGATTCAGAACACCGGCACCATTCAGATCGGCGGCATGCTCCCAGGCGGCGCAGTGGGGGAATTGAAACACGACGGCCTGAACAACAGCGGCTCGCTGCGGGGCAGCGGCACTTTCTCCTCTTCCGCAACCCTGACCCAGCAGGCCACCGGATTCGTCTTTGCCGAAGGTGGCGACCTGGTCATTGCCAGCCGCTTCGACGGACGCGCCGGAGGCACGGTCGGTTCAGGCGCACAGGGGCGTCTTTTCTTCTTCGGTGACGCCAGCTTCAAGGCCGGGCAAACGATCACGAACGCCAACACGTCGGGTCCGCTCGTGGCCTTCAAGAACCGCGTCGAGATTGGCACCGCCACCGAACGGGGCGGGCTGGATTTCATGCTGGCCAGGGCGGCCTTCCAGCCCTCCAGCAACCTGGTGTTGGACTTCGCCGGCGTCACCGACCACGACTTCCTGGCGGCAGGCAGCTTTAGTTTTGAAGGCGGCTCGCTCACGCTCAGCACGGCCGGCAGTTTCACTGCGCAGGCTGGCAGATCGTTCAACGTGTTCCGCACCCCGGTCGGCACTACCGGCCGCATCTTCGGCACTTTCAGCAGCATCAACAGCACCGGTTTCAGTTTGGCCCCCGGCGCCACGCTGGACTTCTCAAACCTGTACAGCACGGGTACGGTGGCCGTCGTGCCTGAACCGGCGACATGGCTGTCACTCGGCGCCGGGTTGCTGGTGATCGGTGCGCGCTTGCAGCGGCGTCGCGCAGTGGCCGCCATCAAGAGTTGACCCGGGTCGGTCGGCGACGGGGCAGTGTCGCGGCGAACGTCGGTTGAATGAGCCGCGGCGGTGATTGCGGGCGCGACAAGCTGGTCGCCGTCAACGGCAAGCGCCGAGGCTTCTGCCGGTCGTGCGGGGCCTGGCACATGACCCAGACGGCAGCCAGATGGTGCGCACAGGTCGCTTCGCATTTCGGCCGGAGGTACGGCGCGCGCGGGCAACTCGGGCTCTTGCGGCACCACCTGCGCGCGGCGTAGGCGCAAAGCGTCTGCTTGAAGTCCGCGTTCCGGGGCCTCTTCCGAATCGCTGTGATGCTGGTGCACGGCCAGGTGACGCCGGCCCCGGCCACGCTGTTCAACGCCCGCCTGCAGCGCCAGGCGCAAGACTTCGCGCTCGTGGCTCTTTGCGCCCTTGCGCACGCTGCTGCGCCAGCTGCCGCCGGCTTGAAGGCAGACTGCACCCCATGAACACCGTGCCCTCCTCCGTTGCGTGCCCCTGCAGCAGCGGCGTCACCTACGCCGCCTGCTGCGGCCGCTGGCACGCGGGCCCCTTGCACCTGCAGGCGCCCGATGCCGAAGCGCTGATGCGTTCACGTTATGCCGCGTATGTGCTGGAACGGGCCGACTACCTGCAAGCCACCTGGCACGCGAGCACGAGCCCGGCCGACAGCTTCAGCTTCGAACCCGGCCTGCGTTGGCTGGGCCTGGAAGTCAAGCGCCATGCCAGCACCGGGCCCGACAGCGCGGTGGTGGAATTCGTCGCGCGCAGCAAACTCGGCGGGCGCGCGCACCGACTGCACGAGACCAGCAGGTTCGTGCGCGAGGGCCGTCGCTGGTTCTACGTGGACGGCGAGCAGCGCTGATCGCTGCAAGAGCGGGCCCGAGCAGACGCAGCCGGCAGACGCTCGCGGCATCCGCATCCGCATCCGCATCCGCACCCGCACCCGCACCCGCACCCGGGCGCTGCCACAATCCGCCCCCTTCATGAACCCCGGCCTCGTCTATGCCACGCTTGCCTTCGGCATGTGGGGCCTCTTCCCGCTGTATTTCCAGTTCATCGCCCAGGTGCCGCCGCTGGAAGTGGTGCTGCACCGCTCGGTGTGGTCGCTCTGCTTCGTGCTGTTGGTGCTGGCATGGCAGCAGCGCTGGTCCTGGCTGGGCGAAAACCTGCGCCAGCCGCGGCGCGTGGCGCTGTTCAGCTTCAGTGCCTTGCTGCTGGCCGGCAACTGGTTGGTCTATGTGCTGGCGGTGCAGACCGGCCATGTCGTCGAAGCCAGCCTGGGCTACTTCATCAACCCGTTGGTCAACGTGCTGCTCGGCGTGCTGGTGCTGGGTGAACGCCTGCGCCGCGTGCAGTGGTTGGCCGTGGCGCTGGCCGCCTGCGGTGTGCTGTGGCTCACCTGGCAAGGGGGGCGGCTGCCGTGGATTGCGCTGGCGCTGGCCTGCAGCTTCGGCATCTACGGCCTGATACGCAAGACCGCGCCGCTGGGTGCGCTGGAAGGCCTGGCGCTTGAGAACATTCTGCTCGCGCCCTTGGTCATTCCGGCGCTGCTGTGGTGGACCTTCACGCGCGACGGCGTGCTGGCCACCGGGCCGGTGTCGCTGATGGGTTTGCTGCTGATATCAGGCCCGCTGACGGCGCTGCCGCTCTTGTGTTTTGCGGCCGGCGCACGCCGCCTGAAGTTGGCCACGCTGGGGCTGGTGCAGTACATCTCGCCAACGCTGCAGCTCTTGATCGGCGTGTGGCTCTTCCACGAGCCCTTCGGCCAGGAACGCCTGGTCGGCTTCTGCCTCATCTGGGCCGGGCTGGCGCTGGTGAGTGCCGATGCCCTGGGCTGGCGCCCCGGCCGGACGCGGACTGCGCCGGGCTGACCCACGCGACAGCCGTTCGGCCGCTCAACCCCGCATGGCCGCCGCAGCGCGCGCCAGTTGCGTGATGAGCGCCCAGTCGCCCTGGTCCACAGCACTCTGCGGCGTCAACCACGAACCCCCGCAGACCTTCACATTGGACAAGGCCAGAAAGGCCGGCGCGGTTTCCGGCGTGATGCCGCCGGTGGGGCAGAAGCTGATAGGAAGTGCAGGCCGTCGGCCATGGCCGCCATTACCTCGCTGGCGGTGGCCACGCCCGGCAACAACGGCAGGCCGGCTTCGCGGCAGGCTGCAGCCACGGCTGCGGTGTAGCCGGGGCTCACGCCGAAGCGGCTGCCTGCATTCTTGGCGGCCACCGCGTCGGCCGCGCTGCGCAGCGTGCCAGCGCCGACGATGGCCTCGGGCACTTCACGCGCAATGGCCTCGATGCAGGCCAGGGCCACCGGCGTGCGCAAAGTCACCTCCAGCACACGCACGCCGCCAGCCACCAGCGCACGCGCCATCGGCACGGCGTCGGCCGATCGGTGCAGCACGATGACGGGAATGACGGGGCCGTACTCGGCGAGTTCAAGCGTGTGCATGGCGTTGGCGGTGTCGATGAGGGAAAGACGGCTCGCGCTCACAGCCAGGTGATGGCACCGTGCTCGGCACCACTGACGTTGCGCCGCATCCCGGCAAACAGTTCACGGCCGAGGTCGTGGCCGTTCACTTCGGCCTGCGCCGCGCTCAGCGTGGCCGGCGTGCGCGCGGCCCACTCGGCATCCGGCACCAGGGCCTGCAGCGTGCCGGCCAGCGCATCCACACGAATGATGTCGCCGTCCTGCAGCCGGGCCAGCGGCCCGCCGGCCAGGGCCTCGGGGCTGCAGTGGATGGCTGCCGGCACCTTGCCGCTAGCGCCGCTCATGCGGCCGTCGGTCACCAGAGCCACCTTGTGGCCCTGGCCCTGCAACACGGCCAGCGGCGGTGTCAACTTGTGCAATTCGGGCATGCCGTTGGCGTGCGGGCCCTGGAAGCGCACCACCACCACCACGTCGCAGTTCAGCTCGCCCGCCTTGAAGGCGGCCAGCATGTCTTCCTGCGTGGCAAACACGCGTGCCGGCGCCTGCACCACATGGCGGTCGGCCGGCACCGCCGAGGTCTTGATGACAGCCCGGCCCAGGTTGCCCTGCAGCAGCTTCAGCCCACCGGTTTCGCTGAAAGGCGACGAGGCAGGGCGCACGATATCGAGATCACCGCTCTCGGGTGGCAAGGAGCGCCAGGTCAGCTGGCCGCTTTCAAGCGCGGGCAGTTCGGTGTGGGCTGTCAAGCCACGCGGGCTGACGGTGGCCACATCGGCATGCATGTGGCCGCTGTTCATCAGTTCACGCAGCACATAGGCAGGGCCGCCAGCGGCCTGAAACTGGTTCACGTCGGCGCTGCCGTTTGGGTACACGCGCGCCAGCAAGGGCACCGCGGCCGACAGGTCGGCGAAGTCGTTCCAGTCGATCAGGATGCCGGCGGCGCGCGCCACCGCCACCCAGTGGATGAGATGGTTGGTGCTGCCGCCAGTGGCCAGCAGCGCGACCATGGCGTTGACGATGCAGCGCTCGTCCACCACGTGGCCGATGGGCATGTAGCGCCGGGCTTTCGTGACCGCCAGCGCCATGCCCACGGCCGCACGCGTCAGCGCTTCGCGCAGGCCGTCGTGCGGGTGCACGAATGCGGCGCCAGGCACATGCAGGCCCATGGCTTCCAGCAGCATCTGGTTGCTGTTGGCGGTGCCGTAGAAAGTGCAGGTGCCAGGGCCGTGGTAGGCCGCGCTCTCGGACGCCAGCAGCTCTTCGCGGCCGACCAGGCCCTGCGCCGCCTGTTCACGCACCTTGGCCTTGTCGGTGTTCGACAGGCCGCTGCTCATGGGGCCCGCAGGCACGAAGACGCAGGGCAGATGGCCGAAGTGCAACGCGCCGATGAGCAGCCCGGGCACGATCTTGTCGCACACACCCAGCAGCAGCACGGCGTCGAAGACATCGTGCGTCAACGCCACGGAGGTGGCCATGGCGATGGTGTCGCGGCTGAAGAGGCTGAGCTCCATGCCCGGCAGGCCCTGCGTGACGCCGTCGCACATCGCGGGCACACCGCCGGCCACCTGCACCGTGGCGCCGAGCGCACGCGCCTGTTCGCGGATGAGCGCCGGATAGCCCTCGTAGGGCTGGTGTGCCGACAGCATGTCGTTGTAGGCCGTGACCACCGCCAGATGCGGCGCCTTCTCGGCCACGACGCGGAACTTGTCGTTCGGCGGCAGGGCCGCGAAGGCGTGGGCGATGTTGGCGCAGCCCATGCGCTCGGTGCCCGGCGCGCGCCTGCCGTTGCGGGCGACGCGCGCGAGATAGGCGCTGCGCAAGGGCGCGCTGCGCTCGGTGATGCGTCGCGTGACCTCGCCAATGGCGGGGTGCAGGGCGGAGTTTGGGTTCGAAGCCATGGTGAGAGCGGGTCGCGGCCAAAGGGCACGACCGTATGTAACTGAAGCGCGAATTATTCGGTAACTGGGTTACATCGTCAAATGCAGCACGCGCGGCGCTCGGGCACCGAGGCGCTGTCCCCGCGCTGTCCCCGCGCTGTGTGCGATCCTCGCCGCCCATGCTGGACCCTATCGCCCCCGGGTTGATCGTGCGCGACCCCGCCGAGGCGCTGCGACAACTGCGCGCCGCCTGGCGCAGCCACCGCGAGTGGTGGGTGTTCGGCTATGCATCGCTGATCTGGCGCCCGGAATTCGACGCTGCAGAGCACCGGCCGGCCCTGGTGCGCGGCTGGCACCGCGCGCTGCGCATGCGTTCACGCGTGAACCGCGGCACGCCGCAGCAGCCAGGGCTGGTGTTTGCGCTGCTGCCCGGCGGCGCCTGCCGTGGTGTGGTGTACCGCTTGCGCGCCGAAAGCGCCGAAGCCGAGCTCGACCGCCTCTGGGCCCGTGAACAACCCACCGGCGTGTATGACGCGCGCGTGCTGCCCGCACGCACGCCGCACGGTGTGGTGCCGGCGCTGGCCTTCACGCTCAGCCGGCGCAGCGTGGCCTGCGTGCCGCGCCTGCCCGACAGCGAGATGCTGCATGTGCTGCGCCACGCCCAAGGCCGCTTCGGCAGCACGCTGGACTACCTGGTACAGACCGCCCACGCCCTGCACGAACGCGGCCTGCGCGACCGCGAGATCGAGCGCCTGATGGCGTTGGCGCGTGCCCACCGCTTGCTGTAGCCAGTGCCTCGCAGCTCTCTTTGGAGGACGCGACAGGCGAAGTCTGTCGCGCCTACAGCGGCTGCAGGTCAGGGTCGCGGCTTTGCGCGGCCAGCCGGTCTGGCTAGAAGGTCATCCTGAGACTGGCACCGGCCGCCCACGCGCGACCGCGTGCCTGCGCGGGTTCGTGCCGCGGCCAGAAGTGCCCGCCGACCACTTCAAGGACCAGCCATTCCCGATAGACGGGCTGGGCCCACTTCACCTGCAGGCCCCAGTCGGACACAGCAACCGCCGCGCCCTGGGTGCCGTCGGTCAGCAGTTCCAGCGACAGCAGGCGCTGTGAGCCGAAGGACTGGTAGCCGCCCAGCACGCTGGACCATTCGAACTTGGGCGCTTCCTGCGTGACCGTGGCTGCGCCCAGCCAGCGCACTGAAAGGCTGGGCGACAGGGGCTGTTCCAGCGACAAGGCCGTGGTGGAACCGAAGCGGTCGCTGCGTGCCCAGAACACCGTTTCGCGGAATGCCACCTGCGTGCCGCTGTCCCACGCCCAGTCCAGGCTGTAGCGGGCCTGGACATAGGGCTTGAACCCGCCGCGCATGCCCAGTCGCACGCTCACGTTGTTCGGCAGGTCAAGTCCGAGCCCGGCCACGAAGGCGGGGTCTTCAGCGCGCTCGCGCAACAGGCGGTTCTGTCGTGCGAAGGCATCGGGCGTGTCGGCCAGCACGTCGCGCCGGTCGTCACGGCCAATGAAGACGTAGGCAAACTTTTCGACGTTGGGCAAGCGCGCCTGCACGTTGAAGCGCACGTCGATATCGACATTCTGGTCCTGGCGTTTCAAGAACCCCAGGCTCAAGCGGCCGTCGGACACCTTGCCCCCCTCTTCGAAAGGTTGGGAGCCGAACCAACTGTCGATGCTGCGGGCCAGCCACGTCGTGCCTGCGCGCACCTGGGTGCGAGCGCCTTCCAGCATCGGGCTCGGCGGCCCCAGGTCGTCGGCAGGCGGCGACTCTGCAGTGCTCGGCGCCGGGGTCGCGGGGGGCGCGGGCGCGCGAACGTCTTGCGCAGACGCCACCGTCGCAGCACACAGGCCGAACACGCAGGTGACGTGAATCAAGACATGGCAACGCATGAAACCCATCCCTCGCTCGACGGCGCCATGGCCTGCTCCGTACATTTTCATCATGCTCCTGCATTCAGGCGCACGCGTATGTTCCATATCGAACAGACGGCTGTGCATGGGTCTTCAATGCGCGAGCCTTCAGCGCAGAGCCGGGATGTTGCCGCGCCAACAGGGCTTGTCGCCGCCCTTGCGATTGAGGCAGCGGCCAGCGACTTCAACCACGTCATTGGCACTGTCCGCGCGCAACCGCTGCGGCGCGGAGACTGCGGCGCGGCCACTGCGACCGGATACTTCAACCCGCCAGGCGCTCGGCCACGGTGCGCATCGCCTCCAGGTCGCCGGCGGTGTCCACACCCATCAGCACGCCGCTGTCATCGGTATCTTCGCCGTGCGCCGGGTAGCGCAGCATGACGCGGCGCGCGCAATCGTCGCTTTTCATCTGTATCAGTTCCGAGTACAGCTCGGCTGCGAAGGCCACCGGGTGGCCCTGCCGGCCGCGGTGCTGGGCGTAGACGATGGGGTGCTGCTGCAATGCCGCAGCCACGGCCAGCAGGGTGTCTGGCTGCACCAGCGGCATGTCACCGGGCAGAACCAGCCAGCCAGCGGCACCCGAACGCTCCGAGATGCCGACGGCCATGCTGGCGCCCACGCCGCGGGCAGCCTCGGCTTCGTCGAGCACAACGATGTCGCGCAAGGCGAGCATGCCGCGCGCCAGCGGCAGGCACTGCGCCGTGGTGACCAGCACCACGGGCAACTGCGAAGCGATGGCATGTCGCAGCGTGGCCCCCAGCACCGTGCTGCGCCCGAAAGGCTGCAGCAGCTTGTGCAGGGTCCCGCCAAAGCGGTTGCCCGGGCCCGCTGCGGGCACGACGATCACGGGACGAAAACGCATTCTTGTTGTGAGGCCGCGTCGTTGCAGGGCGCATGTCTTGTTGCCCGCACGCACGGCCTCCTCCTTGGCTTCAAGAATGGCGTCGGGTCCGGTGCGCTTGAAGTGGGAGCTTCACTTACGGCGTTCTACCTACGGGATGCTCCCCACGCGGCGCTTCCTATACTGAACAGATGGACATCGCCAACCTGCGCAAGAGCTACGAAAAAGCCGAACTCGACGAAACGGCGTCGGCACCCGACCCGCTGGACCAGTTTCGGCTGTGGTTCGACCAGGCGCTGCAGGGCCAGTTGCCCGAACCCAACGCCATGACACTGGCCACAGTGGGTGAAAACGGCCGCCCCAGCACGCGTGTGGTGCTGATCAAGGGTTTCGATGAACGGGGCATCGTCTGGTACACCAACTACCAAAGCCGCAAAGGGCAGGAACTGGCTGTGCAGCCCTTTGCGGCGCTGCAGTTCCATTGGGTGGAACTGGAACGTGTGGTGCGCATCGAGGGCCGTGTCGAGAAGATCAGCGCCGAAGAGTCCGACGCCTACTACCAGAGCCGTCCGCTCGATTCGCGCCTGGGCGCGTGGGCTTCACCGCAAAGCGAAGTCATCACCTCGCGGGCGGTGCTGGTGAAGGCCGCTGCCGAGGCCGCCTTGCGCCACGTCCTGCAGCCGCCGCGGCCGCCGCACTGGGGCGGCTACCGCTTGCTGCCCGACAGCTGGGAGTTCTGGCAGGGCCGCAAGAGCCGCTTGCACGACCGCCTGCGCTACCGTTTGACGCCCGGGCCTGAACAGAGCACCTGGCAGCGCGAGCGTCTGGCGCCCTGATCTGGCAGCAACAATTCCGCACCGATGAGCCGTCAGCAATGAGCCGCCAGCAGCGGCTTCAGCGCAACGGCGTGCCCGCTGCGCGGGCGGCGACCATGCGGTCGAGGTGGCCAAGGAAAGTGTCGAACTGGATCGGCTTGGTCCAGTAATCGTCGAAACCTGCAGCCAGCGCGGCGCTGATGCGTGCGGGCATGGCGTCAGCCGACAGCGCCACGATGCAGCAGCCTGCGGTGGAAGGCTGCGCGCGCAGACGGCGCATCACTTCCACGCCGTCGATGTCGGGCAGCTGGATGTCCAGCAGCACCAGCTCCGGCGGCTCGGCCAGAGCGGCGAACACGCCAGACAAGCCGTCTTCTGCCGTGCGCAGGCGCACCAGCGGCCGCAGCGCGATCAGCTCGCGCACCAGTTGCAGGTTGACCGGGTTGTCTTCCACGCACAGCACGTGCAGGGCTTTACTGGCGGTGGCGTCTGGGGCGGGCATGGGTGGGGCGGCAACAGGGCAGCTGGGCCATGGAGACCCCAAGCGGCCGAGTTTATAGAGCCCGGCCGCCCGGCCCTGGCGCCCGGCCCTGGCGCCCGGCCCTCCTGATGCCTCAGAACGTGGTGCGCAGGCCCACGGTCAACGCCCGTCCGCCCTGGGGCGACAGGCCACGCACGGTGCCGATGGCCGCAGCGTTGAAGGCCAGCCGGTCGGTGGCGTTGTTCAGCTTCGCGAACCACTGCGCCTGAGCGCCGAACAAGGCAGCCGGCAGTGCGCCGCCGGCCCACAGGTCCAACAGCGTGTGACCCGGCGTGGCGGTGTCGGTGGCCGGCACCCGGCCTTGGCGCGCGGCATGGCGCACGCCCGCCCCCAGCCGCCAGGCTTCGGCCTGGGCCTCGAGCGCCAGCCGCGCCCGCAATGGCGCCAGGCGCGGCAGGCCCTCGCCGGTGTCGGCATTGGTCCCGCGTGCGGTGTCGACGCTGCCGCTCAAGAGCAGCGCAAAAGGCCGGCTGGCGCTGGCGCCAAAGAGCTGGTGGCGCCCCTCGAGCTCGAAGCCCTGCAGCCGCGCACGCACGTTGCGAAACTGGTATTCGGGCACGGCTTCGTCGGGCGCGCCGTCTTCACCCGGCAGCACGATATCCACACCCGTGGCGTCCAGCGCGATATAGCGCGAAAAGCGGGTGCCGAAGAGGCTGAGCTTCACGCTGCTGTGTGCGCCGGCCCAGGCCAGGCCCAGTTCGGCGTGGCCGCTGCGCTCGGTGGGCAGCGTGGCGTCGCCACGCTCGTAGGCCGCCGTGGCCACGTGCACACCGTTGGCGTAGAGCTCGTAGTAGGCCGGCGCCCTTTCGGTGTGGCCCAGGGTGGCGCTGGCCTGCCAGCCCTGCGCTGCACCCACGCTGGCCGAGAGCGATGCGCTGGCGGGCGAGAAGCGGCGTTCAGCGGCGGCGCCGAAGCGCGCCTCGGCGGCACCGGGCGCGTCACCCTCACTGCGAACTCGCACTCTTTCGCTGCGTGCGCCGAAAGTCAGCCGCGCCGCGCCAACCTGCATCTCTTCCAGCACAAAGAGTGCAGTCGAGCCTGTGCTCGTGCCGGGCACAAAGGCCTCTGCGCCGAGTGCAGAGAAGTCCAGGCGCTCGGTCTGCACACCCACCACGCCCTGCAGCGGGCCGATGGGGGCATGGCGCAGCTGCATGCGGAACTCGTCGCCCGTGCTGCTGAATGTGGTGCCGATTTCACCGCTGCCCTCGACCTCGTCGTGGCGGTAGCGCGTGTGGCTGGCGTGTGCCGAGACTTGCGTGAACGGCCCCGGCAGCGCCCGCCATTCGCCGGCCAGCGACAAGCGTTCGCGCTGCATGCGGATGAAGACATCGGGCTCCACCGTCACACCGTAACGCTGGCGCACGGTGTCCACCGAAGCGCCCAAGTAGCCCTGGCCGCCGACCCAGGCGCCGCCCACCGATCCGCCTTCACTGCGTGCTTCGGAATTGCGCACGCGCGTGGCCGGGTCCAGCGGCTGTCCATCTTCAAGCGGCGTGTAGCGCGGCGTGCGCAGGTCGCTGGCGCTGCGGCCGTGCACGTCGGCATGCCAGGCAAAAGCGCCCTTGCCGCCTTCCACCACGGCGGCGCCGGCACGCTCTGAGGCGGCACCGCCGAAGCGCACTTCAGCACGGCCAGACAAGCCCGCAGCCGCCACGCGCGGAATGCGGTTGTCGATGACGTTGATGACACCGCCTGTGGCGTTGCCACCGTACAGCAGCGCGGCCGGGCCGCGCAGCACCTCGATGCGCTCGGCCACCAGGGGGTCGGTGGCGCTGTTGTGGTCGAAGCTCAGGTTGGAGGCGTCGACGGAAGCGCTGCCACTGTCGAGCAGCCGCACGCGGTCGCCGTCCAGTCCGCGGATGACGGGCCGGCTGCTGTTGGGGCCGAAGCCGCTGGCGCTGACGCCGGGCAGGCCGTCGAGCGTGTCGCCCAGCGTACCGGCACGGCGCTGCACCAACGCGTTGCCGGACAGCACGCTGACCGGCGTGGCACCTGCCTCGCGGCCCAGCGGGTTGCCGGTGATGACGATGGTCTGGGTCGGTGCCGAGACTTGGGCGAAAGCGCTGCCGCTGCACAGCAGCAGGGCCAGCGGATGAAGCGCAAAACGTGACGTGGGAATGGAAAACATGAAAGATGGCTCGCAATGAGGACGCACGCGCCCACAGGAAGCGAGGCGCGGGTCTGGCAAATGGATGAGCTCCCGCGTCGGCTGAATGCCGTGGGCGGAGCCGGGCGAAACGATCAGGCGCGGGCAGAGATGCGCGCGCTGTCGCCGGCCGGCGGGCCACGGGCCAGATAGGCCGCTGCGCTGCCCGCAGACACTGCGGGCAGCGTGGCCGCCGCGCCAGTGGCCGCTGCGCGCGGCAGCACCGGCGGCAGGCTGGCACCGGCGAACAAGGCGTCGGCATGGGCCAGCTGATCGACGAGCCGGCAGTCGGCACTGCCTGCTTCGTGTGGAAAGTGCGAGTGAGCGTGAGCCGGTGCGCCAGCAGATTCAGATTCAGATTCAGCTGCAGCTGCAGTTGCAGTTGCAGTTGCAGCTTCGAGTGCAGTTGCAGTCGCTGCTGCAAACACATTCGCCGACGCCGTTGCCTGCGCCACCGCAGCACCGGCCAAGCCCGGCGCATGTGTCACGCGGTGCGCCAGGCCCAGCGCCTGCGCCGCCAGCAGCAGCACGGCCAGCAGCCAGGCGTGCAAAGGCTGCAGCCGGCGCGCACGCGGTGTGAGGCGCGGAGTCATTTCGCAGAGGTCAAGCTGAAGCCCGGCGCAGAACGCGCTGCGGGTAAGGAATGTCGACCTGCAGCACGTTGAAGAGCTTCAAGATCGCCAGGTTCACGTCCGAACGCACATTGCCCTGGCCGTTTTCCGGGTCGGCAATCCAGAAACCCACGGTCAATTCCAGGCCGTCGGCGGCGAAGTTGCTCAACAGCACGCCCGGGCCGGGGTCGGCCATCACGCGCGGCACCGCCGAGACGGTTTCGCTGATGCGCGGCATCAGCACGTCGAGGTCGGTGCCGTAGGCCACCTGCACCACCGTGTTCAGCAGCAGTCGGCTGTCGGCCAACGACGCGTTCTCGACACGCTGGGTGATCATCATCTCGTTGGGCACGATGGACTCGCGTCCGTTGATGGCGCGGATGACGGTGAAGCGCGTGCTGATGTCGGTGATGCGGCCTTCGAAGTTGTCCACCTTCACCAGATCGCCGATGCGCATGCTCTGCTCGGCCAGGATGACGAAGCCGCTGACGTAATTGGCCGCCAGCTTCTGCAGGCCGAAACCGATGCCCACGCCTATTGCGCCGCCCAGCACACCGAGGGCCGTGAGGTCGATGCCGGCCGCCGACAGCGCAAACATCAGGCCCACGAACAGCAGTACCGCGCGAATCGCGTTCGCGGCAATCTTGCGCACACCCAGATTGCCCAAGCTGCCCGTGAGCAGACGTGCTTCCAGCAGCGACGACAGCCACAGTGCGCCCACCAGCACCAGCACGGCGCTGACGGCGCCCTCTAGGATGTTGCGCACACTGATCTGGGTGGCGCCAATCTTCCACTGAATGGCGTCGAGTTCCTGCAGGATGATCGGCAGCACGCCAGTCACCCACAACACCACGGCCAGCCACACCACCCACGACAGGCTGCGCTCGATGACACGCACCAGCTGCGAAAGGGGGAAGCTGGCGCGCAGCACGCGTACCGTGAGGCGGATGACGGCCAGCGAGATGAAGATCGGCAGCGCCAGCCTGAACACCGCCAGCGGCACCACGTCCTGCAACGCCCAGCGCGCCAGCAGCACCAGCAGCAGCACCAACAGCGGGAAGAAGATGCCGTCGACGACACCGTGGCCGAACCACATCGAGCCGCGGCGGGGCTCGGGCCCGCGCACCAGACGCACCACCAGCCATGCCACCGCCAGGCAGCCGCCGATGACGCCGAGTTCGATCAGCGCCGTGGGCTGCAGCAGGGCGTGCAGCAGTCGGCCGAGGTTCTCGGTCTTGAACTCGGCCGCCATCAGGCGACGTCGGCCAGCACGCGAAGGTGTGCGGCCACGCTGCGCGCCAGGGCGCTGAGGTGGTAGCCGCCTTCCAGGCAGCTGACCACGCGCCCCTGCGCGTGCTTGCGCGCTACCTCGACCATGCGCTGCGTGATCCATTCGTAGTCGGCCTCGACCAGCCCCATCTGGCCGAGGTCGTCTTCGCGGTGGGCGTCGAAACCGGCGCTGATGAAGATCATCTCTGGCCGGAATTCATCCAGCGCGGGCAGCCACTGCTGCTCGATGGCCTCGCGCACCGCGGCGCCGCGGGTGTAGGGCGCCATCGGCAGGTTGACCATGTTCGTGCCCTTGGGCACAGCCCCGCTGTAGGGGTAGAGCGGGTGCTGGAAGAAGCTGCACATCAGCACGCGGTCGTCGCCGGCAATGATGTCTTCGGTGCCATTGCCGTGGTGGACGTCGAAGTCGATGATGGCCACACGGCTCAAACCGTGCACGTCGAGCGCATGGCGCGCCGCGATGGCCACGTTGTTGAAGAAGCAAAAGCCCATGGCTTCGTCGCGCGTGGCGTGGTGGCCGGGTGGGCGCACGCTGCAAAAGGCTGTGCTGGCGCGGCCGGCCAGCACGTCGTCGGTGGCGGCCACGGCCGCGCCGGCGGCGTGCATGGCGGCAGTGAGCGTGGCCGGGCAGGCGATGGTGTCGGGGTCGAGGGCGCGCGTTTCGCCGCTGATCCGCACCTGCTGAAGCAGATCGGAGATTTCGCCGACATAGCGCGAGGTGTGCGCGCGGGCGAGCTGTTCTGGTGTGGCGGCAGGGGCTTCGCAGAACTGCAGTGCCACGTCCAAGCCGGTGGCGCGCAGGTGGTCCGTGATGGCGTCGAGCCGTGCCGGGCACTCGGGATGGCCGGCGCCCATGTCGTGCAGGCGGCAGGCGGGGTGGCTGTAGAACACGGTGCTCATCGAGGGATCAGTTTTGCGCAATTCGGGTATGGTCCCGCGCATGGATGTTTCGCTTGCGCGCCAGCTGGAAAAACTGGTCGGCCAGATTAGCACGATCGTTGTCGGCAAACGCCCGCAAATCGAGGACTGCATCGCCTGCCTGCTGGCCGGCGGCCACCTGCTCATCGAAGACGTGCCCGGCGTCGGAAAAACGACGCTCGCCCACGCCTTGGCCATCAGCCTGGGGCTCGATTTCCGGCGTGTGCAGTTCACCGCCGACCTGATGCCCAGTGACCTCATCGGCGTGAGCGTCTTCGAGCGCGCCAAGGACCAGTTCGTTTTCCACCCCGGCCCGGTGTTCGCCCAGGTGCTGCTGGCCGACGAGATCAACCGCGCCGGGCCGAAGACGCAGAGCGCGCTGCTCGAAGCGATGGAAGAACAGCAGGTCTCGGTGGAAAACGAGACGCGCAAGCTGCCGCGGCCGTTTTTCGTGATCGGCACGCAGAACCCGAGCGACCAGCTCGGCACCTACCCGCTGCCCGAGAGCCAGCTCGACCGCTTCCTGCTGCGCATCACGCTGGGCTACCCCGACCGCGCGGCCGAACGTGAACTGCTGGCCAGTGGCGACCGCCGCGATGCCGCCAAGGCCCTGCAGCCGGTGCTGCGGCCGGCCGACCTGATGCTGGCGCAACAGCAGGTGCTGAAGGTGCGTGCCAGCGAGGCCTTGCTCGACTACCTGCAGGCCTTGATTGCGGCCACCCGCTCGGGCGCCTGGTTCGTGGAAGGGCTGTCGCCACGCGCCGGCCTTGCCGTGCTGCGGGTGGCGCGCGCGCGGGCCCTGATGGGCGGGCGCGATTACGTCGCACCTGACGACATCCAGGCCATCCTGCCGCAGGCCATCGCCCACCGGCTGACGCCCATCGCCGGCGCCGGGCGCGGTGCCGCCGAGCAGGTGCGCGCGATGGTTGAAGCCACCGCCATTCCGTGAACACCGCCGCCGCCTCGCTGCCAGAGCCACTGCGAGGCCTGGCCGCATGGTCGCCACGCGCACGTTTTCGGCACTGGCTGCAGAACCGTCTGCCGCCCACCGACACCTGGGTGCTGGGCCAGCGCAACGTCTACATCCTGCCCACGCGCGCCGGCCTCACCTTCGTGGCCACGTTGATGGTGATGCTGCTGGCCAGCATCAACTACCAGCTGAATCTGGGTTATGCGCTGACCTTTCTGCTGGCCGGTGCAGGCCTCGTCAGCATGCACCTCACCCACGGCAACCTGCGCGGGCTGACCTTGCATCTGCGCCCGGCGCAGCCCGTGTTTGCCGGTGAACCGGCGACGCTGGAAGTGGTGGTGCACAACCCGGGCAACGAGCGCTACGCGCTGGGTCTGCGCTTCGAGGCGGCTGATGCTGACGCCGGTCTCGTGTGGTGCGATGCGCCGCGCCAGGGCCAGGCCAGCGTTCATCTCAGCCTGGTGCCGGCGCGCCGCGGCTGGCAGCCGGTGCCCACGCTGATGGTGGAAACGCTGTTTCCTTTCGGCCTCTTCCGCGCCTGGACGATATGGCGCCCGGCTGCGCGCGTGCTGGCTTGGCCGCAGCCAGAGAACCCGGCGCCCGCGCTGCCGCTGGGCACCGCCCAGCACGGCGACGAACGCGCCAGCCGGCGTGGCGAAGGGGGTGAACTCGACGGCGTGCGCCCCTGGCGGCGCGGCGACACCATGCGCCAGGTGGTGTGGAAGAAGGTGGCACGCAGCGGTGAACTGGTGAGCCGCGAAACCACCGGCAACGCGCAGCGTGAACTCTGGCTCGACTGGGCCGAAGCCCACGCTGCCGAGCCCGAGCAGCGCCTCTCGCGCCTGGCCGCGTGGGTGCTGGCGGCAGAACACGAGGGACTGGACTTCGGCCTGCGCCTGCCCGGCCGCGAACTGCCGCCCGGCCAGGGCGACACGCACCGCCGCGCCGCGCTGGACCTGCTGGCGCTGCACGCCTGAAGAGCCCGCACGCATGTTCGGTACCTTGACGATACGTGCGGCCCACCTGCCGCGCGAAACCCGCGACACGCTCTTCCACCTGGGCGTCATCGCCTGGGCCATTGCGCCGCACACGCTGCACCTGCCGCTGTGGTGCGGCGCCATGGCGGCGCTGTTGCTGCTGTGGCGCGCGCGCCTGGCGCTCGCCGGCGGCACCCTGCCGGGCCGCTGGGTGGTGGTGGGCCTGCTGGTGCTGGCTGCGGCAGGCACCTGGTGGGGTGAAGGCACTCTGCTGGGCAAGGAAGCCGGCATCACGATGCTGGTGGTGCTGATGGCGCTGAAGACGCTGGAGCTGCGCGCGCGACGCGATGCGCTGGTGGTCTTCTTCCTCGGCTTTTTCCTCGTGCTCACTCACTTTCTGTATTCGCAAAGCCTGCTCACCGGCCTGTGGCTGCTGGTGGCGGTGTGGGGCCTGCTGACGGCACTCACCTTGGCGCATATGCCGGTGGGTCGGCCCACGCTGTGGCGCGCTGGCGCGGTGTCAGCGCGCGCGGCGGCCCTGGGCGTGCCGCTGATGGTGCTGCTGTTTGTGCTGTTCCCGCGCATCGGCCCGCTGTGGGGCCTGCCGAATGATGCGCAAGGGCGAACGGGCCTCTCCGGCAGCATGCGCCTGGGCGGTGTGGCCAGCATCGCTGAGGACGACAGCATTGCGCTGCGCCTGCGCTTTGAGGGCCGCGCGCCCAGCCCAGAGCAGATGTACTTTCGCGGCCCGGTGCTGGCGGCTTTCGATGGCCGCGAGTGGACGCGCGGGCGCTCCGCCTTCCCGCCTTCTATGCAGCCGCAGCTGGATTTGACTGTGCGCGGCGAGCCGCTGCGCTACGAGATGACCCTCGAGCCCAGCCGCCTGCCGCTGCTGCCGCTGCTGGAGATGACACCCGACCGCGCCGACAGCGCGCCGCAACTGCCCGGCTGGCTGCCCCGGCAACGTGCCGACGGCCAGTGGCAGCTGGACCGCCCGCTGCATGAGCGCGTGCGTGTACAGGCCACCAGCTACATGACGCACAGCCACGGCCCGCGCGAAAACATCGTCGGTCTGCGCGACTTCGTCGACCTGCCTCCAGGCGCCAACCCGCGCACGCTCGAATGGGCTGCAGCACTGCGCAGCCGGCCCGAACTGGCCACGGCCGATGCGCGCACGCTGGCCCAGGCGGTGCTGCGCCACATCCGCACCGGCGGCTACACCTACACGCTGGAGCCCGGGCTTTACGAAGACAACGCCATCGACGAGTTCTGGCTCGACCGCAAGCTCGGCTTCTGCGAGCACTTCGCCAGCGCCTTCGTGGTGGTGATGCGCGCGCTGGACGTGCCGGCGCGCATCGTCACCGGCTACCAGGGCACCGATGCCGAGACGCAGGACGGCTGGTACATCGTGCGCCAGCGCAACGCCCACGCCTGGGCCGAGATCTGGCTGGAAGGCCAGGGCTGGCAACGCGTGGACCCCACCAACGCCGTCGCCCCCGACCGTGTACAGCGTGGCCGCAGCCTGGCGCCGGCCCCCGGCTTCATGGCCGGCGCGGTGAATGCGTTCGACCCCGCATTGGCCACGCGCCTGCGCAATGCCTGGGAGAGCGTGAACAACCGCTGGAACCAGTGGGTGCTGAACTACAGCCGCAGCCAGCAGTTCGACCTGCTGCGTGCGCTGGGCTTCGGCAGCCCGAGCTGGGAAGACCTGGCGCAGGTGCTGGGCCTGCTGTTGGGTGGCAGCGCGTTGGCCGGCGCCCTGTGGGCGTGGTGGGACCGCCGCCGCCAGGACCCGTGGCTTCTCATGCAGCGCCGTGTGCAGCAGCGCCTGCAGGCGCTGGGCGTAGACGTGCAAGCCCACCACGGCCCGCGCGAACGCGCGGCACGCCTGCGCTCGGCCCTGGGTGAAGCCGGTGCATCGGCAGCCGCGCTGCTCGACGGCCTGGACCGCGAACGCTACGCCAGCAGTGGGCGCACCGCGCCGCCCGGCCGCCGCTGGTGGCGCAGCTTCGACACCGCGCTGCCGCGGCGCTTGAAGGCCGCGCGGTGAAAACCTCGCGCCCATCTTCGGTGCTGCGTCGCGGGCTGCTGGGCACCGCCGCACTGCTGATGCTCGGAATGGGCGCGGGCATCGGCATGGTCACGAACGCCAGCGCAGCCGACAAGCCGCTGCGGAAGAAGCCCGCGCCGAAAAAGCCGGCGCGGCCCCAACGCGCGACAGCAGCCGCAGCCGGCCCCAGCTACGCCGGCCACGCCGAGGCGCTGGCCTTCGCCGACAGCCTGGCCGCCGAACGCGGCCTCGACGCCGCCTGGCTGCGCGCCCAACTGGCGCAAGCACGGCGCGTGGAAACCGTGCGTCGCCTGGTGATGCCACCGCCCGCCGGCACCGCCAAGAACTGGGCCGCGTACCGCGCAAGGTTTGTCGAACCGAAGCGCATCGATGCGGGGCTTGTCTTCTGGCAACAAAGTGCGCGCTGGCTGGCGCAGGCCGAAGCGCGCTGGGGCGTGCCACCGGAAATCGTCGTGGCCATCGTCGGCGTGGAGACCTTTTACGGCCGCATCACCGGCAACTTCCGCCTCATCGATGCGCTGTCCACGCTGGCCTTCGACTTCCCGCCCGGCCGGCGCGACCGCAGCGCGTTTTTCCGCAGCGAACTCGCCGAGTTCTTTGTGCTTTGCGCACGCGAAGGCAGCGACCCACAGCAGCTGAAGGGCAGCTTTGCCGGCGCCATGGGCCTGCCGCAGTTCATGCCCGGCAGCGTGAACCGGTTTGCGGTCGATTTCGACGAAGACGACCACATCGACCTCGTGGCCAATGTCGCTGACGTCGTCGGCAGCGTGGCCCACTTCCTGGCCGCGCACGGCTGGCAACGCGATCTGCCCACGCACTTCGAAGTGGCCGTGCCCGTGGACACCCGAGACCGCGCGGTGCTGCTGGCGCCCGACATCCTGCCCAGCTTCACCGCCGCGCAGTTCGCCACCTACGGCGCGCTGCTGCCCGAGGCCGCGCGCAGCCACGAGGGCCTGCTGGCGCTGGTGGAACTGCAGAACGGTGACCTCGCGGCCAGTTACGTGGCGGGCACGGCCAACTTCTACGTCGTCACGCGCTACAACTGGAGCAGCTATTACGCGATGGCGGTGATCGACCTCGCCGCCGCGCTGCGCCGGGACCGCGGGCCTGGCTAAGGCGCGCCTTACTTCGCCGGGGCGGCGGCGCCCGTCGCTGCGTTCGAACCGGCGCGGCCGGCCAGATCGAGCAGGAACGCGAACTCGCGCGCCAATTCGCTCAAGATCTCGAAGCGCCCCGAAGCACCGCCGTGGCCGGCCTTCATGTTCACCGCCAGCAGCAGCGGGTTGCCGTCGGTCTTCTTCGCGCGCATCCGCGCCACGTACTTGGCCGGCTCGTAATACTGCACCTGCGAATCCCACAACCCCGTGGTCACCAGCATCGCCGGGTAAGCCTTGGCCTCGATGTTGTCGTAGGGCGAATAGCTCAGCATGTAGTCGTAGGCTGGCTTCTCGCGCGGGTCACCCCATTGCGCCCATTCGTTGACGGTGAGCGGAATGCTCTCGTCCAGCATGGTCGTCACGACGTCCACAAAGGGCACATCCAGCACCATGCCCTTGTAGAGCTGCGGCGCCTGGTTGGCCACCGCGCCCATCAGCAGCCCACCGGCCGAGCCGCCGTTGGCGAAGACCTTGTCGGGCGCGCCCCAGCCTGCCTTCAGCAGCGCCTGCGTGGCATCGATGAAGTCGTTGAAGCTGTTCTTCTTGTTCATCATGCGGCCGTCTTCGTACCAGCCTTCACCCAACTCGGCGCCGCCGCGCACATGGGCGATGGCAATCACAAAGCCGCGGTCCAGCAGGCTCGGCCGGTTCGACGAAAACACCGGGTCGTACGAGAGTCCGTAGCTGCCGTAGCCGACAACGAAGAGCGGTGCCTTGCCGTCGGCGCTGGCGCGGTCTTTGCGCCAGGCCAGCGTGACGGGAATGCGCTTGCCGTCACGCGCCGGCGCCCACAGGCGTTCGGTGGCGTAGAGCGCGGCGTCGTAGCCCGGCACCTCGCGCACCTTGCGCAGCACGGTCTTGCCGCTGGCGAGGTGCAGGTCCCAGGTGGCTGCAGGCTGCACCATCGAGGTGACGTTGTAGCGCAGGTGCGCGGCGGCAGCGTCGCGGTGTTCACCCAGCGCCACCACCGTGCCGGGCGGCAGCGCCAAAGCCCTGGCCGCACCGCCCCGGCCCAGCACACGCACGCGGCTGTCGGCGTCCACGCGTTCCTGCACGGCAATGCCGCGCGTGGTGAGCACGAAGGCCTCCAGCGTGGCCTGCTCGCGCGCCGGCACCAGGGTGCGCCACAGGCTGCGCACGTCGGGCGCGTTCTCGGGCGCGCTCACGAGCTTGAAGTTCAACGCGTCTTCGTTGGTGCGTATCACCCAGCGGCCGTTCAGGTGGTCGGCCGTGTGGCGCACCTTGTCGCGACGCTTCAACACCACCTGGGCTGCGGCGGTCGGCTTGTCGGCCGGCACCACCAGGGTCTCGGAGGTCTCGGTGCCGCGCGCCACGATCTGCACATAGCGCCCCGAGGCCGTGCGCGCCACTTCGACAAACAACGTCTTGTCGGCCTCTTCGTAGACCTTGACATCGGCCTCGGCGGCTGTGCCCAGCACATGGCGGTAGACCGGGCCGCTTTGCAGCGTCACCGGGTCTTGCAGGATGTAGAACAGCGTGCGGTTGTCGTTGGCCCAGGCCATTTCTTCCAACACACCGGGCACGCTGTCGGCGTAGATCTCGCCCGTCACCAGATTCTTGAAACGCAGCGTGTGGATGCGGCGGCCGACGCTGTCTTCGGTCCAGGCCAGCAGTTTGCCGTCTGGGCTGACGGCGGTGGATCCCACCTTGAAGTAGGCCTTGCCTGCGGCCAGCGCCGGCTGGTCCAGCAGCAGTTCGGGCCTGGCCTTTGAGTCCAGGCGCTCGGGGGTGCCGCGTTGACGCAAAAGGCGCGGGTACTCGTCGCCGGCCTTGAATTCACGCCAGTACCACCAACCGTGGTCGTAGACCGGCGGCGTGCTGTCGTCTTCCTTGATGCGGCTGCGCATCTCGGCCACCAGCTGCTGCCGCAGGCCGGCCAGCGGCGCCAGCATGGCATCGGTGTAGGCGTTTTCAGCTTCCAGGTGTTGGACGACCTCGGGCCGCTTGGCCTTGGCGTCGTCGTCGCGCAGCCAGTAGTACTCGTCGCTGCGGTCGCCATGGGCGCTCTTCACGACATGCGGCACTTGCGCGGCGACAGGGGGAGTGGCGATGACAGTGGACATCTGGGCGAAGGCCAGCAGCGGCCCCATGAGGAACGAAGAAAAGATCGGCAGCGCGGTGGGCTTCATATCGGATCAAAGCTTGCGCGGGTCGCGAAAGTCGGCCGGTTT
>Ga0209490_10001406_pt1 | contig 23533 bp, 18 predicted proteins | sample MAT06_FD_187209 | JGI IMG/M metagenome (GOLD analysis project Ga0209490, IMG submission 187209) | Freshwater microbial communities from Lake Fryxell liftoff mats and glacier meltwater in Antarctica - MAT-06 (SPAdes) (version 2) | ecosystem: Environmental > Aquatic > Freshwater > Ice > Liftoff... | reverse complement strand
CACTGCTCAAGTCTCCCCAATCTTACATGAACGACGCGTTGGCAGGCTTTTATGGGGTGACGGCACCGGGCTCAGCCGCTGCGCCGGCCCCCGTATTGCTCCCCGCCGCGCAACGTTCAGGATTGCTCACGGTTGCGGGGCTGCTGGCGGGTCACTCCAACCCTACTCAGGGATCACCTGTGGTGCGAGGCTTCTTCATTCGCGATAGCTTGCTTTGCCAGAAGCCACCGCCTCCGCCGCCGGGTGCTAACATCACGGTGCCGGTATTCGATCCAACGCTGACAACCCGCGAGCGCTTCGCGGCACATAGCGCTAATCCTACCTGCAAGACGTGCCATCAGTTGATGGATCCGATTGGTCTCGGCTTTGAACACTACGATGCCGTCGGGATGTGGCGGGCTGACGAAGCCGGCGAACCGGTGGATGCCAAGGGCGAGCTCACGATGACGGACGTCGATGGTCCGTTCGATGGTGCCGTTGAGCTGGGGCAAAAGCTTGGAGCGAGCAAGGTGGTCAGTGATTGCGCGACCAGCCAGTGGTTTCGTTTCGCGTATGGGCGGCTGGAATCTGGGGAGGACTCGTGCACCCTGGATCGGCTGAAAACGGCTTTCACAGGGTCGAGCGGGAGCGTGAAAGATTTGCTGGTGCAACTCACGCAGACGGACGCGTTCCTGTATCGAAAAGCCCCTTGAGATTGGAGAAAACAGATGACTCATCCTCTTTCATCCACAACACGACGCAGGTTTCTCAAGGCAGCGGGCGGGATCGCCGTGGGTTTGCCCTTCCTGGAGGCGTTGACTCCCAGGAACGCCCGTGCGGCTACGCCGGAGTCGCGTTTTATCGTCATCTACACACCGAATGGTTCCAACAACCTTGCTCTGTTCCAACCGCAGGGCCTCGGCGCCAACTTCACGTTGGGCACAGAATCTGAGCCCGTGCTGCCCTACAAGAGCAAGCTCTTGGCACTCACCGGCGTGGATATGCAAAGCGCCACAGCGGGCGACGTGGGTGACCAGCATGCGGTTGGCATGGGCCACATGTTAACCGCACGCAGTTACCCAGTGGATCCAACGCTTGCCACGGCTGAAGGCGATAAGGACTACCCGGTGGGCTTCGCCAACGGCATCTCGGTGGATCAGGAGATCGCCAACGCGATCGGGGTCAATAGTCGTTACAAATCGCTCCAATTTGGCGTGCAAACGAGTGTGCGTTACGGCAATCATCCGTTTAGCCGCATGAATTATGCAGGCCCTGCGCAACCGGTATCGCCCGAAGATAGCCCACTCGCTGCCTACAATCGCCTCTTCAGTAGCGTCTCGACTCCTCCCGGTATGCTGGATGCGGGGCTAGCCCGGCGACGTAGCGTGCTCGACTACGTGCTGAAAGAGTTTGAAGCCGTCAATTCTTCGGTGCCCGCTGCCGACAAAGTACGGCTCGATCAGCATCTGAGTATGATCCGCGAAGTGGAGCGAGGGCTCCAAGCTGGGGGCGTAGGGGGCCCCGTGTCTTGTGACCAAGCAGCCGGCATAACGCCAATCGCTGATCACAATCTGCACGCAAATTTCCCGGCCGTTGCCAAACAGCAGGCGGATCTGCTTGTGCTCGCACTGGCCTGCGGGCTCACACGTGTGGCGTCACTCCAATATTCCTATGCGCGTTCCCTCGAGCGCCTGGAGTGGGTGAGCACGCAAAGTTGCGCGCCTTGTGGCACCATTACCGAGGATCATCACTCGATTTCGCACCAGGGCGGCGATGCAAAATCGGACGCGCAGATGGCGGTGATCAATCGTTGGTATGCGGAGCAGGTTGCCTATCTGGTTGGAAGGTTGGATGCCGTCAACGAGGGGAGCGCCACGTTGCTCGACAACTCCCTGGCATTCTGGTGTTCGGAGATCTCGTACGCTTCCAATCATAGCTACACGGACATTCGAGCGTTCTTGTTCGGTACGGCGGGTGGCAAGATCAAGACTGGGCAACATCTCGCCTTTGAGGGAGTAGCGCACAATTTGCTGCACGTGACCTTCCTGAATGCCATGGGAGTGCCAGCTACCAGCTTTGGCGATTCTGGATTCGGCAACGGACCTTTGCCGGGGATTCTCGTCTAAACGGACCTTTGCCGGGGATTCTCGTCTAAGTCGACAGGCCGCTCCTGTGCCGCCGCTGCTTGCGTGGCAAACGCGAGAACACCTGGGGTCGCGCGCTGGCCGATGCGCTCGCAAATTCGCCAAATGGTGGCGACAAATTCGCCATGAAATGGCGAATTTGCAGGCTCGCTTGGCGTTTTTACCCCCATTCCTCCCTGGTTTTGGCGAGCGGGTGGTTTGGACACCTTCGCGCGCCTCTGGCATATTCGGGGCGCATGAAGGCCTCGCTCGCGTCAGTTGCCATCGCCAGCGTGTGCGTGGCCACATTTCTGACGGCACTCGGGTTCTCGCGAGGAAAGCCGCGCGCCAACGAGGCTTTTGCTCCCAGCGTTCAATGTGTGCGTCCGTTGGGGGCCATGGTGCACAAGAAATACCGCGGGAGAGATGACGTCGAAGCTCGCCTGAAAGCTGGTGTTGCGGTGCGTGTGATGGGGCAGCGCGCGGACTGGCGGAAGATCACTTATCCGAACGCGGGTCGCGGTGCTTTCGGCTGGGTTGAGGCGCGTCAGCTGGGTGCCTGTGGCAAGCCGAGCGGCACCGATACTCCCGTGCCGAAACCGTCGACACCACCCCCAGTCGAAGCACAAAATTGCCTATTCGGATGTCCTCGGGGAACCTCGCCCGCGAACCTTCGAATCGATCGCGCCATCTATTCGTTGAGCGCCAACCCAGCGACTAAATTTGCCGATTGGGCTGCGTATCGAGTGCGCACCAGCAACTTTGGGCCACGCCGAGATCGCGATTGGCGCGCCGATCCAGATTTGCCAGAGGCTGCAACACTTGAGAAGCGGGACTACACAGATGCCCCTCGACTATTGCACATTGACCGGGGCCATCAAGTACCGCTCGCTGCCTTTGAAGGCTCGCCCTTTTGGCGCACGGTGAATTACCTTTCCAATATCACGCCGCAATCAGCAGACCTCAATCAGGGCGCCTGGATGCGCGTTGAGGAGCTGGAGCGGCATTGGGCGCCGACGGTGAACGTGTATGTGATCACCGGTCCGCTGTACGAAAGAGTTATGCCGCCGCTGCCTAAGGCTAACGAGCCGCATCGTGTCCCGAGCGGCTATTGGAAGGTGGTCGCCACGTTGGACAACCAGCTTGTGGACACGCTGAGCGTGGCATTCGACCAAACTACCGACAGATACGCTGATTTCTGCGACTACCAAGTCACCATCGACACTATTGAACGTCGCAGTGGGCTTGAGCTCTTCGCAGATTTGGGGGAGCCCGCTCAGGCTCGGATTGAGTCCGAGCCTGGAACCTTGCGCAGCAAAGCTGGTTGCAATTAGACCGCGCCGCGGCGGGGGAGATTCGTTGGGCGTACTTGCGCACGACCCTTGGCGGCTAGCGACGAGCCCGATTGATTTTGCTTCTTTGCCGCTGCCTTGGTGCTGGCATCGCTCGTGGTGCCTTCGGCCTCAGCTTTTGCGTTCTCTTCCTCAAGCGCAACTTTGGCAGCCTCCTCGCGCTTTTTCGCTTCAGCGCTGATCACCGTTTCGTCCTCGGCCCAATGGCATTTCTTGTACTTCTTGCCGGAGCCACAGGGACACGCATCGTTGCGGTTGGCGGTTTTGTGGCGCGTTTCAGATTCTTCGAAGCTCATAAGGGTTTCCAGATTTGGGCGATTTCTAGCATAGAACGCGGCCGAGATGCGAACTCAACGGCTAATAAGACGCGCAACGGGCGTTAGAACGTCGCTATTTTCGCAGGTGAGCTTGAGCAACATGAGCAGCGGGACTGCAACAATTGCTCCCGCAACACCCCAAAGCCAGCCCCAAAATACCAACCAGACAAAGATTACCAATGGATTGAGGCGGAAGGTTCGCCCCAAGACGTAAGGCGTTATAAAATTCCCCTCAATGAAGGTGAGTCCAAAATAGGCCAAGGGCGGGAGAAGCGCTTCGGAAAGGGTGGGGAAGGTGAAGAGCGACACGAGCCCGATCACAATCGTGCCCACGAGCGCACCCAGGTAGGGAATGAAAGTGGCAATTGCGCAAAAGGCGCCCCAGAGTACCGGGTTTGGAACCTGTAGCCAATGCATGGCAGCGGCCACGGCCGAGCCCAAGCCGAAATTAATTATAAACACCGTGCCAATATATTGCGACATGCGCTGATGGATCGTCTCGAGCACGAGCGAGGTGCGCGCACGATCATGAGAGGCCAGCACATGACCGAGGATGCGTTCCAGCAATACATCCCCCCAAATTAGCAAGAAATAGAGCGCAATCAACATCACCACGGATGCCGAGAAAAGATTCAGCGTGGTGTCGAGCGCGCTGCTCAGAAAGCTTTCCCGTTCTAGAGTCACGGCTTGAGTCTTCACGCGCGGTGCGACGTCGGTGATGTGTTCGACACGTTCGGCAAGCTCGGTGACACTTTGAACGGGTTGGCGCAGTGGCCGCACTTTGCCTTCAACCGCATGCAGTACTTCTGGAAAGCGTGAGGCCCACGCGGCCGCAGGTCCAGAAACGGCGATGATGGAATACGTTGCGGCGAACAACAGTGCCCCGACTACCACCGCGGCGCCTAAGATGCGCGGCAGCCCCACGCGTTTCAGGCCGGTGACGAGCGGGCTCAAAACAAACGAGAGCATCAGTGCCAGTGTCAGCGGGATCAGGATTTCGCGTGTGATGTGCAGGACGCCGAACAGGGCGATCACAAACAGACCCCAGGTTGCCATGGACCGAGCACCCCGAGTCTCAGCCGCCGCCTTCAGTTGGTTCACGAGCGAGGGTCGGTCGCCGAAAGCCTCGTCCGTTTCGTCGACAAGCGTTGCTATTTTAGTATCCCGCGCTGCAAGTGGCTGGGGGGAAGAAACGGGTGGGCTTTCAGGCCCTTCAGACTCGGACATAGGCGAAGGAGAGAAACTTAGCCTAATCGCCGCCGCCCAGGAACCCGAGCGCCTCTTTCACTTGGGTTGGCGTCACGCTGTGGCCTCCGTTGGCTATTGCCAGGCGATGCTTCCAACCCAGGCGTTTCAGCATCAACGCGAGCGACGCTGCATCCTTGCGTGCACGATCGTGCTTTCCGACACCCACGAACACGCGTGGGCGCAGGGCTGCGCGTTTGGCAGCTTTCTCCAGGTAAGAGGCGGCCGAACCTCCACCAAACATTGCATAGCCTTGGATTTTTAGCTTCGCGCGAACCAACAGCGAAGTCGCGTAGTAGGCGCCATTTGAGAAACCGAACACGTAAGTTCGTTCAAATTTTGCGCCACGTTGCTGCTCGAAGCTTGCTTGAGCTGCTTGCCAGGTCTGGAGGACAGCATCCTCATGCGCCGCTCTCATCTTCTCGGACGTTGGCCAGGCTAGAATTTGTGGGTTCCGACCCGGACCGATGCCCGGGCGGCCGTGCGGCACGAGCAGCGCGAAGCCGTGCTGTTTTGCCATCGAGTGCACATAAAGTTGCCAGTCGTGACGAGCCTCCGGGGTGTTCGACATGAGGCCATGCAGGAAGATGACCAGAACGTTTGGCTCAGCGGATTTCTTAGCCGGCGCGGGCTCGAAGGCACATGCCTGCCCGGGAAGTTCAGTGAGCGGTGGGGCACACAGAACAGTCCTCGGAGCTTCCGAGCTTGGCGCGCTCTCAGCAACGGCCTGACGCGTCGCGGCCAGGAGTGCGAGGAGTGCGGCACTGCTGAGCAGCAAGGCGGAAAGCAGTCGGAGTGGGGGGGGTCTGGTTTTCATGCGCACCGCAGAGGCTGGGACCGAGTCCCGTGTGGCCCACACAATCCTGCACTCCTGGCCTTACCTAGACAAGGGCTCACGGGAGCTCTATGTTTTCCGCCACTTTGACGAGAGTTCTTGAACAGAGCGCATGGCGAGTGGAAGTTTGACGCTGTTTGCGCGAACCGTGCTGGCCATCGTAATCGTGTGCTTGGCTGGCGCTTTGGCGTGGCATTGGGGCCTTCGGCGGCTGCTCCAGCCGTTGGTAATGCCAGCAGCTAGCGGAAACCAGGGGAGATAGCCGCACGTGTCTGATCTCAAGCCCCAGCCAGGATACGTGTCGGAGGTGCTTAAGCATCCGTACAGCGTGCTCGGCGCGCTGGGCTCGTTGTTGGCTAGCGGGCTCTTGGCGTTCCGCTACGACTTGGGCATCTCCGTGCTCCCGCTCTTGGGGTATGCCACATCCGCTTCTGTGGCCGCGCTGTTTGTGCCGTTCACTGGCTCGTTCCGCGCGCGCATTGATCGTCGGCGCAAGAAAGAAAAGCGTTCCAAGCTGCGTGGCTATTTGCTCGAAGAGATCACTCGTCGCAGTCACAGTGGCACGCAGTGGGGTGCCTATCAGCGCATGTGTCAGCGCGTCGATTCACTGAGGAAAGTGGCCGAGAATAGGGAGACAGCGTTGGTGGCAGCAGACGTCGAGCGCTTGGAGGACGCGACGCTCGATTTCCTTGGGCTTTGGATGGCACTCCTGGCGATCGAGGAACGCGAGCGCGCTTTCAATCCGGAGGCGGTGCTCTACAAGATCCGCGAGATCGAGGCTGAACTCGCGAGACCTGTAGCCGCTGAGGAGCGCAGGCGACTCCAACAGGCCAAGGCTGATTTTGAAGGGGTGCTGGGGAGCCGGGCGCAGCTGCGGCCGCGACAAGCGTCGGCTGAGGCGTCGATGTTGGCGTTAGCGGATACCTTTGAAGAGGTCTACCAGGCGGTGATGACGAACCCGAAGTCCACCGAGCTGAGCCGCCAGTTTCAGGAAGCGGTGGATCGGGTCCGGCTGCAAGGGCAGGTGGCCGAGGTTTTCGATGAAGACTTAGCAAAGTTTTTGCCGGAAACGCTGGTGCGCTCTGAGCGCCAGGTCAAGGTATTGGGCTCTTAGTGTAGGATAATTTTGGAAGGATTCTGGGTATGGCATCGAGTAACTTTTTCGGGCGGCTTTCTAATCTTTGGTCAGGCTTTGTTTCACTTTGGGTCTCCGATGTTGAGAAGAAGCACCCGGAAATCGCCTATGAGAACGCGATCAACGGCTTGGTCAACAAGTACGCCAAGTTGAAGAGCGCAACGGCGTCGATCATCCGTCGTCGCGAAGACATCACCGAGCGCATGACGCGTGAACGCACGGAGTTCGAGCAGGTGAAGGCCGATCTCGAAGCTGCGCTCCAGGGCGGCCAAGATGATCTTGCGATTGTGCTGATTGAGAAGAAGAACGCGATGGCTAAGGAGCTGGAGGGCTTAGATGGGGAACTCCAGCAGGCTAAGGTCGACGCGGAGGATGCGAAGAATTCACTCATGGCGGTGAAGACAGAGATCGGCAAATTGAAGTCGGAGAAAGATAGGATGTTGGCCAAGATGCAAAGCGCCCAGGCGCGCATTCAGATCCAGAGCCAGATCGAGGGGATCTCAGTGGATGCTGAGGTCAAAGCACTCGACACGGTGCGAGACCACATCAAAAATACCGTCGCCGAGGCTAATTTGGGCAAGGAACTCCACCACAGCGACCTGGATACACGCCTCTCCGAGCTGCGCCAGAAATCCGGCAGTGTGTCGGCGAAGGCCGAATTGGAGAGTCTCAAGAACGCGCGCGCGGCGCAGGCCCAAGCTCAGAAGAAGATGTAAATGTCGAACGAGCGCAGCCTTCCCAATTGGGCAGAACGCGTCCGGCGTAAATACGTCGGGGGCGAGGCCTCCATGTTCTTGTTGCACACCAACGTGTTCGACAAGGTTTTGTTCGGGGATCACTATTACTCGCTCACGGAGTTTCTTGCCAAGATCTTGCTCTGGGATAATAAGCAAAATATTTTGGTCTATGATCCGGCGCTCGGCGTCACCTGCTTGAAGGCTTCGCCGGCCATCACCAAGATCGATGAGCTGCGCTTGCGCCGTTCACCGAAGGATGTCTTGCCGCTTCTGGAGGCCATTCTCTTCTCGTCGGATTCAACGGCGTTGATCATGCCGTATGTGGGCGCGGTGGCGCCCGATGGCGAATTCAATCTCTTGAGTGAGCAAGATCGCAATAGCCTGATCACGTTGCATCGTTGGTCGCTGAGTTCGGAGCTGCGCGAGAAAGATAGCGTCGTTTTCCTGCTGTCCGAGGCCCCTTCTGAGGTGAATCAGCGCTTGGTTTCCAACCCTGTGATCGCGGCCGTTGAGGTCCCGATGCCGAATCTCGAAGAGCGCCGTGCCGTGGTGGAGAAGAGCGATCCCAGCATCGATGCAGGTCACGTGCGGCTTTTGAGCGAGCAAACTTCCGGGCTGCGTGCCGTGCAAATTGCCGCACTGCTGACGCCGCAGAAGACGGATAGTCTCGATGATGCAGAACGCCAGGTCTTCATTCTCTCGCTGCTCGGGCAGAGCGCCGATGCCAACGTTCGGGCCGAAAAGCTCGGAGCGCTCACGCGCGGTATGGATGTCGAGCAGATCCGCCATTTGCTGAATCCGAGCCATCCCGTCGCCGAAACGCAACGCTCAGACACCTATTCCGAGGTGCTAACGCTGGTTTGGCAGCGGAAGCGCGAGCTCATCGAGAAGGAGTGCTACGGCCTGATCGAGTTCATCGAGTCGCGGCACAATCTTTCGGCGGTGGGTGGGAACGAAGACATCAAGGAGGAGCTGCGGCAGATCGCCGCTAATATCCGAGCGGGAGATCGTGCGCGGGTGCCGATGGGGCTGTTGTTTGTCGGCCCGATGGGGACCGGGAAGACTTTCGTTGCGAACGCCTTCATCAAGGAATCGGGGCTTTCTGCGGTAAAGCTCAAGAATTTTCGCTCGAAGTGGGTTGGATCAACGGAAGCGAATCTCGAGAAAGTGCTCGGTATGGTGCGCGCGCTTGGCCCGATCATTCTGGTGATCGACGAAGGCGATCGAGCCTTTGGCAGTCAGGGCGACGAAGACGGCGGCACCTCGTCGCGCGTCATGGCGCGGATGAAAGAATTCATGAGTGACCCTGAGAATCGGGGTCAGGTGCTCTTCATCTTGATGACGAATCGCCCGGATAAGCTGGACATTGATATCAAGCGGGCAGGCAGGCTCGATCGAAAGATTCCGTTCTTCTACGCGGATTGTGCTCCAGATGTGGAAAGCGTGCTGAGCGCACTCCTTCAGCGCTATAAAGTCGAGCACGAGCTGGTGTGGGAGCGAGATCGTGAGGCCACTTCAGCGCGCTTGATTGGCTATTCGAATGCCGATCTGGAAGCTGTGGTGCTGCTGGCTAACGACACTGCACGCTCGCAATCAGTCAAGCTCACGAGCGAGCTGTTCGCTTCGGCCATTTCTGATTACCTCCCGAGCCGTGATCAACGCATGCTCGAATACATGGAGCTTTTGGCGGTGTTCGAAACCTCCCGGCGTGCGCTGCTGCCGGAGCGCTTCCGCAATCTGCCCGCCGAGGAGCTGAGTGCCCGTCTGTCAGCTCTGCGCACGGAGCTGGGTATTCGTTAGGGATTTTCGGACTTTGGAAGGATTGTTTTATGCAAGATTCATCAAATACAGTGGAGCTCGGGTTAGACCACATTCAAGCGATTGTGCGAGGCATGCACGCGGTGGCGAAGACCGATGGTGTGCACCAGGTGGAGCTGGTGTTGCTGCGCGAGTTTTACGAGAACTGTCGCCAAGAAGTCGCTGGCCTGTCTCATTTTGAAGATTTGATCAGCGGCGAATTTGACTTGGCGCATGCCAAGGATGTGCTGACGACTCCCGAGCTCAAGGAAATGTTAATCCGCTCGTGCGTCTTTCTCGGCTATGCCGATGGGCTTTACTCAGAAGCCGAACGCGCATTGGTGGCGAGGTTCGCCACGGGTCTCGGGCTCGCTGAGGGAGCGCTTCACGAAATCGAGAATCAGGTGGGCGGAGAGCTGGTGCAGAGCGTTGCACGCATCAAGAATGTGGACGCCCTGAAGGCAGTGGTTTCAAGCTTGAGCGACAAATAGCGGCGTGCCGCCGCGCCCGCGCGGAAGAGGTTGAGCTTCCTGCACGATTGAAGCGGCGTTCACTTGCGACAAGTTCCCCCAAATTTGTCCGTCACCTCTATCTCAAAGTCGATCACAAGATAATAAGCATGCTTACTATCTTACAAGGAACGAAAAGGGCAGCTTCCCAGGCACGCCTGCGGCGCGGCCCCGCAACCACACCCGGTCGTGCCCATCTCGCAGCGACCCGGGGGCGATGGTGCAGCATTCCTGACCTGGGAAACAACTGTTGGGAGTCGACGTACAGCCTTGCACCACGCATTGATGGGTCTAGAAGATCTCACAGAAGCACCCTGGCAAGGGTTTGCGTCACTGCAGTAAGACACACGACGCGAATGCACCCAGGCAAACGGCGAAGAACGAAAAGCGAAGAGGTTTCACGAACTTCATCACTCGATCTTTCAAGCTAAAGCCCCACTCGTTGCGCCAAGCTACGAAAACTGGAAGTAAACTCAGCATCATCGGCCGTTTTCTGAATCGCTCCAAGCGCGCCCGTTTGCGCGATCAGGCCTGATAGCTCGGCATCAGGTTTGCTGGAGTGAAGAATGATGTGAAGCTTCTTGGTCAGCACGCTCTTCTTCAGGATAACGGCGAGGTCATTCCCGCTTAGCGCTGGCATCATCACATCCAAGAGCAGGATGTCCGGCAGCCATTGCGAAATTAAACGCGAAGTGCCGATGGCTTGATCGCGAATCATGACCTCATAGCCGGCCGCAGCGAGTCGTTCTCGGCACACCTCGAGTACGACGGGGTCGTCGTCGATCATCAGGATTCGAGGTTTGCGCGGGGGCGGTTGATTCATCACAGAGCCAGATACGGGCAATCTCGGAACCAAGAATAGGCAGAAGACAGGCAGAAACACGAATTCGGCCCGGGTTCCGGGTTCGGCTCGCGAACGTTGCACTTTTGCTAAAGTACTCTGGAATTCCGTCCGTTAGACGCCTAGGGCAAGGAGCCAGCCTTGCACCCAAAAAGTCAGATGCCCCACCCGAATCGACCGTCCAACGCCCCGCGTGTCTTAGAGCCAACGCTGCCTTCCTCAGGGCTTGAGCAAGCCAGAATCCTTTCGACCTTCAGGATCAAGGTGCTACTCACAGCGTTTGTTAGCTTGCTGCTGCTGTCGATGATGGGGCTAGGCTTGCTCCTCGTTTCGCAGATTTTTGACAAACTAACGCCAGCGATTGCGCGCGATCTCGAGTGGAAGGCGCGACGAGGTGCAACGGAACTTGCGAATACCGCGGAACTGGGCTTTGTGGTTTCTGATGCCAAGCTCATTCAAGAAGCTTTTGGGGACTATCGCCAAGATCGGGACGTTCGCGCATTGGTTGCTATCGACACGGACGGGCATGTTGTCTCTCGTCACGGCAGCGTGCCGGGCGACGTTCGTCAACTCTTCGCTGGGCCGCGTCGCACGATCATTGCCAGGCCTGGCACTCTTTCCGCTTGGGATCAGGCTGAAATTGAAGGCGGCGTTGTGGGCCGCGTCGCGGTCGTGGTTTCCACGGAGCGGATCGAGGCAGGTGCACGCCTCCGGAGCAGCATTCTGGCGACCGCGGCTTTCGGATGCGTCGCGGCGTTACTGGTGAGCCTGGTGTTCGTGAATTTCTACATCGGACCACTGGTGCGCATGACGGAAGCCGCTTTTAAACGACTGGAAATCACCACGCGCCAAGCTTTGGAGGCTGCGCGCCTCAAGAGCGAATTTCTCGCGAACATGAGCCATGAGATCCGCACTCCCATGAATGGGATCCTAGGCATGCTCGATTTGCTTCTAAGGGTTGACCTTAGCCCCAAACCCTTGCGTTACGCGGAAATGGCCCAGCGTTCGGCGCGAGGTTTGATGGCTATATTGAATGATGTCTTGGACTTCTCCAAGATGGAAGCCGGCAAGCTCACGCTGCGCACTCAGGTTTTTTCCGTGGAAGCGCTCGTTGAGGAAGTCACGGAGCTTTATGCTCCGCACGCGCAGAGCAACGGGGTCGAGATCATTGGCGAGGTGATGCCGAATGTGCCGCACTGGGCTAACGCTGACCGTGATCGCCTGCGCCAGATCTTGTCTAACTTGGTGAACAACGCGGTCAAGTTTACCGAAGCTGGTGAGATTGTGGTGACGGTCTCCCTGAATTCAGCGTCCGAGCAGGGGGCTTCCCTGCGCTTTGAGGTGATGGATACGGGAATTGGTATCGCCAAGGCTGACCAATTAGCCCTGTTCGATGCCTTCTCTCAGGTGGACGGCTCGTTCACTCGTCAACATGGTGGCACGGGGCTAGGGTTGGCAATCTGCAAACAGCTTGTCGAACTGATGGCTGGGCGGTTGCAGCTCGAGAGTGAGCCGGGGCAGGGAAGCTGCTTCTGGTTCGACGTGTTAGTTCTTGCGCCAAGTGTCGAAGAGAATACCTCGATCACTGGGATGCAACGCGAGCCCTTGCCTTCGCTGCGGGTGTTGGTGGCGGTGGACAACCGGCGCCTAGGAGTATCGCTGAAGCGCAGGTTGGAGGATTGGTCGTCGGCGGTGATGAGCGTCGTTGGCCATGAAGCAGCGGCGAAGGCACTGCGTCTTTCTGCGGAAAACGGCTCTGTTTTCGACGCTGTGATCCTGGATGTGGACGAACCGAATGGAGTCCTCCACGCCGTCCGCGGGTTGGCCGTGCCGCCTCGGGTGTTCAGGCTGACGGATGCGCGCGGGAACGGTGCATCCTCGGAGGATTCGCGTCTCGAAAGCTCAATTTCCAAGCCTGTGAGAAGCTTGGACCTCTATCATGCGTTGGCTACGATGGGGGGGATGGCGCTAGCTGATTCGGCCACCGTGCGCGCGGCGAACCAAGGCTTGCCATCTCCGTTAGAAGAGCGCTACCGGATCTTGGTGGTGGAAGATAACGAGGTGAATCGCTTTGTGATTAGCGAGATGTTGGAAGAGCTTGGCTGTGATGTGGTGGTTGCGGAAAACGGCAAACTGGGCATCGAAGCCTTAGAAGCTGCCGAGTTTGAGCTGGTGCTGATGGATTGCCAGATGCCGGTTCTGGATGGGTATGCGGCCACGAGCGCGATCCGTGCCAAGGGGGGCAGGTTCGCAACACTGCCCATCGTCGCGGTGACAGCTCACTCACTCCCGCAAGAAGAACAACGCGCCCGGGATGCTGGGGTTGACGACTACATCACCAAGCCCATTGCTGCGCGCACGCTGCGTTCGATAGTGAGGCGCTACTGCCGTGCGAAAGTCCTGTTAGCTTCTCAGGCCCTGTCAACCGCACCCCCGTCTGCTCGAAGCAAGTCTGCGTCGTCGCTCGCGATCGCGCCCGCAGAACCGTCGAACGGTGAAAACTTGAGCAAGGGCGTGCTGAAGGTCTTTCTGAAGCATGTTCCACGACAGGTGGAGAGCATTGCGAATGCTGTAACAGCAGGTGACGCGGAAGCCTTGAAGGCAGCCGCGCATAAACTCAAGGGCGGTTGTCTGGTGGCGGGAGTCACGAAGATGGCTGAAATCTGCGCGCAGTTGGAGGATGGCGCGCCCGAGCAAGCTGCGCTCGCAGCGACGCTGCAGCGCGAATTTGCCCAGGTGAAGGCCGACTTCGAGAACCGTGTTGCTTAGGCGAATTTAGAAATCAGGCCTCGACCTGCGCACAGGAACGACAGCAGACGCTTACGGTGGTGGGATGAGCTAGGCACTGCCGTCAAAGTGCGCGTTTTCAGCGAGGCAATCGGCTAGGTCGCTGTAAGTTCCGCGGATGCGATCGGGTGCGGCCGAGGCCTGCAAGCGTTGCGCGATGCGTTCGGAAAGCGTGCCCTGCCTGAGAAAGCCTTCTAGGCGACCGGCTTCCAGTGTTGGCAACAAGCCCACTTTGACAAGTTGAGAAATCAGGAGCTCCCAAAGCTGCCTCCCGTTCACTACGGACCGGGAAACTCCAAGGGCTGCCGAATACTCTTGATCCGAAATGAGAGCCTGCGAACCGGCTTCAACTCCAGCCTCGAAGATAGTGAGCAGACGCAGCTCATCAAAAGTCCGTTGTTGGCCTAGCGAGCAGGTCTGCTCCTCTACCAAGGCCTGCACGAGAGCCACCACGGCATGTGCGATCGCAAGATCTTGAGCTGGACATTCCTGCACATCCAGAACGCGGATTTCAATGCTCCCTCGGCCAAAACGAGTGATCGCACCACGCGCATTCACCCATTCTGCCTCGAGCACGTGTTCGTGGTCGAACGGCTCGACCGCCGCTGCAATGGGCCCGAGAATGCGTCGTCGATATTCCTCTTCCGTGCTCACGTTCTCGGGGATCACGTGGGCGGTGACGACTGGCAGACGGGCGCAGTTGTTTCGGTAATAAGCCAACCGATTGTCGGCTTTCCCCGTGAGCTTGCCTTCCACGATCGGTGAGCTGGCTGCCAACATGGGAAGAAGCGGGAGCACGAGCCGAATGGCTGAGTGCAAGCGTTCGAATTCGGCATCACCCGTGAAAGGCAGATTGATATGGACGCTTTGCAGATTCGACCAACCATGACCTTGGCAATCGAAAATGCGGTTAAAAGTGCCGTAAATCTCTGCGTTGTCGTGGGGCCAGAGCCGGGTATCCAGCACGGGATCCATGAAGGGGTGCATCGCGGTGGGCAAGAGCTTGCCGCCGAGTGGCTTCAATAGCTGATTGGCGTGTCGCACGGCTGCATGCAGATCGCTCGCGACGGGAGCCAGGCTGGGAACAGGCTCCTTCGTCTTGAATTCCACCACGTGTAGCACCAACTCATTGGACCAGCCGGCGTTGCCGACTTCGATCTCCGATTCGGTCCCGCCACTCGCGGCGACCAGCAGCTGATCGCACACCGGCAACACGCTCAGCGAATCGGCATGCACAATCATGTGCTCGATCTCAATCCCGAAGCGTTCAAAAAGGTGAAAACTCACATTAGCCTTTATCTTCCGGTTTCTGAAAACGCTGTTCCAGGCGGTCGAAGAATACCTGCATCACGGCGCGGTACAGCTCGCCTTTGAGTACGCCATCTTCAAAACCTGCATCGAGCGAAGGATTATCATTCACCTCGACGATATACGCGCGACCCTTGACCTCTTTCACATCCACCCCATACAGGCCATCTCCAATCAGATTGGCTGATTTGAGCGCTGTCTTCAACACGACGGAAGGCACATCCGCGAGCGCCACAGCTTCCACGCGACCGTAGCGGCGCCCCGCCATCCCTTGCTTGATGATCTGCCAGTGGCCTGACGCCATGTGGTACTTGGCTGCCCAGAGCGGGCGGCGATCAAAGATCCCAATGCGCCAATCGAAGGGTGTCGGGAGAAAGGACTGAGCGATCACAAGCTCGCTCTTGTTGAACATGCGATCGGCCTGTTCGAGCAGTTCCGCCTCGGAGTGCACTTTGAGCACGCCTTGCGAGAAGGCACTGTCGGGCTGCTTCAGAATGCACGGGAAGCCGAGCTCGCTAGCGATCAGATGCACGTTATCTCGGTGCAAAACGACTGTTTTGGGCGTGGGTACATGATGCCGCGAAAGCAGCTCATTCAGAAAAACTTTGTTCGTACAACGCAGAATTGAATCTGGGTCGTCCACGACGACCAAACCTTCGGCTTGCGCCCGGCGCGCAAAACGATACGTGTGGTGGTTCACGTTCGTGGTCTCGCGGATGAAAAGCGCATCGAATTCTGCGATCGACGCATAATCACTGCGATCCACGAGCGTGGCGTCCATACCCAATTGCTGCGCGGCCTTGCAAAACTTCTTGATGGCCGCTTCATCCGATGGGCCATCCGCTGCCGCAGGATCGTACAATATCGCTAGATCGTAGCGGGACGCTTTGCTCCGCGGGACATGGTGCCGCTTCATGCTGAAGTAGTTGCGGGCTGCGGTGAGAACAAAGTCGCGATGGGCCTCAGGGATCTGATCGGCCGCGATGGGCACGATTTTTTGAAGGCCCCAGTGCTTGTCCGCACCCAGGGTGAAGTAGGCGCGTAAAAGTGGAGCGCCGAAGGTGCGAAACAGATGCGCGCTCAAACGTTCGTAACGGATGGCCAAGTTTTGGCCGAAGTAAATGCTGAGGACGAACTCTTCGGACGTGAGGCTCTTCAAGCTGCTCTGCACCAGATCGTCGAAATCATCCGAGCGAATGCGGACAATTTCGCTGGCCTTGATGTCCTGAATCGCTGAAAGCGATGGCGTGGGTTTGTGTCCACGCGCGGTTGCTAAGAGCGAAACATAGTAGCCCAAGGATTGGTAGCGGTAGCTCTTGCAGAGATTGAAGACGTGAACTCTTCGGAGATCGCTGTATTGGGGATCGGTGAGGTAACGCCGTGCAGACACGACGTCCACATTCGGCAGCTCGAACGGCCAGTCCTTCGGGGAATTGGTAACAATCAGGGCGCGCATGGGATGGGCACGTGGGGTGGCTCAGGTAACAGTCGGGTTCGCGAGCGGGCGCTCTGAGTGGGGGCCGCTCTTGGGCTTAATGATCAGAAGATTGGCGTCGTAGGTGAACGCACCGAGCAGGATGGCGTTGATCAGGCGCTCCATGCTGACCCAGTAATTGCGGGCGGTGTGCCGAGCTTCGGACCAAGGATCACTGACTTGAACCGTCTGCGCGGCGGCATCGTAGCCAGAAAGTACGACAAAATGGCCCTCGGGCATGCCTCCCACGTCGTCGTAAGCGCCCGTCTGGTTGATGCGCCGGCACCGATACAGGTGCGTGGCGCTTAGGCCTGTCAGAATTGGCAGACCTAAGCTCAGGTAGCGTCGGATCAAATCGCCACACAACTCATCGAAACGGCAAGTGCCGCCCTGAACTAAGAAACGGTGGTAGGCATCCAGCGCCACATGCAAGCGCGGATTGTGGCCGAGGCCGTTCGCCGCCAGCTCAGGCACCAGTTGACGACGCCTTGCCAGCTTCACGGCAAGCTCGCTAGAATCGAGAACGGACCACGTGGGGTCGAAAACCTCCAAATTGTAGGAATACAGGAGTGCGTCGTAGCCACGGCTGAGTGCATGGGTGCCCAAGAGCACAGCCAACGTGCCTCCCTGAATGAGCTCGTGAGTTTCGGCCACCACCTCATCCAAGCCGATCGGATCGCCGAAGTATTCGTAGGCTGCCTGCAGGCAAGTTGGGCCACAGGTCGTGTCGTTGGGCTGCCCAAGCATGTTGAGTGCAAGTCGCGACATCGTATCCGGGCTGATCTGCAGGCGAACTTCGGATGCGGCCTTGTGGGAGTCGGAATCGGGGATTCGAGGGGGCATGGAGGGCTTCATTCGCGGGCGGAATCACCCAATCTGGCGCATAACGCTAAAGGCTCGAAAGCCCTCGTGCAAGCGCTCCCAATTCGTGGCATGCGGGAGCCCGCGCCACGCCCGGAAAACCGAAGCAGAAGGGAATTCCCCAGTGAAACAAGCATGCAGCATACTTCAAGATCTATTGGACCTAAAAACGCACGCCGAGAGCGCCGAGGTGCTGTGGGTGGCCGGCAAGCCCGAAGCAGTAGAGGCCGATGCGACGGGCGCACGGATTGTGCTCCCATTCCACCCGTGCACTCCGCCCTACACTGAGTACAAGCTCGATCTTAGCGTTGAGCCGGTTCGTCGAGAGCTGCGCATTGTTGCGCTCGGTTCGGAGATGCTGCGCGTCACGCTGCTGGCTGATGCCTCAAACACTAGCATGGCCTGCCAGCGGCAGAGCGAGATGCTCGTGGATGCAACGATTCCCGAAGCGCTTGCTTTGCGGGTTCAGGTCACGGCCACTGGCTGGGAAGTTTTTGACAGCTTGGGCGTGCTCCGTGTGCGGATTAACACCGCAGAGGCTGCGATCCAGAAATGGAGCGAGCTCTTGCCGCCTCCGTATGCGGCGCCCGAGATCACGTTTTTTCCCGATGGGAAGATCGCGGTCCCATTGGCCGCCCACGATCATTTCTTCAGGAATCAGCAAGATTCGATAGCGCTCGGTTACGTTACCGAGGCGGGGAAAGTCACGCGGACCACGTTTTCCTTGGAGGCCGAAGCGCAAGAGCGGTTTGTCGGGACGGGTGAACGTTTCGCCAAGATGGATCTTTCCGGTCGCACCTTTGACCTGGAGAATCTCGATGGCTTGGGCGTTAACAATCGTAGAACTTACAAGAATGTGCCGTTCTACATTTCGAGCCGGCCTTATGGGCTCTTGATCCACACTTCTACGGCCGTTCGGCTCTCGCTCGCAGATCTCTCGACACGTGCGGCTCAAGCGGCGGTAGGCGAGCCAGCCATTGATCTATTCGTGATCGGTGGGGGCTCAGTAACGCGTGTCCTTCAGAACTACCGATCCCTCACCGGCAAGCCGAGTGATGTGCCGCTCTGGAGCTACGGCATCTGGATGAGCCGGATGACGTACTTTTCGGACGAGGAAGTGTCTGAGATCGCACGCAGGCTGCGAGCTGAAGATTTTCCGTGCGATGTGTTGCATCTGGACACCGGGTGGTTCGCCAAGGACTGGGTGTGTGAGTGGGAGTTCAGCGAAACCCGCTTTCCTGATCCGCCAGGATTTTTCAAAAAGCTGCGCGACATCGGTTTTCGCGTGACGCTCTGGCAAACGCCCAATATCGGCGAAGGCAATCGGCTGTTAGAACACGCCAAAGAGCAGCGGTTTTTGGCGCCGCGCCGAAAGATCGAGGAATCGAGTCGCTCGGATTTTTCGACTCAGGATTTCGCGGGTCAGATCGACTTCAGTAACCCAGAAGCGGTTGTTTGGTATCAGGGGATGCTCGAGAAGCTGCTCCGCATGGGAGCCGTCGCCATCAAGACCGATTTCGGCGAAACGATCGACATGTGGGCTGATTATCAGGGCTTGCCGGCCGACCAGCTGCGCAACCTTTATCCGCTCCTTTATCAACGAGCGGCGTTTGAGATCACCGAAAAGGTAACTGGTGCTGGCATCATTTGGGCACGTGCGAGTTGGGCGGGTGCTCAGCGTTACCCGATCCACTGGGGCGGCGATTGTGCGTGTACTTGGGAGGGCATGGCGGGTTCGTTGCGCGGAGGATTGCACCTCGGGCTCTCCGGTTTTGCGTTTTGGAGCCACGATGTCCCGGGTTTTCACGGCCTGCCAGACTTCATGAATAGCTGGCCCAGCGATAATCTGTATGTGCGCTGGACGCAGTTCGGTGTGTTCACCTCACACCTGCGCTACCACGGCACGTCGCCACGTGAACCGTATGAGTACCCGGCGGTGGCCGAACTGACCCGAAAATGGTGGAAATTGCGCTATGCGCTGATCCCGTATCTCACTTTGGCCGGGCAACGTTGCGTCGATGACGGCAAGCCGGTGCTGCGTCCGCTTTTGATCGAACACGAGGCGGACCTCACAGCGTGGCACATTGACGATCAATATTACCTGGGAGACAGCTTCCTCGTCGCGCCAGTCATGAATGACGCAGGTAAGCGAGACGTTTACCTGCCGAGTGGTGAGTGGATCGATTTTTGGACCGGTGAGAAGCACGCTGGCGAACGTTGGCTGCGCGGTATCGTGTCGTCTTTGGAGCGCATGCCAGTCTTTGTCAAAGCCGGGAGCCACGTGCCGATCTATCCGTTAGCTGTGGCGTGCACGGACGAGATGGATCCAGCCAAGGTCACGGAGCTTGTGTTTGACGCTAGCTATCGTGGGTTGGCCGCGTCGATTTTGGGGCCACTCACCGGCCTTGCCTGACCAGGAGCCCACGGTGTCTGAGCCGAAGCTGGCTGTAGGAACGGCGGATCCTGCACGCCTCTTGGCGGAATTGATTGAGCGCAAGGTGTCGCTTGAGCTCACCACGCTCGATCTTGGCTTCGTCGCCCTCTTGGCTGCGCGGGCTTCGCAGGCGGGATTGGCGTCATTCACGGAGGCGCAGCTCACCGATGCTTTCGAGCTGACCTGTCAAACCATGGATCCGAGCCTGGATAACCTGAAGTTGCGCGCCACACACGCGATTCGGCGTTTGCGCGAACAACGCATGCTGGTGCGCGTGGATGGCGCTGGGGTGGTGCGGGCAGGAGAGTTTGCGCTTTCCCGGCTAGCGTCCGCGATCGTTGAGTTCTTCCTGGAGGAGGAGGTGCTCACGCGCGAGAGCTTGACGCTCCTGACGCGTTCGCTGTTGGGCAGTCTGTCCGAGATCCTCCAGGCCGCCGAAGTCGCGGAGAGCGACGATTCCTGGCGCGTCGGCGTCACGGCACCGCTTCGCGTAACGGTGAATGAGCTGATTTCTGGAATTGAGCGGCGCCAACGCGGCCTGGATGTGCAGCAGGAGGAATTTCAGCGAGAAATGTCCAAGCTGCTGGAGGTGGATTGGTTCAACGCGCTCGAGCGTTGCCAAACACTATTGGATAGTACAGCCAAGACACTGCGCGAACTGAATGAGATATTGTTGCGCGACACGCACCTGTTGTTGAGCATCCTCGCGGATGTCTCTGATGTTGCCGTTCAGCGCACGCGTCCGGATGTGGAGGCGGTCACGCGGCGCGTGATGGAGCAAATCGACCGCATTGCCGCTTGGGGTTCGGCACGGCAGCGCGCTTGGTCGGAATACTACGAGTATGTGCACCGCTACCTCCGGGACATCGTGCGCCTCGACCCTTCGCGAGCGCTCACGCAGCGCTTGCGTTCACAGCTTTCTGAACACGCCGCCCGTCCGTTTGCACTCACAGTCGCCGCGGCGCCCCCGCTGCGACTGTTGCGGAGTGTTCTGCCACCCGAGCCTCCACTCCCGGTGCGCCGACCAAAACGCGAGAAGGAAGAGGAGCCGGAGTTGTCTGCCGAGCCAACAAAAGACCCGTTGGGAGAGCTTGAGGCTCAGGTTACCGAGCTGCTGCTTCAGGGGGTGAACGATCTCGCCGAATTGACAGCACGGGTGACGGCAGATTTACCGCTGAGTGAGCAATTCCTGGCCGCGGGTCGTGTGGCACACATCGTCGCTCGCTTGGCGCGGCCTCCGGTGAACAGCCGTCGACCGTGGGTTCCGGTGAACGATGGGTTGGTGATTGAAGAATGGCGACTCAAGAAGGCGAGTGTGGGTCATGAGTGAGAGCCAATTCAGAGATCTGGGCGATGCTGTTTCCGATGAAAGCTATCCCGACATTGATCTGGCGCTGCGCCGCGGGCGGCACATCGATCAGCAGGATGGCCCGTGGTACGCCTATTTGCTGGATGCGGCAGCCTTCCTGGAGCCATTTTATCGGCGTTTTGGCGCTGAATTGGTCCACGTCAACGACGGCTATTTCTATCTGCTCCCCACGAGCGATCGCTTGGGCAAACGCCACTTGAGCGTGCCGGAGATGCTCGTTGGTCAAACGCTGGCGCTTCTGTATTTGGATCCGCTGACCATTCAAAAGGGAGGCAACGTCACGCGCGACGAAGTGCTTGGGCATTTGGCTAGCGTGATGGGCAGCGAAGCCTTGATTCGCGCTCTTCACTCCAAGAAGAAGCGTGTGGATGAACGTGTAGCGCAGGAAGCTGTGCGACAGAAAGTTCACGATGCGCTGCGCAGGCTCTCCACTCTTGGGTTCGTTGAATTGCTAAACGGGGAACAGCTCAAGTTGCGCCCAGCTTTGTTACGCTTTGCCGAATCGGTGCGGGGTGCTGATTCCCCTGCGGAGGCTCTCGCCAAGCTGGTTGCCAAAGGTGAGGCTGTGCTGGGTGATGGCGAAACGGGTGAGGCGGATTCAGACGCTGAGTCCCCCGAAGGCGCCGCTCAGGATGCTGAGGAGTAGGCGTGGCGCGAACGCGAGCAGTTGAGCTTTGCCTCGTCAATTGGAAAGGGGTGTTTTGCGAGAGCTATCGACTTGATCGGCACGTGACGGCACTCGAAGGGGCCAACGGGGCCGGAAAAACTACGGTCATGATCGCTGCCTACTTGGTGCTGTTCCCGGATCTCTCTCGCTTGCGTTTCACGAACCTGGGTGAAAGCGCTGGAGCGTCTGGAGATAAGGGGATTTGGGGGCGTTTGGGCGAGATCGGGCGGCCTTCGTACTCAGCGCTGCGGTTGCAGCGCGGGGATGGCTCGGAAGTCCTGATAGGCGTGCACGCCCTGCGCAAAGCTGAGCCTAGCCTCGAGTTAACGCCGTTCATGCTGACCGAGCTTCGGCCCGAGCTTAGCACGCAGGAATTGCTCTTGCTGAGTACCGAGGATCACGAAGAAGTGCCCACGCTGCGCGAAGTGGGCGAGAACGCGGGGAGGCGCGGTGTGCACTTCGTCACGTTTCCAACACTCAAAGATTACTTCTCGATGCTCTTCGAGCTCGGGATCAGCCCGCTCCGCCTGGCGAGTGACGAGGAAAAGGGAAAATACAACGACATGCTCCGCACGAGCATGACGGGTGGAATTTCCCGCGCGCTCACCAACGAGTTGCGCTCCTTTCTGCTGAAGGAAGAAAGTGGCCTGTCGGGCACGCTCGGGCGCATGCGCTCGAATCTGGACGCTTGCCGTCGAACACGCGCGGAGGTGAGTCAGGCGCGGCTTTTGGAGCATGAAATCAGCGGGATCTACGCCGCGGGCCACGGTATGTTCAGCCGTGCGGTACTCGCGACGGAGAAGGAAATTCGTGAAAGCTTCGAGAAAGTAGAGCGAGTTCGGCGTGAACGTGAGCAAGAGGCGACCCGTGTCGCGACGCTGCAAGTCGCGCTGAGCGAAGCACGCGTGCGTCACGCAGGGTTAGTCGCTCGACTGAAGGAGCAACGGGTTTCGAGCGAACAGGAACGCGAACAGCTCCGCCGTTTGGAGCGCGCGCGCCTGCTCGCGGCCCGTTTGGACGATCTCGAACGGGAGCTCCAGCGCCTGACGGCCGTCGCGGAGACAGCGGAAGTCAGCCAGCAAGTGGCGAGCGATTCTCGGCAACATTGGAAAGACGAACGCATTCACGCTCAGGCCGCATTAGCGCGGAGCGCGCAGGGGCTCGCCAATTTGCAGCAAGGTTTAGAAGAGCTGCACCGGCGCGCGCATGCCTTTAGAAGTGCGGAGGATGCTCTCGCGAAATGCGGTGCGCTCTCAGGAAATGCGGCGTTCGAGCCCTCCGAGATTGCGGCGGCGAAGGACACCGCACTGTCGCGCTGCGCAGAGTTGGATCAGGAGCGAGCCAAAAGGGATCGGGAAATTGAGAGCGCCAGGCGCCGGGAGTCCGAATATAGCGCCGCACTCACGGCCCTTCGCGCGTTGTGTGGCGAGGCTGGGCTTGAAGGTGCAGACTTCTACGCGTTAGCGCAGAAAGAACTCAGCGGCTTAGAGGAGGAAGAACGCCTGAGTCAGCGGTTGGATGAGCTGTTGCACGAAGAGCAGCGAAAGACGGCGGAGCTGCGCCAAAAAGAGCAGCTCACTACGCGCCTTAAAGCCGTGGATCCGGAACTGCCCCTCGACCCTTCGGCTCTTTCGGGAGTGCTGCGGTCGCTTGATGAGCAGCTGTTGGGCCTTGAACAAAGCCAGCGTGAGGCTGAGCGTCGAGCGGAGGAAGCTGGCCGCGCGGTGGACGAGACGGTACGCACCTTGAAGCACCTTGAGGAC
>Ga0209490_10001404_pt1 | contig 23545 bp, 12 predicted proteins | sample MAT06_FD_187209 | JGI IMG/M metagenome (GOLD analysis project Ga0209490, IMG submission 187209) | Freshwater microbial communities from Lake Fryxell liftoff mats and glacier meltwater in Antarctica - MAT-06 (SPAdes) (version 2) | ecosystem: Environmental > Aquatic > Freshwater > Ice > Liftoff... | reverse complement strand
AGGAGCGGTTGCAGGTTCGATGATTAGCGTTGCTGCTACAGCATTTTCAATTACAATCGTGGCGCTTCAGCTAGCTGCTTCCAATTTTGGGCCGCGACTCCTACGCAATTTCATGAAGGATACTGGTAATCAAGTTGTCCTTGGTACATTCATCAGTACATTCATCTACTGCTTGCTTATACTTCGGACTATTCATGGTGAAGGAGATGGATATAGTGAGTTTGTACCGCAAATTTCGGTTACGTGCGGTATTTTACTCGCAATTATTAGCATCGGAGTTTTGATTTATTTTATCGATCATGCTTCTACAATAATTCAGGCTTCGCACATCATCGAAAACGTTAGTGATGACTTAGATAGAGCCATAGATCGCTTGTTTCCCAAAAAAATCGGGCGTAGCGTCCCATTCGGACAAGAAATTGCAGAAATACCTGAAGATTTTGACTTCGTTGCAAGTCCTGTAAAAGTTAATAAAAATGGTTATATACAAGCAATTGACGACAAAGAATTGCTAACAATTGCCCGAAAAAACAATCTTTTATTGCGCGTCGAGTCTCGACCGGGAAAGTTTATTGTTAAGGACAGTGATTTAGTTATGGTTTTTCCTGGTAAATTCGTGAACCAAAAATTAACCAAACAAATCAATGATTGCTTTATTTTGGGTAAAGAACGTAGCGAACAACAAGATATCGAGTTTCCCATCGATCAGTTAGTAGAAATTGCCATACGTGCGCTTTCTCCAGGGATTAATGACCCATTTACCGCAATTCGCTGTGTTGATAGACTAGGAGCAGGATTATCCCGTTTAGCCCAAAAAGATTTTCCTTCACCCTACCGCTACGATGAAGATCATAAATTACGTGCGATCGCTTTTGGGGTAACATTTGAGGGATTGGTTGATAGTGCCTTTAATGCAATTCGGCAATATGCACGATCTGATACATCAGTAACCATTCGTTTATTGGAAGCGATCGCTAATATTGCAACTTACACCAACAATCCCAAATACCAAGTAATTTTACAGCGTCATGCAGAGATGATTTTGCGCGGTAGCCAAGACGGTTTACCAGAAGAACTAGACCGCCAGGATGTGCAAAAGCAATATGACAGCGCGATTCAAGTTTTAAAAAATCAGACTTTGGCTGAAAGAAAAAAATGAAAAGTCTCAATTGGAAAGGTTATCGAATTATTGCGTGGGTAGGACAAGCTCTATTAACAATTCTTGTCATAGCCGCAGCAGTTCAAGGTAAATGGACAAATGCTTTTGGTCTTGCAATCTTCCTTATTGTATCCTTTGTATTTGTCATTCAAGATGATAAGTTACCCACCTTGTTTGATTTTCTATTTGTCTTGGCTGCATTGCTAAATGCTACTGGTTGGGTATGGGATTTATTTAGTATGCCAGGCCCCTATGATGAGATTGTTCATGGTTATACCACTTTTGCAATTACCCTCGCACTCAGTTTTGTAGTCTATGGTTCAATGCTGAATATATTTCGTAATCATACACTCTTATATCTAGTGACAATTACCAGTTTTGGAATTGCCATTGGTGCTTTGTGGGAAGTTACAGAATGGTCTGCCGGTAAAATTCTCAATAGCCAAGTAATTGAAAGCTTGGATGACACCATTATTGATTTAATTATGGACTCTCTTGGGGCTGGATTAGCGGCTTTAATTAGTTTTTGGGCGTTGCGAAATTGGAAAAATCGTAATGCAGAGGCAAACAATTCACAAACTGAGACATATATTTAAAACACTTGATAAATTCCAATTTTCTACATATCCTTAAATCATCTACTTAGGAGGTATATATGTTAAATAATTTAGAACCATTTTCACATCCACCAAAAAAACAAGAATTTGCTGCTATCTTTCGTTTAGTAAGTCGAATTAGTTTTTGGGTACAGCTAGTACTTGGTGGTGTTTCTGGCATTGCTGTATTCTTGTCCTGCTTTAGTCGTAGCATTACCACTCAAACAAACAATGCAGGTATAGGGTTTGGGATATTTTTGGCTATTGTTAGTATTTTATTGCTTTGCTTTCGAGTATATTGGGCTATCCGTTATCGGAAAATGGCTAAACTTTTACAAACACCAAATTCTGAAAACCATCCCAAAAAAGAAGAGGTAATTAAAAATTTACAAATTGGATTGCTTGTGAGTTTAGTAGGCTTATTAATAGCTTTTATTGCTTCAGAAGTGACGGTTACAGTTATATTGGGGAAAGCAGTAGCACAACCTCAAGGTGTCGCAATTTATCAACCAGAAAATGTAATTCGTTCGCTAGATATTTTTGTAATGTTAGCAAACGTCAACATGATTGGCGCTCACTTTTTTGGGGGAGTTACCTCTCTTGGTCTACTCTATTGGCTAGAAGAGTAATAAGTACAGTATCAATCGGGGTAAAATATTGGGAGTTTGATAATTTCTCTATATTTACTTGATGCTAAATATTCTATTTAACTGGAATCCCCTTATGGTCTTAGATTCTACCACGGGTGAAGTCGCAATTGCAGAACAACTCAAGCAATTTTTACTAGTACTATCTGTCTCATTGGGTGTAGCAACACTACCACAAATTTTTAGTTGGTTGCGCCGCATTCCTTATACACTATTACTGGTCATAGTGGGATTAGGATTAGCATTCGTGAATGTGCGATTGATTAATCTCTCTCCTGAATTGATTCTGATGATTTTCTTACCGCCACTGCTGTTTGAAGCTGCTTGGAATTTGAAATGGTCAGACTTAAAACAGGATTTGTTACCTATTTGTCTGTATGCAGTAGTTGGGGTGATAATTTCTATTGCTGGAGTAGCACTCGGTCTTCATCAATTCGCTGGACTTGAACTTAGCATTGCTTTATTAGTTGGAGCTAGTCTATCAGCAACCGATCCGGTTTCAGTAACGGCTCTATTTCGGGAACTAGGAGCAAGCAAACGCCTAAGAACGCTGATGGAAGGAGAAAGTTTATTTAATGATGGTATGGCCGTTGTGGCGTTTGGCTTATTAGTTGCTTTGCCGTTAGGTACTGCCAAACTTGATTTACAGTCTGCTTTATTAGAATTTTTTCAGGTAGTAGGCGTTGGTATCAGCGTTGGAGGACTAATTGGGTTTGGTATTTCCTATCTAACACAACGTTTCGACTTACCATTAGTAGAACAATCCCTTACCCTGGTTTCTGCCTACAGCACTTACCTAATTACAGAATATTTGGGTGGTTCTGGAGTGATTGGAGTTGTCACCACAGCTTTAATTTTAGGCAACTTTGGCTCGCGTATCGGCATGAACCCGCGCACGCGGATCATTGTCACTGAATTTTGGGAATTTCTAGCTTTTTTTGTGAATTCGATTGTTTTTCTCTTAATTGGCGATCAAATTCGCTTTGCTGTCTTAGGAGATAACCTAAAAAGTATTGCAGTCACAATTGTGGCGATGATTGTGGCACGGGCAGTATCTATTTATGCTTTAAGTAGCCTCAGCAACTGGTTAGCTAAATCCCAAATTCCTTTATCTGAACAAACTGTATTGACGTGGGGCGGGCTACGCGGCTCTGTCTCCATTGCCCTGGCTTTGAGTGTACCAGCCATACTTCCGCAAAGGGAAGAAATTATTGCCACTGTATTTGGAGTAGTTTTATTTACTCTGTTAGTACAAGGCTTAACCATCCAACCATTATTAGAGAAACTCCAACTTTTAGGTTCGCAACCGCTACGTCAAAAATACACCGAAGCAATTGCCCGTCAAGTTGCTCTCCAACGGGCGCTGGAATATTTAGAAACAGCACAAAAGCGTCCCGGAATTGAGCCGGAGTTTTATCGCTACCAGAAGACGCTGCTTTCAGGAGAAATTACCTTTTTGCAAGAAGAAATTGACAAGTTACTTGATGAATACCCAAATTTGCAAGAATTTACAACCGAAGAACTGCGAGGGGAACTGCTGGCAATTGAAGCTGATACCTATGCTGAGTTTGTCCGTGCAGGTAAGTTAAATAAAGAACTGTCACCTTTTTTGCAAACAACCCATGACAGAGCAGATGGGAAGGAATAAGTGTAAATAGCTACCCAATACTGCTCGGTTAAGAAAAAATAGCTAGTAAAGTCAAGAGGGTAACGTTCGCGTATTTAATACAAGAACAAGATGAGTAAAAAAGTAGGTTTCTCAATTTTTGTTCTCGTATATTATCCGCGAACACTTTTCTTTTTGTTTTACTCCCCATTCTCCTTAACCGAGCAGTATTGGACTAGGAGTAATTCATAATTTAAAATTGAAGAGATTTATTTAAAACCGTGTTTGATACTCCACTACTGCACGACTATCATCGGTTAAGTTAGTGGAAGCACGCACACGAAACTCATCGTTTATCCGGTAATTAACACCCCATTGGAATGGGTCATTTGTTGTCAAAATCTTGATGCTGGAAACCGAGATTTTTGAAGAAATATCAACCCCAGCCTCTGCTGCTAATTCTAAAGTTGAACTGCTCCTTCCAGCTTCGGGATTCTCAGAAATAACGGTAGGAAATATCCGCAGTTCACTTAAGCCAAAGGTACTCCCAATCTGGTTAAAAGCTGACTGAAAATTGTTGAACACAGCCGAACCTGCAATGTTAATCAGTCCCAAAGTACTGTCGCCACGTCCTTGGGTGTCTATAAATCCACCTCCTAAAAGAGCAACAATTTCAGTTTGACTACGTGACGGACTACTTGTTAGTTCTAGATTTTCGTTTAGTTTGCTCGCAAGACCGTTAATACTGGCTTCGACTCGAACACTCTCTAAAGCTGATAAACCTGTGGTATTTATTCGGCTGAAGTCATTACTTTGAGTTACGTCCAATACCTTGGCAAATAGCTGTATATCTAAGTTGGGATCGCGGGGTTGAGAGGGACTAAAAGTTGCGGTGTGTGTATAGCCACGAGCAAGGCTAAATTGGGTAGTAAATAAATTCACCCCACCTTGTTCTAGCCGGATAGTGCCATCGGGTATTGGCTGATTGATTGAGCCGTTAACTATGAGATTACCAGTTGCGCGGAAACTGAGAATAGGGGGACGGGTAATTTGGACGTTTTTACCGAGTTCTAAATCTAGATTATTAAATCTAGCAACCGCATTTACCGACCCATTCCCAATTTCAGGTTTACTCTGCTTATTATCTTTTATGGGTGATACGCCAAAACCACTATTTGCAGATGAAGCGGTGCCGGTAGATTCTGCCAGCAATACCTGACCATCAAATAAATTTACTTTACCCCCAATTACTGGGTTAAGGGCAGAACCAGTAATCTGTAAATTGCCACTAGCACCTCCCTGGTAAAGTCCCTTCAGAGTTAACGCTAGCTGATCGAGATTAACAGTCAGGGGATTGTTGATAGTGTTGTCATTGTTGAAAATCGGAATTTCTCCAGCAGCTTCTACCTTGCCACGGCTAAATCTACCCTGAAGATTTTCTACTAAGATGGTATCAAAATTAAACAGCACTCTACCTGTAACACGTCTCAGTTTACCTGGCAAAGCCTGGGCTGAAAAAGTAGCATCATTAATAGTAACAATTCCATCTACTTCGGGTTTTTGCAATGTTCCGCGTACTTTGAGGTCTACTTCTCCTCCACCTTTTTCAAATACCACTTGATTAGTCAATGCGTTTAACAGTGCCAATCCCTCGTTTTCTAACTTCACATCTAAACTGATTTGCTCGCTATCTGGTGCGACGGAAGCAAAAGGCAATTTATAAGGGATACTGCCAGTAATATCAACAGGTTTTGGACCAGCAACTGCTACAGTACTACCAAAGTTTAAGCGTCCGTTGGCATAGCTGAAACTTGCGATCGCAGAATCTATTTTGCTCTGATTCAATAATCCTTCTGTAACTTGCAATTCCCCTCTAGCTTGGGGATTAGCAATGCTGCCTGCTAAAGCTGCTGTACCGTTAAGATTACCTGTGATTCCAACTGGCAGTTTGACAAAATTATTCAGTATTTGTACCGGAAAATTATTCACCCGCAACTGACCGGATTGCTCATCACCGCCAACGTTACCCGTGAAGGCAATCAACCTGTTTTCAGATTCAAGCCGTAAAGGTCGCAAACTCAAAACACCGTTTTCAAAGTTGCCTTCGGCAATCACTTTTTCGGCAGTATAATAACGATTTCGTTCTTCCTTTTTACCCCAGGCAAAGTTTTGTCCATTCAAATTAAAATCCACTGATAATCCATTGGCTGTAGCTGTATTTACAGCCACTTCCCCGTTGAAAGTCCCCTTTAAGTCTGCCAAATCTGGTATGGGAGTGGAATTAAGTCGCTTTTCTTCTTGTTCTTCTACCAAAGCTTCAATTTCAGAAAACCGTTGGATTTGGGTTAATAAAGGTTGATTTTGCCCTCCTTGGGGGGTGGTGGTTAGATCCTCTGCTGTGCCGTAGATTTCTGCTGAACCACCTGGCAAGTTTTGTAAATCAAATACCTGCGCTACAGTTAGAACATCTTGGATTTCTCCCTGGTTGATGTTCAGTTTACCTTGTAGTTGAGGGCCTTTAGGACTTTGGGCAAAACTACCGACAAAGGCGTAGCTACTTTTGCCTTTGACAAATTCGCTACTGGTGAGTGTGCCTTTACCGTTACCGTAGCGGAATTGAGCAGCTATTCGATCGCCTTTAACTCGGCCAATTTGCGGATTAGCGATCGCTAAATTCCCCGTTGCTGCCAATGTCTGCTGATTAAATAGCAAATCCCCAGTTAATAACCCAGTTATTTTACCAGTACCCAGTCGAGTAATTGCTGGCGGAGTCAAATTCAATATTTGTAAGGGGAAACTTGCAACTTTGAGCGTCCAATCATTCCCTTGAGCATTACCTATAGCTGATGCTTGCTGCCATTTTACTAAGAAGGATTTCGGGCGATTATTGGCATCTAAATTGAAGGCCACGCGATCTCTATTACCCGCCAAGTTCAAATTTAAACCGCGTCCCTGTACTGAATCGATGTTTCCAGTTAACAACGGTTCAAAAGCGATATCTTGAACAACCAAGTCTCGTAAATTAATTTGCCCTACCACATTTGGCAAGGGCAGCTTACCAGTTATTTGACCATTAAAATCTACTCTGCCAGCCACAGTAACCTGATTAAGAAGATTGATCGGTAACTGTTTTAAGTTGTAATTCTGGGCCTGAACGTTGAGATTTAGAGCAGTAATTTCCGGTATACCTGCCTTTTTTGCATTGGCTAATATGTTACCAGTAACACTTAAACCGGGAGCAGTTGCTCGTTCAATGGTAAGCCTTTCACCACTCCAAGCGATCGCAGCACTCAAGGGTTGCTCAAAACCAGGGATACCTTGGGATAATTGCACCTGTCCAGCAGCACGCACATCAGCTAATTTAGATGATCCTAGCGTGCCAACTAATTGCAACTGACCGCCAAACTGACCTCGCAATTGCTGATTTAACCGATTTAATTCTACACCAGAAGCATTAACTACAGCTTGATAGCGACCATTAGCCAACTGGATATTAGAGGCTGCGATCGTTCCGCCTGCAACATCCAGCCGTCCCTGACCACTAGCTTGGATAGTTTGCGGTTGGAAGGACTTAACAGAACCCGCCACGTTTGCTTGACCAGTTAACGTCCCTCGGAACTGCGGTGGTACTGCTGCTAACTGCTGCAACGGTAGATTATTTGCTTGAACTTGCGCCTGGTATACACCATTACCCACTTTAATATTAGAGGCTGCGATCGTTCCGCCTGCAACATCCAGCCGTCCTTGACCACTGGCTTGGATAGTTTGCGGTTGGAAGGACTCAACAGAACCCGCCACGTTTACTTGACCAGTTAACGTCCCTCGGAACTGCGGTGGTACTGCGGCCAACTGCTGCACAGGAACATTATTTGCTTGAACTTGCGCCTGATATACACCATTGGCAAGTTGGATATTAGAGGCAGTAATAGTCCCACGCGCAACATTTACCCGCGCTTGACCGTTGGCTTGAATAGTTTGCAGCTTAAAAGAATCAACAGAACCCGCGACGTTGAACTGACCAGTTAACGCTCCCTGGAACTGCTTTGGTACTGTTGTCAACTGCTGCACAGGCACATTATTTGCTTGAACTTGCGCCTGATATACACCATTCGCCACTTGAATATTAGAGGCTGTAACCGTGCCACCGCCAATAGCAAGGCGACCTTCACCACTGCCACGGAGGGTTTTCAGGCTGAAATTATCTCTGTTGCCTGCGATTTGGAACGTACCCGCCAATGGGTTATTTAAAGCTGGGGGAGACTGTTTCAATATTTGTCCCAACCGCACACCATTAGCTACAAGTTGAGCAGAGAAGCTTTGGTCTTGCAGTTGGATATTAGAAACTGCAACTGTGCCGCCACCAATTTGAACTCCTCCACCATCACTACGAATCGTGGCAATTTTAAATGGTGCTGTGCTTCCTGAGAGAATGAGACGACCATTAAACTGTGCTTCCGCCAAAGAGACATTTTGCAATTGACTTTTGTCTACAAAGGGTTCCAATTTTACCCCAGAGGCAACAGCAACAGCTTGCCAACGCTGATTGGCGTAACTACCAGTTGCCCGGACTGTACCACTACTTACATTCAGAGCCACATTGCGGAAAGAGACGTTGCGATTTGGAGCGATTGCAACTTCACCAGTTCCGGGGTAAGTCCCGTTAGGAGCTTGATATTGTACCGCAGTTTGGGCATTTGTGGGAGGGCCAGTTAGTTGGGCTGTACCTGAGACATTGCCGATTTGGAAAGTGGGTGTTATGTCATAAACTTTTGCGATCGCATCCCCTGGAAGATTCTTGGCGGCAAAATTTATATCCAGTCGCGGATTTTTACCGAGTTGAATTGTCCCAGCGCCCGTGATATCACCACCAACTTTAACTTTACCTTGAATATCTTTTAGGGTAATTAAAGAGGAACTAGTAGCAAGCTCAAACTTACTACTGATGCTATTAAAATCAACTTTGTCAATCCGAGCAGTTTGAATAGTGGTAACTGTGCCTGAGATAATTGGCTCTTTAGTTGATCCGGTAATCTGCAAAGAAGCTTGTACTTGTCCAGCGATCGGCAAAGGCAGTTTTACTTTTAGAGTTTCCTGAGCATTCGCCAAACTCACCGCATTTACCCGCCCTGCCAACTTAAAGCCTGCTTGAGTGTCAATGATTCCCGTAGCCACTAAGGGAATTTTGCCATAGTTGGTAGTAACATTCTCCAACTGCAACTCCGTTCCCTGGAAGCGCAGATTTCCTTGGCTATCGCTCAACAGTTGCGGGACTTTCGGTATTTGAACTGTTACGCCTTGCACAGCAGCCCTGCCATACAATAAAGTCGGTTGTCCTGGTGTTAACTTAACTAACAAGTCGCCATTGGCTCGACCCGCCTGTAAGTTAACTGGTAACTTAATTAACCGACTAATATCCTCAGCCAGCAAGTCTTGCGATCGCACTTGAAAGTTCCCTGCTAGCACCCTGGAACGCGTCTCTCCCTGAATAGAAATACTACCACCACTGTCTGCTAGCCCCCCCACATCAAACCTGATCAACTGGTTATTTGCTAAAAGTTGTGCAGAACCGTTGATTTGAGAAAATGTTACAGGGGATGAGGAAGATGTTGCTTCCTTATCTCCCCCTGCTCCCCTGCTCCCCTGCTCCCTTGCTTCCTCTACTCTCTTCTGCGGCATCAAGGCCAGCTTGGCATTGCGAAACCGTAGGTTGTCCAAATCGGTTTTAATAGCGCCACCTTCACGCGACGGCGCTATATTAGTGGAAACCCAGCGCCCTTGGTTATCCTGTTCAATATAAATATCTGGGTTGACTAAGGTAACATCTAGCTTTAACTGGCGGTTAAAAATTAGTTGTAAGGGGTTAAAACCCACCTCTACAGCTTCAATCACGGCCCGATCTGGATCTGTGGATGTCGCTGGGATAGCTGAAGCCCCAAATTGCACTCCCGTCAACGAAAATTGTGTGACTTTACCTAGTTTTACCGGACGGTTGAGTGTAGTAGTGAGACTTTGTTGTGCTAAGGGCGTTAACTCTGTTTGGACAAAAGTCCACAACCGATAAATACCGACAATAACTCCTAACAGCAAAAGTCCGCCCAAAGCAACGCTACCCCGACTCAACACCAGCAACCATAGACGCTTGCGGATAGGGCACGGTGAGGGAATATCTTGATTGGGAGATTTAGTCATTTGCTTTCACTGTATTAATTGCCAGATGTCGCTGGCACACACAAGCATTAACTGAGACGCTGATTCAGTATGCCATTTCCAGGATACGCCAACTAAACCCAAGACCTCATTGGTTAAGTTACGATATTTGCTTATAGCGGTTCCCATTCAGATGCGGTACAACATTATATCGCCTGGTGTAGGGGCACGGCAGTGCCGTGCCCTTACGGGTGTACCTCACGCTTGTCGGGAAACGCTATAATCCAATACTTATGCTTAATAATATTGGCGTTTTCAGGTAAATCTGATCCGAATAGAGTGAAAATTGTTCCTGTGACTTTCGCACAGGCACAACGTAGAACTTTAATATAGATAGACCTTAAAAAAGACAGATGATTACACCAATGCGTGTTTTTGTGTTAATTTTTAATGCTCGAACGGAAAATGAGGGAATTCATACCATTCGGGAAGGCGATGCCTACGGCGGCAAGCTACGCAATAAAATTCTGATGTTCGAGTCAGAAGACGACGCCACCCGCTTTGCCCTGATGTTGGAAGCTCAGGATTTTCCCTCACCTACACCAGAGCCGATGGATGCTGAGGAAATCAAGGAATTTTGCGAAAGTGCTGGATATGAATGGGAAATCATCCCAGAAAACAGCAATTTAGTTGTAACTCCCCCAGAACTTAACGTCCAACAAACTGACTGGCAAGAAGATGCCCAGAAGGAGGATACTGTTGAAGACCCCTTCCCTCTCAATCAACAGCCACTAGAAGAACCAGACTTGTCTGATTCTGAACTAGAGAAGATGCGTCGCAAATTGGAAGGATTGTTGTAATTTGTCATTAGCCATTGGTCATTGGTTATTAGCCATTGGTCGCTTGACTAATGACATAAAATGCAAAACTTCATCCTGTCTCTAGCTTCCCTCTCCTTTACAAGGAGAGGGATTGAGGGTGAGGTAAGCCAGGGACATAAATTGTATATTATTTAATTCTTATTCCTAAGGACAAATGACAAACTTGCAGGAACGTGGGCATCTTTTAACCGAGCTGGTAAATCCTAACAGTCTTAACTTAGACCAGCTCAGTTCTCTGGAATTGGTGGAGTTGTTTAATAGCGAAGACCAAAAGGCAGTCGAGGCGGTTGCGGCGGCGAAAATTCAGTTGGCACAAGCAATTGATAGCACCGCAGAGCGTTTGCGCCACGGAGGACGCTTATTTTATATCGGTGCGGGCACAAGTGGCAGGTTAGGAGTGTTGGATGCTGCTGAGTGTCCACCTACTTTTTGTACGCCGCCAGAGTTGGTACAGGGGATTATTGCTGGTGGTGCTGGCGCACTGGTACGCAGTTCGGAGGATTTAGAAGACAGCATCGAAGATGGGGAGGCTGCGATCGCAGGGCGACATATTACCCAACTAGATGTAGTAGTTGGCATTACCGCAGGTGGGACAACGCCTTATGTCCACGGTGCGCTTCATGCTGCTCGTGCGCGAGGAGCCAAGACTATTTTTATCGCCTGTGTTCCCGCAGAACAAGTTAGCTTTGATGCCGATATTGACATTCGCCTTTTGACAGGGCCAGAAATAATCGCTGGCTCAACTCGTCTGAAAGCTGGTACAGCCACGAAGTTAGCTTTAAATATCCTTTCCAGTGGGGTGATGGTCAAACTAGGCAAAGTTTACGGGAATCGCATGGTAGATGTAGCGGTAACAAATCAAAAGTTACGCGATCGCGCCTTGCGAATTTTGCAAGACCTCACAGGCTTAAGCCGGGAAGCTGCTGGCTTTTTATTAGAACGCAGTGGTAAATGGGTCAAGCTAGCGCTATTAATGCACTGGACTGGTTTGGAAAAAGACGAAGGCGATCGGCTTCTTTCAGAACACCAAAGTAATCTTAGAGCAGCAGTTTTGAGTTATCAAAACCACAACAAACCTTAAATAAATACTTTATACACTTAAGGCTTATCGGTGTCAATTTCAGGCGTATAGAGAGACGGGTTAGCGAAGCGGGGCGATCGCTATAGCGTCTCGTAGAGAAGCGGCTTGCCGCAGGCTACCGCAGAGGCACAGAGAGAGGAAAAAAATGCTTAACCCAAGCGTATTGCTCTATATACAAATTATACACATTAATAAATGTAAATTTTAATAAATATTTTTAACATATATAGCGTTTCCTAATCATACAACGTACATCATAGCCCCCTCTCGAAGAGCGGGGAGGGGGTTGGGGGTGGGGTTCTTGTACCTCACTCAACTGAGAACTGCTATATTGCCAGTCTCAATAAATGAAAACTAGATAAAGAATGCCAATTTTTTTAAACAAAAAATCAGAAATTATACGGATATAATTTCGTATGAGAATTATTAAAATAATATCTTAATACTGAATGCATCTTTTTTAAAGATATAGCTATAGCAAGCTACTTGAGTCATAAAGTTTGCCGATAATCAACTCTGTGCTAGGTGACTTTTTTACTACTAATATTTTTGCTATTTTCCTATATCCCTTGATTTGAATAAACTTGATTTAGACTGCTATAAACGAAATGTATTTGCACTTATTGACGTATCTGCTGACCACTATATAGCTAGTGTGGGTTTTTTAATAGATGGCTTTTTAATACAAGGAACAAAGTATGACCCACTCGGAACTTATTCTTTCAAATAACCTAGTTAATGAATTTAAAACTTGTACTCAGCTGCAATACAATGGCAAATTAAATATTAAAAGTTCTAAAGGCAGCCAATGGACTTTTTATTATCGGCTGGGACGGATAGTTTGGGCAACAGGTGGAACTCATCCCTTCCGCCGTTGGCGTAGACACATGGCTCAAAATTGCCCTCAGATTGATGTTGATAAATTGCAGTTGTGTTTGCAAGACGTATCAATGGATTACTGGGATTATCGCCTTCTAGAAATCTTTCATAAAAAACAGAAAATTCAGAGAGAACAGATTCAGTCTATTGCCGAAAACACCATAGCAGAACTATTGTTTGACCTAGCTATGCAAGGAAATTTTGCTTCTATAAGTTGCAATCGTACCCAAGAAGTAATCTTAGAAACACCAATAAGCTTCACGAGTGCAGAAATGTCTGTAAAGCACATGCAAGACTCGTGGAAAATTTGGTCAGAAGCAGGTTTAGCAAATTTTTCTCCTGACTTGGCACCAGTTTTACGGCGACCAGAACAACTTCAGCAGATGGTAAGTCCATCTGTCTACAAAAACTTTGTAAATTTAATCAACGGCAAATTAACTTTGCGAGATTTAGCCGTGAAAATGAAGCAAAGTGTACTGCCACTCACCCGTTCATTGCTTCCCTATATCCTTAAAGGAATCATCGAATTGGTGGAAATACCTGACATGCCCTTAGTAGTGATGGAGGGCAACAATAAGCCTATCACCGCACAAGCAAAGAAATCGATTGCTCCACTAGTAGCCTGCGTAGATGATAGCCCTCAAGTCTGTAAAATGCTAGAGGATATTATCACTTCCAATGGACTAAGGTTTATCAAAATTCAAGATGCTGTACAAGCTCTCCCAACCCTTATTCAGGATAAACCAGACCTGATTTTCTTGGATTTAATTATGCCAGTCGCCAGTGGTTACGAAATTTGTACTCAGTTGCGACGAATATCTGCCTTCGCCAATACACCAGTAATTATATTAACAGGTAGTGATGGTCTTTTAGATAGAGTTCGTGCCAAGGTAGTCGGTTCTACAGATTTTATTACTAAACCTGTAGTGCCTGACAAGGTAATGAGTATAATATGTAAATATTTACCTGCATCGAGTGGATACATCGACAAGAGTCAAGCTAATTTAGGAGTTTCTAAATAGGGATAATTAATAATTTTTCTTGATGATTAATCGTAAACTAATCTGATTATCTTGAAAGTTTTATTCCTTAGCATGAGCCTATTGCTTAAGAATAGTCATAACAAAAATATTTACAATCGATAAACTTTATCACCTCAGTAAACATAAAATTACTGGGGTGATAAGTAGGTAGGCGTAATTAAATATAAAATCAAACCTCACCCTCAATCCCTCTCCTTATTAAGGAGAGGGAAGCCGGAGGCAGGGTGAGGTTTTATATTTAATTTGAACCACTTACTTAAACAAGAATTCCTAATTCACAATAGGTAATTAGGTGGGGTCTTAAACCCACCTAATTTTTTCAGGACTTACGCAAAAAAGTTCTGAAGTAGCGGTAATTCATGAATTACCGCTACGACAAATCAGGTTTTTGAGACAATTTTGCGTAAGTCCTATTTTTGTACAAAATCGAATAAAATATATATTAAGTTATGTTGAGTACGTACTTTTTCGGAGGTTAATATATAAAGATTGAATCAAAATTAGACAAATACAAATTTAATTTTTGTATTTATACCAGTTCTATTTGAGTTGTGAAATATTCTTTCTGACAAGGGGTTAGGGGCTAGTCTCTAGTCCCTAACCCCTTGTCGTCCACGCATCATTTAGGATTTGTATGTCTAATTTGTTTACATTCTTAAAAATTTTTAACGGGGAATGACCATGAACACTGTTTTAGTTGTTGAAGATGGCTTAACAGATATGGAAATAATCAGCCGTTACTTGCAACAGGCAGGTTATTCTGTGATTAGCGCCACAAGCAGTGAAGAAGCTCAAGACAAAATAGATAAAAATAAGCCAGACCTCATATTTCTCGACGTAATTTTACCAGGTAAAAGTGGCTTTGAGATTTGCCGAGAGTTGAAAAACAATCCCAACACTAGCAAAATACCTGTGGTTTTTTGCTCTACAAAAAATAGTGATGTAGATAAAATTTGGGGTAATATGTTGGGCGCTGATGGTTATCTATCAAAACCGATTGATAGAGAGGAACTAGTGGTAGTTTTAAAGCGATTACTTAATTAGTAAAAACTTAATCAACAAAACATTAGAAGTCCATATTTCTAATCTAGAACCTCTAAAAAATAAAATAATAACTGCAAATAGTGCCTAGAGAGCAATAATCAAGCACAAAGGAACAATAACTTTGGAAACCAAGGAAAAGTTTTTAAGTTTTAATTTGGGAGTAAGGGATACAGCGATAATTTCTTTACAATACATCACAGAAGTTTTGCAAGTATCATTACCAGAAATATGTGGCGTTCCTCAGATGCCCAGTAGCGTCTTGGGTATCTATAACTGGCGCGGTGAGATGCTTTGGTTAGTAGATTTAGAGGCAATGTTAGGTTATCCTCCAATTTCGCAAGGAGCAAATTTACTTTCAAAAATGATGGCAATTGTTCTCGAAAATAAGGGTAAGTATTTGGGACTATTGGTGCGACAGCTAATAGATATTGAATGGCTAGATACTCAGGAAATGAAGCCCCCAACTAACGAATTATTTTTTTCTAAAATATCCCCTTTTTTACAGGGATACTTTATTAACGATTCTGAGGATATGATTTTTAATTTGGATGCCATAACAATTATCCAAGCTCCCATGTGGAAAATTCATAATTGAACGGTTGAGCGTGGGTGATTAGGCATATTATTTTAACAATTCCTAATCTTTCTTAGCCAAATACTAGTTCATTGTTACCTACCTAATAACCAATTATTATCTGAACAAATCTTGAGGTTAATCAAATGACATTTTTGTATAACAGTAGCCAGGAAAAACAGGATCTAATTTCTGAAGTTGAAAATATGAATGGGAGCGCCAATATAACAAATATTGCTAGCAATGAAATATCCTTATTAAACGCGATCGCTCAGGAATTTAAAACTTGGCGGCGACAGTTGCAAGACATCGCAACTCACATGCGCCAAGCGGCAGACTTTGATACACTACTCAAAATTACAGTAGCGCAAATTAGAGAAAAAATTGGTTGCGATCGCGCCTTAATTTATCAGTTTACTTCCCTTGATTCAGGTAATGTTTTAGCAGAATCAAGAACACTAGGTTGGACACCGACTTTAGGCGAAAATATTCCCGGAATTATTTTTGGTTTATATACCAATCAAGACTATATAGAACCTGTAGTTATTGACGATATCAATCAGATTCAACTCACCCCTTATCAAAAGCAACTCCTAGATAAATTTCAAATAAAAGCTAGTTTGAGTTTACCGATTGTAGTAGAAGGTAAAGTATGGGGGCTACTGGTAGTAAATAATTGCTTATCAATGCGGCAGTGGGAAGAAGTAGAAATTAGCCTACTATCCCAAATTACAACAGAACTGACCTACAAATTGCAGAGTTTTGAATTCAAAAGAGAAGAACAACAGCGCATACTAGCAAAAAAATCTGTAGCTAAAGTCATCGACAAAATTTTGCGAACATCAGATGTCGATAAGCTTTTTCAAACAACCACTCAAGAAGTACGTCAATTACTAAAATGCGATCGCGTCGGCGTTTATCGCTTCAAACCTGACTGGAGTGGCGAGTTTGTGGCTGAGTCAGTGGGTAATGGCTGGGTAAAAATGGTCAGCCCTGATTTTTATATGGTGTGGGAAGATAGCCACTTGCAAGACACCCAAGGAGGACGTTATGCCAAGGGTGAAAGCTTTGTGGCCAAAGACATCTATAAAATGGGTCATGCTCAATGCCACATTGATATTTTAGAGCAGTATGAAATGAAGGCTTACATCATTGCGCCCATATTTGCTGGAGAGAAATTATGGGGCTTGCTGGCAGCTTATCAGAATTCTGGGCCTCGTGATTGGCAACCTTGGGAAGAAAGCTTCGTAACACAAATTGGACTGCAATTTGGTGTGGCTATCTCACAAGGCGAATATCTGGAACAAGTGCATAAGAAATCTGAGCAATTAGCCCAAATAGTTGAACAAGAAAAAACTTTTACTAAGATAGTCAACCGCATCAGACAATCTTTAGATGTAGATAGCATCTTCAAAACAACCACTCAAGAAGTGCGTCAATCACTACGATGCGATCGCGTTGCAGTTTATCGTTTTGACCCTGACTGGGGTGGCGAATTTGTGGCTGAGTCTGTGGGTACTGGTTGGACAAAGCTGGTAGGCCCTGATATTAAAACCATTTTGGACGATACCTACTTACAAGATACTAAGGGAGGTAGATATGTCAAAGGTGAAAACTTTATCGTTAATGACATCCATGAAGTAGGACTTGCTCCCTGCCATATTGAGATTTTAGAGCAGTTTGAAGCCAAAGCTTACATAATTGTCCCTATATTCTTCGGGGATAAATTGTGGGGTTTGCTGGGAGCTTATCAAAATTCTGGCCCCCGTGTGTGGGAAACCTGGGAAGTGAACTTTTTGGTTCAGACTAGCTTGCAATTTAGCCTAGCTAAATCGCAGATAGATTATTTGGAATTAGTGCGCGTGAAATCTGAGAAACTAGCTCAGATAGCAGAACAAGAGAAAGCTGTCACCAAGATTAGTAACCGGATTCGGCAATCTTTAGATGTACAAGAAATCTTCAAAATAACCACTCAAGAAGTACGGCAATTACTGCGATGCGATCGCGTCGCAGTCTATCGCTTCAACCCTAATTGGACTGGTGAATTTGTAGCAGAATCAGTAGCTCATACTTGGATAAAACTGGTAGGCCCCGATATCAAAACTGTCTGGGAAGATACACACTTACAAGAAACTCAAGGAGGTCGATATGCCCAAGGGGAAAACTTTGTTGTTAATGACATCTATCAGGTAGGTCATTCTCCTTGCCACATTGAAATTTTAGAGCAATTTGAAGTTAAAGCTTATGTGATTGTTCCTGTATTTGCCGGGGAACAATTGTGGGGATTGCTGGCAGCTTATCAAAATTCTGGAACTCGTGATTGGGATGAATCGGAAGTCACCTTGTTAGCACGCATTGGCAACCAGTTAGGGCTAGCATTACAGCAGACTGAATATTTGCAACAAGTACAAGGGCAGTCAGCCAAATTAGCAGAAGCAGCAGCCCGAGAAAAGGCAGCCAAGGAATTACTACAACAACGATCTATTCAACTCCTAATAGCCCTTAGACCTGCTCTCAACGGCGACTTAACAGTACGCGCACCCATTACAGAAGACGAACTAGGCACGATCGCCGATGCTTACAATAATACCCTGCAAGCACTGCGGCAAATCGTTCTTCAAGTACAGGGGGCTGCTCAACAAGTTGTCCAAACTTCCACTAAGAGCGAGGCTTCACTAGCGGGACTAACTAATCTAGCACAACAACAATCCGAGGAAATTACCGCAGCTTTAGGTGAAATTCAACAGATGGTGGACTCTACTCAAGCTGTAGTGGCGAATGCCGAGTTAGTGCAAGTTGCGGTGCAACAAGCCAATCAAACTGTAGAGTCTGGCGATACTGCGATGAACTTAACTGTAAAAGCAATCCAAGGAATTCGTGAAACCGTTGCTCAAACCAGCAAGAAGATTAAACGCCTCAGTGAATCTTCACAAAAAATCTCCAAAGTGGTGAACTTGATTGGTAATTTTGCCACACAGACAAACGTCCTGGCTTTGAATGCAGCTATTGAAGCCACCCGTGCCGGTGAATATGGCAAAGGCTTTGCAGTTGTAGCTGATGAAGTCCGTTCTTTATCTCGCCAGTCAGCAGCAGCAACCATCGAAATCGAAAAATTAGTCCAGGAGATTCAAGCAGAAACCGGAGAAGTAGCAGTAGCAATGGAAACTGGTATTCAGCAGGTAGTAGAAGGTACAAATCTTGTCAATGATACTCGCCAAAACTTGAATGCGATCGTTTATGCAACTGCCGAAATTAGTCAGCTAATCGAGCGAATTACCGCAGCGACTCAAAAACAAATGACGCAATCTGTAACAGTCACAAAATCAATGCAAGATGTAGCAGAAATTGCTAATAAGACTTTTGCGGAATCTCAAGAAATTGCTACTGTGTTCCAAGATTTATCAGGGATGGCGCAAGAGTTATTAACAACTGCTAGTAAGTTTAAAGTCAAATGAATTTTAGATTTTAGATTTTAGATTTTGGATTATGAATGAGGAAGATTTTAAGCGGAGAACAAAGCAGTTAGCATTGCGAGTAATCCGCTTAGTAGAAGCCCTTCCACAGAGCCGAACGGCAGAGGTAATTGGCAAGCAGCTAATCCGTTCAGCAGCATCTGTGGGAGCTAATTATCGGTCAGCTTGCCGTGGTAAGTCAACTGCCGATGTCATTGCTAAACTCAGCTTGGTAGAGGAAGAAGCCGATGAAAGTCTTTATTGGATGGAACTTATTGTTGAGGTTGGTTTATTACCTTTGGAAAAAGTAAGCAACTTGATGTCAGAAAATACCGAAATTCTGGCAATGACAGTTGCATCAATCAAAACTTTACGTAACAAATCCAAAATCCAAAATTTAAAATCTAAAATATGATTACAGATAACGAAATCCGCGAACAAGGATACATCTACTTTCTGGCTGAAGCCCCTGAATTAGTCCAAATTATTGAACAAGAACTATTTAGCTTATCGGAAGGTTATAGCATTGCTAAAGTTCATAACTTAATGCGGGCTACTCATACACTTAAAGGTGGGGCTGCTAATGTTGGGCTAGAAGTAATTAAGATGATAGCCCATTTTTTAGAAGATGTATTTAATGCTCTATATAATCCAAATGTGGTAGTTGATGCCGAATTACAAACACTTTTATTACAAGCTTATGAGTGTCTTAGCATAGCATTAAATACCGAATTAATCGGCAGTACTGTTAATGATGAAGAACTGCTTCATCGAACGAGTTCAGTGTTTGCACAGTTGCAAGAAAAGCTGGGTGATGCATTTGGGGCTGAGACTCATATTCCCACTTCTGAAGAATTGGGATTTGATATTGTCCAGTCCGTTTTTGAAGTGGGAGTAGAGCAACGGATAAACAGTATTGCTGAAGCTGTTAAGAATCCGCCAAGTCATGACGAGTTTATCGAGTTTTTACACTCTCAAGCTGAGGTGTTTCTCGGTTTAGCGGAATCTCTAAATTTACCTGGATTAGGAGAAATTTCTAAAACAATTCTGTCAGCGCTGCAAGCAAACCCCACTCAGGTGCAGCAAATTGCAGAAATTGCCCTTGCAGATTTGCAACAAGCACAAAAATTGGTATTAGAAGGCGATCGCACTTCTGGCGGAAAAACTTCTCCAGCTTTGCAAAAACTCACGACAGTCGCCAATAATGAGTTATCTGAAGAATTACAAAATAATTCAGAAGAACAATTTTACCAATTTATCACTACATCTGATAACGATAAAAACGAATCAGTAAAGCCAACAACTGCCAAGTTTTATTTAAAAGTCATTCGTTACATTTTTGGCTGGTTCAATCACGAAATCAAAATACCAGAGGCAGAACTTAATTTTGATTTAACGATTCCCAGATTAGAAAAAGAAAATTTACTTGATTATATCAATAATTGGCTAAAAAACTTTCTGGATTTTGTTCAAGATGAAGAAGATAGTCAAAGTCTTTGTATTTATCGACATGGGATAATTTTAATCATCTTATTCGCTATCACAAAATTTCAGTATTCTGTTAATAAATCTGACAGCTACATCTTAGTAATTAAAATATTACAAAAGCGAATCCATAGATTAGCGCAAGGATATAAAAACTATCCTCCTGTTACTAGTAAAGAGAAAAATTGGCTTGATAATCCCAAGTTACAAACGCTCTTAGTTCTTAAAGAAATACCTAATATTTCTTATCAAACAACTGAGAATCTGCTAGAAGCAATATGGGGAGAAGAAGCTAGCGAAAACCTTACAAAGCAAGTAGTCACAACCGCAAATGATGATTCTTCAGTAACGCTTGATTCCTTAACTGTCAATGAGCAGGGAGTTGTAAATGTTCCTGAAACAGCTATTGAAGTCATGCCTGATTTAGCTACACAAATCAACAAAGAAATAGAAGATAAATCAGAGTATATTCAAACTAAAAACCTTCGCCAACCTTCATTTATTCGAGTAGATACAGAGAGACTGCAACACCTCAATTATCTAGCTGGGGAATCGTTGATTTACCAAAAACGGCATAGTTTGCAAGATGAACAAGTCAAAGAAATAATTAACCAATTAATCCAGCAACTTACTAGACACCAAACAACTTTAAATGAATTACGTGATTTACCATTACAAATCCAAAATATTGCCTCACAACAAACGCAAGATTTCACAGTGAAATTTGACTCTTTAGAAATGGATGTATATACAGATTTTCAGATGACATTGCATGAAGCAATAGAAGAGACACTGCAACTACAAGAAACCACAGAGTCTCTTGACTTGCTCGTGAGCCAAGCTGCTCAAATTAGTGACAAACAAGAGAAGTTAACTCTTAATATTATAGATAGCTTAGTAGAAGCGCGAATGTCGCCTTTGGGCAATATCCTGAATCGCTTCCCCCACATGGTAAATAAGTTGGGGAATGTTCATGCCAAACTTGTAGAATTGAAACTTAGTGGTACTGAAGTACTAGTAGATAAAGCGATCGCAGAAAAACTGTATGATCCCTTATTACATTTAGTACGTAATGCTTTTGATCACGGTATTGAAGCTCCGCAACTTCGCCGAGAGTTTGGTAAACCAGAACAAGGGTTAATCGAAATCTGCGCCTATCATCAGGGTAGCCAAACTGTTATCGAAGTTCGGGATGATGGGATGGGATTGAATTTAGACAGAATTCGCAGAAAAGCTGTTGAACTTTATCCCATACAAACTGAAGACAAAATTAGAAGCTATGGTTCTAATCTGGCTGAATCTGAACTGTTAGATATGATATTTTTACCTGGATTTTCTACTGCTGGTAAAGTAAGTGAAATCTCTGGGCGCGGGATGGGTTTAAATATCGTGCGGACTCAGATTAACGCACTTAATGGTTCAATTTCAGTTCAATCCTTACCCAACCAAGGAACAATATTCATACTCAAAATTCCTTTTTCTATGACTACCGAAAAATTAATGCTAGTTCAAGCCAAAGGTGTTATTTATGCCCTTATTTTAGACAGTATCGAAAAAATATTTATTCCCTCTGAGCAGCAGATTAAAGAAATTGAAGGGAAAAAAGTCTTACATTATAATACAGACAATGATGAGATTATGGTCAGCCTCCGTCAACTTTCAAAGTTGATTGATTATAATGGTTCATTCTTTAATAGTGCTACTCCATACAACATATCAAATACTCACGACCCAAGCATAGCGAAAAATCCGGTACTTTTGCTACGACGAAATCAGGGAAGATTTGCTTTAGAAGTTGACCAAATAATTGGTGAACAAGAACTGGTAATCAGACCTTTAGGAAATGCGATCGCACCGCCAAAATATATTTATGGTTGTAGTAGTTTAGCTAATGGTAATCTCATCTTAGTGATTGATGCTTCATTGCTGATATCTAGCGAGATTCAACAAACAACACTTGATATTATGGCGCTACCAGTACCTTCTTTGCCAAATAAAAAAGCCTTAGCGATATCAGGAGATACTTTTTCATCTACACCATTACTTGCTGCATCTACTTTTACAACAACTATAGAAACCCAACCCAGTTATTCTCAACCAGATAATAAATCACCTATAGAAACCCAACTCAGTTACTCTCAAGAGCCAGATAATCGATCACCAAAAGAAACCCAACCCAGTTATTCTCAAGAACCAGATAATAAATTACCAAAAGTTGTTTTAGTTGTAGATGACGCAATTAGTCTGCGCCAAACTATCTCTCTCACACTACAAAAATCCGGTTATCAAGTAATACAAGCTCAAAATGGTGTAGAAGCTCTAGAAAAGTTACAGTTACATCCAGAAATACAAGTTGTCATCTCCGATTTAGAGATGCCCCGAATGAATGGTTTTGAGTTGTTGGGCAATTTCCGTCAATACCCCAATTTAGCAAAAATACCTGTAGTGATTCTCACTTCTCGCAGTGCTGAAAAACATCGCCAGCTTGCTCAAGAATTGGGTGCAAAGGCTTATTTGACTAAGCCTTATTTAGAGCATGAGTTTCTTTCTACAATTCAGGGGTTAATTAACAGTAATAGAGATGATTGAAACCATTTATTCATGGTAGCAAATCATTAAAATCAATCTTACTTTTAGTTGGGTGCTATCGCTAAGTTATCTGTGGGAGTTTAAGTTAAGTGATAGCACAGTGGTGAGAGAGGCATGGTGTACCTATAAAGTGTATCAACCCTTGGGACGCGATCGCCCCTTACACTTCTTCAAAAAATCACGAGATTTGTGATCGCATCTAAAAAAATAGAAAAATCCACCACACCGAGACGGGCATAAGGGATTCTCTGGGAACTGTGGTGGCGGGTTAAGAGTTGATATTGTGGTGTGAAGGGTTTAACGAATTCAATTCAAAAGTGCTTTCTCGTTCTAACTGGGGATGACGAATTGTTTTTAATTTT
>Ga0209490_10001394_pt1 | contig 23650 bp, 16 predicted proteins | sample MAT06_FD_187209 | JGI IMG/M metagenome (GOLD analysis project Ga0209490, IMG submission 187209) | Freshwater microbial communities from Lake Fryxell liftoff mats and glacier meltwater in Antarctica - MAT-06 (SPAdes) (version 2) | ecosystem: Environmental > Aquatic > Freshwater > Ice > Liftoff... | reverse complement strand
CGTCATCCGAGTATTGGTTTCGCGTGCCCACTTCCTTACCCGTCGATCCCGTTGATAGCTTGTCCAGTTCCCCGTCTCTTCATGCGACCAAAGATGCGCAACGGGCAACTGCCTCAACACATCCACCGCCTCTCCAACTTTCACGACCAGCCCCTGCCCCAGTCGACGCAATTGTTCATCGAGCTCCACCAGACTTGCGCGCACAAAGGTGAAGTGAGATGGGTCAAAGTCAGGAGAGGCAATCCACTCCGGCTCCACGATATAGAGCGGCAACACCGGCCCCCGCCGCGCCGCCTCCACCAAAGGCCGGTGGTCTTCGATCCGCAGGTCGCGCTTAAACCAAACTACCTGATAGCTCATTTGTCGAAAACAATTGGCTCCACGCGCTTCCAGTAGCGGGAGAAGCGCTTCAAGTCCAGACTGCCGCGATAATCGACAAAGGCTACAGCAGCCAATACTTCGACGGGCACCACTGCCTCAAGCTGCTTCAGACAGTCTCGAAACCGCGGATTGATGCTCTCTACCGTCACAATCTTCTCCGGCCGGCGTGCCAGCAACTTCGCCGCAACATCTCCCCTCTCAATTTCGGCCGGTAACTCGATCAAAGTCTCATAGAGAAAAGCGATCCGCTTCAGAGTCCACTGCTCAGTCTCGATCTCGTCCTCATCGAAAACAAACAGAGCTTTCGCCATCGGATACTTCAAGTAAGCGGGATTATCTGCGGCCAGGCAATCCGGATGCAGCCAGATCAGTTCGTTCATCTTGCCTCGATCCTGAAGAGCTTCTCTTCCAGCTTTTCGTAGCTGCCTTCAAAATCACAACGCCCCCGCACCGGGCATGTCCGGCAATAGACACTATGCGTGTACTTCTCCAGGTTTTCGCGGTTGAAAAAATACGGCTTGTGCGAGAACGTGCTCGCTACCCACTGCCACGAGAGGTTGTTCGACGCCGGGTCGCCGTCGAGTAAATGGGAAAGAAAGAACAAGGCCCCAGCCTGCCACCGGACACGTCGAAAGTGCACCACATAAGCGGCGAACCACATGCGCGAATGATTGTGCAAATAGCCGGTTGCTCGCAGTTGCTTCACAAAGGCATCCATGCAAGCCAGACCGGTCTCACCCGACGCGATGTCCTCAGGTAGCTTCTCTGCATATGCTCCAGCCGGCAGGCCTGTCTTCAGGTCTTCGCGATCTTCCCATACGCCTTTGCCCATCGTTTGATAAAGCCGCTGCCAGTAATCTCGCCAGGCTAGCTCCGTCACAAACTTCGCGGCATGAAGCCGGTCTTTCACCTTTGAGAACGCCAGCTCTTTGGCCTGTTTTAGCGTCAGGATTCCATGTCGAATGTATGGGGACAGCCGGGATACGTTGCCGTCGAGATAGTTTCGATTAAACCCGTAGCGGTCTGGCTGAATCGCAGCCAGGGCCAGCTCTCCCGCTTCGCGGCCCCCCGCAATCGGGCTGATCTGCCCGTCACGAGCAGCCGCCGAAGGAAACTCCCGTGAAAGATATTCCGCCAACTCCTGACGACTCGCAAAGCTTCGCTCCATCACGCTTGCCCCTTTAAGGCAGACTTGTTTCCGCGACAGCGATCGCTGCAATAAAGCACGTGTTCCCAGTCCCGCTCCCACTTCTTGCGCCACACAAATGGCCGCTGGCAGACGAGACAGATCTTCGTTGGTAAATTTTGTTTTTTAACGCCCTGCATACCCGAGCTTTTACTCCCGGGGACAGCGGAAGCCTAGAATTCGATGTTGCGTGCCTGGCGAATATTCGGGTTCTCAAGCAACTGTGCAAGCACATGCTCTGGAACCGCCGCATCACAAGAAATAATCGCCGTCGCCTTGGCGTGGCCACCCTCTTGTGAAGCAGACTCTTCGCGGCCAAGCGAGAAATTGGCAATGTTGATGCCATTCTTGCCCATCACCGTCCCTATATATCCGATGACTCCGGGCACATCGAGATTTTTTAGATAGAGGAGGTAGCCGTCCAGCGGTGCCTCGCAATAGATCCCGTCCACATTGAGCAATCGGGGCTTGTCAAGAATCACTGCACCTTCAACACTGGTTTTGCCAGCCGAGGTTTCAACCTCGATGCGAATCGAATCGCTATGCCCAGACCGCAGCAAGTGGTTTTCATTGATATTCAAACCACGATCGGCCGCAATCTGCATTGCGTTGATCAAATTCGCCTTGCTCGCCAGCGACCGCTGCAGCAACCCACTCAAGCCAGCATTGCGAACCAGCGTCGTGTTCAGCTCGGCCACTCGGCCAGCATAGGTAAAGCGCACCATGACTGGATTTGAGTCACTGATGAAAGATGCAAAAGTTCCCAGGCGCTCGGCCAGCGAAATGTACGGCCCCAGGGCCCGGTACTGCTCCGGCGACAGTGCCGGCATATTCACGGCATTGATGGCGATCCCGTTCTGCAAGTACTCAGCCACCTGTTCAGCAATGCGAATACCAACAATCTCCTGTGCCTCTTCAGTCGACCCGCCAATGTGCGGAGTCGCAATCAGGTTCGGCTGCTTGAGCAAAGGATGATCGGCAGGCAAGGGCTCGGGGTCAAACACGTCCAGCGCCGCCCCACCCAATTTGCCCGAATCGAGACCCTTCAACAGATCATCGAGATCGACCAACTCGCCACGAGCGCAATTCACAATGCGCGCGCCGTCTTTCATCTTGGCGATCGACTCAGTGTTTATCATCTTCGTCGTCTCGGGCGTCAGTGCCACGTGCAACGTGATGTAGTCACTCTGCGCAAACAACGTGTTTAGATCCACCAGCATAACGCTGAGATCTTCAGCCTGCTGCGTGCTCACGTATGGATCGGCTGCAATAATCCGCATACCAAAATTACGTGCGCGCAACACCACTTCGCGCCCAATCGAACCCAAACCAGCCACACCCAGCGTCTTGCCGCGCAACTCGGTGCCAATAAATTTGCGCTTCTCCCACTTGCCAGCCTTGGTCGACTGGCTTGCATTCGGAATCGAGCGTGCCATCGCCAGCATCAGCCCCACCGTGTGTTCGGCAACAGAAATCGCATTGCCCCCAGGCGTATTCATCACCAGGATGCCGCCATTGGTAGCAGCCTGCAGATCCACGTTATCGACGCCAACACCTGCGCGCCCAACGACGCGCAGCTTCGGGGCCTTCTTGATCAACTCGGCGTTTACCTTCACAGCGGAACGCACCAGAAGTGCATCGCAATCAGAGAGGTGTTCTTGATATGTCTTCGGGTCGGCCTGGATTACAGTCCATCCAGGTACGGCGGCCAGCAGGTCAAAGCCAGCTTGAGCAATAGGTTCGGCAACAAGAATCTTCATTCGGGTCTAGACAGCAACAGGTTCCTTGGTAATTTCTTTAGATAAGGCCGCCGCGGCATACACGTTTTGAACTGCGGCCACGCCGCGCCCAAACTCCACGGGTTGACCGTGGGCCGCGAGGATGATTTCGAGTTCAGCAACCATCGCAAAAAGGTCGCCAAAATCGAAATAGCCAAGGTGAGCGACTCGGATGATTTGTCCCTTCATCGAGCCCTGACCATTGGCAATAATGGACCCGAAGCGGTTGCGGAAGTCCTTCACGATCACGCTCGAATCCATGCCTGCAGGGGCACAGATTGCCGTGACCGAAGAGCCGGGGTTCTTCCCCGAAAACAAACAAAGATCCAGTGCTGTGGCGGCAGCGCGGGTTGCGGTGGCCAGCAACTGGGCATTTTTAATCAGATTGTCCATGCCGAGGTTCTTAATGTATTTCAAGGCCTCGTCCATAGCCAATACCAGACTCACGGCAGGCGTCCAGGCGCTCTCGCCATTGAGAGCATTCTTGCGTTCACGCCGCAAATCAAAGTAGAAACGAGCGTTCTTCGATTCATCCATACGCTTCCAGGCCCTCTCGCTTACCGAAAGGAAAGCAAGCCCTGGCGGAATCATAAACGCTTTCTGTGAACCGCCAATGACAATATCAAGGCCCCACTCATCGATCTTGAGAGGCATCGTACCCAGGCCCGTAATCGCATCGATTACGAAGAGGGCATCGGTTTTGCGAACTACTTTCGCCATTCCTTCGATATCGTGCATGGCTCCGGTTGAAGTTTCGGAAGCCTGCACAAACACACCACGAATGTTAGGGTTAGCCTCAAGTGCAGCGGCCACCTGTTCCGGCGTGACAACACTGCCGTAGGGCTGCTCGATCACAGTCGGATTGAGGCCGAATGCTTTGGTAAGCGCCGTCCAGCGCTCGCCAAACTTGCCAGCCGTGCAAACCAAAACTTCTTCTCCACAAGAGAAGCAGTTTTGGACAGTTGCTTCCATGGCCCCAGAGCCGGACGCAACCAGCACGATCACGTCATTCTGTGTCTGCATGACTTCTTTGAGGCCGGACAGCACGGACTTATAAACCTTGCGGAAATCTTCCGTCCGGTGATGGATATCCGAACCCATCATGGCGTGAAGAGCCTGAGGCAAAAGTGGTGTCGGTCCCGGGGTTAGTAGGCGATTTTTCTTGATGTACATAGTGGAATTTGCAACAAAACGGATAATCCGGGGGTGTATTCACTAGAATAGCAAACAGCATGAGTTTGACAGAGCGTATCCAAAAGGACATGGTCGAAGCGATGAAGGCGAAGCAAGAGCTGCGCCTCAGCGTCGTTCGCGCCATCAAGACGGCCCTATTGAAGTACAAAGCCGACAATATGAAAGAAGCGGACGAAGCCGCCGAGCAGTCGATGCTCAAAACGCTAGCAAAGCAACGCATGGATTCGATTGAACAGTTCACGAACGGAAACCGCCTTGAACTGGCCGAAAAAGAAGCGGCCGAACTGGTGATCATCGAAGGCTACCTACCCCAGAAGGCCAGCGCCGAGGACATCGCCGCTGCCGTAGAAGCCGCCATAGCTGAAACTGGTGCCACAGGCAAAGCCCAGATGGGCATCGTCATGAAAGCCGCCACCGCCAAGCTGGCCGGCAAGAATGTCGACGGCAAGGCGCTGAGCGAATTGGTCAAGTCCAAGCTGCCATAACTTTTCGAATGGCAATTTCAGTTGGCGATCAACTTGGACCTTACAAGATCCTCTCTCCCTTGGGCAAAGGTGGGATGGGCGAGGTATATCGTGCGCACGATTCCCGTCTGAATCGCGATGTCGCCATCAAAGTCTCGAGCTCACAGTTCAGCGAACGTTTCGCCCGCGAGGCTCGTTCCATTGCCGCTCTGAATCACACCAACATTTGCCATCTCTACGATGTCGGTCCAGCTTATCTGGTCATGGAGCTTGTTGAGGGTCAAGAGTTGCGAGGCCCGCTCAAGTTTGAGGAAGCGCTCCCCATCATCCGCCAGTTGATCGACGGCATCGAGGCCGCCCACGACAAGAACATCATCCACCGCGACCTCAAGCCAGCCAATATCCAGGTCACCCCTGAGGGGATCGTCAAGATTCTCGACTTCGGATTGGCCAAAGCTTCAGAGCCCTTACTTACGAGTGAAGGCAACGATGCCAATTCCCCAACGCTAAGCCTGGATGAAACCAAGGCCGGCGTCATACTCGGAACAGCCGCCTACATGGCCCCCGAACAAGCTAAGGGCAAAACTGCCGACAAGCGCTCCGACATTTGGTCTTTTGGTGTCATTGTCTATGAACTGCTCACGGGCAAACGCCTCTTTACCGGTGAATCCGCAGTCGATCTACTCGGCAAAGTAATCAATCAGGATATCGATCTCTCGGCCGCTCCCGTAATCTCGCACAAGCTACTCCGCTGGTGCCTCGAAAAAGACCGAAAGGACCGCCTCCAGTCCATAGGAGACGCTCGAAGACTACTCTCTGAAGCAAACATTTCTGCGGCAATTTCCACACCTGCAAAGCCACTCCACAAGCAGCCCCTCGTCTGGCTGCTTGCCTCAATCGCGGCATTCTCTCTAGCTTGCGCCCTTTGGGTTCGCCCCAGCGTTTCCTCAAATTCTCCAATCCGGTTGACGATCACATTGCCCCTGGGCCAGGAAATCACCAGCGCTCCCGCCATTTCACGCGATGGACGCCTCATCGCCTACGCAGCCAAACAGGGGCCTGATGAACCTCAGCTCTATTTGCGCGATTTGAATTCCTTCGAGGCTCGGTTGGTACCGGGCACCACTGGCGCCAGAATGCCCTTCTTTTCACCTGACGGCAAATGGATTGGCTTCTTCGCGCAGAGCTTCCTGCACAAAGCGGAAGTTTCTGGGGGATCCCCGACGCGACTGGCTGAAGCCCCATATCCGCTTGGTGGCTCCTGGCAGGAGGACGACACCATCGTCTACACCCCCTCCCTCGGATCTGGCTTGTTCAAGATACAGGTCTCTGGCAGCACCCCTAAACAGATCACCAACCCGGATGGTGCCGCAAGTGGTTACGCCCATGTCTATCCGCAGGTGCTACCTGGCGGCAAGCAAATTCTTTACAACACGTGGGGCATCTCGCAGGGGAGCAAAATCTTCTCCTTCGAAACCGGGAAATCTGAATTGATACTGCCGCAAAAGAATCTGAATGCAGCGTTTTTTATTTCCGGAAGACTTCTGGTCAACGATGACGCATCAGGACTGAGGTCTGCCCTCTTCAACATCGCAAAGCCCAACCAAACAAGCGCTGATACCTTTCTGATGCCAAACGTTTATTCAGACATCGAAAATGAATCTCGCCCCTGGATGGCCGTCTCGGATTCGGGCACTGCCGTTCTGGCTCCAGGCAATGTGGCCAAAACATCATTGGTGTGGATCGATCGTCAGGGCAAGATCGCTCATGCACTTAAAGAACAGGGGCCCTACCGCGAATCCAAGCTTTCGCCCAACGGCGACCGGGTAGTCGTCAGGCACGGCCTCGACCTTTGGGTCCACGATTTGGTCCGCGACTCTCGCACTTCGCTCACTGCTGGCAGCGGCAATAACATGATCCCGATCTGGAGCAGCGATGGGCTCCGAATCATCTTCGCTTCCAACCGAAGTGGAAATTGGGAGGTTTATTCACAAACCGCCGACGGGTCCAAGCCCGCCGAGGTGATGTTTGAACTTCGTGGCAACCAGTTCCCCTGCTCGATACTCCCCGACGGAACCCTTATCTTTCGCGAAATGAAAGAAGCCAGCGGAACCGACCTCTGGGTCCGAACACCCAACGGCAAGATTGAGCCCCTTCGTGTCACGAACTTCAATGAAAACGTCGCCCAGATTTCCCCCGGGCCCGGCCCACTTTGGGTGGCATACGCTTCAGATGAATCCGGGCGCAATGAAGTCTTTATGCAGTCCTTTCCGTCTGGGCAAAACAGACTCGCGGTTTCCAGCGGTGGCGGCAGCTTGCCGCGCTGGTCTCGCGACGGTAGAGAGCTCTTCTATCTCACAGGTTCTTCTATCGTATCTGTCCCCATACGGCCAGATGGCAGCCTCGGACCTGCGCAGAAAATCTTGGACCTCCCCGATGTGTTCGTCAACCAACGATTTCAGTCCTACGATGTCTCACCCGACGGCAAACGCTTCCTGATGCACCTGCGCGAACCAGGCTCAGTGCCAAGACAATTGAATGTCATCCTCAACTGGAACAAATGAAATCTCGATAAGAAGCTATTGCAGGCAACGGATCGCGGCGCCAAGCTAGAGAACCAACAGCGAGTCCTCAAACCGGGTACCTCGAGCCAATTCCCTGATTCCCGCATCGGCGGTCACCAGTTGCGCTTGCTTGCTATAGGCCAGCATCAACAACTGCATATCGGTAACTTGGCCGCTACCAATCAACTTGGAACCCTCTCGCGAGCTAAGCTCGGTGAGGTCAACGTCCAAACTCCAAAATACGTGGTCGCTTTTCCCACAAGTCTGCTCAAGCCCGCCTAGCGCCTGTGCAAGCGATGCATGCGTGCCTCCCAGCAACTGATACGCAACGCGAAGATACCCGGCCTGAGTTAGAGGACAGCTCGCCCAGGGGCGCGCTGTCAATTTATGAAACCAGCCGTACGCTCTTGCATGCAGAGTATGCTCCGGGAAGCTCAGCCCAACAAGGACGTTAACGTCCAGGAGACAACGCACGCCTGACCTGTTCTTCTTCGTCTAGTCTCTGCAATTCCTTCACGCGCTCGCTAGTTAAAGGTGGCGATCCGGGTGGAAGATCGAACACAACCCAGCCATTCTTGGTCTTGAATTTCGGCAAGCTCTCCGACCCCTTATAAACAAGGTCAGACGCCGCCTGCCCCAAAGAAATATGCCTCTTCTCGGCGTACTCTTTGATCGCTTCATAAGCTTGATCTTCCAGATTCAAAGTTGTCCGCATTTGATGCGATTATACCGAATCAAGCGCATCAAATCCTCAAGCCGGACGCACAAACCAGTCCTGCGGCACATGACCCTCAGGCAGCAACGCCCCCTTCTCGAGGTACCGCGCCTTCGAAGCGAAACTCGCCGCATGCGGATCATGCGTTACCATCACCACCGTCTTGCCGTGCTCTTGATTGAGCGTCCGCAACATCGTCAGCACATCCTGCGCACTTTGCGAATCAAGGTTCCCCGTCGGCTCATCGGCAAGAATCAAATCCGGATCCGTAACCAGCGCCCGCGCAATCGCCACACGCTGCTCCTGCCCGCCCGACAACTGTTTCGGCAGATGCGTCAACCGGTCCCCCAGCCCTACAAGCGACAATGCCGTCGTAGCATGCTCCCGCCGCTCCTTGGCATTCAAGTTCGTCAGCAACAACGGCAGCTCCACATTCTCAATCGCCGTCAATACCGGAATCAGATTGAAGCTCTGAAAAACAAAGCCTACATGCACATTCCGCCACTGTGCCACCTGCTTGTCCGACAGCGCCCGCAAGTCCTGCCCCAACACATCAATCGTCCCGCTCGTGGGCCGCTCCATCGCTGCAATCAGATAAAGCAAGGTCGACTTACCTGACCCCGAAGGCCCCATCAGCGCTACAAACTCACCTTTGCGAATCTCAATAGACGCGTCCTTCAGCGCCGTCACCTCAAATTGATCCCGCTTGTAAACTCGCGTCAGATCCCGCGTCTCGATCACGACTTCGCTCATTTTGTAGCTCCCTTTGCCTTCACCTTCGCACCATCCTTCAAGTCTGCCGGCGGATTCAAAACCAGATCCTCGCCACCAATCAGACCCTCCTCCACCCGCATGCCTTCGCTCGTATTCCCCGTCACCCGAACCGCGCGACGAATCACCTTGCCACCCAACACAATGAAGACGGCATCATTGCGCACAGCCGCCGTCGGCACATATACAACCGGCTTCGCAGCCACCGGCGAGGCACCAGACACAGCCTTGGCCTCCTCATAAAACGCCACACTTGCATTCATGTCCGGCCGGAGAAAATCATCCGGCTGCAACACCCGCACCTTTACCTGTACCGTGGCCTTCTGCCGGTTGGCCTCAGGGGCAATCTCCGAAATCATGCCGTTGTACTTGCGATCTGGATAGGCATCGGTGGTAATCGTACCCTTCTGCTTACGATCCAGGCGCGCAAAGTCATTCTGATTGATATCGAGTTCTACCTGCAAATCGGTCAGATCGGCGAGGGAAACCACATAGCCCTTGGCCCCCTTATCGCCAACAAAACCGGTGGTCACAAACTCACCCTTCTCAACATTCCTCTCAAGAACGGTTCCAGTAACTGGTGCTTTAATTAACGTGTTCGACAAGGTGGATTCATAAAAGGCCACCCGGCCCTTAGCCTCCAGAATCTGCCCCCGCAAGGCATCAATCGTCTCCCGCCGTGGCCCGATCTTCACTAGCTCAAACGTTTTCTCAAGCGAATTCACCCGTGCGCGCAGCGAGTTCACCCGCCCCTCGGCATCATCGAGCACCTGCTGAGCCGATACCTTCTCACGCACCAGTTCCTGCGTCCGTTTCAGCGTAATTTCGGCATTCGCCAGATCCGCTTTCGCCTGATCGACATTCGCCCGCGCCGTGGCAATCTCCTCCGGTCGCGACCCGTTTGTCAACTCCTCAAGCCGCGCCTCAAGAGTTCGCAACTGCCCCACCGCCTGCTGCAACTGCGCCTTGTACTCATCATCCTCAAGCCGCACAATCACCTGGCCTTCTTTGACCCGATCCCCCTTCTCAACACCAATCCACAAGACGCGCCCCACCACCTTCGACGCCACCTGGATCTTGTGATGTGCCACGATGTACCCGGTCGCATTCAGGATCACTGTCTGCCCGGCACCACTGGCCGAAGTAGAAGACGAAGAAGACTTCACCCGGTAGACGGCCACCTCAGGAGCATCATTCAAATACCCATAAACAAAGCGCCCCACCCCTGCCAGCACAAAGAGCAGAATCCCGATCACGATAAAGCGCCTTGCCCAAGGCGACCCGCCCTCCGGCACAGCTTTTTTTGAGCGATCAATCCGCAAATTCTTGATTTCCGCTTCCATCTATATCTCTCTCAATGCGGTCAAAATTTCTTTACGCGCTGCGCTACGGGCAGGAAAGACACCGCCCAGTGCCCCCAGCGCCATAGCAAACCCCATCCCGATCGCCATTATCGCTGGCGTGATTTGGAACGAGAAAGCAATCTCGCTGAACGTCACAAAGTTGCCAATCCCCGTCTCGATATTGTTCAGAGGCAACACCAGCAAACACCCCAGCGCCCCACCCAGCAACGACAAAAGCATTGACTCCAAGAAGAAGCTTGTCAAAATACTTGACCGGGCAAACCCGAGTACACGCAAAGTTCCAATCTCTTTCGCCCGGCGCGCAACGGCCGCATACATCGTGTTCATCGCAGCAAAGCAACTGCCCACCGCCATAATCACCGACACAAACAACCCAAGAAACTTAATGGGCGCGGCAGAAACCGTCTGCGCCGCATAATAGGCCAACTCCGTCTGCGCATCGACATTCAACTTGATGTCTGAGTTTAAATCGTTTACCAGAGCCTGCACCGCCACCTCATCGGTAGCCCGTATCAGACTGGAGCTCAACACTTCAGAGCGGTTGTAATCCGCACTCGCCTGATTAAGATCGGCGAAGATTTCGCTATTGACAGCGCTACGTCCACCATCCATCACCCCAACCACTTCCCATTCCCCGCGAGCAAACTTCAACTTGCCGCCAATCCGCGCATCCGGAAAACGCTTCGCAATCGACTTGCCCACTACCACTTCACGCTTGCCCGTATCAAACCAGCGGCCCTCCATCAGCTTCACCTGTTTGCGCATCGCAATCCCTACCGGAGGCAAACCGCGAAGAGTAATATTCATTCCATCAGGAGCATCGACACTGGCCAGATTCAGAATCGTCACCATCTCAAGCGACGCCATCGGCTCACCCTTGGCATCGCGTTGAATGCCAGCCTTGAACTTCAGATCCTGATAAGCCGTCCGCGCAAAATTACTCGACAACTCGGCGGTGGAACCCTTCCGCATCACCAAAACGTTGAGCGGGTCTCCAGAGCTCTCAAAAGCCGTCTGCAATCCCTGCACCAAAGCCAGCACGCTCAGCAGCACCGCCACCGTAAGGCCAACGCCCAATGCCGTCATCAAAGTCGTTGTCCGACGCACAATTAAATTTCGAATGTTGTAAGAAAGTGGAATCGCCATATGCCCTTAACCCGAGTACTTCAACGTGTCGAGAATGTTAGTTCGCGCGGCATTCATTGCCGGCACGAAAGAAGAAATTAAAGCGATTACCACGGAGAACCCGAGGATGAACAACACGGTCGGCGGGGTTAGGCTGAGGTTCTTAAACTGCCCGATAAATCCGCCCGCACTCGCAGCCACACCAGCGGCAAGCCCGCTAGCCACCAGGCAACCAAGCGCAGCACCTACCAGAGACAACACTACAGCCTCGCCCAGGATGAGAAACAGAATCCCTCCATTAGTAAAGCCAAGCGTCTTCATCACACCCACCTCGCGCACACGCTCTCTCACCGCCATCGCCATCGTATTGGCCGACACCAGCAGGATCGTAAACGTAACCGCCCCGCAGATCACCAGCAGAAACACCTTCACATTCCCAAGGAAGGAAACGAAGCTCAGAACAAATGCCGCCTCAGTCTCCGTCCGCGTCTGCACCGGCGCGTTCTTGAACATCTCGTCCACACCCCGCTGTACTGCACTGACGTCTTCTTTCGACCGGGCCAGTATGTTGAAGGTTCCCGCAAAATCCCGCCTCCCCGCAGGCAGGCTCTGGTAGAGATATTCGAGATTGAAGAACAACGTCTCGTCGTTCAAAGGATCTTCAAAAATACCGCGCACGATCAGTTCTTTATCACCCGGGAAAATATCGCCCTTCAGCGTCAACCTCTCCCCAAGCCGGATACCAAGTTTGTCGGCCAACCGCTTACCCACCAGACAAGCGGTACGCTCCTTCAGGAACGCCTGCTTCTGGTCTTCCGGCAACACAAGATCTTTCTGTACCTTGAAGAAATCCTCCGGCTCTACAGCAAACCGCGCAAAGTTATTCCGCTGGTCAGCCGCCTGATCCTTATACGTCCCGCCAAACCACATCGAGATGTAAAGGTCTTGAACCCCAGGCACAGCCTTGATCTTCTGCTTATATGAAGCCGGCATGATCACAGTAAGTGAAATCCGGTTGCGGGTAATCAAGCGTAGGGCTTGCGACGGTGTCGGGTCCTCAAAGTACAAAGCGTTGTACATCGCAAACAAAACACCCAGCAGCGTAAACGACATTGTCACAGAAAGAATCGTCAGGATACTTCTGCGCTTGCTTCGGAGCGAGTTCTTGAACATCAGAGGCAGGAGTCGCAGCATGTACTCAAGTGTAAACGCAAAATCTTCGCTATTTGTTCGCAGAATCTAAATCATTCCAGCCGCCCCAGGCCTGGGTCCATCCCTTGGTCTTATATCTCCAGAACAGGTGCAATCCAAACCCCAACAACAACACCAACCCAAGCGAAAAACCAAAATACGGCGCCTGCCGGTAACTCCAACAAACGAACAGGATCACAACCCACTTGAGCAACCGGAACCACACCGGCTGCGCCTTCTTAGAAAGTGCAACTCTCACTTCGCGCTTTAAAATTGCACCGGTCACAACCCGAACATATCAGATTGGTTGTAGTCTGTTAGACACTCGCAAGGAATCTCTCATGAGCGTCAAACACACACCCTACGTCCCCGAAAACATGAAAATGAAAGAGTTCTCCTGGGCCGCGCTCGCCCTGGGGCTCGTGATGACCGTCATCCTCGGTGCAGCCAATGCCTACCTCGGCCTCCGCGCCGGTATCACCATCGCAGCCACTTACCCCGCCGCAGTGATCGGCATGGCCGTCATCCGCATGTGGCGCGGCACCATCCTCGAAGAAAACATTGCCCGTACCGCCGGCTCGATCGGCGAAAGTGTCGCCGCTGGCGCAATTTTCACCCTCCCCGCCTTCGTCATCGCAAAAGTATGGCCCACCTTCAGCGGCCCTGAGGCGTACTGGAAGTCTACCGTCCTGATGATCATCGGCAGCCTCCTCGGCGTCCTCTTCGTCAGCCTCGTCCGCCGCGCCCTCGTCGAAGACCCAGAACTCCCCTTCCCGGAATCCGTCGCTGCCAGTGAAATCCACAAAGCCGGCCAGCAAGGCTCCGGCGCGGCAAACTTCCTCTTCTGGAACATCGGCACCGGCGGCCTGGTCTACCTGATGGGCGTCTTCAAGTTTTTCGCCGTCGACAAAGAGTTCTTCATCCACGTCGGCCAGCTCGGCAAGAGCCTCCTGCGCCTCGGGCCCTCAGAAAGCACCCAAACCGTCCCCGTCGGCGCAACCACGATGGTTGCTGGCCCCACGGTAAGCCCTGCCTACATCGGCGTCGGCTACATCATCGGCCCCAAACTCGCCGCACTGCAATTCTCCGGCGGCGTCATCGCCTGGGGCATCTTCGTACCGCTCCTGCTCTACATCCTTGGCCCCAACATCCAGCAGTATCTACCCGCCAACTCGACCGACGAAAGCTGGGTCGGCCTTGCCAACGCCGTGTGGCGCTACATCGTCCGCCCGATCGCTATTGGCGGCATGCTGGTCGGCGCTGCATACACGATGTTCAAGATGCGCAAGAACCTCTCGGTAGGCCTGCAGCGCGCCTTCGGTGAACTCACCGGCCCCAAAGTCGACCTCGAAAAACTCAACCGTACAGAACGCTACATGAGCTCCAAAGTAGTTCTCATGCTGATCGGGGTCCTCTTCGCCGTCATGTGCGTCCTCTACACTTACCTCGCCGATTCGATCGGCGGCGGCATTACCGCAGCTATCGTCATGATCGTCGTCGGCTTCTTCTTCGCCACGATCTCGGGCTTCCTCGTCGGCGTCATCGGTTCATCCAACAACCCAATCTCCGGCCTCACGCTATCGACGCTCATCATCGCCGCCCTGCTCATGGTCGCCCTCGGCGTCACCGGGCCCCAGGGCGTAACAGCCGTGCTCGGGGTCGCAAGCGTAGTCTGCGTCAGCTCGGCAGTAGCCGGCGAACTATTGCAAGACTTCAAAGTAGGCTGGCTCCTCGGCGGCACTCCCCGCACCATCCAGCTCGTAGAACTCGTCGCCGTCATCGTAGCCAGCGCTGCCATGTACTGGCCCCTCTGGATCCTGAATGAAGGCAACCTCAAAGCCGGCGGCCTCGGCTTCGGTGATAAGGCCCTGCCCGCTCCACAAGCCGGCCTTATGGCCTCACTCGCGCAAGGCATCGTTGGCGGAGAAATGGCTTGGCCCCTCATCCTGGTAGGCATCGTCTTCGGAGTCGCCCTGATCATGGTCCAGGTCAAAAGCCCCATGCTAGTCAGCGTCGGCATGTACCTCCCGTTCGCAACAACGTTTTCGATCTTCATCGGTGGTCTCCTACGCTGGCTCAGCGACTCGATCGCCGAACGCCGCGGCTTGAACGAGGCCCAACGTGCCCGCGTAGAAAACGCCGGCGTCCTCGTCTCTTCCGGCTTGATCGCCGGCGAAGCCCTCTGCGGACTCATCACGGCATATCTCGCCTGGCAGGAAATCAAAACCTGGGAATTCACCCCAAACCCCAGCTTTGCCCTCGGCATCGTCGTAATCGGCCTTTTGGGCATGCTCTTAATCAGAATTCCGCTCGGCGCAGCAGGCCGGCCTGAAGATCCCGCACCGCCGACAGCTATGATGTAGAGTTGACACGAATTTCTACTACGCATCCCCTGCCCAGTGGCACCAATTGGTCCACCATTTACACCGGTGTTGCCCTCACCACCATGGCGACGCTGCTGCTTGAGCTCACCCTCACCCGCATCTACAGCGTCATTTTCTACTATCACTTTGCCTTCCTCGCGATTTCGGTGGCTCTCTTCGGCCTCGGCGCAGGCGGCGTCTTCTCATACGTCGTAAGCGGCTGGTCAGGCACCCTCTACCAAAAGCTTGGCCGCCTGGCTGCCTTCAATAGCGTCTCCGTCATCGCCTCGCTCGTCTTTCTGCTCACCCGCAAAGGAACCCCCGGCAACCTCGAACTCGTAGTCATCTACTTTTTCTCGGCACTTCCATTCCTGCTCGCTGGCGCAATCGTCTCGCTAGTCATTTCAGAAACCATCGACCGCATCGAACGTGTCTACTTCTTCGATCTCCTCGGTGCGGCCGGCGGCTGCCTCTTGCTCATCCCCCTCCTCGACACCTTCGGTGGTCCCAACACCGTCATCGCCGTCGCCGTCCTCTTCGCCGCTACTTCTGCGATCTGGTACAACCTGGCCAAGCAACACAGCGGCCGCGTAGCGGCAGTCGCATTGGCACTCGCCCTCACCGCTCTCTTCGTATTTAATATGCGACTAGATTGGATCGACATCCGCTACGCCAAGGGCTCCACCCTCGCCAACGAAATCTTCGTGAAGTGGAATAGCTTCTCTCGCATCGCTGTCTCAAAAGAAGGCGGCACCGGGCTCCCCAATATCGTCATTGACGCCGACGCAGCCACCGGCATCTTCACGCAGGATCATGACAATCTCACCGACGAAGCCCGCAAGAACATCCTTAAAGGCGGCCCCGCCCTTGCCTACAAATTGAAGCCCGGCGCAAAGGCCCTCATCATTGGGCCTGGAGGCGGTTGGGACGTCTCGCGCGCCCTCGTCAGCGGCAGCAAAGACATCACTGGCGTCGAGATCAACCCGATCATCGCCACCACTGTCATGCGAGAGAAATTCCCCTCGCTCAGCCACAACCTTTACCTGCGTCCCGAGATACGCATCTTCGTCGAAGACGGCCGCAGCTTCGTCCGCCGCAGCTCAGAGAAGTATCAGGTCATCCAGGCAACGCTAGTCGATACCTGGGCCTCCACCGCAGCTGGAGCCTTTAGCCTCAGCGAGAACAACCTGTATACCTCAGACGCCTTCTACGACTATCTAAGCCATCTCTCAGACGACGGCATCCTCGCCTTCACTCGTTGGGGCTTCGATCCGCCACGCGAATCCCTGCGCCTTCTTTCCATCACCATCGATGCCCTCGAGCGCCTCGGCGAACGCAACCCCGCCCAACACGTCATCGTCGCCCGCGAAGGTTCGGGGCAAATCCAGGGCTGGGGTGCCACCGACACCGTCATCCTCTCCCGCAAACCGATGAGCGGTGCCTTCGTCCAGCAGGCTATCGCCGCGATGAAGGAAGGCAATATGGAGCAGGTCTATTATCCCGCCACAACCCGAGTCACGCCTTTCCAGCAACTCCTCACCACCGTCGACCGCGAAGCCTTCTTCACCAACTATCAATACAACGTCACCCCGGTAAACGACAATCGCCCCTTTTTCTTCTACACAGTGCAGCCGCGAGACATCCTGAACTTCCTCACAGTCACTTCCAAAGAAAGCGCCGACTACAAAATCAACCGAGCCGTACCGATGCTATTCGGGGTCCTCTTCGTTAGCGTCGTAGCAACGCTGGTCACTCTCCTGCTGCCACCCCTGGTACTCGGCCAACAGCTCCCACAAAGCCGCAGCCTCCGCCTCTTCCTGCTTTACTTCGTTTGTCTCGGTGCGGGCTACATCATGATCCAGGTGTCGCTGATCCAGAAATTCGTCCTTCTCCTCGGCCACCCCACCTATGCCCTCACGGTCATCATCTTCTCGATGTTGATCTCGAGCGGACTCGGCAGCTTCTATTCCAAGCGCATCGTCAAGAACAACCCGGAGCGTCTCCGCATTGTCCTTCTGTTGATTGTGATCCTGGTTCCGGTCCTCGGCTACTTCGCTGGGCTAGTCAGCGACCTCGGCCCCGCCTGGCCACTAGCTATCAAAATGCTAACTACGGTCCTGGTGATTGCCCCGCTAGGCTTCCTGATGGGCATCCCCTTCCCGACGGGCCTCGCGACGCTCGAAGGCTGGGACAGCTCCGCCGTGCGTTGGGGCTGGTCGATGAATGCCGCCTCAAGTGTCCTCGGCTCTGCCATGGCGATTTTCTTTGCGATCTATCTCGGCCTCTATCAGACTCTGGTTCTCGGCGGCCTGCTGTATCTGGTAGCCGCCTGGATCTACCGTGCCACCGCCGAGCGTGCCACCCATGAGCAAGCAAGCGTTTGAGAAAAAACTTGAAGCCCTGGCAGACCTCGGCCCCGCCGAGCTACGCAAAGCCTTAACCGACAAGAACAACTTCTACGTCGGCAAGGCAGCCAAACGCGCTGCCGCTCTAAACGCCACCAACCTGGTCAATGACCTGCTAGAAGCCTTCGATCGCTTCCTCGAAGGCGGTGCCGAAGCCGACCCCAAGTGTTGGGCGAAAGCCCCGATCATCGAAGCGCTCTTCGAGCTAGGACACCGCGAACCCGCAGTTTACTTAAAGGCCTTCCGGTGCATACAGCTTGAAAACGTCTGGGGAGGCAAGGAGGATAGCGCCACTCAAGTGCGCAGTCTTGCCGCGCTGGCGCTGATCGAGTCGAACCTCGACCCCATACAACTCCTCCGAACCCTCCTCCACGGCCTCACGGACACTTCCAAACAAGTGCGCATCGACGCTATTCGGGCGCTAACCAATCTTGGCCGCTGGGAAGCAGAACTGCTCATCCGACAAAAGGCGCTAACCGGCGACGGCGAACCTGAAGTTATTGGGACAGCCTTCAGCGCAATCCTGGAATTGGACCAATCCGGCTCAATCCCCTTCGTCGTAGACTTCCTCCGCTCCGACGATGAAGCAGCACAACTCGAAGCAGCGGCAGCACTAGCTCAATCCCGCCACGAGGAAGCATTTCTGGCGGTAATGAAGCTCTGGCCCAGAATCCTCACCCGGGACATGCGCCGTACAATCACGATCAGTCTCGGGGCGTCTCCGCTGGATCAGGCCAAGGACGCACTGCTGAAGATCCTAAAGGAAGACGACGAAGAGCCCGCCACCTGGTCAATCACCGCGCTAGCCAGCAGCCGCCATCGTGAAGACCTCCGGCAACAAATCACCGAGATCATCGACTCCAGAAGCAGCCGCTACCTTGCCCAGGCATTCCGCGAAGAATTCAGCTAAACACAGTCCGCTTCGCCGGGGAAAGACGGATCAGCCCAGAGGCCATTGTCCCGAGCAGACTTCAGACAGCAGATTGCAGGATGCTTTGGCATGAAGAATCTGCCGCTGAACGCAACTCGGGCAGTAGTAATGGAGCATCGATCATGCAGGATGTCAAAGAGCTGGCCCGGGCGGTAGGTTGAGGGTCATTGTTAGACGCTGACTCAGGCAGCGAAAGTTAAGCGGTTTTTGGCAAAATTGGTTTCGTTCCTGATTTTTCGATCTTGCGAGGCCTTAATGCGACGTTGGGTGCGCTGGAAGAGGTTGGCGAGACGGATCTCGTGGGCCTCTTTATTTCGCACTTTTCAGTAGCCATGGTTTTTGTAAGTCCTTTTTTGTGTTTTGATTCAGAGGACATTTGAGTGTGCCTCCGATAATGATTTAACACGAGGCTTGCAAGGACTTCGGCGTGGGTGGCGAGTAAGTAGCTTGTTTTGTTGGGAAAATTTATTTATTTGAGGCGTGAACGATAAAGTTCACATCGGGAAAAGTGGAGAAACTCTGGATACCGGGCTCGATGGCTGGGGGTTTTGCTCGATGCACCGATTGGAGCCGGCTCATCCCAACAACATACAGAGATTGTCATTCCTTTGACCGCGTGTAAGTTATCGATTTTGTGTGCTCAAGAAAACCCATCCCCGACGAGCTTTTAGGCTAACCGCTTCCCTAGCAAAACGCATAGGGAGGCGTCAGTCCAATTGTTGCCAAATCTACGGGATGAGAGTGGCACCCTCGTGAAGTGCGGCAAGGGCTTGGTCCATGGTGACTAAGGTTCCCCCACGCCTGCGCGCCAGCAGGACGAGGTAAGCGCCGGTGACTTGTTTGTGCCCGGTGATTCTGGCCGAAGGCAAATCGATAGCCTTTGCGGTACGAGTTGACAGGATTCCCAATGAAATCCATTGCAGTTCATGGCGCTTTGACCCAAATCCAAAGCCTGAGAGAGATTTTGTGGTTGGTACGGGTATGTCCGTCCCTACTGAGATTTCTGCGAAATTTTGATAGTTACAGACTTATGTTGCTTTGAGCTAACTGATAGATTCTTGGATAGTTAACGGCGTCGATGTGCAACTCATCGTGGAGCCAGAATACAAACCGATGCTAACGTTGGTGCAAAAACCCTCAAAAACATTGCGGCAAATCGATAATTGCCGTTGGGACCAGTCAGGCTGACCACTTGGCTGACCACTTGGCCAACTCGCTGCCGATGGGGGTGTAGAGGGTATCAGAAAGATCGGGGGCGATGGTTTTGATCATGCGACCGGCACCGTCAAAGCGGGTTTCAGTCCAGTCGGTTCCGGCGGCGGAGCACACGAAAGAATGCACTAGAGCCCAGTTCGCCGACTACCTCGCCTTATCTTCGCGAGTTGGCTTCAATGGGGTACGTCTGATTGTCAGTTTGCAATTTTTTTGAATTCTCGGATCATTAGCAGGCCCACTATTAACCCCTGTCTCAATGTAGTAACCTATTACGCTTTTAAATTGATCATCTTGATCGAATAGAACCAAAAACTGAATCGACTTGGTAGTTGAGCCTTGTAAAACTTCAAACTCATATAGGCTTGAGTAGCCAAAACGGCCACGAGTACCGAGTTCGGCGTCCGGATAACTTTTCCCGTTCAGTCGAATTTTTGAAATTCCCGCTCTATCAATCCGGAATGTAGCGCTCAGTCCATGGCAGACACAGGAATAGTCTCCATTTGCAGCTTCGTCATCAGTCGCAAAGCAACCAACCACCGAGAAAATCAAGGCTAATGCTGTCCTGAGAGTGCTACTTATCTTTCTTGATAGCTTTAATGATGCCGGCTGCAATCTCGCCTCCAATCTTTGTCGCCTGCTTGTTCACTTTTTCGCGATCACTCGCGTTGTTAATGAAGCCAACTTCAACAAGAGCCGATGGCCCTCCCGCAAACTTTAGCACCCCAAGGTCAGTTCTTTGCTGAATCCCCCGACTATCCATAACGCTATTTGAATCGGAAATTGCCTGAGCCAAGTCTTTACTTTTTTCGTTGCCATAAAGAACTTTCATACCAGCAGCGTTGGAGGCTCCAGAATCCATGTGGATACTCACGAAAGCCGTAGCTTCGCCCTCTTTGGCTGCGTCCAGTCGCCATTGAATCTTTTCCCCTGCATCCTCGACATCGCCTGTCCTCGTCTGAATTGCCTCAACACCTGACTTCTTCAAAGCTGCGGAGATTGCTTCAGCCACTTTCAGCGCGTAGTCCTTTTCGTAGTGTTTACCATCAATAGCACCGGGGTCGAGCCACTTCCTTCGCTTTGGCCTATCACCATGCCCAGGGTCGATAGCCACAACATCCTCTTCTTCCTGACCATCTGGGTCGACGAAACGTAAAGGGTTATTCCTTGAATACGTATATAAATTCCACGTTTGAGGAAGCTTCAACTTTTGAGCTATAAAGGGTGCATCCGCGCTAGTAAACCGCCCCATCGCACTCGCCAAATACCGCGCCCCAAAGTAATCGAGCCCCGTCTCCGCATCCCGTTCCTTGCCGGTGAACTCGATCGACACACCCATCCCGCCCGGCCTTGGATAGAGCCCGCCTGGATACCGCACATCTCCACCACGATAATTCGCCCCGACCTCTTCGCCAAACGGAGCATAATCGAGCAACTGCTTCAGCGCCCCATCCGAGCCCCACACCACTCGCGTTGACCCCAAATGGTCTGCCGTCAAATAACAGGTGGTGCACGGCATCGCCCCGCTCTCCCCATACTCGGCCACCAACTGCCCTCCGGCATTGTAGACGAAGGTTGTTTTTACTACTCCACCAACCTTCTTCCAAACCCTGCGGCCATCGCCATCATAGCCATGCTCGACTACTCCGGCTCCACCTACAGGCCAATTTACCTCTGCCTTCTTGATCCGATTCTCGGCGTCGTAGAAGTATTTTGCAGCCCCAATTGCCGTGCCATCTCCCCAGACCGTTGTCTGGTTTCCACCCGGATCATAGCTTGCTCCGTTCCACTGATTCTTCACCGTAAACGGACTCGGATCGCCAGCCATCTGCGCTCGCGGCGTTGCTTCCAGATTCGGTATTAGCGTCCCTGTGTCGTTCAAGATCCAGCGGTTCCCAAACGAATCATACTTCATCCGCTGGTGCCATCTCTCGACGTTGCTTACCTTTTCGGTGGTCAACTCCAAGCGGTTCAGCAGATCGTAGGAATAATCCCAGGTGGCAGAACCGTAGCCCTTTTGTCTCAGAATATTGCCATTGTTCGTTGTGCAGAGCAGTGATTCATTGGGGCAATAGTAGAGGTTCATCTGCCAGTTGCCTGCGGATACTGTGCCCGCCGTCAACTGCTGCACTTGCAGACGCTTGGGATCGTGGAGGGTGGTCTCTGTGACCAGGTTTGCGCCGAGGGTCATGCCCGTTACAGCACCGTGTGGGGCATAGCCGGTGAGATTGGCTACTACGGTTTCTGGGGCTGTGGCATTTGCTTTCTGCTTTACCTGGCTGATGCGCCCGGCTTCGTCGTAGCAGCTTCTTACTTCTCGGAGTGATGGGTATTTTTCTAGAGACAGGCCACCCGCCAGATTGTACTGATACTCGAAGTTGTAGGGAGTGGTGTTGGTGGTCTGCCGGCTCTTCAGGATGCGCCCCATGGCGTCAAACTCGAGATATTCCATCATTGAGACGGAGTTGGCGACACGGTTCATGCGGCCGACGCCGTTTAGTGTGGCCTGGTCCCAGGTGTAGGTGACATCCGGGGTGGTGCCGTCGGAATAGGTTCGCAGGAGGGGGCGCTGGATGGCGTCGTAGGTGGTGTTGACGCTGATCATATTGCCGTCGCGTTTGGTGGTGAGGTTTCCTGCGTCGTCATACGTGTAGAAGGTCTCGCCGCTTTCTGGATTGCTTGCTGAGGCGAGGCGGCGTAGGCTGTCGTAGCGGAAGATCCGCTCTTTGCCGCCGACGCAAGTGGCTCCACTGAAGACGCCGCCCTGGCAGACTGCCAGCAGGTCGTCTTGCACGTTGTAGCGATAGTAAGTTGTGGATTGAAGAGTGCCGCCGGGATCTTCGATTACTGAACTGAGGCGGCCAAAGGCATCTTTGATTTGTTTGGTTTTGCGCCCTGCAGGATCGGTGATCGTCAACTCGCTGCCGATTGGGGAGTAGAGGGTTTCAGAAAGATCGGGGGCGATCGTTTTGGTCATGATTGAGTCAGAGCGAGAATTAAGGTGAGTTGGTGCATGCCGTGCTTGATGTTGACCTGTCCCTTTGCGTTTTTCGAGAAATTTGAGTTGTTACCGTGCCACAGATGATTGGATTAAGGCGAAACGCAATTCAAGCTCAAGTGGTTTACTTTGCCATAGTTACCCGTATACGGAGCGTTGTCGAGATGAATAAAGCAGTTTGTCTGCTTGGCGGGTATCTCGGAGAAAACAGTCGAAAAAGCCAACAAAACAGATAAGGACGATTCAGGCTGGTATCAAATCTGGTATCAAATCCGGTATCAAATCCAACCATGGCCCCATTCATTTGCTGCAAGCTGCCTTCTATGCGGTCAAGCTCGAACTAAATCGACGAGGCTGAAAGGGCTTTGACTTCCGCTTCGATATTGAGATCAACCGATTTTGGGAGATGGATCATTAGCAATCCGTCCAGCGCTCGTTCCCAGTTGCCGCCCAACGACATGATGCGATCAAGCAACGGTTGTAGCCCCGGTGCTTGCATTTGCTCAGGTGTAAGAATACAGTTCACGGTGGTCATGCCTGAAGGAACAGCCACACGCTTGAACAGTAGACCGCCCTCCTGCGTCGGTTCCGCTTCGATGACATCACCGAAGTCAGCTTCGCCCAACAACGAGCTTTCCTCCAGGCGATAAAGGTTGGTTCCAACTGGGCTTACCAGCAATCCTTCGCTGCTCCCATCTGGATACGAAATTTCACGGGCTTGTTTCTCAACCATCACTGGACCTTTATCCTGATCGGCGGCGGGATGTGGCCGGGATTCGCTCCGCTCGTTCGTGCGCCACCTTGGATAACCACTTCCTTCGCCCCTTGCTCTCTGCCGAACTGTTTCGCCGCTTCTCGAATTTCTCTTAACAACTCTTTTCCACCGAACAGAGCGCCGTTCTCGGCTCACTGTCCGATCACGAACTCCAAGGCGCTTACGATCACGTCCTCGAACAGTTCGCACTCGAACTCCTCATCGGCGCTCACAAAAATTCTGAGTGGTCAGAT
>Ga0209490_10001392_pt1 | contig 23662 bp, 20 predicted proteins | sample MAT06_FD_187209 | JGI IMG/M metagenome (GOLD analysis project Ga0209490, IMG submission 187209) | Freshwater microbial communities from Lake Fryxell liftoff mats and glacier meltwater in Antarctica - MAT-06 (SPAdes) (version 2) | ecosystem: Environmental > Aquatic > Freshwater > Ice > Liftoff... | reverse complement strand
CGATGGCGTGCTGTTCAATCGCACCTCTGCCGAACAGCAACCACCCGGGCCGCCAGTAAATTGTAGCACCACGGCATCTGCGCTCGCCGTCGGTCTCTGCGATAATCGGTGCTCCTCAAAAAACGGATCCGCACCATCGTCGACCATCTGGTCCCGCTTCCGCACCCAATACACCAAACGGTGATAAACGATGCCCGCTGCGCGGGCATATGCCGCGATGCTCAGACCACTGGCCTGCCAGTCCGCAACCATTCGGTGTTGTTCTTCGCGACTCGTGCGCATGGATCTTGTCTCCGGCGCGCGGTTCTAGCGGACGGGGGACTGGGCCGGGAAAACGGCCGTGAACCGCTTACGGATATAGATGTAAGAGTTTGCTCAAAAGGGAGTTTATCCCAGCGAATAATAAAATTCACATGGCAAATAGACCTAGGACTTCTGGCCTAGGACATCGGACAATTTGTACATAGAACGAAATCCAGTTCCTCAACCAAAACCAATATCAATAATTAACGTATAGTCCGATAAGGCGTTTGTAAATTCAACACGGTCACCGCGGTCGCGAATACATCGCCGTTGGGAACCGTATCAGCAAAGCGGACACGGTCGGCGGGAACCCAAGCCAAGCCGCCCAGTTGGGAAAATGCTGGGGTAGTGGCCCCGCGCAGATCGCGGGCCCAGTCGGTCCAGGTCTGGCCGCCGGCCTGGTACATGGCCCAGGTGGCGAAGAGGGTGCCGAGCGGATCGATGCGGCCTGTGCTGTCCTGCTGCGGACGCAGGTGCGTGCGTTCAAGAACACTGAGCAGATGTTTGGTGCTCGCTAGGCCAGAACGACCAGTGATCAGGCGGGCAAATGCGGCCAAGCCGATGCGCCCGGCGTCGTCGTCGCTGCTGGGCAACACGCGGCCCAGCACATCCTGAGCGCTGGCCAACGCGTGACCCGATACCGGAGTGCCGGTGGTTGCGGCGGTTTGCAGAGCCAGCCACGTAAATCCACCCAGGCCGGCCTGGCCCGGCTGTTCAGGCACCAGCACCATCAGGGCGGCGGCGGCTTGATCGCGCAGCATCGCGTCATCCAGCACGGCGGCGCTTTCGACCAAAGCCAGGGCAGCAAGGCTGGCGGCGACACCATCCTGGTCGGCGTTGTCGTGATTGGCAGTGATCCAGTGCAGACCGAGGCGGATAGCGGCTTCGACCCGGGGATCCTCAACCCCATCGCCGAGCAGAGCGAGTACGGCCAGACTCTGGGTGGCGAGATCCCGTTCCGGGGTGCCGGAGATGCCGCCGAAGTGCCCAGTGGTTTCGTCTTGTTGATCAATAAGCCAGATCATCGCCCCCGCGACCAATGGCGCGGTGGTGCCCAAGCCGGCCTGGGTGCGCGCGTGTTCGCGCGTCTGCGCCAGTCGGCGCGGAGCGAACAGATCATCGACCTGCGGGCGCAGATTCGGCCAGGCCTGCGGCGCGCTCACCAGCGCGACCATCTGTTGTGCGGCCCCAACGGCGCCATGCAGGCCGGGATCGCTGGTGGTGGCGACAGTGGGATTATTATCAGTGCTCGGTGCGGGTTGCTGATTGGCCTGCCAGGTGGTAAAGGCAAGCACGGCAGCGATGTGGCCGGCGATGACCGCGCTCCAGATGCGGAAGCGACCGCTCAGGTCGGTGCGGCGCTGGCTGCGCAGGCGTAACGAGCCGCTCTTGAGGCGTGCCCGCACGGCGTCTTGCACATCAATCGTCTGCGCTGGTTGGCAAGCGCTGCGGACCACGGCCGCGAGCCGGGCGATATCTTCGTTGGAGGTGTCACCCGCGTCATAAAAAGCATCGATGGCGGTATCAGAAAATGCATCGTCGTCGGCCAAACCGTCATGTGCGCGGCCATCCAAGCCGGCAGATAGCATGGCCGCGTCGATGCGCGCAAGGACTCGCGGTACCAAATCGACAGTGGGCGCAGGGGTGCTGGCCGCGCGCACGCGGCGGCCCAATTCAGCCAGGGCGGCGCCATCGGGGCACGCGGTATCACCATCGCGGATGGCGCGCAGCAACGGATCGGAATCGTGGCTCATGGTTCGACCAGATCGGCGAGTTCATCGCGCAGGTGGCGGACGGCATTATGCATGCGGCTTTTGACGGTGCCTTCAGGAATGCCAAGGATCTGGGCAATTTCCTGATATTTCATGCCTTGGTGATTAGCCATCACGAAAACTTCACGTTGGCCTTCGGGGAGCAGGGCGACGGCTTGTTGAATGCGGCGTCGCAACAGATCGTCGTGCCCGGCATCAGCGCGGGTGTCGCTTGGCGCATCTAAAACATCGACCAAACGCAGATTCGAGCCGCCGTATTCAGCATCCAGGCTGACCAGGTGGTGGCGATTGCGGCGCAGGTGGTCGATCCACAAATTGTGCGCAATGCGATAGAGAAAAGTCCGCACTTTGGCCGTGGCCTGATAGCGGGCACGTGATTTATACACGTTGACGAAGACGTCCTGGGTCAATTCCTCGGCCAGCAGGGAATCAAAACATTGATGGTAGAAAAAGCCGACCAGTTCGTTCTGGAAGCGGCGGACCAGTTCGACCACGGCCTCGCGGTCGTCGTCGCGGATACGCTCCATGATCGCAATGTCTTCGTCACTCACCGCGGTCCCTCGTGGAGACGCTAACCTAGGCGTACTGGCAGGCATGGCGAGGTGGTAAACGCGGTTTGCCGGGGAAGGTTCATCCCGCTTCGCAAACTTCCCCTAAGTCTTTTCCCGGCATTAGTTTACCTGTAGTTCGCGCAGCGCTCCCGCAATCCGCTGATGGGTGGCCAGGGCTACTTGCTTGCGGTCCCCACTGTCGGCGGGGGCAAGCCAATGCAGATCGGTCACGGTGCCGGATCCGGGCAGCAATCCCGCCAAATGGGGGAGAAAGCGCATGGCGCCGTACCAACAGACCTGATCCCGCCGCCGACCGACGGCACGGCGACCGTCGACCATAGTGTGGGCCAATGCCACCGGCTGGACCGGTGCCGAGGCAGCCAACGCCGCGGCAAAAGCAGCGGGTCGGAATGGCAACACCGTGCGTCCATCCGAACTGGTTGCTTCGGGGAAGACCACCACATCGTGGTGGGCATGGAGGATTTCGGTGATGCGCGCACAGGTGCCGCGCAAGCCGCCGACAGTGCGGCGGTCGACAAACAAACAGCCGGCAGCCGCGCAAATGCGGCCGAGCAAGGCATCGCCTTGTACTTCTAAGGAAGTCACAAACACCGCCGGACGGCGTGCGGCAAACAACAGCGGATCAATCCATGAGGTGTGATTGGCTACGATCAGCCGCCCGCTCGGCTGGTCGGTTTTTGCCCCCTGACGTTCGCCGCTGGTGCGCTGGCGCAGGCCCAGAATACGCACAGCCCAGCGCGAATAGCGGCTGGTGCGCAGACAGATGCGGCGCAAATCACCCCGGGTGCGGCGGGCAAAAATGACGAAAGTCGGAATCATGACCGCCAGCAAAGCCATGCGCGATACGGCCCTCAGCACGGAGCAAATCGGCCCAGGAACAGGCTATTATGATTCTGTAGGTCGAGCAGAGTGAAGAAATCGTAGCAGCCGAAATCGCGGTCCAGGGCGGGTTCTGCCGACACGGCGGCACCGGCCAGAACGTAGATTCGCAATAACGGCGGCAGCAGTGCTTCAACTTCTGCATCGTCAGCCGGGGCAATGCGATCGACCAGGGCCTGGGTCACCGCGACATCGCGGAACAAGGTGCGGGGGGTCACTCCGCACGAATTTTTGGTCCTGCCGTCAGCGGCAAATCGTGCCGCCAGGGCGGCGATGCGGCGCGGGTGGGCGGCCGGAAGGCTACTGCAGCCAAACAACCAACGCGCACCCACGGCCCGGGCAAAGGCGCCGACGCCGTGGCCCAGCGCGACCAAGGCGAGATTGTTGCGATGGCTGCGGCGGAGACAGGTGCGACCGACCTCGACTTTGACGCCGGGCAGGGCGGGAAAACCGCCCAGGCTGAATTCGCCGGCGGTATAACTGCGCCCGGCCCAGAGCGAACAGGCCAGACGGCAGGTGCCGACGGGTTCATCGGTGCTGGCCAGACGAACCAAGAGATGTTCGCACGAGGCATCAAAATCATCGCTTTCCCGGCCATCGGCACGTGGCCGACTCAGCATCTCGTCGAGAAAAACCTCATGACGCATGGCAAAGCAGAGTTCCTTTTCTTCCGGCGTCCGCGCCAAATCGACGCGAAAACGGCGGAAGGTGAAAGTAAACCCCGGCAGACGGGCAGTGTTGGATGTGCTGATCGGCATGAATCCTCCAGATCTCTGAACGAGAAGGGGCCACGGTCAAGGGGAGGGGAATGCTCGATGAAGATTTGGGGAATTTTATCTCTGCGTGTATGAACCATTGCCACTTCTGTCCTGCGTCCTGCGTCCTGCGTCTTCGCAGTTCGCAGTCCTAGCAGTCCTAGGTCCGAAGTCTTCGCATAGTTTTTCGGGTCATTTTGCGGTGAATCGTGACTTCGTGTGTACGCGACCGTAGAATCGAAAAATGCGCCCGCTCTCCGTACCGCCGACTTCAGTCGGCATGTTGGATCATCATGGTCCGTAAAATTTTATTGCCTATTTTCGTCCTGCGTCCTCGCAGTCCGAGGTCCGAGGTCTCGTGGTAGACGATTTGAAATAGGGGTAATTTGGTTTGTGGCTTGATTAGATTGAGAAGTTTGAGTCGGACCAAGGGAGGGGGATGTTGAGAAGTTTACAAGCGTTTCGGGTGGTCCAGGCGGCGACATCGTCGGGGCGTTCGCCGCGGACTTCGGCGAGGCATTCGACGGTGTAACGGACCAGGGCGGGCTCGCAGCGGCGGCCGCGCCACGGGACCGGCGGCAGATAGGGGGCGTCGGTTTCAATCAATAAACGATCGGCTGGGACCAGGGCGGCGGCGTCACGCAGGAATTGATTGGCAGGATAGGTGACGGTGCCGTTGAAACTGAGATGCCAGCCCAGGTCCAGCCATGCGCGCGCATGCTCAGGTGGGCCGATGAAACTGTGGATGATGCCCTGGTTCCGCGGATGGTCGCGCAGGACGGCATAGAGATCGTCGAAGGCATCGCGGCAATGAATGACCACCGGCAGGGAAAATTCAGCGGCGAGATCCAATTGCAGAGCCAATTGTTCGGCCTGCACGGGCTTGGCATTGAGGGTGTGAAAATATTCCAAGCCGATTTCACCCAGGGCCCGCGGCGCCTGCGCGGTCGCCATTGTTTCGTCAAGGAGCCTGCGCAGTCCCGCCAGGGCAGCAGGGAAATCAGCGCCGGCCTCACAGCACGAGAATGGATCCAGGCCGACGCTCCAGAAAATCAGCTGGGGATGGCGGGCAACCAGCGCGCGCACCGCCATGGCGTCCTCTAGGCCGGTGGCGATACACATGACTGCAGCTAGGCCGCAGCTTGGCAGGGCGGCGATAACGTCTTCGCGATCAGCGTCGAAACGCCCATTGCTGAGATGGCAATGGGTATCGATCAACGGGACCGCCAACGGTTCCAGTGCACGCGGATGGACCGCGGCGGGAGATTCTTTTCTAGCCATGTCCACCCAGTCTGGGCCCTGACCCAGCCACGCCAAGGCGACCCTGGCCAAACCGGGCATTTGGGTGAGTATGCCGCCATGCCTGGAAACACTCCCCGTGCAGGGACAGATCTGCAGCCACCGCCTGGTCCCGAGCTGCGACCGTGGACGGTATTGTCACGTCGTACGCTGGTTGCGGACCGCTGGTTGCGCCTGCACGTCGATCAGGTGCGCACCGGACGCGGTGTGGTCTTGGATACGTTTTACGTCATCGGCGAGGCGGACTGGGCCTGCGCCGTCCCAGTGCTTCCCGATGGACGCATCGTCGTGGTCGAACAATTCCGCCACGGGGCGCAAACTGTGACCTGGGAGTTGCCCGCCGGTGATCTAGATGCAGGCGAAGATCCGGCTACGGGAGCACTGCGCGAATTACGCGAAGAGACTGGGTATGTGCCGCGGGGTGAACCGCAGCCTATGGGAGCCTTTTGGTCAGAACCTTCGCGAAATGGTTCGCGCGGACACTGTTTTCTGATTCCGGTTGCTGCCGATCCCGGGATGACCCAGCCGGATGCGGCCGAGGATATCCGTTTGCACCTGCTTGATATCGCCAGCGTTGACGCGGCTATCGCCGCCGGAAAATTTGCGCACGCGGTGCATGTGGCGGCGGTACTGTTGGCGCGTGCGCATATGGGAAGGCTTTCATGAAGCGGCGGCGTTCTCCAGCACAAACTCTGCTCGTTACCGCTGGGGTGGCCTTGGGTCTGATTGTTGGGGTCAAGCTCTTGGTCCATGCTCGCGCCGATGAAAGTCAGGCTCGGCAAAATCGGCATTTGCCGAATATCGAATTGACGGGCGCCAGCCCCGCCGAACTGGCAGCCGCAGGGTATCAGCTGGGTGAGCGCGCCCCGCGCTCTTGGACGGATATTTCAATCCGCCTGTTCGAGAATGAGCAGGGCATGATCAATTGTTTGTCCTGCACCATCGACGCAGCCGAAGTCGATCGTCTCTTCACTTTTCCACCCGGCACGCGGCATCCCATTGATGATCGTCCGCCGGCTGATTGGCCGTGGGGGACCGCGGAGGATGCTTGGCAGGTTCCGGAGTGGTGGCAGCCCACTGGGATGCGCACGCGGATGTACGAAGAATTCCCGCCCGGCCAATTGGCGCGCGGAATGTTCGCAGCCTATGATCCCGCCACCCGCCGCCTGAATTCCTGGATCTGGGCGCGCAGTGGCTGGAAACCCACGCGCCAGCCCGAGGACCTCGCCCTGGTTGCCGATGCGGTGGCGCATTCCTTGGCGGATCTGGCCCTACGGAGTCATTGGCCTTTTGCCGAGGACGGCTGGCTAACAAGAAAAGGCCTGAGCACGCTGGAATTAACACCCATGGCCGGGGTGCTGCCCCCGGGTGCTGAACGCATTGATGTCGCCCTGCTGCCACGCAAAGGCAATCATCGCTACTTGTTCCGCTTGGTGGGAGTAACTCCCGCCGAAGCGCTGCGGGTCGCAGGCGGGGTCCCCTTGCATCCACTTGCGGATGATGGCGCTCTGCCGGCGTGGAACTTTGCTGCGCCGTCAGCAGGCTTGCCCGCGTGGTTCGCGGCTGGTCCCGGCCCACGTTGGGTGCATCAATTACAAACCCTGGGAAGCGGCGCAACCGAAGCGGCGCGGTGGGTTGCCTATGACACCAACGCGCGAGCGATTCTGGTCTGGGATTGGACTGCAGAACCACCCCGGGACATTCCGGCAGTGCGCTGAAGGGCCTCAGCGCCCAAACGTAGAATAATCGTCCGTAGCCGGTGCAGTGCTTGCCCCACCGTCATCTGCGCTGGGCTGCCAGACGGCCAAGCCTAGGCCTATTCCGGCCAGCAATAAGACGGCAAAGAAACGCAGCGCCACTCCGGTCCATGGTCGCCGTTGCCAGGCCGGCGAAAATCCGAGCAATAACCCCAGCGGCGCGATGCCGAGCAGCACCAGCGCAAGCGTATCCGGTTTGTCGCCATAACGCTGGTCCAGGCTGAGCAATAATCCACTGCCGAGAACCGCCAAGGCGGCGGCGCCCGGCGCGCTGGTACGGGTGAACCAGGACGCGCCCCAGATTCCCCCCAGCCCAGCGGCAATGAATCCCGTCGCTTGGCCCTGTTTGGCCGAGGCCATAAGCACAAAAGCCGGCGCGAGCAGGGCGAGCCAGGCAACCAGGGTTCCCAGCGCCGTCACCGGACTGCGTCCACGCACCGCCCGTTCAGCAACTAAAGCGACGACACCAAGGACGAGCCCCACGACGCCATACGCGACCCACGCCCCGGTGCGCTGCGCCAACGGCAGCAGCACCAGGGGCCCCGCCGCAATAACCAGCGCCGACGCCACCGCTTTCGGCACCAGCGTCGCCACGCTTAATAACACTCCGAGCGCGAAAAGAAGCAACGCCTGGCGATCAAACAAACTCGCCGGCCACCACCCTTTCCATTGCCACAAACACCACCAGGGCGCGCTGATTGCAATCCCCAGCAGCAGCACCCCTAACGCCGCCCGCCACCGTGGAACCGCTGCCGGAATCCCATCCGCAGTGCGTCGCCCCCGGCAGGTAGCAAGTAACCCCGCCCCAAAGCCCAGCAGACTCGGAAAAAGAACACCCCAGAGCAGATCAGTCAGCGTTAGCATTTTCAACTTTCATAAAAGGTATCTGTCCTACGTCCTATGTCCGAGGTCCTAAGTCCATCCGTTATGGAGTGCTTCGTAAGCTTGTGATGCAAGCGCTTTTCGACTCAGGCGTTTTTCGGCTCGTGCCGAAGCGCAAGCCAATTTTTCGCGATTGAATTGCGCAAAGGATAGCGGCCTCGCATTCAGATTAATCTCATCCCCACCAATAATCGCGCCGACTCAAGGAATTCGAAGACCTAGGACCTAGGACAGGCGCGAAGCGCCATAGGACCTCGGACATTCCCCAACGAAAAGCCCTTATGAAAACGTCAAGTTTTCATAAGGGCGAATAATAAAATACTACTTAACGCCTTCGGTAGCGAAAATGATGGTTACTTCATCGGCGATGCCATCAGGCATGTAATTCATGCCGAAATCGGAGCGCTTGATGGTGAACTCGGTGTCGAAGCCGATGCGGTCCTTGCCCCAGGGATCCTTGCCGACCTTCATCAGTGTGACTGGAATGGTGATCGGTTTCTTGACGCCGCGCAGCTCGAAATCGCCGGTGACGTGGTAGAGATTGTCCCCTTTGGCCTCAAAGGACTTGGAGGTGAAGCTCATGGTGGGGAATTCTTTGACGCTGAAGAAATCGCCCGAGCGCAGATGCTCATCCTTTTTGGCGTTGCCGGTGTCGATCGTTTCGGTCTTGATCTTCACGTCGACTTTGCTGTTGGTGGGCTTGGCAGCGTCCCACGTGATTGAACCCGAGACGTCATTAAAGCGACCATAGGTCCACGAGAAGCCCAGGTGATCGGCCTTGAATAGGGCGGCGGTGTGCGCGAGATCCAAGGGATAGGTGTCGGCGGCGAAAACGGCCGTGGCGGCACAGGTGAGGGAAAGGAGGAGGGAACGGAGCATAGGAATCCTTGGGGTTATGTGGGTGCAAGGGCAGGGGGGCTGCCAGTGAAGGGAACCGCATCAGTGGGGGTGTCGTCGGCAACTCCGCGTGCCGGAGCCCGCAGGTTTTCCAGCAGGTCAATCAGGGTTGCGGTCTGCTGAGGTCCCAAGGCGGCGAAGCGGCGTTCGTGGATAGTACCCAGGGTAGCGCACAGGCCGGGATGATTGCACACAGCATCGCCAGGCGCAGTGATCCGAACGATCACCACCCGGCGATCAGCGACCTGACGCTCGCGGGTGACTAGGCCACGGGTTTCAAGTTTGTCGAGCAGCCGGGTCACATCGGGGTCCAGGGTAACCAAGCGTTCAGCGATGGTGCCGCAGGTCAGTCCCTGGGGTGCAGCGCCGCGGAGAATACGCAGGATATTGTACTGGGCGTGGGTGAGGTCATATGCCCGCAACGCGGTAGCGACATCGCGGGCTAGGACCTCGGCGGTGCGGATCAGGGCCAGATAGGCCTCCATCGCGGGACTAGCAAACGGGCGGGTCTGATGGATTTCACGGGCGAGCAGACCAGCCATGGCCGAAAACATATGTTGTAACGACTATTGTCAAGACGATTGATTCCCGGGTTTGGTACGCCATGTGCCTAGCAGGCCCCGTACCCCATCAAATCGCGTCAGAACGACCCAGGAATCGCCCCATGAGCCAGACCCATACTTTCCAGACCGAAGTTCAGCAACTCCTGCATCTGATGATCCACAGCTTGTATTCCGAGCGGGAAATTTTCCTGCGCGAACTGCTGTCCAACGCCTCGGATGCCTGCGACAAGCTGCGTTTCCAGGCCCTGACCGCGCCCGAGTTGCTCACCGGCGACCCCGAGCTGGACGTGACCGTGGTTGGCGATGCCGAAGCCCTGACCGTGACCATCACGGATAACGGCGTCGGCATGACCGAGGCCGAAGCCATGGAGCACCTCGGCACTATCGCCAAGTCGGGCACCAAGGCCTTTCTCAATTCGCTCGACGCGAGCAAGGTCAAGGACACCAATCTGATCGGTCAATTCGGCGTCGGTTTTTATTCCGCCTTCATGGTTGCCGATCGTATCGTGGTCGAAAGCCGTTCGGCCCATGTCGCAGCCGATCAGGCCACGCGCTGGGAATCACGCGGCGATGGTTCCTATACCACCGAAGCGCTCACCCGCACCCAACGCGGCACGACGATCACCTTGCATCTCAAAGAGGACGCCAAGGAATTTGCCGAAAGCTGGCGCATCCGCGCCTTGGTGAAAAAATATAGCGACTACGTTGCCTATCCAATCCGCAGCCCGAAGTATCTCAGCGACGACGATAAAAAGGCCGGCAAGACTGCGGATCAGGAACAGATCAATGCCGGCGCTCCGTTGTGGACGCGGGCCAAGGACGACATCACCGACGAACAATATACCGCCTTTTATCAGGCCGCGTGCAAGCAGTACGATACCCCGGCTACGCGCGTGCATGTGAATGTCGAAGGCACCTTGGCCTTCACCACGCTGTTGTTCATCCCGTCAGAGCGCCCTTTCGACATGTTCGACCGTGACCGCAAGGGTCTGTCGCTCTATGTCCGCCGCGTCTTTATCATGGACGACTGCACCGATCTACTGCCCGAATATCTACGCTTTGTGCGTGGCATCGTCGACAGCGACGATCTGCCGCTCAACGTGTCGCGCGAAATGCTCCAGCAGCAGGATGTCGTGCCCAAACTGCGCAAGCTGTTGGTCAAGCGCATCCTGGATCATCTACAGAAACTGGCCGAGGGCGACGAAGCGGCCCAGGCCACCTTTGCCAAAATTGACGCAGCTTTCGGCATCGTCCTCCGCGAAGGTCTAGTCAGCGAACATGACAGCGATCTGAAGGCCAAAATCGGCAAATTGATCCGTTTCCGCTCGACCTGGACCATGGCCCAAGAACCCGCAGACGATGCGCGCCGTACCAGCTTCGCGGATTACGTCAGCCGCATGGCTGACGGACAAAAAGGTATCTATTACGTCACCGCCCCGAACTTGGCTGCCGCCACCAGCGCGCCGCAGCTCGAAGGCTTCAAGGCTAAGAATGTCGAAGTCCTGCTGCTCGCGGAACCGGTCGACGAATGGATCGTCGGGCAATATACCAAACATGGTGAACACGATCTGATCAGCGTCGCCAAGGGTGAATCCGATCTCGCCGATGCGGAAACCAAGCAACGTCTGGAGGAACAGAACAAGGCCGCCGAAGGCTTTCTGGGCGCCGCCAAAGAAGCTCTCGCCGAGGACATCGACGTTGTGCGCTTCACCGCCCGCCTCAAAGACAGTCCCTGCTGTCTGGTCGGCGCCGAACATATGCCCGCCCCGTGGATGGAGGAAATGTTGCGTCGCTCCGGGCAAAGCGTCCCGAAGTCCAAGCGCAGCCTGGAACTCAATCCCGACCACCCATTAATCCAGCGCCTGCAAGCCTTGCATGGCTCGGGCAAGACCGCCGACGTCAAACAATGGCTGGGCGTTCTCCGCGACCAAGCCGTCATCGCCGAAGGCGGCCGCCTAGCCGACGCCTCCGCATTCGCCAAATCCGTGCAAGAATTGTTATTAAAAGCTGTTCCTGCGGCTGAGGCGAAAGGCTGAAATTCAGCTTAACCTTCAGTTTTCAGTTTATTTGTATGCTGTCCGAGGTCCTATGGCGCTTCGCTCCTGTCCGAGTCCTAGGAGCAATGTCGTTCACTTAGCGTCACGACGTAAGTCCTTGTAAATATTATACTTGACATGCCTTGGGGTCCGCGAATTCGGGCCTCATGAGCACTTTTCATCGCCCGCGCACGCTTATTCATGCTTTTTTAGATCTGACGCAGACCCTGCCCAGCCGCTTTGTGCGGTCGCGGGTGTGGTGCCCGCGGAGGGTGATGACCTGGCTGCTGTTAGTGACGTTGCCCGATCGAAAGACGTGTTATCGGCACAGCCTCCGGAGTCTGACTTTTCTCGGTCGGCATTGTTTCGGATGGTGGAAGGTGCCCACGCTGGCGTCCATCAGCGTGGCCCGGCGGAAGCTGTCGGTCCCGATGTGTCGCAACTTCCTTCATCCTCGGCAAAGGGGATCACCGTGTCGGTCAGGGTGGCGAAACAGCGTTCGCTCACGGCGACGGCCTAGTCAGCCGGAACGCGTGGCAGGCGGCGACCCAGCTGGCCATCAGGCCGGCGAAGTCGAATTCCGCGCCTGACGGATTCTTCTTGGGATCGACCGAGGACATCCAGACCGACTTGAGTTCGGCAAACACCACTTCCAACCACGTGGGGGGATGGTCCCGCCCAGGGCCCGCAGGTCTTCCGCCAACCGCATAAACGTGCGGCGCTGGGTGGCGGCATAGGGCATGCCGTGGTTGGAGGCCAGGCTGTCGCCCCAATCGAAGGTGATGGTGCGGATCGGCATGGGCGGGATATGGGTCATGGCTGCCACCTGACAACCATGCTGCGTCCCCCATACCGATGGTCAGATCAACGTCCTCCCCCTTACCAATGGCGTCAGATTCATGTACCGTGGCCCCTCCCATGTGGTTGCCATTACATGTCTGAGGTGGATGCAGAACTGGTGCGGCGGACCCTGACGGGTGACCGCACGGCCTTCGAGGCCCTGGTCGCTGCCCACCTGGTGCGGGCGCGTGCGGTGGCGCGTACGGTTTTGCGGGACGAGGCCGCCATCGATGACGTCCTCCAGGAAAGCTTCATCCGCGCGTATGAGCGCTTGGGCCAGCTGAGCGAGGCGGCGACCTTCCCGTCATGGCTGTTGCACCATAGTGCGCAATGAGTCCATCACCTGGCTGCGACGCTCGGGCCGGTTGAAGGCGGTCCATATCGACGATGTGGAGCCCCCGGCCGCCGCGGAGGTGGAGGGACCCGATCCGATGGTGGAGCGCCTGAAAACAGCCTTGGTGCAATTACCCGTCGGCTATCGCGAGATCTTGGCGCTGAAATACGAAGCGGATCTCGATTATGAACAGATCGCCGAAACCTTGGGCATCACCGTCCCCAATGTGGAGAAGCGCCTGTACCGCGCCCGCCAGGCGCTGGTCAAACTGATGCCGGAGCTGGGCGCGCTGTTGTGAGCGCTACAACAGGACGCAGGCCCCGCGCCAAGCCCCGGCATGACTGGTCATCTGGGCCGTCCATCCGGCTGAGGAGCCGGCGGCCAGCAGTTGGCGCTCGATGGCGTCCCGGCTTTACGCCCAGGCCTGCTCGGAATAGCGATGGGCCAGCAGCCACGGCCGGGCTGGCGGGGTCGCCAGATGGCGCATCAGCTCTTCGGCCCGGGCCTCGGTCATCGACAGGGCCTTCAGAACCGTGGCATTGATGCTCCACAGCAGCGTGCGCGCCCGGACAAAAGCGTCGGACGAGGTGGCGGTGATGAGCAGGTCGTAGTGGGTGGTGGCAGCCATGGCGGGCGCGCAGGCTAAGGGCCTCGACGCCGAGGCCAGCGCCTTCCCCGGCGGGGCTTTCGACCACAGTTCAACCGTGGCCATCGACCTGACCTTCCGCCCCACGCCTTGGCTGTCGGGCGGCCATGCCCAGACCATGTGGGCCTCGCGACTGCGGCCGCTGCCGCAGTCTTTAATCAACGCCGAGCACTCCTTGCCCGATGGCGATGTGGTCGGGTGGCAGCGCACCGGTGACCCGGCGGGACGGCCGGCGGTGTTGCCGCTCCCTGGTCTGGAAGGCTCGGCGGATTCGCCCTACGCCACGCGTAACGTCGCCACCGCCGGTTACAGGATGCCAGACCCATGACCTGGATTCTGCGCATCGATACCCAGCATCCCCGCGCCTAAGTCGGCAACCTCGAATCGCAGCGCTCTGCCCACTGCGCAGCATCAATGTCGCCGCCCAGCTTGCCAAGCTAGGCGACACAGTGCTGGTGCATTTTGGCATCCACCCTGAACAGGTCTGTCCGGCCAACCGCGGCGAGCCTGGCACGCCCGTGCGCCTGGCGATGCGCCGCAGGCTAGGAGCCTGTCGGAGACAACGACGTATCCTTTGCGCGTGAGGACCAACGGCCTGATTCAAGTCAGCCCAGGGCGTTGCCCTGGGCTATCATGGGTCGGGCCGTTGGCCCTCGCGAAAAAGCATAAAGAAACGGCGTTACTATCGGACATAGGCCGTCACGTCGCCTAGCTTGGTCTTTTCGGTCCTGCTTGCGCCCGAAATGCATGACATAGCGACGTTGCGCCTCCGCTTTCGGGCGCAAGCAGGACCGAAAATCCACTGCGCCTGGCTCGGTCGTCTATCTCCGACAGGCTCCTAGCCGCCGCTGGTCCGACGGCGTACAGGCCACCACGCGGGTAATGCCAGCGCCGGCGCAATGACACCGGGTACCGCGCCAGCAGTGCCACCAGCAACTTGCCCCGCGGAGGTGTCTACACCAGTTGGGCACCGGTGACTCCATGACGGCTTGTTTGGAGCACAATTGTTATAAGATTTGGTTTATGGCAACAGCTGGGGGTCCCAGCGGATCAAGCCGATCAAGCCGATCAAGCCGATCAAGCCGATCAAGCCATAGCCGCGTCCTTCGCAATGTGCCTTACCAATCCGCCTGAGGAAAGACTTCAATGCTCCTGCCTACCGTTCGTATGCTTCTGCCACAGATATGCCTGCTGGCATGTGCGGTTACCCTAGGCCACTGGACCGGGCTGGGAGGACTGGCGGCGGCCGAGCCGGCCGTGGCCAGCGTGCGTTTCCCGGCCGATGCCGGCATGCATGACGTCAAGGCGGAGTACGGAGCCAAGGGCGATGGTGTCACTGACGACACCGCCGCCTTGCAGGCCGCGCTGCAGGCCAATTCCAACGGCCACATGAAGACGGTCTACCTGCCTGCGGGCACCTACCTGGTATCGGATCAGGTCTGGTTCCAGCACTGGATGTACCTCCAGGGCGAAGACCGCCAGCGCACCATCATCAAGCTCATAGACAATTGCCCGGGCTTCCAGGATCCCGCGCAGCCCAGGGCCGTCCTTGGCACCACCAATCCCCGGCCAAGCTCCAACACCCGCCACACGGAGTTCTCGGTGCATGTTCTCAACCTGAGCATCGACACCGGCAGCGGCAATCCCGGGGCCAACGGGGTGGAATTCCTCTCCAACAATGGTGGCGGCCTAGAGGACGTCACGGTGCGCAGCGGCGACGGCCAGGGCGTTTTCGGAGTGGACATGACCCGCCTTGGCCCCGGCCCGGCGCTCTGCCGGCGGGTCGAGGTGATCGGCTTCGATTACGGCTTCGCCACCTCTGGCAATGCGTTCTGTAGCACCTTCGAGGACATCTCCGTCTCGCGTCAGCGCAAAGCCGGCTGGCTGAACGAGGACCATCCGGTGGCGATCCGCAAGTTTGTCAGCGACAATGCCGTCCCCGCCCTGCGCTGCACCGGGCCCGCGCCGGGCCGGTCGCGCAAGAATCCGCCGCCCGCCGTGGGTGGTCAGTTCGTGCTGATCGAAGCCCGGCTCACCGGCGGTGGCGCGGCCACGAACGCGATCGAATTGGAGCAGGGCAGCCTGTTCCTGCGGGATGTGCAGACCGAGGGATATGCCACGGCGGTGAAGTCCGCAACCGCGACCCTGCCCGGTGGGTTCATCACGGAGTTCAGTTCCGAGTCCTGGGATTCACCGACGACCGGAACGTTGCGCCTGCCCATCTTAGAGACGCCAATCCTGCCCTGGGAAGAGCCGTCCACCTGGACCAGCATCAACGCCTTCAAGCCGGTGAAGCTTGATCAAGCGTCCCGCCTGCCCAGCGATCGCTTGTGGGATAAGCCCATCGAGGGCGCCGACATCACCTTATCTTTGCAGCAGGCCATCGATTCCGGTGCCACCACTGTCTATCTTCCGAAGGGCAAGTGGCTGGTCCGCAAGACCATTCATCTGCGTGGCAACCTGCGGGTGCTGCAGGGCTGCGGTTCGATCCTGATCAAGGACCAGGCCAGCCTGGATGGTGCCCCTCTCTTCCGCGTCGATGGCGAGGGCAGCGAGCCGCTGTTCATCGACCGCATGACCATCACCGGGAGCGATCACAAGGGCGCCAAGGACACCGCCGCCTTCGAGCATGCCTCCACCAGACCGCTGGTGGTACTGCACAGCCGCTGGGCCGGAGTGTCGACTGCCGCGCCCAAGTCGGGCCGGTCCGGCCCCATCTTCTTCGACGATATGTGTGGCGCACCCTGGCGTTTCAACGTCCCGCAGCAGATCTTCTTCCGCCAGCTCAACGTCGAGGGAAGCGAGCCCAAGATCTTGAATAAGGCCGCTGATGTGTGGATCCTTGGCCTGAAAACCGAGAGCACGAGCACGAACGTCGAACATGCCGGACCCACCGCGCGTACCGAGATTCTCGGTGGTTTCACCTTTCCTGCGATCTGGCCGCCCGAGGGGCCAGCGTACCAGACGCCCATATACCAAGTGAAGGTCGGGCAGTTGAGTGTCGTCCAGAGCCTGGAATGGGCCAACGAGGTGCTGGTGGATGGACCAGGCGAAACCCTGAAGGCCAAGCCGGGTCACAAGCGCTGGCTGCTGTGGTCCACAGGTGCCAAGCCATGAATCCCGCCACCGCCGCTGAAAAAAAGACCCGCCCCATGTCCCGGATTCTGCACGTCGACAACCAGCATCCCCGCGCCCATGACGGCAACACCGGATCGCAGCGCCAGCCGCTGCGCAGCATCAATGCCGCCGCCCAACTCGCCAAGCCAGGCGACACGGTGCTGGTGCATCCGGGCATCTACCGTGAACGGGTCTGCCCGGCCAACAGCGGCGAGGCCGGACGGCCCATTACCTTCCAGGCTGCTGAGCGCCGCACAGTGGTGATCAAGGGCTCAGAGGTGCTCACGGGCACCTGGACCAGGGTGGCAAAGCACCCGGGCGTCTTCCGTGCCTCACTTGCTGGGCTCAAATTGGGCAAGGCGAATCCCTTCGCGATCTCCTATCAACTCGACGCCCAGCGCTGTGTGGGCCAAGTCATCCTCGATGGTCAGCTCGTGACCGAGCGCCGTTCTGAAGCCGAGCTCGTGGCGTTGCCCGGCTCTTGGCGGGCAGTGGATGGCGGCAAAGCCATCCAGATCCACCTGCCGACGGGCATGGTCAAACCCGAAGAGGCGGAGATCGAAGTGTCGGTGCGCCGCCGGGTCTTCGCCCCGCTGACGCGCGGCATCTCCCATATCGTGGTGCGCGGTTTCGTCATGGAACATGCCGCCAACAACTATTGCGGCGGTTTTTACAACAATGGACCGCCCCAGGACGGACTGCTCGGGTGCCGGGGCGGCCATCATTGGGTGATCGAAGACAACGAGATCCGCTTCGCCAAGTCCTTTGGCCTCGACATCGGCTATGAGGGCGCCGTCGACGGCGATGGCCTCAATCAGCCGCCGGCGCTTTCGCCAGGCCACCATCTGGTGCAGGCCAACCACATCCACCATAACGGCAGCGGCGGCATCTGCGGCTGCATCTCGCCACGTACCCGCATCCTGCACAACTGCATTGAATACAACGAGACCAACGCCTCGGGAGCCGACGAATCAGCCGGGGTCAAGCTGCACTTCTGCTACGACGCCCTGATCGAGGGCAATCTTTTCCGCGGCAATGATTGTCCGGGCATCTGGCTCGACAACAATTGGCGCGGGGCGCGGGTGACCCGCAATACCCTGATCGACAACGCCGGCGCTGGCATCTTCATCGAACTGGGCGATGGCCCGCTGCTGATCGACAACAATATCATCGCCAACACCCGTGGGACCATGGCCTTGGCCGGGGACGGCATCTACGCCCACGACGCCTCGGGGATCACGGTGGCGCACAACCTGCTGTGGTTCAACGGCAACTTTGGCCTGTGGGCCCACATCGGCTCGGAACGCTACGTCAACTTCTTCGCCGAGGATCCGCGCAAGCCGGCCAGCGGCGAGGTCCTGGGCGACAAGCTCCATTATCCCTGGTCGACCTACCTCACCGAAACCTATCCGCGCCTGACCTGGGCCGACCGCCATCCGGAAAGCAGTCGTTGGCAGGTGCTGAACAACATCGTCATCGGGAACGGGCGCGGGGCGCTGTCACTGCCGCCGGAACAGCCCCGCTCCACCGGCAACGTCAGCGACCGCAACCTGCTGTGCGCCGGCTATCATCTGACCATCAGCGAGTCGTGGGGCTCGCCCATGCATCAGCCGCTGCTGGTGCTCAACACCAACAAGGACCGGGTCGCCATCGCCGACTTGGCACAACGGCTCGATCAACTGCCGGCAGAGCGCCGGCCTAATCCGGTGCTCTGGTGCGAGATGCCGCTCTGCACGCTCGAACAATGGCAGGTGGTGGCCGGATACGACCAGCACAGTTGCGTCCCCCGCATCCTCCGGCCGCGGCTGGGCCTGCAGGACCTGGTCCTGGACCTAGTCATCGACGACAGCGCTGCGCGTGTCGGCTGCCAGCCGGTTGAGGGCGTCGATCGCGACCTGCTGGGCGCGCCACTTCCCCGCCAGCCCCTGGCCGGACCGTGCCAAAACCTGCAAGCGGCCACTGAGTTCGTGGACGGCAAGGACTATGCCACCCCGCATCGCGGGGCTTATGAGCGGCTGGGAAATCCCGCGCAGCGCAATCGCATCCCGCTCTGGCCGATCCAGGTTCGATCAGACGCTACGCGGACTCAGCCATGAACCTCAATATCGCAGTTGGCAAAGCGATAGAGGCCATAACCTGTTGCTATATCAGCCATTTTCCCATCTCCGTCGAGCCACCAACTTGGTGAGGTGCTAAACCCCACATCCGTTGCTCCCCCAGAGACGGTAACGGTGCAAACGCCAGGAGGTCCACTGACGGTGGCGTGGGAGCCGGGAACGTCCGTTTCGGTGCATGGGATGGCGGTCTTTTTTATTGAGTTCCTCCATGTGACCGGGCTGTGGGCCGAGCTCAGAGACCGGTGTCCGCTGCATCGGACGAGTCCGAATGCGCCAGATCGGGCGACGGTGGTGGGCAGTTTGTTACTGTCGGTGCTGTCGGGTGGAAATCGGTATCGGCACATAGATGGTTTGCGTGGCGATACGGTGCTGCCTGAATTATTGGGCATGCGCCGCATTGTCAGTCCAGATTCTCTGCTGCGGGCGGTGCGCGATATCGCTAAGGAGGAAACGGGGCTGTCGTGGGTACGCGATATGTTGCTGGAGTCATTATTGCCAGTGGTGCGTGCGGGCCCATGGATTTTAGATCTCGATAGCACGGTGGTGATGGTTTACGGGAAACAGGGTGGATCCGCAAAGGGCTATAATCCGACGAAGCCTGGTCGACCATCCTACAGTTATCATGCGCTTTTAATCGGAGGCCTGCGATTACCACTGGACGTTGAGGCCCGGCCTGGCAATGAGTCGCATGCAGCGCATGGCGCGGAACATCTGTGGCATTTCCTGGATCATCGTTTGCCGTCCGATGCGCAGCCCTGGTGTGTCCGTGGTGACATCTCCTATGGAAATGAATCCATCATCAGCGGGTGTGAGCAGCGGCACCGTGATTTTCTCTTTAAGCTGCGAAAAAGCGGTGGAATCAAGGCGTTATTGAGTGATGTAGATCGAGGCCAGTATACCTGGGAAGATGCCGGCCATGGATGGGAGGGCCGTGAGGATCGCCTGCAATTAACGACCTGGACGTCAGCGCGACGCGTGGTCATTTTGCGCCGACTCGTTCAGGCTTCGCGTGATGCCACGCCCAAAATAAGTCCACACCAGGAAGCACTCTTTGTTGCGGAGCTATGTCCCGATGATGGCTATGAGTATGACGTCTTGGTGACCTCGTTGCGCCAGGGAGTTGCCACCATCGCGCAATTTTATCGTGATCGTGCCGATTGCGAAAATACCTTTGCAGATATCAAAGGAGACTGGTCGTGGGGTGGCTTTACGACCCAGCACCAAGATCGCAATCAGCTCATGGCTTGTTTCACCGCGCTCGTCTTTACCTGGTGGAACATATTTGTGCGCCAAGTCTCGCCTATCGCTCATCGCGAAGGCCACGTCAGTCGGCCCATTTTGCTCCATGGCGTCGCTCGACGCGTAACTCATGCGGGAAAAACCATTTTACGACTCACCAGTTTGCACGCCAAATCACAATCCATCATGATGGCACTCTCAGCCCTCACCCAGCAGCTTAAAAATGCGAGTGCGCATGCTGCGTCGCAGTTCACGGCAGCCAAACCCTGGGACGCGATTATTAGCTCCATTTTTGCACCGTTGATACAGGCACGCGCAGGACCAACGCCCTAACTGGGGTCCACGAAGACTAAAAACGAAGTGACTAACTCCAGCAAAAGCTTGGGGCAACTGCGTTATTTGGGTTCAAGGAAGGCAGCCTGCACCTGATGGATGGGGCGATCCTGGGCAAGATGAAGGCCTTCCCACTGAGCACCACTGTGGACGTCCGCGGCGTCCTGACTGCTGGACTGCCTGATCGGCCGCTGACCCGTGACGCCACCATCATGCTGGGCAAGAAGGACTATACGGGAGTCATGGGCGTCTGGTCACCGGGAGACGACCACTGCGCTCTGATGGTCCACCCCGGTGGGCGGATGCGGATCCATGCGGCCGATCCGAAGAAGGCCCGGCTGGTATTCCAGAATACCGGCTTCGACCAGAACCTCGACAACCTGTCCCTGAACTTGGCCCCGTGGACCATCGACGGCCCGCGTTGGGCGAGCCTCCCCAAGCGCATCGAGACTACCTTTCTGGGCGACGTGGTCCTCGACGGCGTGCTCTTCAAAGACCTGTACCGTGGCGGCATCCGGCTCAAGGATGCGGGAATGAAATCGGCCTGGAAGAACGTGGTTTTCGATGCCTCTTGCCAAAGCCAGAAGCCGGAGGACAACTACGCCGTCTACCAGAAGGGCGTCCCGCCCGTGGGCTGGAGCGAGGACCCGGCGGTGAAGAACCCAGTGATTTCCCCAGGAGAGAAGACACCCCCGCGGTCGATGGCAAAGTAGCTAGCCGCACCGTTCCGCGCAACTCGACTGGAGCAACCAGGACCCGAACCATGACCCGAACCATGACCCGCACCTGCCACCTGATCTGCAACTCCCACATCGATCCGGTCTGGCTCTGGGAATGGGAGGAGGGGGCGGCGGTGGCTATCTCCACCTTCCGCTGCGCCGCGGACTTCTGCGAGGAGTTCGGGGGCTTCATCTTCAACCACAATGAGGTCATCCTCTACCAGTGGGTGGAGGAATACGAGCCCGCCCTCTTCAAACGCATTCAGAAGCTGGTGAAGCAGGGTCGCTGGCACATCATGGGCGGCTGGTTCCTCCAGCCCGACTGCAACATGCCCGCGGGCGAGAGCTTCGTGCGCCAGATATTGCTCGGCCGCACCTATTTCCGCGAGAAGTTTGGGGTCGAGCCCACTACCGCCATCAATTTCGATCCCTTTGGCCACAGCCGTGGCCTGGTGCAGATCATGGCTAAGAGCGGTTTCGACAGCTATGTCTTCACCCGCCCTGGCAACAGCGACTGCCCGCTGCCGGCCGAAACCTTCCGCTGGATCGGTTACGACGGTTCCGAGGTCCTGGGCGTGCGCTTGGAGGCCGGCTACAATTCCGGTCTGGGCAAGGCGCGGCAGAAGATCGAGACGCAGCTCAAGGAGCAGGCCGGCTGGCCGGTGGGAGTCGTGCTCTGGGGCGTGGGCAACCACGGCGGCGGGCCTTCTCGCCAGGACATCAAGGCCCTTGGGGCGCTGATGAAGGAGCGCCAGGACGTGAACATCGTCCACTCTACGCCCGAGGCCTATTTCGCCGAGGTGCGGGCCAGCGGCCAGGAGCTGCCGGCCCATGCCGGCGACCTCAACCTCTGGGCCCCGGGCTGCTACACCAGCCAGGTGCGCCTCAAGCAGCGCCACCGCCGCCTGGAGAACGAGCTGTTCATGACCGAGAAGATGTGCACCGCGGCGGCGGCCCAGAAGCTCATGGCCTATCCCCGCGCCGAACTGACCTCGGCCCAGCGCGACCTCGCCACCGCCCAGTTCCACGACATCCTGCCGGGTTCCTCGGTGCAGCCGGTAGAGGAGACCAGCCTGCGCCTGATGGACCACGCCCTGGAGCAGCTCTCGCGGGTCAAGGCCCGGGCCTTCTTCGCCCTCGCTGCCGGCCAGCCCGTGGCCAAGGATGGAGAGATTCCCATCCTGGTCTTCAATCCCCATCCCTTCCCGGTGGACACCGAGGTGGAGTGCGAATTCGGGCTCATCGACGGCAACTGGGATCCCGTCACCTGGACCTTGGCAGACGCCTATGCCGGCGCCAAGGCCCTGCCCACCCAGATCGAGAAGGAGATCAGCAATCTTAACCTCGACTGGCGCAAGCGGGTGGTCTTCCGCGCCACCCTGGCGCCGGGGGTCATGAACCGCTTCGACTGCCGCATGCGCCGGGTGGAGAGCCGGCCGGTGCTGCCGGCCAGACCCGCAGATGGGGGTCTGCGCTTCGCCAATGCCGATGGCCTGGAGGTAGCCATAGACCCCGCCACCGGCCTGCTTGAAAGCTGGCGCGTTGCTGGCCGCGACCTGGTCCGGCCCGGGGCGCTGAAGCCTCTGGTGCTGCGCGACGACGGCGATCCCTGGGGCAGCAAGGTGCGCAGCTTCCGCGAGGTGGCGGGGGAGTTCACCCTCCTCGATCCGGCCGAGAGCGCCCGCTTCGCCGGCGTCGATGCGCCCACCCTGCCGCCGCTGCGCGTCATTGAGGACGGAGCGGTGCGCACCGTGGTCGAGGCCGGCTTCGGCTACGGCTCCTCGCGGCTGCTGCTGCGCTATGAGCTTCCCAAGCAGGGGACCGAGATCGGCCTGGAGCTGCGGGTGCTGTGGAACGAGAAAGACCGCATGCTCAAGCTCAGCCTGCCCACCGCGCTTGCCATGCCCGAGTACCGCGGCCAGGTGGCCTATGGTTGGAACGCCCTGCCCATGAACGGCGACGAGGCGGTAGCGCAGCAGTGGGTGGCGGTGGTCTCGGCTACCGATGCCATGGCGCTGACAGTGATCAACCAGGGCAGCTATGGCTCGGATTTCTGCGACGGCGAGCTGCGCCTGTCCCTGCTGCGCTCCAGCGCCTATTCCGCCCTGCGCCTGCCGCCCCGTCCCCTGCTGGTCCAGGACCGCTACCTGCCGCGCATCGACCAGGGGGAGCGGCTCTTCCGCTTCTGGTTCAATGGCGGTCCGGCGCCGCAGCGCTTGGAGGCCATCGACAGCGAGGCCCTGGCGCGCAATGAGCAGCCCATGGCCCTGTCCTTCTTCCCCAGCGGCCAGGGCACCAAGCCCAAGGCGGTGGCCAGGCTGGCGGATGGCGTGGTCCAGCTCACCGCCCTTAAGCGCGCCGAGCGGGGCGAGGATGTGATCGTGCGCCTCTTCGAACCCACCGGGCAGGCGCGGCGGACGGTCCTCCACCTGCCATGTCTCGGCATCAAGCAGGTGGTGAAGCTTAAAGGCTTCGAGATCGCCACCCTGCGCATCAACACGCGGACCGGGAAGGTGCAAGAGGCGGATCTGATGGAAAAGGTCCGGCGTCCGCGGTGAACCGGGACGGGCGGCGCGACATCCGGCGCGCCGCCGACGCGCCG
>Ga0209490_10001390_pt1 | contig 23678 bp, 19 predicted proteins | sample MAT06_FD_187209 | JGI IMG/M metagenome (GOLD analysis project Ga0209490, IMG submission 187209) | Freshwater microbial communities from Lake Fryxell liftoff mats and glacier meltwater in Antarctica - MAT-06 (SPAdes) (version 2) | ecosystem: Environmental > Aquatic > Freshwater > Ice > Liftoff... | reverse complement strand
ATATTAAAATTTACAAGCACAAAAATATACCAGTCGGTAATGACCTGATATATCGTTTAGACAAGTGGACTATGACAGCTACCGACCCACAAGGTAATCCAATCAAAATGCAAGGAGCTTCCGCCCATGTAATGCGTAAAAACGCAGACGGAGTTTGGCTTTGGCTTGTAGACAATCCCTTTGCTGCATTATTCTTTGCGGACTGATAGCTTATGTAAATCAATGATTAGTAAATGGACAATATCAATAGAAATAAAGCACATACGCCTAACAGCACCTACAAAAAATTGGCGGTTCAGTGGTTAAATGAAGCTCTGTGCTTCGTATCAAGTTTTGTGGTGGCAGACAGTTTAGTACTTCGTAATCGCCAACTTCTTGTAGCTGCAAACCGTTAGCTGCAAGGCTGGACGGACAGTAATCAACTAATTCAATAGACAACAAATGGACAAAGACGAAAGAGTAGAAACAAGAATACTTGTGGTTCCAGACGATATAGAAGCCGTAAAAAAATTATGGTTTGACTATTTAGTTTGGGGAAATGACAAAATGCAAGAGTTGTATGGTGTTCATCCTCATAATCCAAAAGAAGCAGTCGAACAAGATATTCAACAAATTAGTAAGTTTCAGCCACCTTACGGACAAATAATTCTTGCAATTTATCAAGGCAAAATTTGTGGACTTGGAAGTCTAAAAAGCATCAGCCCCGAAATCGGTGAAATAAAACGAATGTTTGTTGACCCAACGATTAGACGAATTGGGGCCGGACGAGCTATACTTGAAGGTCTTTTAGTTGAGGCAAAAAATGTAGGTTACAAAAAAGTTCGGCTTGACAGCCCGAAGTTTATGGAAGCAGCTCACTCGCTATATAGAAGTTTTGGTTTTCGTGACATTGAATCGTATCCTGAAATGGAAATCCCAGCAGAATTTAAGGACTATCTGTTGTTTATGGAATTAGATTTAACGAACGACAATAAATAGAATATGAAAAGCCCAGCAGCTAACAGCGGTTTGGCAAAAGTGGCGGTTCAGTACTCCGCAGACACATTTGTGGTGAATCAAACATTGGTTCTCCGCATCAACATTTTGTGGTAAAAATTGCCACCTTCACCAAGCCGCAAAACGTGTGTGACTTGAATCAAGCCAACCGAAAGGTTGGCAAGAATGCTGTAAAACAGATGGAAGGTACCAAGAGCAGCCCAATATTGTGCGGAGTTCGAGCGGATAGTTACGTTTGTATCTGCAACAAAGCACGACGGACACCCGATTACTGGTCGTGCGGCATCCGGGGTAAAGTTGGCAGGAACATCTTACCGGCTGTGTTACGGAACAAGTGAAGTCGTTGTCGCGCTGCCAAATTCACGCTTGCCACCACCGAGGGCTACAAGGACGAGAACGGTCAGGTCCATTCGCAAACCGAATGGCATAATATCGTACTTTGGCGTGGCTTGGCCGAGTTGGCTGAGAAATACCTGAAGAAGGGAAGCATAGTACACGTAGAAGGGAAAAACCGAACCCGCTCCTACGAGGACAAACAAGGCGTAAAGCGTTATGTGACGGAAGTGGTAGGGGAGGAAATCATCATGCTCGATAAAAAAGAGGGGTGAAGGAAGTGCGCATTTTGTATTGCCGAACCAAAAACAATGCAAAATGCGTACTTCGCATTTTGTATTGTTTCTGGAATGAAAGTTTTCATTTGATGATTCGTAAGGTTTTGATTTAGTGATATTTGAAAAATACTTTCTGAAAGATTTTCAGTGTGCTGATACTTTTTTTACCTTTGTGCGTTAGATGTGCGAGGTTCGCATATTATCACGTTAGCGGTAATTTTTGTTAGACACTTCAATCTTATGCATACAAAAAAAATATTCCCCTTTTTTCTAATTCTATCACTAATTAGTGCAACATCATTTGGACAAATTTTAAATGACAGTCTTATATTAGACAAGATTAAAAATGCCGCAAAAAACAATTCTGCAATCCCAGAAATAATAACCAACCTTTCCGATATAAACGGTCCCAGACTTTTAGGTACAACTAATTATTATGAATCAGCAAAATGGGCATGGCAAAGGTTAACAGAGTTTGGTGCTGATACAGCCTATTTCGAATCATTTGACAAGCAGTATCGAGGATGGAAGGTCAAATCCTTCAATATGGAAATGACGAATCCAAATTATATGCACATTATTGCTTATCCATTGGCATACACAAAAAGTACGAAAGGAGTTGTTATTGGCGATGTTATTTATTTATCAAATACTGATAGTTTAAAAACGCTGAAAGGCAAACTAAAAGGCAAAATTTTATTGTTGGGACAAGACTTCAGCTCTTTTGATGCTTCTCAACAAATTATCTCAGACAGATTTTCAAAAGAACTATTACGACAAGCTTCTGACAATCCAGACCCAAACGATTTATTGATTGGCTATCACAGCAGACGTTCGACAAATCAAGCTATTTCAAATCAGGAACAAAGAAGAATAGATTTAAAATCTTTTTTTCAATTTTGTGAAGATGAAGGCGTAGTAGCATTAATTGAACCAAGCGATTACCCTTATGGTATTTTACATTCTGACGGTAATCGAAATGTACCATCCTACACTAAGATTAACGACATTAAGCCAATAGCATCCTTTGTAGTTGCTAATGAGCATTTCGGACGACTTGTAAGGTTGATAGAATCTGGAATTAAACCAACTATCAAATTAAATCTTGAAACAGCGTTTAATTACAATCCAGAATTTAACGTCAATGTCATTGCCGACATAAAAGGTACAGACAAAAGAATATCAGAACAACAAGTAATTATTGGGGCACATTTGGACTCATGGCATGGTGGAACTGGTGCAGTGGATAACGCCGCAGGCTGTGCTGTAATGATTGAAGCAATTAGGTTATTAAAGGCTTCTGGATTGCAACCAAGGCGTACTATAAAAATTTGTCTTTGGGGAGGCGAAGAACAAATTTTTGCTGGTTCAAGAGATTACGTAACCCGTAATGTCGGCAATCTTAATGATGGAAGCGAAAAGAAAGACTTTAAAGATATTTCAGCTTACTTCAACCTGGATAATGGTACAGGAATAATTCGAGGGATTTATGCACAAGGAAACAGCAAAGTAAAGCCGATTTTTGAAGAGTATTTAAATCCTTTCAAACCATCTGGGAATGGTACAGTTACCTTACAAAATGCCAATCAAACTGATCATGAGCTTTTTGACGCTTTGAATATTCCAGCATTTCAATTTATACAAGACCCATTAAATTATATTTCTGCAGTTCATCATACAACAATGGATGTCGCTGAATATGTAAATGAAGAAGATTTAAAAGAAAGTGCAATTATAGTGGCTTATCTGATATACAAAGTGGCGACACAAAACGAGATTTTACCTCGTAGAGATTTTATGAGCGTTAAACCTAATTTGAATGGAAATACTATCTTCTTTTTAGAAGGATTTGAAAACGCAAAATCTGTTTCTTTGGTGAGTGATTTTAATAATTGGAATATGTTTGGGACACCACTTGCCAAAGTAAATGGCGGTTGGACTTGTAAATTAGACTTGAAATCTGGAAGGTATTTATATAAGTATATCATTGATGGCGACTGGACAGCAGACCCTAAGACATCAGTAGACAAACTTTTAAGAGATGGCAAAGGTCATGCGGGACTAACCGAAGTCATCGTAAAATAAAACTACCGCTAACAATGCATTGCCAAAAGTCAGGGCTGGACATTGAAACATCGGCTGCAAATCACTGTCAGCTTTAGTTCGGGCAGGACGGTTTCAATTTGGCTTTTGTTCTTATCTTGTGTTTCATATTTTCAATTTAGCTTTGGTTCCGGGCAGGACCAGCAATGAATTCCCTGCCCTTCGGCAATGCAAAACGTTAGTGGTCATTGTAAAACGACACTCACCTAAAAATTAACAAGCAAAAATGATAGAAACAGAACGACTTATTTTGCGACCATTGACTTACGACCAATTAGTGAAATACACTAAATGCGATAACTCTTTGGAACAAGAACTAAACTTAAATGAAACTTCAAGGACAATTTCACCAGAACTAAAAGAAGCCTTTGAACAAACAATTTTACCAAATGTAGCAGACAATACAAAAAACTATTTATATTCAACACTTTGGACAGCCATTTCAAAAACTGAAAATAAAATGATAGGCAACTTATGTATTGTTGGAGAGCCAAACGCAGATGGAGAGATAGAAATCGGTTACGGAACATATGACGAATTTCAAGGAAAGGGATTTATGACAGAAATTGTTGGCGGAATTATTGAATGGACTGAAACGCAACCAATTGTAAAATCAATTATCGCTTCGACAGACAAAACAAATACAGCATCTTTCAAAGTACTTCAAAAAAATAATTTTATTAAAATTGGAGAGACAGAGACGCTATTCAATTGGAAATTAGAAATGAAAAAATAAAAATGAAAAAAACAGGATTAGTTGGGTGCGGCTCCTATTTGATGTGTTTTTGACAGGGCTTCGGGGCAAACATCTATCATCTTGTAACCTCCGATTTCAATCGGAGGGCTAGCGCACCCCAACTTCCACAGCTATCATCTTTGCAAAACATCCACATCTTCGCTGAAATGCTGATGTTTTGCAAAGATGATAGATGTGGGGGTAGACTTTGTTGGTCCCCTGGTTGAAACCAGGGGTTACAAGATGATAGATGAAAGTACATCAAACAGGAGCCGCACCCTCTAAAATATATTAGACTTTGGACATCTACCCCCTGCAAACCAATAAAAAAAGTTGGCTCTTTGACAATTTTAGCGGTTATATTTTTGGATAATTACTGCTGGTTCAAGATGGGGCAGCGCCCCTAAATATTTGTAGCAAACAGACCAAACCAGGTTTGGAGGTGCAGCGCACCGTAATGTATTTCGGTGCGCTGCACCTCCAAGCCTGGTTGGTGGGCTATAAGGCTACAAATATTTCGCCGCTCTGCGGCTACCTGAACTTTTGCCGCTAAAATTGTCAAAGAGCCAAAAAGTTTATTGAAAAAAGCAGAACCCAGTGCTTAACTTTGTTTGCATGAAAATAAAACAGCCAGGTTCTGCGAATCTCTTTTAGGTTTTGGCATCCATCGTCGTCGGGCGATGACCAATTTGGTGATGGGTCTTTCGGCGCACGAAGGGGCACGATGTCCGGTTGAGTTGAGCGAGAGTGAGTTTTTTCACTACCACTACAGCAATATCAACAAGATATTGGATGATATGGGTGATCGCTTGCCAGCGGACAGTTCCTCAAAGGTACTAAGTGCTGCGCTAATGGTTTTGTTGAAGCCGTTTTTTTTTCCGCCGCGTCGCCTGTCTACTGGCACACCCTATTATGCCTTCACGAGCGACACGACCAAGTTAGTCAAACCGCATTCTCCGTGTTTGAAGGGTCGTGGTTACGTGCAGACGGCGAACAACGTGATCGCGGGCAACCGCCCCCTGAGTGTGGGTTACCCTTTGGCTGTGACCCATTTGGGCGTAGGTGAATCGGGCTGGTGCCCCCCCTTGAGCATGGTGATGCTGGAAATACAAGACGATGCCACAAGTGTTGCAGTAGCACAGCTCAAGGCACTGATGGAGGCCCCGGAATTGCCCTTCGGCGCCGAACTGTGCCTGGAGCGCGCCGATTCAGGCTTTGGCAAAGCGTAAGCCTCCGACGAACCCCATCTTGCCCACCTCGCCATTACGCCGGAATTTTGCGCAAAACAAAGCTATGAAAAAAGGAATAAACACTACTGCGGTCCGTACCCGTCTGGATGCTGCCACCTGGTCTGTATTGTTGGAAGGCTATGAAAGCAGTGACCTTAGCATAAAAGACTATTGTTTGTCCCGAGGCATCAGCGCGGCCTCGTTTTATCAATGGCGCAAACGTTTGAGTGAGGACAAAAACACGGCGCAAACATTATTCAGTCCGATAGAACTATCGTCAAAGCCAACAGGGGGTGTAATAGTAGAGTTGCCCGGTGGCATATCGTTACGATTTGTGGCCTTGCCACCGGTAGAATATCTGCGCAGTCTGAGTTCAATCTTTAGCGGGGCCTGACATGCTGGGCTTTACAAGTGCACAGCGTTATTACCTGAGTCGCCAGGCAGCGGATATGCGCAAGAGTTACGACGGGCTGAGCGGCCTGGTACGCCAGGGTTTGGGGCGCGATCCGTTGAGCGGGGAAGTGTTTATATTTTTGAACCGTCGTCGGACGATGATCAAGATTTTGGTGTGGGATCGCAGCGGCTTTGTGTTGTGGTCAAAGCGCCTGGAGCGGGGCACTTTTGAGTTGCCTGGTAGTGCCGAAGCGGGCGCTTCGATTGTTTTGGGTTGGGAGGAGTTGGTGTTGATCCTGGAGGGGGTTTGCCTGCGAAGCGTTCGGCGGCGCAAGCGTTATTCAAGGGAAAAAGTAGTGGCCTGAAAAAGCGGGGCGTTATCCACCGTTTTGCGGGCGGGAATGTTGAAAACGGTCTTTTTGAAGTGTGTTTTGAGAAAAAAGAGCGCGTAATCCACAAAAATCGGTGGGTGGGCGTTAGGAAAAAAAGCTTGCAAGGTATGGTGGGGAGAGCTACATTTGCTGCATGCAAAACACAGGCACACAAACGGTTGCGCTGGCCGACTACCAAAAGGTGGTGGCCGACTACCAAAAGGTGGAACTGGAAAATCTGGACTTAAAACAACGCCTCGCGTGGTTCGAGCGGATGATGTTTGGGCGGAAAAGTGAGCGTTTTGTGCCTTCGGAGGAAGCACTGGGGCAGTTAAAGATGGAATTTGAAGGGGCCGCCGCCCAGGAAATTGAGCAGACGGTGCGCCAGATCATCGCGGCACACGAGCGTAAAGTTCCGGAGCCGGCCAAACAGAGCACCCACAAAGGTCGCCTGCCGATCCCGGCCGATCTGCCGAGGGTAAAATAGAAGAAGTCACTACCCGAATTGTGCTGGGAGACGAACTTAATATTTTGAACCTGCTACAGGATGCTAAGCGTAGTAAAACCATCAACACATCCTTTGTAGAAAGCCGAAATGGTAAGTTCAGAAAAGATGACGCACGCTTGATTCGTAAGACTTTATGCCACTCTAAAAAAGCTATTTTTCACGATGCTCATGCCGATTTACTCACTCAAGTCATGAATTATACCCGGACTAATGATGCTTTAAAAGTCCTAATCAACCCAAGTGCAGGTCTTTTTGAACAAAAATATCATCACCGCACCCCGGCCATGGCTGAAGGTATTATTGATAAAGTATTGACAATCAAGGAACTCTTAACTCGAAGACCTAAATTACGAACCATACCTTGGCTTGATTTTTACATGCGGGAGTACGTCGAAACGGGGACATTGCAGTTACTTTCATTAGATGGCAACGCAGACTTTCCCGTTTCGCCCATGTTTGCCCCGGATTTTAAACACGTTTGGGCCTTTGGGCTGGAAATGCCGAAAAAGACCGACCTCCGCTTAGTCATCACGGCAAACCGCGACGGCGGCCTGGAAGCCAGCTGGTGCGACGGTTTTTTGCCCGAAAAATTGACCTTGGAACAACAAATCCAGCGTGTCACCTTGGAGGAGTTTGGTTTGCCAAACTTGCAGATCATTGCCACTGAAGCCGAATTTGAAGCACAACGAACGCAATTTGGCGCGGAGTACCGCTCGTTTTCGAGCCTGCTGCGGCAAGCCTTGAACACGGTCTTGCACGATTACCTGACCCCTGGCTCCGTGTTCAACAAGATCGCAACCTTCCAAAGCAAAGATATCCGTCCGGAAGATTTTGACGACCCACGCGAGTACCGGGCGGCCATCCATCATTTGATCATCAATTATTTGAAAACTGCCGGGAAGCTCGAACTTTTGCCCGCCGGAAAACCCCAAAACAATCCGGAAGACGGGGAAGCGGCGGAACAATTTTGGCGGCTTTTTCTTTCCTTGCAGGCTTTCCCGGATTTGCGGTTTTGGGTACTCATCCCGCGTTTCCCAGACGATGGGCAGTTGTCATATTGCTATGGATTGTAGGGAATTTACGTAAATTTCACCCAAACCTAACATTGGCTTAAACACTTGCTGTGATTACTTGTGCGACTTTTGCACTTTATTTCAATAAGTACCAAACCGATATTGATTGGTATTGTGATATTGGGATATTATCTTGATGATCAACCTAATATCTCAACATCATATTATTAATCAATATCACGCTGGTAATTAAATAACTTTATTCAAAAAAAGACAAGTTTCTTATGGCAGCACAAGAAGTAAACGCCCTGCAAGTACAAGACAACGCAGGCAACAACACCATCACGCTCACGGGCGAAGGCGCAAACATCACGCTCGGAGGCTCCACCCACAACGGCGATATCCGCCTCAAAAATGACAACGATCGCCTCACCATCCATCTCGACGGCGGCGTGGGCAATCTCCGCCTCGGTGGCAACGACCAAGACGGCGACATCATCATGCTCGACAACAAGGGCCGTACGACCGTCCGCATTGACGGTGGCGGAGCGAATATCACGATGGGCGGCCAAGACCACAACGGCGACCTGCGCCTGAAAGATGCAGCGGGCAACCTGACTACGCACCTCGACGGCGGCACTGCCAACCTCCTCATCGGCGGCGGTGGGCACCAAGGCGATGTAGTAGTCAAGAACGTAGAGGGCAAAACCACGGTCCACATTGACGGCGGCAACGGCAATATCCACCTCGGCGGCGAAGGCTCCAACGGCGATGTGCGCGTGAAAAATGCCGCAGGCCAGATGACGATCCACCTGAATGGCTCCAATGGCAATGGCTACTTTGGCGGCGAAGGCACCCGAGGTGACCTTGCGCTGAAGAACGCAGAGGGCAAAACCACGGTCCACATTGACGGCGGCAACGGCAATATCCACCTCGGCGGCGAAGGCTCCAATGGCGATGTGCGCGTGAAAAATTCGGCTGGCGTGACGGTAATCGAAATAGACGGAAACAATGGCGACATTCGCATCGGTGGGCGTTCTGTGTTGCAATTATTCGCTTTGGTGGACGAATTGCAGCGTACGTTGAACGTCGAAGAGGCTTAGAAACGAAAAAAAACAAGCAAGCGATGCATAAATTATTTGTTTGATTTTCTGCAAAGGTGGGGTACTCTATCACAAAAGCATCACAAAAAAGAGCTTGCCGCATCAGCAAGCCCTTTTTTGTTTTCGGGCGTTCCTTATCGAAAGATACCTACTCCCTCCGCAAACGCTTCATCGGATTGGCCCAAGGCTGCCTCCCAGGGCATATTTGTGTCTTTTGTCGGTTTGGATCGCCTTTTTAAAAAGCCAGTCCCGCCTTAAGTTCAGTATAGTAATTGATCGTCGGACCGTATTTCCCGCTTATTTCTTTATCATCTTGGTAAGTGACATTGTTCTGACTCCATTTGGCGCCTGCGCCGACCTTAAATTGCACAAAGCCACGGTCCAAGATGCGGTGTTGCACGCCCAAAACGGATCGGACATACTGAATATTGACGGTGTCATCGTAGTTGTTTCCCATTTGCTTAACATGGGTTTGATTAGCTGTATATGCGGCGTGCAACCCCAAAAAAACACCGGAGAGATTATTGCCGGATTTGCCCTTCAGCATGCGCTGTTTTTGCAAAAAATACCATCGCAGTTCCACCATGCCGGTTCCACCTACGGAGTTTGCTTTGATTGGCGCGGAATATCCCGGGTCAAAAGCATACAGCGCGCTTGCCCCCTCAAGGCTGAGTTCGGCAGAAAACGGGGAGCCGCTGATTTTTTGCTCGTATGCAAAGGAAGGGTTTAAAGAAATACTGGTGCCCTGATTGGGAAATGCGCGGACAGCCAGCAAGTTATACAAATCAACCTTAAACATCCGGCGGTTTTCCTGAAAGCACCTGATTACATCACAAACCGCGCCGCCGGGCATATTGTTTTTCCCGGGGCTAAAGAGGGCTAACCCCAGGGATAGCTGGGGTTGTGTTGATAAATACCACCCGCCCCTAGAATAAGGCGAAGCCGGGTTGTGCTTTACGCCAAGGCCATAACTCAGGTCGAAATAACCATACCGCAACAAACGGCGTTGGATGCCAAATTTTGCGATCAATTCGGCACCCGAGTTGGTATAATAATTGCTTCCCTTTTCCCCGAGCCACGAAGGTTCAAGGGCCAGATAATTTCCACTGAAATTCGAAGCACTCTTTCCGGCCGCTATCCTTTTTTTCATGTCGTAATACCAACGTATGGTCGTGCCGAGCCGCAGTTGATACATTGAAGTGAACCGCCTGTTTTCTGAGTAGGTGGGTTTCCCGTATTGAACGTTGGCGCTGATAGACAGCGCCTTGCTTAATTTGGTTTCCGCGCTTATGTTCATCCCCAGATTGACGAAGATATTAGACAGTGAATAGCCCAAATCTGCTTTAAACATCCATTTGGCAGGGGTCATGAAATCAAAAGCACGCTCGGCCTCACTCTTAAACTGCTGGGGTGCCAAAGCGCCAGGCTCTTGGGAGATGGTGGTAAAAACCGTGTCGGTCTGACCGAACGCGGCGGTGGCAATTCCGATGGCCACCATTGTGATAAATAATTGTAACTTCTTCATGGATCTTGTATTTTTTAATGTTTTACGATGATTTTTCCAAAAGTGGTTTCCACGGTGATGGTCGGCGCGCCGCTGGTACGGTTCAGGCTTGCCCGAGGATTGTCAACTGCAGAGGCAGAGGTATCAAACTCGGGTGGGACGTCCACCGAGCCATAGGCCGAGTGCAGCGAAATGTTGTGCGTGGCCACTGCGGGCACTTCCAGCGTGACATCCGATTTGTTGCCCACCACGTGGAGATTGCCGGACATATCGGGGGCATTCAACACCATCTGTCCGTATTCGGCGCGGATATTGCAATCGGCCCTAATTCCCTCCAGCCGGATGTCGGCGCGTTTGGATTGGATGTCTATTTTCCCGCCCAACTGACGGCCATCTATATTGCCGTATTGGCTGTTGATGTCCACATCGCCACCGAGGCCGACCAACTGGAAACTGCAAAACTCCCCGGTGAGCGCGATGGCCCCCTGCAACTGTTCGAGCCGGGCTTTACCAAATTTGTTGGAGAGGTTGACCGGGCAGGTTTTGGGCGCCAGCACGATGATTTTGGCTTTCATGTTTGACACCGGGAGTTTTTTGCCGTTGGGCAAACCGATGTAGGCCCGGATGTAGATTTTTTTGCCCGCCGTGCTGACCACAAACTGCCAAGCATTGAGGTCGTTGCCGGCCGTGTCAAGACTGGGGTGTTTGGCGCTGAGTTCAGCCGTCACGATCACTGCGGACGTATCCACTGCGACTACCTGAACCTCGGCTTTTTCGCCGTTGATGACCAATTCGTAACCGGGTTTCCAAGCAACGGTCTTGCGGATGTTGCGCGTGGCCACCTGCAGGGTGGTTTGCGCGGTGAGGCCCCCGGCGGCGCAGAGGAGCATAAAAAGAAGGAGCGATTTCATGGTGAACCTATTAGATGTGATTGATGATTGATTGCGGTCAAAAAACTTCTAAAATCTTAAATCATGATATTTTAAGTAAGTAGGTAAATAGAAATAATCGTGGTTTTTAATTTTATTAATCACCTCATTATCAATGGTTTGTGAGACTGTGGACTGTGGACTACTTAATAGCGTAATCGTGCATAAAAAAACATAAAAAATGAATTTAAATGAATTTAAATGAATTGCACCAATTGTTGCAGGATGGCCGTGCGTTCGCGCTCTATTTGTACCATTTGGGCCAGCAACTGTGGGTCGTCAGCATATTGGCCAAGGGCGTGGCGGAGTTCGTTTTGGGCTGTTGTCAACTCGTCCAATTCGGTTTTTAGCGATTTAAAGGCCGGGATGTCGCACACCGGCATTTGGGTGCGGCAGAGTTGATCCACCAATGCAAAGGCATCGTTTTCGGGCTCGCGGCATACTTCCAGCAATTGGTTGTCAACCACTTTTTGCGAAAAAGTAATGACTTCCCCGGCAGTGGCCCGGTTGGTATGGGTTGTTTTTAATGGTTTTTGGGGTAAGGTTTTTTGGAGGGCAGGTGCATAGGGCGCTGCAATAGACGCTGGAATTTCCTGTTTTGCCGTTTCCGATGACAGCGCGGCCACTTCAGCCGGTGCGATGGCGGACGGGCGCAACAACCACCGGCTCGCAGCCAGCAACAGGAGCAGGGAGGCGGCTGCCAGCAGTACGTACCGGGAAAAAAGGACGCGGCGCAGCGGACGGTGTTGGGGAGCCTTGCCCAAACCTGCTTCGATACCTGCCCAAACTGCTTCCGGCGGCGTATGCACCGGCAGCGCCGGCACCGCTGCGGCCAGAAACTGTTCGGCTGCTAAGGCCGCCTCAATCTCCGCCCACACGCCCGGCGGCGGACTGTATTGGGGAAGGTGGGAAAGCGCGTATTTTAAGCGGGTGTCGGACATGGTGGGTTGGTTAATTTGTTAATTGGTGGTCACTAAGATTTCACGCAGGCGTTTTTTGGCGTAGTGCAGTTGGGATTTGGAGGTGCCTTCGGAAATTTGCAGCATGTCCGCTATTTCCCGGTGGGTAAAACCTTCCACTTCCGTGAGCACGAACACCGCTCGGGCACCTTCGGGCAGGGATTGTATGGCGCGTTCGAGGTAGTCGGTGTCGAGCGGTACGTTGCCCCAATCAATGCTGGTTTCATGATAATTGTCGGGCATTTCGAGAAAGGGCGCTTTTCGGCGCTCTAATGCTCGAAGGGCGGTGCGCACCACTATCGCTTTGATCCAGGCCCCGATGGTGCTGCGCCGCTCAAAATCGCCAATGTGTCGGAACACCTGCAAAAAAGCATCTTGCAGTACCTCACCGGCCGTCTCAAAATCGCCCGAGATCCGGTAGGCCGTGGTGTACATGGCCTTACTATACCGCTCGTATAACTGGTACTGTGCGCCGCGTTCGCCTATGATACATTTTTCGATGAGTTGCTGTTCCGTCACTTTTTGTCAGGTGTTTGATTTTAAAGAGGACAGGTGGGGGTGGAAGGTTGGAATGGTGCCCGAATTTTTTTGCAAAAATAGCGATAAAGGGCGGACGCTTTCGCTTAGGAACGATTGAAACACGATAAAAGGTCGTAGAAGACCTTAGCTAACGGGGGTGATTGGCATGAAAATTATTTTTTCAAAACATTGAATATCAATGAATTGCGAGCCTTTAGTCAGAATTCAACAACAAACTGCAACATTGGGCGTTTTACCCAATAATTGAAGGTTTAATAGCTTCATTAAAGCCCCCCCTGCAATTCGAAGATGCCAACAAAAAAATCTATTTCAATCTGGTTGTGGCACAGGGAAAGAGGACAGATCATACACCACACATTTTTAAAGCCTCTATCATGCTGCAGCCCATGGCTGGCAGGCATTGTGCTGTGTTGGGTGTTCTTCTTTCGGGTATCATTGCTCATCGGGCAAGACATCACCCACCTCAATCATTTTTCTACCTCGGATGGTTTGCCCAGCAATGATATCAAGCAGGTCGAAACAGACCGCGAGGGCTTTGTATGGGTCAACACGCGAGGGGGCTTGGCACGTTTCAACGGACGACGTTTTGTGCCCTTTTCGGCGTTGTGTCCAAACACATCACTGCCCGACGAAGGTTTGCAGAGCCTGCTGATTGACCGAAACAGTTTTCTTTGGAGCCATACTAATAAGGGGCTGTACCGCGTGTCGTTGGCGACCTTCGAGGTGGCTTTTTTTGACAAAAAAAACTGGGTACCGAGTTGTGAAGACAAACAAGGCAATGTGTGGTTTGCTACGGAATCCGGTATTGCGCGCAATAAGACACAAAGCGTTGATTTTCAAGAATTTTCATTAAACATAAAGGGCAAAAAAAATGCGGTTTCGCTGCTGAGTAAAGGCAGGGGCGACCTGTTGTTGCTCAAAAGCGATAGCAGTATATTTCGCTTTGATGTAAACAAGCAGGTGTTCGAACAACTCCGGTTATCCGCAGATATGGCATCCTCCACACTATCCATGGCCTCCGATGCTGCGGGTATGTTGTGGATGTCCTTGTGGTACGGTCAGCAACGCGGGCTGGTATACTACGACCCTTACGAAGACCGAATACTGCGCCGTTTTAGCGCCGATACACGCGGCAGCAGCACAGACTGCAACCAGATTTTCCCGGATGGCGATCAGGTGTGGCTGGCAACCAACTCCGGGGGCTTGTGCCGATACGCCATTCAGGAAGATCAGTTTTACGGTTATCCGGCCGACGATAAAAATGCCAATGGCTTCTTAGACGACCAATTGGCCGATGTGGTCAAAGATATATTTGGCAACTTGTGGATTGCCTCGCCAATCATGCTGTATCGGGCACCGGCGCGTCTTCAAACAACCGAATTGCTGTCACACGATCCGTACAACCCCAACAGCCTCATTGCGCGACCCGCCAAGGCGGTACACCTGCTCACCGATACCTTGTTGGCGATAGGCACCATGAAAGGGATCAGCCTCTACAACCGGCATAAAAAATCATTTCTCAACCTGCACCTCCCGCAATACAACAACAACCCATACAACGACCAAATCAACGCATTTGCCAGCAATCAGGATGGAAGTTTTTGGGCGGGAACCTGGGCGGGTTTATTTCGCCTCCATAACCGGAATGGCAGCATTCTGGAATACTATGTCACTACCTCCAATGCGGGCGAAAACCACCCGGAGCACTTGAAAAAGAAGGGATTAGGTGCGGTGCGGCGGCTGTTTAAAGATCGCTCCGGCCCCTTGTGGGTCGTCAGTTTTGGAAATCAACTATCCCGAATTGCCGGGAGTGCTCAAGCCCGTCAGTTCGATTACTTCAAGACACTCATACCAGACGAAAATACCCTCAACGACCGGGTGGAGTGTTTCCTCGACCTCAATGAGCGCGATCTGTTGTTGGGCACCTTCGATGGCCTGGTGCGCTACGACCGGGCCAATAACGCCTTTCAACCCTTTCCATTGGCGTTTCCCGGATTGGAGGGGCCGGTGAAAATCACCAGTCTGGCACGCTCCCACACGGGCGATGTGCTGCTCATTGCCAATGGCCAGCCTTTCCGCGTCCATTGGGAAAATACCGGAGCGGCCGCCGAGCGCATTACGAGCCAGATGGATTTGAGCCATAGCTTGCACATCATTGAAGACAACACAGGTACTGTATGGATCACGCAGGAAAATGGCTCGACCCAGATAGATGGTGCTAAGGGATGGTCTCGATTCTTCGATGCGCAGCACTACCTCCGCGACAATACATTTGCCATCCGGCCGCCGATCATACCCGCCAAAGACCGCGATGGGAACTTGTATTTCGGTGGTTCACAGGGTGTTACCGTATTGAACCCCAGCGCTTTTTCCTTGAATGCTTTGGCTTCCCCACTGGTTAAAATCACCGCAATCACCGTCAATGGAAATGCTTTTGCAACGGACAGTTCAATCACCCGAATGCGCGACCTGACCTTGTCGTGGAAGCAAAACAACCTGAGTTTTGTTTTTTCGGTACTCAACTCCACAGTGCCGGAACTGAGCCGATACGCATACCGCCTGAACGATGGCGCGCTCGTGCAGCTGGGTACTCAAAGTCAGGTCAATTTCAGCGGCCTCCCCTCCGGCACCTATCAGCTGCTGGTAAAAGCGGCCAACAGCGACGGGGTTTGGGATGAAAACGGCATCACCTTGCGCATCGTCATCCGCCCACCCTGGTGGCGGAGTACAGTAGCCTATTTGTTTTATGCGCTGCTGCTGGGGGCTGCGGCCTTTTGGGGCTATCGTTTTCAGTTGCGTCAGAAACTCGCGGAACAAGAGACCCGGCAGTTGCGCGAGATGGACGACTTCAAAAGCCGCTTTTTTACCAACATTTCCCACGAGTTTCGTACTCCACTGACGGTTATCCTCGGCGTGACGGAGCAATTGCAAAACGCCGGTGACGGACTGACTCAAAGTCAGCTCAACAACATGACTCAACATCAACCCATCCTGAACTCGAACGGCCTCCACATGATCAAGCGCAACAGCCAAAATCTGCTGCGCCTCATCAATCAGATTCTCGACCTTGCCAAAATGGAAGCGGGCAAACTGAGCCTCCAACTCGAACAAGCCGACATGGTGGCGTTCGGCCGCTACATCATAGAATCGCTCCATTCACTTGCGGAGATGAAGGGGATCACGCTGCATTTTGAGCCGGAAGCCGACGAATTGTGGATGGATTTCGATCTGGAAAAAATGCAGTCCGTGCTGTTCAACCTGCTCTCCAATGCACTGAAATTCACCCCCGAAGGGGGCCTTGTTTACCTGAAAATCGCCCGAACAGAACAGAGCGAACAGCCGATGTGCCGCATCACCGTGCGCGACACGGGCGTGGGCATACCACCGGAAAATATCGGGCGTATTTTTGAGCGGTTCTATCGGGTGGAGGAGGTCTCCCCCCCGACCTCGCTCCAAAATGAAGCCGGAGAAAGCCCGCATACGATCCAAAAAGCAGCCGGTACTTCGGGTACGGGCATCGGCCTCGCTTTCACCCGTGAGTTGGTGCGTCTCCTGCGCGGCGACATCTCGGTAAAGAGCCTGCCGGGCGAGGGGGCGGTTTTTGAGGTGACGCTGCCTGTCAGCACGGCCGCGCCCAAGGCCGACCAAACACCAGACCACCTCCGCATACGCTCGTTACAGGAGGCGGGGCTTGATCATGCCGTGCCCCAAGCGGCCAATCAGGAGTCGCGGCACGAAACTACCGACGAGGCGGTTCCGCTGCTATTGATTGTGGAAGACAACGACGACGTGCGTCTTTACCTCCGCGCTTGCTTATCGGAACAATACCGCATTTTAGAGGTCCGAAACGGCCAAGAAGGCATCGAAATGGCAATGGAACATACGCCCGACCTCATTGTGAGCGACGTGATGATGCCCAAAAAAGACGGCTTTGAACTCTGCCAAACGTTGAAGCACGACGAGCGGACGAGTCATATCCCTGTCGTATTGCTCACCGCTAAGGCTTCGGTGGAAAGCCGCATTGCAGGCTTGAGTCGCGGGGCCGATGCTTATCTGTCCAAACCTTTCCACCGCAAGGAATTGCTGCTGACAATAGCCAACCTGTTGCACGCTCGTCGCCTGATGCAGGAGCGTTTGCGGACGTTGCTGCTGGCCGCGCAAGCTGCGCCGACCACAGCGTCAACGCCCCCCGTCATCGCACCGGAGATGCTTGCAGTGTTGGAGATTGAAGATGTATTTGTCCAAAAAATGCGCCGCTACGTGGAAGACAACATGGGCAATACCGACCTCTCGATGGACGAACTCAGCCGCGCCATGACGATGAGTTACCAAAACCTGCACCGCAAACTCGCGGCACTGACCAAGCTTTCACCCGTACAATTCATCCGCACCATTCGCTTGCAAAAAGCGATGTTGCTGCTGAAAAGCACCCAGCTTTCCATCGGCGATATCGCCTTTGAGGTGGGGTTCAGCGACCCCAAATATTTCAGTCGGGTATTCACGGAAGAATTCGGGAAGCCACCCAGCGCGGTGCGGTAAGTAATGGCACGGCGAAACGCCCGTTTCGACCTAATACCGAAGCGAAACGAGCGTTTTGCGCCATGTTTTTACCTGAAAGAGAGATTTGTCCACCTTTTTTGGGAGAATAATGGGAAAGCCCCGGCGGGTGATGCCCCCACCTTTGTGCCATCAGAATTGGGTTAGTTGAGCCTTTTATCTGACGCACTCAAGGCTTAAATTTTTCAAAAAAATCTTTTTTTATGTATCACTTTTCATTGGCCGCGCCTGCGGCATTCCCCATCGCTTTGTCTTTCGGCACAACTTTGAGCCGCCATTTCTGGCAATTGAAAACCCGCTGGCTGTCTCTGCTCCTGTTGCTCTGCGCCACCGTTGCGCAAGCGGCTCCCCCCGAAAAAAAATGGAACGGCAGTGCCAGTGCGAACTGGAATACCCCGGCCAACTGGACTCCCGCTGCGGTGCCAGTAGCCGGCGACTCGGTGATCATATCGGGCGTTCCAGACAACCAGCCCATCATTTTGTCGGGAACTATGGCTAAAGGCAAAAATGTGCGCCTGTCATTCGGAAGCACGCTGACGATCAACACGGGCGGCGAATTAGAATTGGCCAGCACGCTCAACGTGTATGGCCTGGCCAACAATGGCACGGTCGCGAACAGCGGCACGCTCAAAGTAAAGTCCGGGTTCAGCGGCATAGATAACTATGGCACATTCACGAACAACGGCACCATCCTGTTGGGCGAAGCTGGCTCCAGCCCCTATTCTTTCACAGAAGAGGGCATCCGGCTGACTGTCTCGGGCAGTAATTTCACGAACAATAGCACGGGGAATATCACCATCCGGCGAGCGGGCAACAACGGCATCCTGCTCTTTAACAACGACCCGGTTTTTACCAACTACGGGGAAATCAACATCATCGAAGCGGGCTTGAATCCCGCCACGGCCGCTACGGGCGACGGCATTGATATCCGCAAGGGCAGCTTCATCAACGAAAGTACGGGCGACATCACCATCTCAAAAATCAGCGCCAATGGTGTCAAGTGCCGGGGCGGAACTTCTTTTACCAACGAAGGAATGCTGACCCTGAGTCAGGTCGGGTTGACCCCTGAACTCGAAACGAGGGAGGGGATCGAGAATTCCGGGACGGTCAACAACACTGCTACCGGGCAGATTAGCATTGAAATGGCGAGCAACAACGGTATTCTCAGTCAAGGTAACTTCACCAACAGCGGGCACATATCCATTGGCACAGCAACCGCCAATTCTATTGGGGGCAATGGTTTGGCCAACCTCGGTGCGTTCAATAACAACTCCGGCGCAGTGTTAAATGTCAAAAACACGGCGAGTAAAGGGTTGCTTTCAGGTGGTTTCGGTGGGGTAATCACCAATTATAGCGGCGGCACGATCAACATTGGGCAAATTGGGGAGGACGGGATTTTCACTTTAGGATTTGGAGGAGTGGACAACCAGGGCAGCATCCAGATTGGCAGCACGGGGAGTATCACCGGCGATGGCATCCACAATGGCGCTCAATTCAGCAACCAGTCAACTGCTGCGCTCACCATCTTAAACACCGGAGGGCCTGCGATCAACAATTTTCCAAACCCCAACCTGCTGCCCAACATCGTTCCCTTGTTTAAAAACGCAGGGCAACTCACCATCGGCAATGCGGCCAGCGCATCATCCGCCGTGTTGGGCATTAGCAACATTACGCCATCGTCATTTGAAAACCTCCTGTGCGGCGCACTGACCACCTACCAGAAAATATCAAATGGAGGCACCTTCCTCAACGAAGCCTTCCTCTTCGCGCTGGGCAACGGAGCGCAGAGCAACTCCGGCACTTTCACCAACGACGGGGTGATCCACGACCCGAACGGCACCTTCAACGGCGTGGCGATCACCAACAACGACTTCATCATCAGCGCGGCCACGGGCGAATGCCCCGTCGCCAACGCCCTCCAAAAAGGCACAGGTGCCAACGTGACCATCGGCACGACTTGGTACAAAGATGCGGCTCGAACCATGTCGGCTGGCACCTACAACCAAGCCGCCAATGCGTTCACGGTCAGTAATTTGAGCGAAGGAATGCACACCCTGTACTTGGTGGCGACCGACAACCAATACGGCTGCACCCAAGCCATGTCGGTCAAAATTACCTACGACGACGTGACCAAACCGACCATCACCTGCCCCGCCGATGCCACGGTAGCGGCAGACCTCAGTTGCAACGGCCCGGTCGGAGTGCGCACGTTGCTTTCAAAATCAGACCTTTGCGCCGCTTCGGGCAGCATCACAGAAAGCCAGAATCCGGCGGCCAACGCCCTCATCACGGGCCACAACACAGCCCAAACCGTCACCCTGACGGCCAACGACGGCAACGGCAACACCCAGACTTGCCAGTTCACTGTCACGCTGAAAGACGGGATCAAACCGACTATTACCTGCCCCGCCGATGCCACCGTAGCGGCGGATGGCAATTGCAGTGGAATGATCGGCCCGCGCACATTGGCCTCCAAATCAGACAATTGCACGGCTTCGGGCAGCATCACGGAAAGCCAGAGTCCGGCGACCAACGCCCTCATCACGGGCCACAACACGGCCCAAACCGTCACCCTGACGGCCAACGACGGCAACGGCAACACCCAGACTTGCCAGTTCAGCGTCACGTTGAAAGACGGGATCAAACCGACCATCACCTGTCCAGTTGATGCCACGGTAGCGGCGGATGTCAGTTGCAGCGGGATAATCGGTCCGCGCTCATTGGCCTTCAAATCAGACAATTGCACGGCTTTTGGCAGTATCACGGAAATGCAAAGCCCCGCCGCTGCGACCGTGCTGAGCGGTCATAATACGGCCCAAACCGTCACCCTGACGGCCAACGACGGCAACGGCAATACTCAGACTTGCCAGTTCACCGTCACGCTGAAAGACGGGATCAAACCGACTATTACCTGCCCCGCCGATGCCACCGTAGCGGCGGATGGCAATTGCAGTGGAATGATCGGCCCGCGCTCATTGGCCTCCAAATCAGACAATTGCACGGCTTTTGGCAGTATTACGGAAAACCAGAGTCCGGCAACCAACGCCCTCATCACGGGCCACAACACAGCCCAAACCGTCACCCTGACGGCCAACGACGGCAACGGCAACACCCAGACTTGCCAGTTCACCGTCACGTTGAAAGACGTGACTAAACCAATCATTATCTGCCCCGCAAACATCATCCGAGGCACCGATCCGGGTGGATGTACGGCCGCTGTGACCTTTGCAAACGCCACGGCCACGGACAACTGCGGGAGCGTTAGCGTGGAACAAACGGCCGGCTTGGCCAGCGGCTCCAACTTCCCGGCAGGAAATCCTGCAACCGTGACGTTTAAAGCCTCTGACGGTGCTGCTCCCGCCAATACAGCCACTTGTTCCTTTACAGTGACGGTGCTGGACATCCAGCCCCCCACGATGGTTTGCCCTGCCAACCAGACGATGGGCAATACTGCCAACCAGTGCTCGGCAATAGTGACCTATGCCACGCCCTCGGCCGCAGACAACTGTGCCCTCGCTGTCGGCTCACCCACGCTGCAAAGCGGCCCTGCCTCCGGCGGGCTTTTTCCAAAAGGTCAGACCACAGTGGTCTGGTTGGCCACCGACCAAGTAGGTCTGACCAAAACCTGTTCCTTCCGCATCACGGTGAATGACACCCAGGCCCCCACCATCGGTTGCCCCGGCAGCCAGTCGGTGAATACTGCTCCCGGTTCCTGCTCCTCGGCAGCCGTGACCTACGCCACCCCCACGGCGACAGACAACTGTGCCCCGTCCCCGACCGTCGTGCGCATAGGAGGCCCTGTGAGCGGCTCCACCTTCTCAACGGGTACCACGGTCGTGACCTGGCGGGCCATTGACGGCGCGGGCCGCTCTTCCACCTGCACCTTCTCGGTGACGGTGACGGACAACCAGCCCCCGAACATTTCTTGCCCTGGCCCTATCACGCAAAATAACCCGCCCAATGCCTGCAACACCTCCGTGGTGTACGCCACGCCCACGGCGACGGACAACTGCGGAGTGAACGCCCTGTATTTGCAGAGTGGCCTGTCCAGCAGCTCCACTTTCCCCGTTGGTGTCACAACGAATGTGTGGTATGCGGTGGACAACAATGGCTTGAGCAGCACCTGCGCTTTTACGGTGACGATAAATTGTGGTGTCCTGCGAGGTGTTGTGAATGCCGAATCGAGCACACCAAACACTGAATTTTTGAAAGCAGACTTGACTTTATCGCTGGCACCCAACCCGGCCGTTGCCGAGGTGCGGTTTGCGGTATCGGGTTTGGATGAAAAGGCGGGTGAATTGATGGTATTTGATGGCTTGGGGCGCTTAGTGCTGCGGCAAACATTGGCCCCGGAGCAGGGTAACGGTACTTTTGATGTGTCGGCTTTGCCGGAAGGTTTGTATCGGATTAGTTTGCGCACGGAGCGAAAAGTGGTGACAAAGGGGTTGATGGTGAGTAAGTGATGAGCGTCACGGGTGATGGAGGTGTACAATTGTGTACACCTCCACAGGGTGCGCGAACAGCTTGGGGTTGCCGGAGGGATGTGAACAGACGCGAAAAAAAGTATAACATAAAAAAATCATATATTAAATAAGTACGTATTCTCGGCGGAGAAAAACGGGTCGGATAAAGTTGCAAAATCTACATCCGGGATAAATATTTTGTAAGATGAAAAAATACTTTTACGTTTGCGACCAAATTATTCATCATTTTTAATTCATCATTACAAATATGTATCAAAAACCTTCTGCCGCATTTATCGGCGCATCGTGGGTGGCGCTGTTGGCGGGCTTGACCGGCTATATCATTGGTTTATGGCGCTCCGAGTTGTTACTCAACGAAAAAGGCTACTATTTTACGGTCATCATGTACGGATTATTCTCGGCTGTTTCTGTCCAGAAATGCGTGCGCGACCGCTTAGAGGGTATCTTTGTAACCGACATTTATTACGGCTTGAGCTGGTTTTCTACGCTGCTGTGCATCGCTTTGCTGACCGTCGGCCTCTGGAACGCATCCATGGTACCCAGTGAAAAAGGGTTTTATGCCTTTGCTTTTTTGCTGGCAGTATTTGGCGCTATTGCGGTACAAAAAAACACCCGTGACAGCGGTCAGGCAGAAAATTGAGCGGTATGGAAGGTCGAATTACAAACTGTGGACTTTTTGACTGCCGACTTTTTGACTATTTATGAACCAACTCGCGCACCTACTTGGTCATACAGATGTTTACCTGCTCGACCAAATCATGAAGGGCCGTTATGCCCCTTCCGATGTACTATTAGATGCCGGTGCAGGTGCGGGCCGTAACCTCCATTGGTTTGTACAACAGGGTTTCATGGTGTTTGGAACCGACCGGGATCCCATTGCCGTGGAGCATTTAAGGCACTGTTACCCTACCCTTCTCGACGACCATTTTCAGGTCGCATTGGTGGAAAATCTGCCTTTCCCGGATGCTTTTTTCCACCATATCCTCAGCTGTGCCGTCCTGCATTTTGCCGAAAATCCGGTACATTTTGAGCAGATGTTCGGTGAAATGATTCGCGTATTAAAGCCCGGAGGATCACTCTTTATCCGGGTTGCCACCGATGTTGGCTTGGAAGACAAAATCATTCCGTTGGGTAACGGTCGGTTTCATCTGCGGGACGGAACCGATCGCTACCTGCTGACAAGGCCAGTACTCGAAACGTGCATTCGGCGGTATCGGCTTCATTGGCTGGAGCCTTTCAAAACGGTGTTGGTAGATGATTTGCGGAGTATGGCGGTATTGGTTTTGGGAAAATTGCCTTGCCTCAGGATCGTGGATAGTCCCCAGTAAGTCACTTTTTTCAAAAAAACGCTCTGCGGGCTTTTGTGTACTTTTGTCCCTTTTGTGTTTCAAAAAAACCGCTCTACGGGGCATCTTTTGCTGTGTTCCGCGACATCGTCGGGCGTGGACGACCCGACGTACGTCACTTGTGTCTTGTGTCTGAAGTCTGAAGTCTTGTGTCTGAAGTCTTGTGTCTGAAGTCTGAAGTCTTGTGTTTGAAGTCTGAAGTCTTGTGTCTGAAGTCTTGTGTCTGAAGTCTGAAGTCTTGTGTCTGAAGTCTCCTGCCTGTGATGTGTTCCGCGACATGGTCGGGCGTGAACGAC
>Ga0209490_10001385_pt1 | contig 23703 bp, 16 predicted proteins | sample MAT06_FD_187209 | JGI IMG/M metagenome (GOLD analysis project Ga0209490, IMG submission 187209) | Freshwater microbial communities from Lake Fryxell liftoff mats and glacier meltwater in Antarctica - MAT-06 (SPAdes) (version 2) | ecosystem: Environmental > Aquatic > Freshwater > Ice > Liftoff... | reverse complement strand
TCATGTCCGCCACAAAGCTGGATTTCTTCTCCCGAAAACCGACCAGCACACCGCCTTTCTTGGCGACGTAGTGCGCCGAAATCCGTGCGCGATGGCGGTATTCCCATGGCGCTGCGTAAATCGGCGGAAGAATTCGCTCCGGCGTAACGTTTCCGATTCGCCGCAGATTGTCTTCAAGCACTCTTTGCTTGGCCGCAACCTGCAAGCGGATATCTGCGTGTTGCAGCGCGCAGCCCCCGCAAATGTTGAAGAAACGACATCCGGGCTCGACGCGCTGCGCGGACGCCACCTTGATTTCGATCAACGCTGCTGTCTCAAAGCTCTTCTTTCGGCGGGAGGGCTGGTAAACCACTGTTTCGTAGGGCAGCGCGCCTGCGACAAAGACGACCTTGCCGTCGACGTGCGCCACGCCACGTCCCTCGTGGTCGAGCGACTCGATATGAGCGACCGGGAGCCCGACGCCTTCGGCAAGTGTGCGCGGCGGGGAATGCGTGGAGTGATCGGACATTTGTGCCAGCAGATGAGCAATATTGGGAAGATTACAGCGTCGGCTATACGCACCCAGAAGTTCGCGCGACAGATACCGGACCAGCGCAATTATCCTGCGCTTTGCAGCGCAATCGCCAAATACGTCACTGTGAACCGTCGCCGCAGCAGCTATCGCATCGGCCAGCGAAACGTCCTTATTGACGGCGGAGCAGAAACTGGCGGAAACTAAGGCACGATAGGCAACGCAAAAGATCGCGGTCACTAACAATAACAGTTGCGCTCGGACCGACGGACGGATTCTGATTGCCTTTGTCCCCGGACTTTGCCTAAGAAGAATAACGATTTGCACCGAGCACTTGAAAGGGGAAGTTCTATGCCACTATTTTTCCGGGCCTCGGATGGCTTGAAGCCGTCTGCCTGTTCACCATTGGTCCGCCGCACCCTAGTTCGCGCGCTCGCCTGCGCCCTTGCGCTAGCCGCCGCCACGGCAACGCAGACCAGCCAGGCGCAAGCGCCGACACTGGTCGCCAAGACTGCCCTCGACCCAGAAGTCGCCGAAGCCAAGTCGTTGATCGAGCAACAGCGCGCGGCCGCTGGCTTCGCCAAGCTCGCGCCGCTGGAATCCAAGCGCGCCGGTGAGTCGGCGTTTGATTACTGGCTCGGCGTCGCCGCCTTCGAATCCGGCCGACTCGAACGTGCAGCGATCGCCTTCGAGCGTGCTCTCGTCGTCGATCCCGAGTTTGATAGCGCGCGCATGGAGTTGGGACGCACCTACTTGCGCATGGGATCACTTGATTTGGCGGAGCAGGAATTCCGCCGCTTGCTGCCGCGCACGCCTCGCGCTGAAGGCAAACAGTTGCTCGAATCCTACCTCGGCGAAATTGCCCGACTAAAGGCAAAGCAGAAATTCGCGTCCAGCAGCTTTATCGAACTCGGCGTCGGACACGACACCAACCTGTCGTCAACCACCGGCTCGTTTTCCGACGCCATCCGCACCTCGTTTGGATTGACTGGCATCTTGCCCAGCGGCAACTCGATCAAGCGCAGCGATAACTTTGGCGCCTTCAACACCGGCGGCGATCTGGTTTGGCGCTACCGCGAAGATCGCACATTATTTGCCACTGCTGGCGCGCGCCTACGAAGCTACAAAGACTTTAGCGACTTCCAGTATGGTCTAGTGGATGTGACCGTCGGCCACGAAGTTCGCTATGGCACCAATACACTATCCTACGTCGTGTTTGGGCAGGCGTTTCGGCAGGACGGCGCATTCGTCGACACCATTGCCAACACCCGCATTACCAACGACCGTAACAGCGGTGGCGCAACGATCGACTGGCGCACTGAAATTGCCAGTAACGCGCAGTTGACGCTGGGCATGCAAGGGTCGGTTTACCGGTATCGCAGTAATCCCACACAAGACACCGATCAAGCTACCTTGAACGCAACGTTAAGCTTCCAACCGGAGGCGTTCTATGGAAGTACCTTCGGCGTTGGGGTGTTTGGCGGCAGGGATCGCGCCAAGCGCCCGCTGATCGCCGGCACTTCCACTGACGTTTCGCGCCGTAATCTGGGTATACGGCTGTTCGCGCAGACTGATATACGCAATCCGGTCAGTGCGACGGCAGCGCTTGGCTTTTCGCAACGGCGTGATGACGCATCCTTTGCGCGCGCCACCCTCGTCGATTACGGCCGCGACCGCCTGCTCGACGCGAGCTTGCGCCTGACTTGGCGCTTTGCCGATCGCTGGGCGGCTGTCCCGTATGTTGCATATGTGCGCAATCAATCCAACATTGCGCTCTACAATTTCAGCAAATCCGAAGGCGGCGTGATGATCCGCTTCGATATCCAATAAGGAGACGGCCATGACCGCATTCTTGAAACAGCCTCTCATTCAAAACCAGCTTCGCGTTGCGTTCCGCCTTTTCCTCCTGAGTGCTGCGTGCATGCTGCATGCCACGGTCGTACAAGCACAGTCTGCAGGCACCGTGCAGTTCGCTTCGGGTACGGTGTCGGTACTGCGCAACAACCTTCCGATCACCCCGGTGCCAGCCCGCGCAACGATCATCAACACCGGTGACGTGATCATCACCGACGTTGACGGGCATCTGCAACTGACGATGGTCGACGGCGCGTCGATATCATTGCGGCCGGGATCTCGGATGGTAGTCGAAAAATATGACTACAACCCGGCTAACCCGACGCTGGGAGACGCGCTAGTCTCACTTGTCACCGGCACCCTGCGTGTCTTTACCGGCGAATTGGTGAATCGTAACAAAGCCCGGTTCAGGATGAGGACGCCAGTGGCAACACTTGGTATCCGCGGATCTGGAAACGTGCTGGCGCACTTCGAAACCACGGGCACCATCAACCACACGCTCACTGGCGCACACAGCGTCACCAGCGTCGTCGGCGGTGCATCACGTACGTTGGTCTCGCTGCCTGGACAAACCATTCAGGTACTGCCGGGCCAGGCACCACGCTTTATCCCGACGCCGGCGTTCATCCTCGCGGCCGCATCGACGGCGGTAAAAGCGGCAAGCGGCAGCGACCCTGAGAAAACCGATGGGTCACAATCGCAGCCTGCGGCGGCGGCAGTACCCGTGTCGGCGAACGCCACGACGACCAACCCGGCTGTTGCTGCGGCACAGGGCGCGGTTACCGCTGCTGCCACGACCACCGTGTTGGCAAACACCACAGCGACCAACGTTACCGCATACTTCCGCACCGCATTCCCGCTCTCGTCAGGCGGCTTTCAGGGCGTGTTCCCACAGGGTGGCGGCAGCGCGGTGCTCAATTCTGCTGGTCAATTGATCGCCCTCCCCGCGACAACTTTCGCGACATTCCTCAGCGGACCGGGCGCGCTGCCGGCCGGCTACACGCCGATCAACATCGCCAGCGCAAATGTCCGTCTGATCGACGGCACGCATCGCGACGGCTATCGCACTACCGACGGTAGCGTGGTGATCGGCCGCTGGGAAGGCGGCTCGATCAGCGTAACGGATAACGGCGTGCCAAATTCGGCTGCGACTCTCTATGCACTGGGTCCTCGCAGTCTTTCCTACGTGGTACAGCAGGGCACCCCAACAGGAATTGCGGCGTCATTCACCGGCACCACAACATACTCGCTCGTAGGAGCGACCGCGCCGACTGATGCCGCCGGCAATGCGGGACGCCTCAACAGCGCGAGTGTCGCCTTCAACTTTTCGGCGCTGACAGCTTCCCTGAATGCAGCGCTGACGGTCAACAACCAGAATCTGACCCTCACCGGCACGACCAACTTCGCCCGGGACGGCATCAACCCGAATTGGGTACGCTCTTCCCCGACCGGTCCAGCCACCCTTGATATCGCTTGCACGGGCGCCAATTGCGCCAGCGCTGGCTACACCGGCGTGGCCAGCACGTCACTGGCGGGTGCCAATGGCGGCTTTGCGGCCGGGCAGTACCGCATCGTGCCCACGCGACAGTCGGGCAGTGCGTTTGCGGATCACATTAGCGGTGTGTTTGCGCTACAGGCTGGTTCCATCCCCACCGTCGGCATCGTGCTGCCGCAAAGCGGTACCGCAAATTTGGTTTGGACGGGGATCACGAGCCAAGCGCCGACCAATGCTGTACCGGGTTTGAGCATTAATGGCACTTTGCAAGCCAACTTCTCCAACCGCACCGCGAGCTTCACGGCAAACGTTAGCGGTGTGGGTACGACAGCAGCAGCCTCCGCGGCCCTACCGACCTTCACTGCCACCGCGACCAACGCACCAATTGTGGGTGTTGGCTTTAGCGGCACAACCGGCAGTGCGAGCAACCCTGGCAACATGACGGTTACGTGCGCTGGCAGCGCCTGCGCAGCAGCGACTTCACGCTTTGGTCGTATCGACGGGTTCTTCTCCGAGAACAGCGGGAACCGCGGCGTTGCGATCGTGAACGTTGGCGACAGCGCCAATACGTATAGCGGCAATGCGACGTTTGGAGTGCAACCAACGACGACGACGGTCACCGACGTTACCGCTTACTTCCGCACCGCTTTCCCGCTCTCGTCGGGCGGCTTTCAGGGCGTGTTCCCACAGGGTGGCGGCAGCGCGGTGCTCAATTCTGCTGGTCAATTGATCGCCCTCCCCGCGACAACTTTCGCGACATTCATCAGCGGACCGGGCGCGCTGCCGGCCGGCTACACGCCGATCAACATCGCCAGCGCAAATGTCCGTCTGATCGACGGCACGCATCGCGACGGCTATCGCACTACCGACGGTAGCGTGGTGATCGGCCGCTGGGAAGGCGGCTCGATCAGCGTAACGGATAACGGCGTGCCAAATTCGGCTGCGACTCTCTATGCACTGGGTCCTCGCAGTCTTTCCTACGTGGTACAGCAGGGCACCCCAACAGGAATTGCGGCGTCATTCACCGGCACCACAACATACTCGCTCGTAGGAGCGACCGCGCCGACTGATGCCGCCGGCAATGCGGGACGCCTCAACAGCGCGAGTGTCGCCTTCAACTTTTCGGCGCTGACAGCTTCCCTGAATGCAGCGCTGACGGTCAACAACCAGAATCTGACCCTCACCGGCACGACCAACTTCGCCCGGGACGGCATCAACCCGAATTGGGTACGCTCTTCCCCGACCGGTCCAGCCACCCTTGATATCGCTTGCACGGGCGCCAATTGCGCCAGCGCTGGCTACACCGGCGTGGCCAGCACGTCACTGGCGGGTGCCAATGGCGGCTTTGCGGCCGGGCAGTACCGCATCGTGCCCACGCGACAGTCGGGCAGTGCGTTTGCGGATCACATTAGCGGTGTGTTTGCGCTACAGGCTGGTTCCATCCCCACCGTCGGCATCGTGCTGCCGCAAAGCGGCACGTCCAACCTGGTGTGGACAGGAATCACCAACGGTGCAGCCCCCACTGCCGTCGTCAACGGTCTGACGGTGGCCGGAACGCTACAAGCCAACTTCTCGACGCGGACCGTAAGTTTTACCGCTAACGTCGGCGGCACCGGACCTAATACCGCCGTACTGCCGACATTTACCGCGACAGCAACCAACGCACCGATCGTCGGGGTCGGCTTCAGCGCCGCCACCACGGCGAGCACTAACGTCGGCACGTTGACGGTCACCTGTGCGGGTGCCGCCTGTGCGGCGGCGACCAGCCGTTTTGGTCGTTTTGACGGGTTCTTTTCCAACAACACCGGCACCAGCGGTTCAGCGAGCGTCAACGTAGGTGACAGCGCAACCAGCTACTTTGGCAACGCGACATTCGGCCCAGCGCCTACGCCCGCCGCACCGTCCCTAACTGCAGCGAGGTCCGGCGCACTAGTCAGTGGGGATGTGGCGACTATTGCTGGCAGCGGCGTGCTAAGCCGCCCGGCACCGTTGAACGGCGCCATCGCGGCAAGCGCACGGCAGTGGCGCAACGCGGGTAATGCTGAACGCTAGTCGGCGCGCTCAATCCCGACTTCGGCCCGAAGAGAGATATTCTTCGGGCCGTTTCATGTCTGCCGTTAGCGAGCGCCAAACAAACGCCTGACACCCAACCACTGCTGGTGCCAGAAGGTGTCGCCGTAATCGCGGCCATGGAGTTGATCTCGAACGCCGGTGGCGGGGAATACCTTTTCCATGTTGGCGGTGCCAAATAGCACATCCCAAATAGGAAACAGCACCGCAAAATTGCAGCCGTTCGCGCGGCCCTCGTGCCCCAGACCGATGGCATGGTGCACCCGATGAAAGCGCGGGCTGACCAACGCATACTCGCCAAACCGGCCGAAACCCATACGCACATTAGCGTGCGAAAGACTTTCCACGACGCGTGACGCGACCACCAAGGCAATGAACTGTGCGGGCGGCACGCCAATCAGCAGCGCCACCAGCGCGTACACGCCATCAATCAGAACATTGTCAAGCAGGTGGTTGCGGTCATCAGACCAAAAACTCATCTCGCGCTGCGAGTGGTGCAGTGCGTGCAACGACCACCACCATCCGAACTGATGTTGCCCGCGGTGCAACCAATAGGCGACAAAATCGAGCAGCACCAGATAAAACACGAACGACAAGAGCGGTTGGCTGGTGAGCCACGGCATCGCGTCTTCGAGGTTCGGCGGGATGATGTCATGCATCCTGAGCGCCCCGTCCAACGCATCGACAGCGGGCATCAATAGGAAAAATAGCAGCAGCGGTACAAAGCCGAGCCGATTGAGCATCGTATAGATAGCATCAGTTTTCTTCCATTCGGTATGCGGCTGCGCTTCCACCGGACGCCATTTTTCCAGCGCACCGAGAAAGATCGCGAGCAGCGTGACCTCGATGGCACCGATGAGAAAAAATTCGGTGGCGTTGAACGCGCGCTCCGCTTCTCCACCCAATTCCAGCGCATGCAGCACCGGTAGCACGCCAGACTCGAAGACGTGCTGATGGAGCTCGGCAAATAACTCTTGTATCCAAGTGATCATTTGCCAGCCGCACCTTTGAAATCAGGATGTTCGGGAATCCGCGCAAAACAAAAGCCTTTTTCCTTGAGGCCCGTGATCAGCGTATCGAGCTTGGGATACAACGCTTCCTTGCGCGACCAGATACCGAGGTGCCAAAGCAAGATGTCGCCATCTCGAATCGTCTTCAACTGTTTTGCAATCAAGGCGTCACTCGGATACTGTTCACTCGGCAACTCGTCACCGGAAAACCCGGCCGGCGACCAAGCGACGTGCTTGTAGCCGCACGCCTCGGCAAACTTAATGGTATTTGGTGTGAGCTTTCCACCGGGCGCGCGCCAGATGGCGTCCATGCTCCTCCCAGTCATTTGCTTGAACGCCTCGTCGCTTTTGCCGATTTCACTGCACACCTGCGCAGCGTTTAGCTCTTCGCCGAGCGACTTGCCCCACGGCACATAGCGGACTTTGTCGCGGCCGACGTCGGCACGAAAATACCAATGCCGCCACGTATGCGAACCGAACGCGTGACCTTCATTGGCGCGCGCCTTCCAAAACGCGCTCCACGCAGGATCCAGTGATGTATCACCGCGCTGGGTCTTTTCATTGGCGAGAAAGAAGGTCGCCTTGACACCGTGCTTTTTCAGGGTGGCAGTCATCTCTTCCGCAGGGGCCATGTGCCCGGTATCGATGGTGAGGTAGACGGTTGCTTTGCAGGCCGGCTGCGCGCCGGCGGCTGCAGAGAGCATCAACAAGGCGATCAGCGCTGCCGGAGCCTGCAAGCATAATTGAGCGAGCGCGATCAGCATGTTACTTCCGCGCAGCATGACCCATGAAGTAAATCCCGTGTGGCGAATTGCCGACCGGAATCTGCTTGGTAATCTGCTTGGTCGCCATGTCGATGATGGTGACTTTCTTTGCCCAACGCGACGTCACCCACAACTCTTTGCCGTCCGCCGTGAGCTCCATGCAATCCGGCCCACCCGGAACCTTGATGGTATCCACCACCTCGAGTGTTTGCTGATCGATGATGTTGACCGTGTTGGCGACTCGATTGCTGACCAGAATTCGACGGGCATCGCCCATGGCAATAAAGTTGTGCGCACCTTTGCCAGTCTTGATTTTCTTGATTGTCTTTCTCGTGGCGAGCTCCACGACCTCAACGTAGTCTGCGCCAGTCATACCGATCAGCGCATATTTGTCGTCCGGCGTCACCCACACACCAGCCGGCATCAGTCCGACAGGTATGGTCCATTTGACCGCCTGCGTTGCCAAATCGATGGCCGCAAGCTGGTTGGAATCTTGCAGGGTGATAAGCGCCAGCTTGCTGTCAGATGTAAAGCCGACGTGCGACGGCGCTTTCGGCGTGGCGATGCGCTTCACCAGCTTAAAATCACCATCGTAGATATCAGTGCGGTTAAGTCTGAGCGACACCGAGACGAACCATTTCTTGTCAGGCGAAAAGCCGATCTGATACGGGTCGGATATCTTGTCGATGCGTCGCTTGATCTCTCCGCTCTTAGGGTCAAGCAACACCAGATCATTCGATACCGCATTAGCGACGATCAGATACTGGTCATCCGGCGTGGCCATCAGATGGTGGGGCTCCTTGCCGACCGGGATGCGCTTGATCTCCTCTTTTTTTACCTTGTCGATGATGCTCACCGTGCCTTCACCTGAATTAAGCACGATGGCCACTTGCGCGCCCGCATCGGCAGCAACCACACCGAAGCCGATCAAAAGTGCGGCTACCGCACGCCTTGGACGACCAAATTTCGCACTAACGACGGTATGTCTGATCACGTTGAGTGTCCCCAAAAGTGAGGCGTCAAAAAAGTGCCGTATGCTACCATGCTCTCTATGAAAAACGCCTTGTGCGCCATCCACGTTGACCTGAACAGAGCCGCCGGAATGCCAACCTCACTCATCTCTTTGTGGCGCGCATGACGCACATTGCGCCGCGTTTTTGCATTCAGTGCGGCAGCGACCGCATCGCGCAGCGTGTTCCCGATGGCGATGACCACGTGCGTGATATTTGTGATGCCTGCAGCCACATCCATTATTTCAACCCCAAGATTGTGGTGGGTGCTGTGCCGATCTGGCTGGACAAAGTATTGCTTTGCAAGCGCGCCATCGAACCCCGTTACGGCAAATGGACACTGCCCGCCGGTTTCATGGAGGAAAACGAGACGCTCGAAGATGGTGCCGCCCGCGAGACGCTGGAAGAAGCGGGCGCGCGCATACACATCGATGCCCTTTACACGGTAATTTCGTTGCCTGATATCTCGCAGGTTTACATGCTCTACCGCGCCCAACTCGCCGACCTGGATTTTCACGCGGGCACGGAAAGTCTCGATGTCGCGCTGTTCGATGCAAGCCAGATTCCTTGGGATGAGCTGGCTTTTCGCAGCATTTCCGTAACGCTGCGCCATTACTTTAGCGACCGGCAAACCGGCATTTTCCCGGTTCGAAGCGAAGCCCTGCGACATCCGGTTATTGAAAAACCCTAGTATTGGCGGGCGTTTCCAGACTATTTGGTTCGGAAACGCCCGTGGAATGGCGAGTTTGTTTTTTTTATCGCATCCGCGTTGACAAAACGTTGCGAACTGATGCGTCGAGCCGCGCGTTTCCTGCGACATCATCAACGGCGACCGGTTACGACGTGTGCTTTGCAATCAGCGCAGTGTTGGAGCGCGCCAGCAGGCGTTTTCCCAGCAATACCGTCTGCGCGTGAATCGCCACCGTATCCTCAATTTTTCGCGCGTAACCTCCGGCCATCGCAAGGGCGACCGGCAGATGACGCGCCGCGCAGGCAGCGAACACCAATTCGTCGCGCCGCCGCAAGCCATCCATCGACAACTTCAGGCGTCCCAACCGATCGTCTTCAAACGGGTCGGCACCGGCGAGATAAATCACCAAGTCAGCCGCGAAGCGTTTGAATAATTGTGCAAGGCCATCGGCTAGCGCCAACAGGTAAATGTCGTCAGTGGCGCCATCCGGCATTTCAATATCAATATCGCTGGGAAACTCGCGGCGAAACGGATAGTTGCGCGCGCCGTGAATGGAGAACGTGAAGATACTAGTGTCGCCGCTCGCAATGGCGGCCGTGCCGTTACCTTGATGCACATCGCAGTCAATCACTGCGACATTGTTGGCAAGCCCCTCAGACTGCATGGCGCGAGCCGCAATGATGGCGTCGTTGAAGACGCAAAAGCCTTCACCGCGGTCATAGAACGCATGGTGTGTTCCGCCTGCTAGATTCGCTGCCACACCGTCAAGCAAGGCTGCCCGGCAGGCGGCCAGCGTTGCACCGGACGAACGCTTGGAGCGCTCCACCATTCCGGCCGACCATGGAAAGCCAATCAGCTTCATCTCCTGCGGCGTCAGTTCGCCCCGCTCGGCGCGCATCACGTAGTCCGGCGCGTGCGCGCGGGTCAACTCGGTGAAGCTTGCCGCAGGAGGGGTCTCAAAATCGCCGGAATCGAACTCACCGGAGGCGGCAAGTCGCTCGCGCAACATCCGGTACTTTTCCATCGGAAAACGATGCCCGGGAGGTAGCGGCAGTACGAACTGGTCGGCGTAGAAAAGTTTCATCGCAAGATTATGGCGGCATTGGCGCGCGTGCCAACTGGAAAACCGCAGCGCGATTAGTGTGCGACGATGACCTGCACGGCCGTCATTTTCCAGCCAGGCCCCTGCTGGCGGATACGTCCCATGCGAACGTGAAATCGTCCATTTGACACGGTGACGCTCATGGTCTGGTTTGCCCGGTAAGCGGCATCGTTGACAATCAGCGCGTCACTGTGCCAACCCCCGCTGCCACCACTCAAAAAAATACCTTTTACGGTCGAGTGGACCACTTGATCATTGACCTCTTCGAGTGTTGCACGCATTGGAACACGCGCGAGCAACTTCACACCAACCAGCGTCGTACCGCGCGGCGTTACGTTGGCTTTGCGGACCACCACGCCGATGATACACGGCCGGCCGTCAGCGAGCTTCACCGCGACCAAGCTATCGATATCGATGCGCGCGGCATCGTCACTCGTCATTTCCAAGCCCAACCCGGTCTCACTGACGTCTAGCAACATCACCGAACTGGGCACCGCGCCGAAAATATTCAAGCCGTCCAAATCACCGAGCGCGTTCGCGACCGAAATTCGCGAAGGCTCCGGTGGCGACGACTCAAACGCAGGCTTGGCGGCGACCGCCGCAGAGCCGAGCATACCGGCCGAGGTCAGGGTGGTTTGGTTTATGAGCGCATGTACATAAATGTCATTAAATCCGGCGAACAGCGTCACCACCTCGCCGCCAATGGGGAGGCGCTTACTTTTCTTGACGCCGAGGATCTCTGTAAGCGTCAATTCGCGCTCGAGAAATTCCATCACGCCAATGTGATCCTCGACGCGAAAGCGCACGCCCAAACCCCAGCCCGGATAGATCGTACCAACGTGAAAGGCACGGGCAATCGTTACCAGCTGACGCTGCAAAGCCCACAACGGCAAATACAGCGGCGCCACACTACCAGCCTGATACGGAACCAAGGGGCGCGTTGGGCTCTTTGGATCAACACAAAAACTAGCCCCACCCTCCCGCAGTTCCCGCGTGAGCCAGATCGATTGTGCTGACGCAAGCAACCAGGTATCCAAAATCTCGAGCCGTCTGGCGATCAGGTTGCCACTGGAGAATCGTTCGATTAGCAGAACGCGAATGAACAGCGCCTCAACGTTAGTCTCAATCGATTCACGATCAACAACGACGTTGAATGCCGTGCTCTCAAGACTGCGCTCTGCGGCTAACACGTACAAGCGTTGACCATGTTCCCGCAGCGTCACATCAGCGCGTTGGCCGGCGCCTTTGCGCCACTTAATCGCATGACCTAAAAGCAACAAAGTTAGACCGAAAAGTGCCACAGAATTTTCTGCGCTTGACGATGCGCTCTTTCCAACACGTGCTGCCGCCGAAAACGCGATTCTCGCGAGATGGTCGTAGCGTCCGGCCACCCAGTCGCAAACGGCCCGATCACCATCAGTCCAGTTCAGTCCGCCCTGTAACAGTCGGTCGCGGCTGTCACGAGATAGCGCTTCGAGCTCAAGCAATGCCGTTGCAATCGCCGCAGTGGGATTGTCGAGCGCGCCCTCCGCGACATTCATTTGCAACTCAACATGAAAATCGACTAACGCGGTATGTTGTCGCGTCAATTGCATTCCTGCTGGCGTCATCGAATCGCTAGGCATATAGACTCAACGCGCTTGGAGCGATGCCGCCGCTACTTCTAGGGCGGCGTGGAGCTTCTGTTGCAACTCGGTATCGCGGTTGCCTACCTGGATGTTGCTCCAGTTTGGAAGCTCGATCGGTTCTAGCTTGCTTTGTGTACTCACCAGTGCCGGTGACAGGTCGTGCGCCATCGCTTGGATCACCGGTCGCGCCTCGTCTCGCTCAAACTGCTTGGCATAGCCGTCGGTAAGCTCCTTGAAAAGCGCGCCGTCCGCTTGCAAAAATGCGTCCTCAATCAGGAAGCGCCAAAGGTCTCTTTGAGTTGCATCTTCTTGCAGCGACAGCGTAATCAGTTCGATCGCGAGCGACTTGCGCCCCTCTTCGATGAGCTGCTGCGCCATTGAAAGCACCGCATCTGTTCTCGTCAACGCCTCGTGGGTATCTGCGATTTTCGGAAAGCGCTGGGCAATGTAGCGAGCGCGCATCTTTTGCTTCTCAGGACTATCGAGAGCAGCTGAAATATCGAAATTGGTTTTAGGCATCTTCTCGGCAGTGTGGTTGGCAGCAGATGGCGGTTTCTACTTCGCGGATTGGCAGCCACGGGCCCCGGCCGCCACGCGCTGGGAACCTATCAAAAATTGACCAAACATCAATTGCGCAATCAGCGCAACCGCCGTTCGCCTTTGGTAGCCTTTGATCGCCGGCACAATCTGCTCGGCCCTGCTCGAAAACCCTTAACTGATTCTTCAGTATCGTGAGCCTCTGTACAACGTCAACAATCAGCTTGCAAGTGGCGCGACCTTCAGCACTTCGTCAATGGTCGTCAGACCCTGCGCTACTTTCATTGCCCCCGACAGCCGCAGCGGCTTCATGCCGGATTTATAAGCTTGTTCGGTGACCGCGACGATGTCGGCGTGCTCATTGACGAGGCGTTTCAATTCATTGGTCATCAGCAGGATTTCGTAAATGCCCATGCGCCCCATGTAACCGGTATTGCGACACTCGAGGCAACCCACCGGACGGTAAACTTCTTTCGGTGGCTCACCCTTCCAGGGCGACACCAGTGAATGCCACAGGCGATGATTGTTCGGGTCATCAAACGGCACCTTCTCCTTGCAGTGCGGGCACAATGTCCTAACCAGTCGTTGTGCCATGACGCCCAACACCGTTGAGTTGAACAGGTAGGCAGGTACGCCCAGATCGAGCAGGCGTGTCACGGCCGTCGGCGCATCGTTGGTGTGCAGTGTCGACAACACTAAATGGCCCGTCAGCGCCGATTGGATCGCCATTTCGGCGGTCGCCAAGTCACGTATCTCACCGATCATGATGATGTCCGGATCCTGACGCATCAGCGCCCGCACACCCTCGGCAAAGCCAAGGTCGATATTGGTCTGCACCTGCATCTGGTTGAATGCCGGTTCAACCATCTCGATCGGATCCTCAATCGTGCAGACGTTGACCTCGCGTGTCGCCAGTTGCTTGAGGGTTGTGTAGAGGGTCGTCGTCTTGCCCGATCCGGTCGGCCCCGTGACCAAAACGATCCCGCCCGGATGCTTGATCAGCTCCTGCCATTTGGCGTCGTCCTCCTGCGTGAAGCCGAGCTCGCTAAAATTGCGCACCAGCACTTCCGGATCGAAGACGCGCATCACCAATTTTTCACCGTGCGCGGTCGGCAGGGTTGAAAGCCGCAGCTCGATTTCCATACCGTCCTGCGTACGCGTTTTGATACGGCCGTCTTGCGGACGCCGTTTTTCAACCACGTCCATGCGACCGAGAATCTTGATGCGCGCGGTGACTGCAGTAGCCACCGAAGACGGCATCTGGTAGACCTCGTGCAGTACACCGTCGATGCGAAACCGGACGGTCGCCGTTTCACGGCGTGGCTCGAGATGAATATCCGATGCGCGCTGATCGAAGGCGTACTGCCAGAGCCAGTCAACAAGCACCACAATATGATGATCGTTGGCGTCGAGCGTTCGCCCGCTCTTGCCCATCTCGACCAGCTGCTCAAAGTTATTCAGCCCGACATTGCCAACGCCGGCTTTTTCAGCGCGCTTGACCGAGCGCGACAAGTTATAGAACTCACCGATGTAGCGGGTAATTTCCTGTGGATTGGCCAACACCACCGTAAAAGACAAGCGCAACATCTCGCCCAGATCCTTTTGCCAGGAGGTGATGTAGGGCTCGGCGGTCGCGATCACGGCAGTTTTGCCGTGCACTTCCACCGGCAGAATGTTGCGCTTGGTGGCGTAGTCGGACGACATCACGTCAGTGACGGCGCGCATGTCTACTTTCAGCGGGTCGATGTGGTAGTACGGCAGGCCGACACGGCCGGCAAGCCATTCAGTCAGTGTCGCAATATCCAGGCTGCGGTAAGGTGGTTTAACGGACTTGATCTTCGCTGTTGAGAGGGCCACCAGCGGGTGGGCATCGCTGCCGTTGGCGCGGTATTCCTTGAAGATGCGATCAGCATCTGCTTGGTTGACCAGGCCATCCTCGACCAGGCCGTCGATCACCTCCTTGAAAGTGAGACGACGCTCCGGCGCGTTTCCGCGCTGGGAGACTGGGACGAGCTTTGGCACTTCTATCTTTGTCGCGGGAGTGGCCATGGCAGTTCGTGGTTTTTACTAGTTTAACCGAGAGTGTTTTGCAGTGGCGGAAGAGTTTGCGTGCCACCGCAAGCGGTCGCATTTCGTGGCACCGATGGAGATGTCTTGCACAATCAAGGATGTTCCGTCCGGCAGCCTGCCTGACGGCTGCGCTGACAGCGCAGACAGCGATGGCGCGAGCGGGGTTTTCAGGTCGAATTTTATCCGAGTGGGTGTTTGTGTTTGAACATTTAAAAATCCGGCAGGCCCGGGGGCGACGCGCGCCGTCACAGACGACGGTCACTATAATGAGGCAACCGTGGCAATTGCTGACCGCGACCAAGACGAAACGCACGAATCAATGACAAAACCCCGAGACACGCCCGCCTGGAATGCATTAGTCGAGGCGGCGGCGAACCCTGAAGCCGACGGCAAGGATAGAGCGACACTGGCCTTTTCTACGCTCACAGCCGCCTGCGGCATCACCATCGACCTGTCTCGGCAGCGTCTGCCGAAGCGCGCGCTCACCGCTCTCGGAGATTTGTCGACGGCGCTTCACCTTGCCGACAAAGCCCGCGATCTGGTCGCTGGTCGCGCCATCAACAGCACCGAAGGGCGGGCGGTGCTGCACACCATCTCACGCGCACCCGCCGGCGCTGTCACTGCCGACGCGCGGGTGATCGCAACGCTGACCGAACTGGAGGCGTTCACCGAGGCCGTTCGCCAGGGACGCAAAGCCGGACGCAGCGTTGCAGATCACCGCTATACGGATGTGGTCGTCATCGGCATCGGCGGCTCGGCGCTCGGCCCGCAGCTCGCGGTCACCGGCTTGTCGCGCTTCGCGGACGGTCCGCGCATTCATTTTTTAAGCAATATCGATGGCGGCGCATTTGACGACATCACCGACGCCCTGTCGCCACTCACGACGCTGGTGGTGGTGATCTCCAAGACATTCACCACAGAAGAAACAACCATCAATGCTGACGCGGTACGCGCCTGGCTGGAAGCGGGTGCGGGTAACGGCGCCTTCCCGCACCAGTTCGTGGCGATCACCGCAAACCCGGACGAGGCGCTGCGCCGCGGCTATCTTCCACAGGCGACGTTCTCGTTTGACGTCGGTGTTGGCGGACGGTTTTCCATTTGGTCGGCGGTCGGCCTGCCGGTGGCGCTGTCCATCGGCTTTGCCAACTTTCGCGCCATGCTCGACGGTGCGCACGCAATGGATCAACACTTTGCCAGCGCGCCGTTCGCACAAAATCTACCGATGCTGCTCGCTGCCGTAGGCGTGTGGAACCGAAATTTTGAAGGTATCGCGGCGCACGCTGTTCTTCCCTATGCCGAACGCCTGTCGCTGCTGCCAAAACACCTGCAACAACTGGAGATGGAGTCCAACGGCAAGTCGGTTGATCTTGACGGTTGCGTGATCGATTACCCCACCTGCCCGGTAATATTCGGCGAAGCCGGCACCAACGGTCAGCATTCGTTTCACCAATTGCTGCACCAAGGCACCGACATCATCTCCAGCGACATCCTGATCGTCCGTGAGCGCGAAGGCCGCTCGGCGTCGCAGCACGAACGGCTGCTTGCCAATGCGTTCGCACAAGCTAACGCTTTTTGGTACGGCAACCGCGCAGAAGACATGCCCGCGTATCGGGTTCACGATGGCGGTCGGCCGGTCGCCTTGATTGAGTTGCAACGACTCGATCCGTTTCATCTTGGGGCGCTGATTGCGATGTACGAACACAAGGTGTTTGCACAGGGCGTCATCTGGCACGTGAACAGTTTCGACCAATGGGGCGTCGAGCTGGGAAAAACCATCGCCAAGACTCTGCTCCCGGAAATCGCCAGCGCCGCTTTGTCCACTACGTCCGATCAAGCCATCTGTCAGCACTTCATGGCATCCACCAACCCAGATACTGCGCGCCGATGAAAAGCGCCGCTGGAGTCCTGAGTGCGCTCGACGAGCCGATCTTCGAGTTGGGTCTGGACGGACTGATTGCCGCCGCCACGCCCGCAGCCCATACGTTGCTCGAACGCCGCGTCCCGGCTGGCTCTTCGAATGAATCGTTGTCAGGTCTGCTGTTCTCCGAACTTGTCGCCGCACGCGACCGCGCGCGCTTTGAGCAAGCGTTCAAACGTATCGCAGAAGCCAAAGCCAACTCACACCGCCTAGAACTTGGCATCATCCTAGCTTCGTCGACGGCTGCGGACATACTGCCAATGGAGGCAAAGCTCGGTGTGATCGCGGCCGCGAACGGCAAACCGGCTGGCGTTGGTTTGTGGTTGCGCGATCTTTCGCTGGAAAAAGCCAACGAAGCGGCGGCGAATGTGCAGGGCACCCACTTGCTTGATCTGGTGGAAAACGTCAGCGACGCCTGCGTCGTTGAGAGCGCCGACGGCAGCGTCGAGATGCTCAATGAATCCTTCTGTCGCCTGTTTGAAATCAGCGCAGCGCCGCAGTCGCTGGTCGGCACGAGTTGCGCGGCTCTCTTCGAAATGGCCTCCGTAGCCACAGACAAACGTATCGGTCCGCTTTACTTTCCACTTGATGCCAAAACTGGCAGCAATCAACGCGACGAGCTTGAGTTTCAGTTCGCCTCCGGCGAGATGGTGGCGCAGGCTTCTCTTGCGGTGGATGGTGAAACCGGCACCGCCGGCCGACTGCACTTGTTCCGCCCGCTCGTGGCACGCGAGGCCGCCGCCAAGGGAAACGGGCCCTCTGAAGGAGCCATCGCCGTACAAATGGCGTTGATTGAAAAAATCAACCGCGAGCTGGTCGAGGCCTACGAATCGGCCGGTTGCGCGGTTTACCGCGCAGAGCAAATCGAGATGACGGGCCATTCGCTGGAGCGATTGAGGCGCGTGGAAACAGCGACCGCCAGTGCGCTCGATTCGGTCGCGGGACTGCTTGACTTCTCCCGCATCGAAGGCGGCCCGGTGACTCTCGACGCAGCGCCGTTCATGCTGCGAGACAGTGTTGCCGTGATGATCGCGGGCTTGGTATCGCTCGCCGAACAGCGGCGCGTGCTGCTGCGGGTCCGTATCGAGCAGGATGTGCCGGAACAATTGACGGGGGACGCGCCGCGCCTGATGCTCGCCGTGCGCAATCTGCTCGAGTGTGCAATTGTTGCCTTCCCCGTTGTTGCTGCGGACCACGCGCTCACCGCAGATGACAAGCCCCCCGACGTCACGCTGTCGATTTCGCCCGAGTACACAGCCGACCAGCAGATCCATCTGTCGTTTGTTATCGAACAAACGGTGCGGCCCGGCACATCCCGACTCAAGTTGCTGCCGCCCTCCGCGACCATGCAAATGGCATTGTCCAAACAGATAGTGCGAGCGCTGATCGCTGGCAGCCAGACATCCGACGATCAGCGCACAGGAAAACTCGACGTGCTGGACCGCAATAGCGGCACCTGCTATCAGTTCACCTCAGCCTTCCGGTTCGACTCGACCAAGCTGCCGAATACGCGTCCCACATTTGTCACGGTCACGGCGTTGCCAATCCTGATCGTCAGTGCCGACGTTGAAGAGCGCAAACAGCTTGCTGAGATGACCAAGAGTTGGCGTATGGCGCCGCGTGAAGCGGACAACGCCAATGTCGCACTTGAGCTGCTGATGCGTATGGCCGCGCAAGCACAACCGATTCCCCTCATCATCACCGCTAATCGGTTTGGCGCCCAAGATGGCTTCTTGCTTGCGTTCCGTATCAAGCAGCATCCGGCACTGAGGCAAACCGGCATCATCATGCTGGCCGCCGACGGTCGCCCCGGTGACGCGATAACCTGTCGTGAGAACGGCATCAGCGCCTACCTACGTCAACCGGTGGTGGCGCAACAACTTAACGAGGCGATTACCGCGGTGATTGGCGCACCGGAAGATACCGAATTGACGTCAACCCTGATCACCAGACACTCACTTCGCGAGAAAAAGAAGGCGGCGGTGTTAATCATCGACGCCGCGCGCGATAAGGTCATGTATGCGGCAGCGGCGCTGAAGAAGCGTGACTACCGGTTGGTGATTGTGTCGAGCGCGGAGGAGGCATTCGAGACGATGGTTCAGGAGCAGTTTGACGTCATCGTCGTCGACCCGGAAGGTACCGGATTTGTCGAAGGGATCAACATCGTCGCCGCGCTAACTGCACACGTCGGCGAGGGACGCAGGTTACCCAAGATCTTGCTGGCCAGTGAGTCGCCGCTAAGTGGAACGACCGCTTACGCGGGCATGGTACTCAAGCCATTCGCCAAGGATTCGCTGCTCAATGCGGTGGTCGGACTCGGCAAAGCTGATTAACTGTACAGCCCGGACGGCACAGCAGCCGGCACATCGGTCACCCTACCAATAGCGGTGCAACGTGGCCGGCAGCGCCCTACCCCGCGCTTCGAGCGTCATGACCTCGGCCTGATCGCCGGGCGACTTGGCTTTGCGCTGTGCGGCCCTGAGCGGACTGATCGGCTCGCGCTGCGCACGCAGCCCTGCATACGCCACAGCAACGACGCGCGACGCGGCGGGTCGGTCAGTCACAAACGGCAACGCCAAACACTTGAAGCGTGCGCAACACGGTTACGGTCGATTACGGCGCGCCGCCAGCATGGCATCAACGACCTCAACGAATCCTGCGCCGTAGCGCGATTCGGTGACATACGCCGGCGGCGAGCGCAGCTGATCTTGAAAGTCGCGCACGTTGGCAACGCCGACCGAGAACGGGAAAAATTCAAACATCGGTTCGTCATTCGGCGCATCCCCGACGAACACCACGCGCGACTTCTCAGCATCAAGGTCGATTCCAAAAACCTCGCGCAACATCAGCTTTGTCGTTGTGAGTTTGTTGAAGTCGCCGATCCAACCGTTGACATGGCTGCCGCTGGCGCGCGCGGTCAGCCCTTCATCTTCCATGATGGTTCGAATCCTTGCCACGTCTGCGGCGGGCAAGCGCGGAATATCCTCGCAATAGTCGATGGCAACGTCCGCCTCACGGTACGGATTGTCCGACGCCATTGCCGACCCGGGCACGTCAGCCAGAACGCGTGCCGCCGCCGCATTCAGGCGCTGCCGGTTGTCGAGGCGCTCGGTGGTTGATGCCATGAAACGGCGCACGTACTTCCGCTCGGCACGGTCACAGCGAAAGTAGAAGGCGCCGTTCTCGCCGATGACGCCATCGACCGGCCACATGCGGGCGATATGGTCGCACCAACCGGCAGGCCGCCCCGTGATCGGAATGACGATGAGGCCAGCGGCCTTGGCGCGTGCCACCGCCGCGTAGGCCTCGGCGGTGAGCAGCCCCGCCGTGGTTATCGTATCGTCAATATCAAACAGCAAAACCCTAGTATCGGCGGGCACTTCCAGACAAAAATGCTCCAAACTGCGCATCATTGCTTGAGTTTCATTTTGATGAAGTCACTCGTGCGCTGGCGCTCGGCGTCGTCCATGTGCAGTCCGCACTTGGTGCGGCGCCACAGAATGTCCTCTGCGCTCAGCGCCCACTCATCGCGCAGCAGAAACTCAATCTCGCGCTCACACAACAGATTGAGCCCCATCCCAAAGATCTCCCCCATGTCGGCCACATTGCGCACGCCGCTCAACACACGCGCGGCGCGGTCGCCATGCCGCATGACCAGCCGGTGAATGAAGTCCGGTGGTACGCCCGAGTGCTTCGGTATCAACGAGCGCGCGTACTGTGCCGCGTTGTCGAAGCCATCAAGCAACCCACCCGGCAATGGCTCGCTCGCGGTCCACGCGCCGCGACCTTTTGGCAAGTGCGGCAGGTATGGCGTCAGCCTCTCAAGCGCATGTTCGGCGAGGCGACGGTAAGTGGTCAGCTTGCCGCCGAAAATGTTCAGCAACGGCAGGCGGGGACCGCTCGCATCAACCGTCAACACGTCAAGCGTCAACACGTAGTCCCTTGTGATCGCGCTGGGATTATCTTCGCCGTCGTCATACAAAGGTCGTACGCCCGCGTAGCTCGACACGATATCGCGCTCAAAGATCGGCTTGGACAGCGCCTGGTTGGCGGCATCGAGCAGATAGCGTGTCTCCTCGGCCGAGATTTCCGGCCGGACATTGACGTTATCCACGGCAACGTCGGTGGTACCGATCAGCGAGTAGCGCCCTTCGTAGGGAATGATGAACACCACCCGACCGTCAGGGTTTTGCAACAGATAGGCGTGCGCCTCGTCGTGCACCCGCTTGACAATGATGTGGCTGCCCTTGACCAATTTCACACTGGCGGCGGTCTTGATGGCAAACGCCTCATCGATGACCTGTTTGACCCACGGCCCGGCGGCGTTGACGACCGCTCGCGCTTGCAAAGTGGCGGCCGCTCCGTTCACTGGCTGTACGTCCAGATGCCACGCCGCACCGGCGCGTCGCGCAGCGGTCAATCGCGTGCGGGTGAGAATCGTCGCGCCGTGCTCCCGCGCCGAGACCGCATTGAGGATGGTGAGGCGCGCGTCGTCCACCTGCGCATCAGAATAGACAAAACCGCGCCGGAAGTTCGAACGCAGGCCCGCGCTGTAAGTCGCGTCCGGAAATTTCACGCCGCGCGAGACCTGCAGGCTGGTACGTCCGCCGAGACGGTCATAAACAAACAGCCCGGCACGCATCATCCAGGCCGGGCGCATGTGGCCATCGTGCGGCACCACGAATGCGAGCGGCTGAATCAAATGCGGCGCAAGTTTCAGCAACACCTCGCGCTCCTGAAGCGATTCACGAACCAGTCGGAACGCATACTGCTCAAGATAGCGCAGGCCACCGTGAATCAACTTGGTGCTCCAGCTGCTGGTGGCGCTGGCAAGATCATCCTGTTCGAGCAGCACCACCGACAGGCCACGCCCAGCCGCGTCGCGCGCGATGCCGCAGCCATTGATGCCGCCGCCGATGATGGCCAGATCGAAAATCATGGATTCCATCGACCGCGAAAGCGATCGAGCCACAGCAACGAAACAGCCGTCTTGGTATCGGTAATCTCGCCGCGACCAACACGCAGGACGGCGTCATCAAGCGTCATGGTGAAGACCTCAAGAAACTCGCCCTCATCACGTTGATGGCCCACCTGCCGGATCGCCTTGGCGACATACAGCTCGATGTGTTCATTGGCATAGCCGATGTTTGGATGCATGGTCAACACATGCCGCCAGTCATCGGACACGTAACCGGTTTCTTCCAGCAACTCTCGCCGCGCGGTCTCCTGCTCGGGCTCACCGTCGTCGATTTTGCCGGCCGGCAACTCGATGAAGTGGCGGCCCACCGGGTAGCGGTACTGGTGCTCAAAAATAAGCGTATTGGCATCGAGAAACGCCGCGATCACCACGGCACCCGGATGCAACACATACTCGCGGTGCGATTCCGAGCCATCGGGCAATCGCACACGGTCGGTTTGCACGCGGATAAATTTACCGTCGAGGACCCGCTCGGTCTCGATGCAATGTTCCGTAAGATCAGCGAACGATGGCAAATCTGGCAGCGGTGGTTGACTCACAGGTCTATGCCCGCGTCCGGACGATGGCCACTACAGCGATCGTTGGATCGCAGACAGGCAAAGCCCCATCAAGCCGGCGCCGGGCAACAAGCCCAACAGCAGCACGGTGAAGGCATTCACACCAAGCACCGCACGCATAGCTTGACCGGCCACAATCGGCGAATTGTCCAATGGTGCGTCGAAATACATGAGCTTCACAACGCGCAGATAGTAGAACGCACCAATGACGCTCATCAGCACGGCATACACAACCAGCCACGTGTAGCCGACATTAAGCACCGCCTCGAGCACCGACAGCTTGGCGAAGAAGCCGACGAACGGCGGAATACCGGCCATCGAGAACATCATCACCAGCATCAGAAACGCGACCCACGGTGAGCGTTCGTTCAGCCCTTTAAGATCGTCAAGATTCTCAGCCTCGAAACCTTCACGCGACAGCAGCATGATGATGCCGAACGCACCGAGCGACATCAAGGCGTAGGAAATGATGTAGAACATCGACGCCGCGTAACCGCTATTGGTGCCGGCCAGAATACCGAGCAACAGAAAGCCCATGTGCGAGATGGTCGAATAGGCCAACATACGCTTCAAGTTGGTCTGCGCGATGGCGATGATATTGCCAACCGCAAGCGAGGCGACCGCCAGAATCACCAGCATGCCCTGCCAGTCACTCGACCCGCCGCCAAGCGCATCAGCGAGGATACGAATCATGAAGCCAAATGCGGCGATTTTGGAGGCTGAAGCGATAAACAGCGTAATGGGCGTCGGCGCGCCTTCGTAGACATCGGGCACCCACATATGAAACGGCACTGCACCAAGCTTGAACGCCAGCCCGGCCACCACAAACACCAGACCGAAGGTGATCAACGGGTCGTTGGCCCGCGAGAACTCAATGGTTTTGGCGATCGTTGCCACGTCGAGTGAGCCGGTGCCGCCGTAGATCATCGACATGCCGTACAACAGCAATCCAGACGCCAATGCGCCGAGGATGAAGTACTTCATGGCGGCCTCGGTAGACACCGCCGAGTCGCGGTTGAGAGCGACCATGGTGTAGGTCGACAGCGCCAGAATCTCCAGCCCCAGATAGAGCAACACAAAGTGGTTCGCCGACACCATGACCATCATGCCGAGCGTGGCGAACAACATCAGCAAAACGAACTCGCCGGTGAACAGTTTTCGGATGACCAGATAATCCCGGCTGTACACCATCAATACGCCAACGCTGATGAGTAGCGACACCTTCAACACTGCGGCCATCTGGTCGGCAACGAACATGTTGGCGAACGCAAAACGCGCGAGGTCACCGAGCACCCACGCCTGCGCACCGACGAGGCCTGCGACGATAAACAAAAGTACGATTGTCATCAACAGCAGGTTGGTCGCGCGGTCCTGCTTGGCGCTGAAAAGGTCGTAGATCATGACAACAAAAATACCACCGAGCAAGACCAGCTCAGGTAGCGCCAGCATCATGTTGACTTCGGGAAAGGTCATGTCGTGACTCAGCTCAATTCAATTTGCCGATAGAC
>Ga0209490_10001383_pt1 | contig 23723 bp, 20 predicted proteins | sample MAT06_FD_187209 | JGI IMG/M metagenome (GOLD analysis project Ga0209490, IMG submission 187209) | Freshwater microbial communities from Lake Fryxell liftoff mats and glacier meltwater in Antarctica - MAT-06 (SPAdes) (version 2) | ecosystem: Environmental > Aquatic > Freshwater > Ice > Liftoff... | reverse complement strand
ACCCGCCAGCAGCCCCGCAACCGTGAGCAATCCTGAACGTTGCGCGGCGGGGAGCAATACGGGGGCCGGCGCAGCGGCTGAGCCCGGTGCCGTCACCCCATAAAAGCCTGCCAACGCGTCGTTCATATACGATTGGGAAGACTTGAGCAGTGCGGCCATGTCTCCAGCGCCGTCAAACACCGTGTGCTCGACGAAAGCATCGGCTTCATCACGCATGGCAGCGGCAATGGTTGGCGTGAAGTTCGGGAATAGGTTCGCGTCCTTGGTGAGTTGCCCCATCGCGCCAAAATCCAGCCATTGGGAGTGAAAACTCACCACGTTGCTCCTGGCTTTGGTGGTTGCAAGAAGACGCTGAGCTTGGGCCGCGACTTGCTCTTTCGTCGCCAGCTCACCGCGCCCCGCAGCTGCAAGGAGCTCGGGATCCGGCATGCTCTGAGTCAAGAGATAGGATAAACGGCTGGCACGCTCATACGGCCCCGCTTCGAGCAAGCCCGGACTTGCCGTTGCGGGTGCACCAGCTGTGTCCGCGGTCTCCATCCGATACAAGAACTGCGGTGTTTGCAAGACTGCAGACACGACCATTTGGATGGCATTGGCAAATCCGTTGGCAGTCTTTGACGTCTGATAAAAAGCCGTCAATCGTGCCTTTTCCGCCGCGTTCAACGGACGTCGGAACGCGCGCAACCCGAAGACCTCAATGAACTGAGCCGCGCACGTATCTTCACCCGCAGCCACGGGATCGCAGCCCAGGAGCGGGGCCAGGCTAGCGATTTGCGCGCTGCCAATCGTGGTGGCTGCAGCTTCGTACTGTTCCGCGAGGATCTGACTCACGCTGCGAACGGTAGCGTTGTTGTCGAAATTGTAGGCCCGTTCTTCAAGCGGGAACGCCCGGGCAGGCTTGGTCGCAACGCCTAACAGGCTCTCTACGGTATTGTCGTACTCTGTGTGCGTCAGTCGGCGTAGCGGCGAGGCTCCCGGCGACGTGACGCCGGGGGTGGTACACGCACCGACCATGCCTGAACCGCCACCGCCAGTTCCGGATCCCCCAATTCCCGAGCCCGAACCAGGCAACCCACTTCCCTTGGTGCCCCCAGTTGTGCCTAAAACCTCGCCGTTTGGGCCCAAAGCACTCGTGCCGGGCACTTTTCGGGGAGGCGCACCCGCCGAGCTATTACATCCGATAAGAGCCACAGAAAATGCCAAAAAACAACCGCGCACCAGCACGAACTCGAGTACTCGGGCCATGAGATATGTCCTTTTGTGTGCGGCAATCGCGCGCACTGTTTCAGTCCCCCAAGAATGACAGGCACAAGAGCGCCTGTCAGCCAACACTTTGACTCGGCGACCCTCTTTTTGGATCATGCCCCGCTGCTGCGTTAACTTGCCGGGACGTGCCGTTTAGCGCAGACCGCTGGTGCACGCCGCGGTGCAACCATCGTTGGCACTTCGATTTCCGTCGTCGCACTGCTCGGCGCCGTTCACTTTGCCATCGCCGCAGAATTCGCCCAAACGGCATTCTGGTGCACACTTCCCGTAACCTCCGGCGTTTTTTTGTATCGTCGCAAGCTTCCCCGAAGACGCTATCTACCATGCCATCTCCGCAGAACTCCGGCTTTTTACAGCCCGGAGCGCATGCCGCAGCAGTCGTGCTCACCGAATAGCTGATGAGATTGATCCCATCGTCGCAGGCTTCGCCGGAGACCGCTTGAAGAACGCCATCGCCGCAGCGCGGCCCCAACGTGCAATCAGCGTTGCAGTCACCATTCGCTCCATCATTGACCCCGACGTCGCACGCTTCATTGGAAGCAACCATGCCACCCCAACGGGTCGATTTACACACCGAGCGCGCGTTCACAGAATTCTGAAGCGTTAGCTTGTATCATGACTTGCTGGTGTGCCGTTCCGCTTGAAAGACCACCACCTCATTCACTCCGCCCGGAGTGAGTCCGAGTGTAGCGGGGTTGAAAATACCGGTGGTATACATAGTCATATCGCGCGTATCATTGTCGCTGCCCGTGCCTGCTGGGCCGACTAGAATAGTCCAACGATCTTCAGCGGGATGCTGGCCAGGGATCCCCACCGCCAAGTGGTCATTGATAAACACCCACACGTCATCATCCCCACCGATTCCGATATGGAAGGCGGTGGGTTCCGAGCAGCGCTGGGTGCAGCTTCCTATATGGCTCTAGATCTGGACGAGGACAATGCGTCCACCTTGCGAGGCACGGTTGATGGCATGACTAAATACAGTGGCTTCTCGACCATCGCCGCCGTTTACGTCGGGTCGAAGCAAGCGGGCGCAGACTTCGGGGACCGCGCGCTGGAGGCGACAGACCTTTCGGCGCAAGCCGGATACCTGATCACCCCGCATTTCGAGCCCGTGATTCGTTACGGCGCAGTTGCCGCGAAGGCTGCAGTTCATGGTCTGATATGACGCCTGCTAACCACGTCATCGAAACCCGAAGCCGGAGGCGAATTTCCCAGAGGTTCATTGCCAAATCGTTGACGCGCTACTCAACACTTGCTTCTGTGTTCATGGCTTCCAGGTATCCGCTCCTCAGTTCTGCGTCGCTCAGTTCATGGCATATCTCGCTGTATTTTGCCCAATCTTGGCCTTACCCAGCGTGAACCCCTGACCGTTGATCGCTGCTATGAAGACTCAGCCTGAACGCGTAGCACCCCAGGATCCAGCCACTTCCAGTCTCCTTCTTGGCGCCCTCGTGTTCTTTCAGATGCTGCCAGCAACTCTCCTTGTCCCGAGCGCGCGCCCGCTATTCGCTGAGCTGTATCGAGCGGATGATGGCTACATTCACGCCTTCATGTCGCTCAACATGGTCGGTGGTTTCTTGGCGGCCCCCCTCATCGGTTGGGCTACCGATCGCAAGGGCTATCGCTTCCCAGCGTTCATTGCCTTGGGCGCGCTGGATGCCATCATTCAGCTGTTGCTTCCAATCGGGCTTCCACTGCCTGTACTTCTGGCTTTGCGCACGTTTCAGGGTGCCGCGCACGTAGGCTCCGCGACACTGCTAATGACCTGTGCTGCCTCCACTGCGCGTAGAACTGGGAATGCCAAGGTGATGGGGATCGCAGGCTCCTGCCTGATGCTTGCGGTCGCGTTCGGCAGTTCGCTCGGCGGCCTCCTATTGAAGATAGGGCTGAGCGCTCCGTTTGTCGCGGGCGCTGTATTCGCACTGCTCGCCGCAGGTCTCGGCAGTTTTCTGCCCAAAGAATGGTGGGCTCAGAATCGCAGGACGGGCGTCTCTCTTGAGGTTATGCGCCGAGAACCTGCGCTGTGGGTGCCCCTCGCGTCAGCATTCGTCGGCCGTTTCACGGTCGGGTGCTTGGTGGTCAGCTTCGCGCTTTACGCGCACCGTGCCTTTGGCCTGAGCGATGCCCGGATTGGGCTGCTCTATTCACTCCTCACACTGCCTTTCGCGCTGCTCATGTACCCCGCCGCACGTTTGGGGGACCGCTTGCCGCGAATGACGGTGTTGCTCGTAGGAGGAGCCGTCTACGCGTTTGGGCTAGCCGCTCTGGGTCAGGTGGGGCCTGGAGCGCTGCCTGGCGTGATGGTGCTGATAGGTAGTTCTGGAGCGCTCGTTTTCGCGTCCACGCTGTGCATGGCGGCGAACGAGGCTTCGCCCGAGCGTCGCGGAACAGCCATGGCGCTGGTGAACGCAGCGGGCTGTTTGGGCATGCTGCTAGGTCCAGTCGTGGCTGGGATCTTGAACGCCATTTTGCGGACACGCGGCTGGGATTCGGTGGCGGCGTATCGAGTCGTCTTTTCGGTGGCCGCACTGTCCGTGCTGCTGTGGCTAGTGCCCGTCGCATTTTGGGCCAAACATCGAAGCCGCAACGCCTCGAACCTCGAGTTTGAGCGCACCTAAACTGAAATACATAATTTCAGATCTGCCGTTCCGGCATCTTGTCAAGACTGCTAGGAATGTGGTGAATGTGACAGAAACGCACGAGCAATGTGACAAGAATGCGTGCCGACGAGCAAGTGCGCCACAGGAGTTGATGAGCCTTCAATCAGTTCAATGAGTTACACGGGACACAGCTCCTGGTACGAATCCTGCTCTTCCTTTGGGAATGCAACCCCAACATCCCTCGTCAATTCAGCCGTCCACGAAGCTCTCGCTTGGGAAGGCGTTCCCCTCCGGGAGTCACTCTGCCTTCAAGCTGGAGCCCGAAGGAGCGAGCCAAGGAGCTCACCCCATCACAATCCTGGCATCGGTGCACACAGAAACGTTTGAGCTTGAATTTTGCGCAACTCACGCTCGCCTCAGCCTATTGGGGCTCCAAACGCTGCGCTCCTTTGATGCTGTGTACGCTGCGCTCCGCGAGTCTCAGCACTATTCCGATGGTCTCGACTTGCTTTGGGACCTTAGCAACGCCGACGTGTTCGCATTGTCTGATTGGGATTGGGCCCTGCTGACCTCACGCTTAGCGCGCGCGCCCGTGGCCAAGCGTCGATCGCGCATGGCTTGGATTGTTCCCGCTCTGACAGACGTGGCCATTGAGGGCAAGATCAGAAAATTGATGGCCAAGCTGAAGCAAGTTGATTGGCGCTTCTCTTCGGATCTCGCCCATGCGACGCAATGGATTGTGTCCCCGGTCCAAAACCAACAATGACCCGCAGCCTAGGTGTTCTCTTCAAGATAACGCTCTAATTTCCGATACAGCGTTCGCCTGTCGAACCCAAGGATCCGGGCTGCTTCCACCTTGTTTCCATCCACAGCTTCAAGCACACGCAGCACGTATCTGCGTTCAATCTCATCCATACTGACCATTTCCCCGGGATCGTGTGTGGGGATCACGACATCAGAGCTTGCGTGAGAGGTGATGCGCTCTGGCAGATCAGCAAGCTCAATCCAGGCTGATTGCGTCAGCACCACCGCATGTTGCACAGCGTTCCTGAGCTCGCGCACGTTCCCGGGCCAGGTATAGGCCAACAGGCAACGCGCTGCCTCCGGGCGGATACCTTGGATCTTCTTCTTGCTCTGCTCTGCGAACTCCGTCACGAAGATATCCGCTAAAAGCATCACATCTGTGCCGCGCGCACGCAGCGCCGGCAGCACCACATTCACTACATCGAGCCGATAATAGAGATCTTCGCGGAAGCGCCCTTCATGCACCGCCGTCGCTAGATCTCGATTGGTGGCCACGACCAATCGAAAATCAGTCGGTATTTCGGTCGCCCCACCGACGGGACGGATCTTACGTTCTTCGAGAGCGCGAAGCAGCTTCGGTTGTAGGCCAAGTGGTAACTCCCCCACCTCATCCAAGAAAAGGGTGCCCCCGTTCGCCTGGAGAAAGAGCCCATCGCGATCGGCTCGTGCATCCGTGAAGGCGCCCCGCTTGTGCCCGAAAAGTTCGCTCTCCAAGAGTGGTTCGGGAAGCGCTGAGCAATTCACAGCAACAAACGGCCCTCGGCTACGCGCACTCGCATCGTGCAAATAGCGCGCGGCAAGCTCCTTCCCTGTACCACTCGGACCGGTGATGAGCACACTCGCTTCGGTGGGAGCGATCCGGCTGAGCTTTTCCTTAACTACGCGGATCGGAGCAGAATCACCCACGATGCGCTCGAAGTCACCGCCGCGACTGATCACTCTTTGGAGGCGTTGAAGTTCCTTTCTATTCCCACTCTCGCTCAGCACATGCTGCACGCGGATCAGCGCTGCCTCGGGGCTGAAAGGCTTGCTCAGGAAGTCGTCCGCACCGGCCCGGATCGCCTGCACTGCCATCTCCAAACTGCTACTGGCGGTCATCACCACGATCGGGAGGTCGCGCTGGTGAGCGCGGCACAGGCGACAGAACTCCAGTCCGCTCATCGTTGGCATCACGATGTCTGTGAGCACAGCATCCGCCCCCTGCTCTTTGACACACTCGAGAGCGCGCTCTGGCTCGGCGAACACCTCAACCTCAAAGTGCGCTCTGAATGCCAATCTTAGGAGCGCACTCAGATCTGGATCATCATCAACGATGAGAACACGCGTAGGCATCCTGCCATCTTACCCGTCTAAGCGATCGGACCAAACCCCCAGCGGCAAAGAACATTACTTCACGCTCTCCATGCCATGCAGTCCGTGACGGCCGGACTCGCCAAGGCCTTCAGTCCGGCCCGTGAACCACTATCGTCCGGGCACCGTCCCCCTCTTCCTCTCCCGCCGTCCGGGGAAATCGCGCAGAACACCTCATCGTGACGTGAACTTGCTTTCAGATTCTCTTCTTCGGGACCTAGCGCAACCTTCGAACCCTCACAGGCTCGCGTTTTGCCCGAATGTGACGCTACGGAAGCCCTGTTCGCCAGGGAAACTGGGGCCCGATTCACTACTTCTAATGATGTCGCTCACGCCGGTTCCGACCAAATGATCAGACGCCAGAAATAATGCAAGCGCTCTATTAAATCCAAGTTAACGCGAGCCGTTCCCAGCCCTGAACCGAGGGCAAGAGAGCAGGTGTCCAAAAGCACCGCAAATGCCTTCACTGCTTTTGAGTAATCCTATGGCGGAATTGGATGATATCGTTAAGGAGTTTCTGGTTGAAACCCACGAGAACCTCGGCACCCTGGAGCAGGATCTGGTTCGGCTGGAGGAAAACCCGAACGACGCCAAGGAGTCGCTGGCACGCATCTTCCGCACCGTCCACACCGTCAAAGGCACCTGCGGCTTTCTCGGCTTTTCAAAGTTAGAGAGCGTCACTCACGTCGGCGAGAACCTGCTGAGCCTGCTGCGAGATGGCAAGCTCAGCGTGAGCGGCGAAATCACTACCGCTCTCTTGAGCCTCGTGGATGCGATCCGGGAGATGCTCACTTCCGTCGAGGCCAGCGGAGAGGAAGGCTCAGGCGACTACAGCAATCTCGTGCAGGAGCTCTCCCGCTTAGTGGATCCCAGCCAATCGGCACCCAAGCCAAAGCACTCCGTACAGGCAAAGCCCGAAGCGGTACCCACTGCTTCCCGTGAGGTCGGCCAACGGGATCCGGCGCCCCCCACGCCGATCGGTGAGTTGCTCGTCCAAGGTGGACTCATCACGCGCACAGAGGTTCAAGACGTATTGGAGCTCCAGAGCGCTGGCGATCCGCGGCACCTAGGCGAAATCCTGGTTGAACAGGGCAAAGTTGCCCCCGAAGACGTGGTCGATGCGCTGAACTTGCAAAAGAAGACGAAAGCCCAAAACGGGGGCTTGGCGGACACCACCATCCGAGTCGAAGTGAGCCAGCTCGACAAACTCATGAACTTGGTCGGCGAATTGGTCTTGGCTCGCAACCAAATCCTGCAGTTTGTCGGCCCCGATACAGACGCTGCCCTTCAAACCACCACGCAGCGGCTCAACTTGGTGACCACGGAGCTTCAAGCCGGCGTGATGAAAACACGCATGCAGCCCATCGACACCGTGTGGTCGAAGTTCCCAAGAGTCATTCGTGATCTCGCGCGTTCCTGCAAAAAACGCATCCGTGTTGAAATGGAAGGGCGTGACACAGAGCTCGACAAGACGATCATTGAAGCCATCAAGGATCCCCTCACGCACATCGTCAGAAATGCTGTCGACCATGGCATTGAGTCACCAGAGAAACGCGAAGCCGCTGGCAAGCCCGTCGAAGGCTACCTCCGCCTGAAAGCGTTCCACGAAGGTGGCCATGTGAACATTGAAATCTCCGACGACGGCGGCGGCATCGACCCAGAGAAGCTCAGACGCAATGCCCACGAAAAAGGCCTTGTTTCCGCTGCTATTTTGGCGCGAATGAGCGAACGCGAGTTGCTTGGACTGATCTTCATGCCCGGTTTTTCAACCGCCGAGAAGGTCACCAACGTCTCTGGGCGCGGCGTTGGTATGGATGTGGTGAAGACCAACATCGAGCGTATTGGTGGCAGCGTCGATATCAGCAGCCGCCTCGGCGAAGGCACCACACTGCACATTAAAATCCCACTCACCTTGGCGATCATCCCGGCGCTCGTTGTTGCCTCTGGGCAGGAACGCTTCGCGATCCCTCAGGTTAGCCTGGTGGAGCTCGTTCGCATGGATCTGGACAAGCCGGATTGCGGGATTGAAGACATCGGAGGCGTCCCGGTCTATCGACTCCGTGGCAATCTGTTGCCCATCGTCGACTTAAGCAAAGAGCTCTTCGGTCGAAAGTCTATCATTGGCGAAGGAGCGGTCACCACGATCGTCGTGCTGCAAGCTGACGAACGGCAATTCGGAATGCTCGTGGAACAGATCCTCGACACCGAAGAAATCGTGGTGAAACCACTTGCAAAACAACTCAAAAACATCCCCGCCTTTTCGGGAGCCACGATCATGGGCGATGGATCGGTGGCGCTCATCTTAGACATTCTGGGCTTGGCTCAGAAGGCCAGTGTCATCGGTGCAAGGCGGGATCGATCGCTCGGCGACCGAGGCAAGCAAAACCAGTCAGCGGATGAGAAACCCGAATCACTGCTCTTGGTGCGCGCGGGCGAACGCCAAACACTGGCGATCCCACTCCGACTCGTTGCGAGACTTGAAGAGGTACCGCGCACGCTGGTGGAACGTGCCGGCGCCAGCAACGTCGTGCAATATCGTGGGCAAATCATGCCGCTTTTCTACTTGAGCGACGTCATCTCTGAGATTTCAGATGCGCACACTGAGCTACCCGAGATGCTGAGCGTGGTCGTTTTCGACCATCGCGGTAGGAGCGTAGGCCTGGTGGTAGCCACCATTGTGGACATCGTTGATGAAGCCATCAAACGCCACTCGACAGCACGACGCCCTGGAATTCTTGGCTCCGCTGTCGTGCATGGCCAGGTCGTGGAGTTGGTGGATCTTCCCGGCGTGATGGAACGCATTCTACCGCACACCGATAGCCTAATTCCCGAAGCGCTCGTCGCGTAACCGAGGTTAAAATGCCTGAAGAAAATCAATACTGCACCTTTCACCTTGGCAACTTCATCTTCGGCGTCGGCGTACGCGAAGTGCAGGAAGTGATCCGTTATCAGCAGATGACGCAAGTTCCCCTGGCACCCGCCACCGTAGGGGGACTCATCAACTTGCGGGGTCAAATCGTCACGGCGATTGATCTCCGCGAACGCCTCGGGATGCCGGCACGTGATCCGAAAGCGCTCCCCATGAATGTGGTGGTCTGTTCGGAAGATGGGGCAGTGAGCCTGCTCGTGGATGAGATTGGTGATGTGATTCACGTGAGCTCATCACAGTTTGAAATGGTCCCCGACACACTCGTTGGCCCCGCACGCGAGCTCATCACAGGGGTGTACAAACTCGAGGGCAAGCTGCTCTTGGTTCTAGACGTCAACAAGACCGCCAACATTGATCCTGAGACTTTGAAAGTAGCATAAAAAGAGGGAATTATGTCAAATCTATCCGTTAACCCCACCGAAGAAAACAGTCTGTACGCCCAACTCGGTGGCGAAGACACCATTCGAATTGCTGTGGACGCCTTCTACGACCGTGTCTTAGCCGACAGTGAGTTAGCGCCCTACTTTGAAGACGCCAACCTGCGGGCGCTGAAAAAGAAACAGACGCTCTTTCTGGTTCAGGCGCTCGGCGGTCCGAGTCGGTATCGCGGAAAAGACATGCGCACAGCCCACTCCGGAATGGGGATCACTTCGGCGCACTTTGACCTCGCGGCGGGGCACCTCGTGGCGACACTCGAAAGCCTCGGCGTGGACGCTCCAACCGTCCAGCAAATTGTCAGCATTGTGGCGCCGCTCAAAGAAGCGATTGTCGACGGTCGTAGCAGCGGGAAACAAGAAATTTCACCAAAAACCGAAGAGGAATCGAACATGGCAAGTCTATCTCAACTCCCCCCTCCCCAGCAAAACGGTTCAGCCAATCACCCCAGCAAACAGTCCAAAGCTCCAGCTAGTGCAGATGGCTTGCTGACGGAGCTGGTTGAGACATTGAATGCGACAACCTCCCTCGCTCAAGTGGTGGAAGCGGCCTTGGAGCTGGTGTGCGAACGCTTGGGTTGGGCTTACGGGGCCTACCTTGAAATCGACGCGGACCAGGAGATCATGCGTTTCCTCGCCGATTTTGGCCAGACGGATGCGGGCCTATCGCGCGTGGTGCGAGGCGCTCAGTGGCGCCGAGGCGAAGGTATTGCCGGCAAGGCTTGGCAGGACGGCAAACGGGTCCTCGCCGACGCAGATGAAGACTTTGGCAATCCCCGGCTAGCGGCTGCGGCCTCGCGTGCGAACATGGCGAGCGCGTTAACTCTACCCCTCCAAGTCCGGGGCAAAATTGTCGGCGTTTTCCTATTCTTCTCCACCACCGAACAGCGTTTGGGAACGCACACCGAGCGCTCGCTCGGGAGCCTGACCAATCTGTTGGCAGCCGCCGCTGAGCGCACGGATTCCGCCCGGATGCGCGCCATGCTCGACAAGGCGCCCACCAACGTCATCTATGCCGACCGGGACCTGATCATCCGTTACATGAACGGTGCCTCCGAGAAGACGCTCCGCTCCTTGGAAGCCTACCTGCCGTTCAAAGCGAACGAGCTCGTCGGGAAATCGATAGACATTTTCCACAAACACCCGGAACACCAGCGCAAGCTACTGAGCGACCCCAAGAATTTGCCACATCAAGCCATCATCCAGCTCGGGCCGGAGATGCTCGATCTGCTAGTGAGCGCGATTTTGGACGAAAACGGGCAATATCTAGGGCCGATGTTGACGTGGCAGGTGGTCACACAAAAGGTGAAGACCGAGCGTGAGATGGCCCGCATCTTTAATATGATGGAAAACGCTCCTATCAATGTGATCTACGCGGACAAGAATTTCAACATTCAATACATGAATCCCGCTTCGCTCAAGACTTTGAAGAGCATCGAACAATACCTGCCGTGCAAGGCAGATGACATAATAGGAAAATCGATCGATATCTTCCACAAGCATCCGGAACATCAGCGCGGGATGCTCGCGGACCCAAAGAAGCTGCCACATCAAGCCATCATCAATGTTGGCCCCGAGAAGCTCGATCTCCTCATCAGCCCGATTTACGACCAAAAGGGCGAATACCTGGGGCCGATGGTGACCTGGCAAGTGGTCACGCAGAAGCTGAAAACCGAGCGCGAAATGGCTCGCATCCAGAACATGATGGAAAACGCGCCCATCAATGTGATCTACGCGGACCGCGAAGGTACGATTCAGTATATGAATCCGGCTTCGCTGCGCACTCTCCGCCAGCTTGAGGCCTATTTGCCCGCACGCGCCGACGAATTGGTTGGAAAGTCGATCGATATTTTCCACAAACGCCCGGAGCATCAGCGCTCCATCATCGCCAACCCGAAGAATCTTCCGCACGAGGCAATCATTGGTGTTGGCCCTGAAAAGCTGCGGCTTTTGGTGAGCGCGATCCTCGATCAGAAGGGTGAATATCTCGGACCCATGCTCACCTGGGAGGTCGTCACCGATAAGCTGCGTTTGGAAGCCAAGCAGAAAGAGGCCGCTGCGCTCTCCACCGGCATGTCTAAGCTGATGGAAACGCTCGGAAAGGCGAAATCCTCAACCGAGTGCCTGCGTGTCGCACTGGATACGATGCGTGAATGCTTCGACTGGAACTATGGAGCCCTTTGGCCATTGGACGTTGAAACGCAAATGCTGAAATTCCAGCAGGATTCCGGCGATATCGCTCCGGAATTCAAGCGAGCTTCGGAAGCTGCCACCTTTCGGTCCGGCCAGGGCCTGGGCGGGCGTGCCTGGCAGAGCATGGACATGATTGCCATTGATGATCTTTCCCAGCTCACGGATTGTCCGCGCCTTGGCGTCGCAGGTCGCATTGGGATCAAGACAGGTGCTGCACTCCCTATCATTGTGGAGGGCAAGCTTTGGGGTGTGATCGACTTTCTCTCTCTGGTGCCTATCGCGATCTCCCCCGATCGGCAGGAGACGCTCCGCAATGCTGGCCGCGCACTCTCTGCGGCATTTGAGCGCCTGCTCGGGGTTGAACGCGAACAGCGCCATGCGGCCGAACTCAAAGACAAGGTGGACGCCATGCTAGCCGTGGTGAATGCGGCTGCTGCGGGTGATCTCACCCGCGAAGTCACCGTCTCGGGCAGCGATGCGATTGGGCAGATGGGCGAAGGTTTGGCGCGATTCCTGGCAGACTTGCGCAAGAGCATGGCCGCCATTGCAGAAAGTGGGAAGTCCCTAAGTGGCTCTTCCGAGGATCTGTTGGGCATGAGCCAGACGATGGCTTCCAACTCCGAAGAGACATCGGCCCAGGCCAACGTTGTCTCGGCGGCTGCCGAAGAAGTGAGTAAGAACGTGCAGACGGTCGCTGCCGGCGTCGAGGAAATGAGCGCCAGTATCAAAGAGATCGCAAAGAATGCGAGTGACGCAGCCAGGGTCGCCATCGAAGGCGTCAAGGCGGCAGAGACCACCAACGCTACCGTCGCCAAACTCGGTGAGAGCAGCGCCGAAGTCGGCAAGGTGATCAAAGTCATCACCTCCATCGCTCAGCAGACCAATCTCTTGGCACTGAACGCCACGATTGAAGCGGCGCGCGCCGGAGAAGCCGGAAAAGGCTTCGCTGTTGTGGCCAATGAAGTGAAAGAGCTCGCCAAGGAAACCGCCAAGGCCACCGAGGACATCAGTCAGAAGATTGAAGCCATCCAGGGCGATACGCACAGCGCCGTCGAAGCCATCGCACGCATCAGCGAGATCATTCGTCAAATCAACGATATTCAGGCCACGATTGCCGCTGCTGTTGAAGAACAAACCGCGACCACCAACGAGATTTCGCGAAACGTCAGCGAAGCTGCACGCGGCAGCTCTGAGATCGCGGACAACATCACGAGCGTCGCACAAGCGGCGCAGGAGACCACCACCGTCGCCACTAAGACACAGCAGGCAGCCAACGCGCTCGGCGTGATGGCGAGTGATCTCACCAAGCTTGTTTCTCGCTTCAAGAACTAACCGAGCCGCCTAGCAGGAGAGCCTATGAAAGCTATTGTTGTTGACGATTCTGGCACCATGCGCCGCATCCTCAAGCGGATGCTCGTTGAACTCGGCTTCGAAGTTGCGGAAGCCGAGGATGGGGTCGCGGCACTGGAATGGTTTCGAAAGAATGGCTCTCTTGATCTAGCGCTCCTTGATTGGAACATGCCTGAAATGAGCGGCTACGACCTCCTTCGCTTTGTGCGCGCACGCCGAGAATTCGACGGAATGCGGATCATGATGGTGACCACCGAAAGTGAAATGGAAAAGGTTGCCAAAGCCTTGAGCGCAGGCGCTGATGAATATGTCATGAAGCCTTTCACCAAAGAAGTCATCACCGATAAGCTGAGTTTGCTCGGTTTTCATGGTTTAGCGGAAGGAGCTGCCCCTTGAAGAAGATCCGCGTTCTCATCGTGGACGACGCCGTGGTGATCCGAAAGATCCTCTCGGACGTGCTGTCTCAGGAAAGCGACATTGAAGTCGTGGGGACTGCGGTGAACGGTGCCTTGGGGCTGAAGAAGATCGAACAATTGGCCCCAGATCTGGTACTGTTGGACGTTGAGATGCCGGAAATGAACGGCATCGAAACGATCCGCGCGATCCGCAAAACCTGGGTCTCCCTGCCCGTCATCATGTTCAGCACGCTCACGAATGCGGGGGCGTCCACCACAATTGAAGCACTGCTGCTCGGGGCGACGGACTACGCCACCAAGCCAGCAAACGTTGGCAGCACCACGAGTGTGATTCAGGAGATCCAGACGAGTCTGATCCCGAAGATCAGGAATGCTTGTCGTCGCACGCTGCCAGCCGCGCAGCCCGAGCACCCGAGTCAGCCGGTGCGAGCCCTCAAGCCACAGCCGCTATCTAACAAACGTCCGGAAATTCTAGTGATCGGCACGTCGACGGGCGGCCCGAATGCGCTCGCTGAAGTACTCAAAGACATTCCGGCATCGTTCCCGGTTCCCGTGTTGGTGGTGCAACACATGCCGCCTCTTTTCACGCACTTTCTCGCCGAGCGCCTCAACAAGACGTGTCCGCTAGAAATCCACGAAGCAGTGGATGAAGCACCGCTCCTACCCGGTCACTGCTGGATAGCCCGTGGGGATTTTCACATGGACCTGAAGCGCACAGCCACCAGCGTTTTGATCAGTCTGAATCAAGCCGCTCACGAAAACTCCTGTCGTCCCGCTGTCGACGTCACATTTCGCGCCGTTGCGCGGCTGTACGGCGGAGCCAGCCTCGCCGTGGTGCTCACTGGAATGGGCCAGGATGGGTTGCGCGGCGGGCGCGCGATTCGAAGTGCGGGCGGGCGCGTATTTGCCCAAGATCGGGCGACGTCGGTCGTTTGGGGCATGCCCGGTGCTGTCGTGGAAGCAGGCATCGCTGAGGCTGGCATTCCGCTGTCCGAGGTGGCCGCGGCGATCCTCGATCGCTTCGGCATGGGGAAACGTGGCCTGGCATCAGCAAAGGAGCAATCCGTTGGAAACCGTTGATTTTCAGTTTCTCCAGAAGTTCATGCACAGCCACGCTGCGATTGTGATCGACGATGGCAAGCAATACCTCGTCGAGAATCGACTTCAACCGTTGGCTAAAGCTGCGGGGTTGCCTGATCTGCATGGCCTCGTCACCCGATTGCGCGCTGAGCGGTTCGGGGATCTGCATCGCAATGTGCTGGATGCGATGACCACGAACGAGACCTCATTCTTTCGCGACACGAAGCTGTATGACTCTTTGGAACGCGAGATCTTACCCGAGCTTTTGGAAAAGGCGGGCTCACGCAAGCTCAACATCTGGTGCGCCGCCTGCTCAACCGGACAGGAGCCTTACACGCTAGGGCTGATCTTCAAGGAAAAGCTAAAAATCGGGCCTGATCGCGTTGAAATCCTCGCGACCGATATCTGCGAGCGCGTGCTCGATGCCGCGAAACGTGGCGAATACAGCCAGATGGACGTCAACCGGGGGCTGCCAGCGCCTATGTTGTTAAGAAATTTTCGGCAGGCGGGTCGCAATTTCAGCATCGCCGACGACGTTAAGGCGTATGTAAAGTTCCGCAAGCTGAACCTGGCGGAAGCTTGGGACAACTTGGCACCCATGGATCTGGTGCTGATCCGCAACGTTCTCATCTATTTTAACATTGATACTAAGCGACAGATCCTCAAGCGCGTGAAGCCGATCTTGCGAAGCCACGGCTATCTCATCTTAGGCGCCGCTGAAACAACCCTGAATATCGATGACACTTATGGACGGGTGATCAAACGCGATGCGACCGTCTATCACCCTTTGCCCTGAATTTTGGAGATTGAATCGTGGTTATCACCGGACAGATGTGGATTGAAGCTGCCGTCGACGCGCTGCGTGATAGCAGCTCAATGTTCGAAGCCGAAGGGCTCGACGTGCTCTCGATTTCTGAGCAGCTTCCAGAGCAAACGAGCGGCGCCTTTATTTCGATTGCAGGAGGGCAGCAATCTGTCCAGCTGGGGGTGTTGTGTGGCCCAGCTGAACGCCAGGCTCTCGCTCAGAAGTTTCTCGGAGATGACACGCTGCTCGGGCAGGACGATCTCGCGGATGCCATGCGTGAAATCGCCAATATCGTCGCGGGAGGCTTGAAAAGTGCGATGTTGGAGTACGATCCCTGCCTCGCACTCGGTTTGCCCCTGTACACGGAAGGGGCCCAGCTCGGGTCTGCCACGCGCGCACACTGTGCACGGGTGATCCTGAGCGATCAAGCGCTCTGTCTGGTTGTGATTGTCGGCACTGCCAACACCCCCTGAGTCGGCCAGCATGAGCATCGCCCCGCCCCGCGTTCGCCGACTTCCCGTGATCGCGCCGCGCCAAGGGCAATTGGAGCTTGAAGCCATGAAGGGTTCGGATTTCATGGCGCTGGTCGCCCAACAGGCCCGTTCAGAGGAAAGCGGCAGTATCAGCTCGCAGTATGAGCAGGAGTTGCTTTCCAATGACGCCATGGTGGGCGCCCTGGCGCTCAAGGCCTGCAACTCAACAATGGGAGCCATCAGCTACGGCTTGGTGCCCCTACCCCGCGAACGTGGCAAGTTCTCGCTACGCATCGACGTGGTCGTGACACGACGCCACTGTCGACGGCTTGGGATCGGGACCCTGCTCTCCGCAGCGGTGCTCAGCCAACAGCTCGGAGTGCTGGGCGAGAACCTGTATCACGCGTCGGTGATGGCGGTGCACCCGGCCATGATCCAGGTCTTTAGCAAGCTTGGCTTTGAGCGAGCGGCCCCCAACGTGCCGCTCTACTCGCGCGTCGTTCAAAACGACCACCTCGAAACGCTCCATCGGCAAACGGAACGCGTGATCCAGCTCAGGATGCGCGACCTGCGAACGCTGTGCGTGGATTGCCGCCGTTCCCAGGCCCATCAACCCTGGTGCGTCGCGGAAGCCTGAGGCGCATGGCAACGGGTTACGTTTGGGACAGCGCCTCCTTGGGCTACGTGACAGGTGATCAGCGCCCGGAGCATCCCCGACGAACGCAAGCTTTAGAACCGAGCCAATTCCTCAACAGGAGCGGCCTCCAGTTTCTCCCGACGCAGCCGGACCTGGGCCTGCCGTGGGTGGGGCGCGTCCATTCAACGCAGTTCATGCGAGAAGTGCGCCTGGCGGCCCAAAATTCGCGTCTTTGGTTCGATGGCGGTGATACCGTTGTCCGGGAAGACGCCTTCGATGTGGCGCTCATGGCCGCCGCCGGTGCCCTCACTTTGACTGACGCGGTCCTGCGTCGGACGGTCACAAACGGCTTCGCGGCCATTCGGCCGCCAGGGCATCACGCATCGCACGAACGGGCTCGGGGCTTCTGCATTTTCAACAATGTCGCGGTGTGCGCTCGCTACGCTCAAGAGGTATTCGGCCTCGAACGGATCCTCATCGTTGACTGGGACGTGCATCCCGGCGACGGCACCGCAGCGATTTTCTACGAAGATCCAAGCGTGTTCGTGCTCAGCCTCCACCAGCGCGGGATTCTGGGCGGAGAGGTCGGGGGTGAGCACCTAGACGGAAGAGGCCCGGGAAAAGGCTTCACACGAAACATCCCGCTCGAACCGGGTACATCGTCTGACCACTACCTCCGCGCCTTCGAACAGGCGCTCACCACCACGGCCAGAAGCTTTAGACCCGAGCTGATTATCATCAGCTGCGGCTTTGACGCTCATCGCGCAGATCTGCTCGGGGGATTGTTGCTGGATGAAAGCTCCTTTGAGCGACTCACCGAGCTTGCCCTTGAATGCTCTCAGACGTATTCTTCCGGCCGGCTCGTTTCCGTCCTGGAAGGGGGGTACCAGCCGTCGGTCCTCAGGGACTGCGTCGGGACGCACCTCGCGGTGCTGGAGAGAGCCTGAGCTGGCACAAGATTTGTCAGTGCATGGTGCGGGATTTGAGCAGGAGGATTTCAATGGGATATTCGAGGGAACAGCCAGCGTTTGGGACAAGTAAATGGGCGGCGGCCGATTATGAACCGCCCGCTCCAAGCGGCAGCGTGGAACTTTTTGCACGCGACGTAATGTTCACAGTCGTCGCGGACAAGTTCGAGGAAGTCTTCTGGCTGATTTCAGCAGATTGGCGTCGTCCGTTGTACATGAGCCCGGCGTATGAGCGTGTCTTTGGCTACAAGTTAGGTGAGTTGACTCCGGCCGCTTGGTTAGAGGCGATCGATCCGGAAGATCGTCCCAACGTTCAGGTCTACTTAGAGGAGAGAGCTGCGCAGACGTCATTCGCAGCCAGCTCCTCCCCTCCTCATCGCTTCCGTAGGGCGGATGGCAAAGTTCGGCATGTGAAGTTTAGCGCGTACCCAGTCACGGACGAAGCCGGTGCCGTGGTGGCGTTCGCAGGTATCACGGCCGACGAAACGGACCGAATCCTGACCGAAGAGTCCCTCCAACGTTCCCGTGCTGAGCTACAGAACGTGGCGGCGAGTATCGAACGGGCACAAGAGGATGAGCGGCGCCGCACGGCCCAGTTCGTTCACGATGAGCTCGGCCAGTCCTTGGCGCTCGCCAAGCTCAAGCTGGAAGCATTCCTAGCCGAAAAACGCATCGCTCGCGATGATGAAGATGTCATCAAGCTTCTGGCGACCTTTCAGAATGCGATAGATGCCTCGCGCCGCGTGGCCTACGAAATGAGCCCGCCCGTTCTGCATGAGCTTGGCTTGATCGCCGCCCTCGAAGCGGAGGGGGAGCTGCTTTGCGCCGAGTACGGTGTGGACTTCTCAGTAGTTGCAGGCATCGATCCGTTGCCTGAATTCAAGGACAACGTGTTGGTGTACCGTTCAGTGCGGGAGCTGATCATGAACGTTATCAAGCATGCCTCAGCCAAGCACCTGAAGCTGACGATTGAGGGCTCTCACAAGCTGCTCACTATCAACCTCACCGATGATGGCCTTGGCTTCGACGAGGCGACACATAAGGCCAAATATGGGCTGGCCAGCGTGAGGCAACGCTTAAGCTACCTCGGCGGGGAATTGCATCTGAGCAGCCAGCTCGGCGTTGGAACTTCGGCCGAAATCCGCATACCCTTGGGGGAGTTCGCATGAGAGTTTTATTGGTTGATGATCACAGGATTCTCAGGGAGGGCGTGAGAGCGCTCCTTGAAGATCAGGGCTCGGAGGTCGTGGGCGAATGCGACAACGGGGAAAGAGCACTTGAGCTGTGTGAGCAACTCGCACCGAATGTGGTGGTCATGGATATCGGCCTCCACGGCATGAATGGTATCGACACCACCAAACGGATTCGGGACCGCTTCCCCGACGTCCGAGTGCTCGCACTCTCCACTCACTCAGAAAAACACTTCGTGACGGGCATGCTCGCCGCTGGCGCCTCAGGTTACGTCACGAAAGATGCCGCCTTTGAGGAGCTTTCGACAGCCGTTCGTGCCGTCGCGGCGGGAGGAGTCTACACCAGCCAATCCGTCACAGATCTCGTACTGCGCGACTACGCCGGCAAGCATGGCAGCCCCCATGAGCCGCCCGCCCTCAGTCGCCGCGAAGAGCAGGTCCTTGCCGGCATCGCGGGCGGTAAGAGTTCTCGCGAAATCGGCGAAGCTTTGGGGCTCAGCGTGAATACCGTGGATACCCATCGTCGGCGCATCTCTGAGAAGATCGGGGTGAAGAGCGTCGCTGGTCTCACAAAATTTGCTGTGCTCAACGGCCTTTCCGATCTCAACAGTTGAATAAGCTTTGACCCCTTAAGATGCTGCCGCGAGAGCCGTTAGAGGCTTAGGAGTCAATGATACGATGACGGTGAGTGTGATTCACGGAGGCGAGCGCAGCCTCGACGCCTGGGTCGAGCCGGTCAGCCAAGCGCTTGAAGAACTCGCAAACAAGCTCGGCCTGGGGCAGAGGGGCCCGTGCTTGCCCAGAAGCTCAGTGCCAAGCGGGCTTTCAGGCGCGCACATCACGCTCTCCTCCGAGGACAGCTCCACCCGGATCGCTATCCTGGCGGGTGCAAGCGGTGTGCAAGCGTTGGCCCGAGCGCTGTTTGTGAGCATGTCGCCGCCGAAGCTTGTTCTCGATGAAATCACCGACGCCGTGTGCGAGCTGGCTAATATTTTGGCTGGCTTGATCAAGGTCAAGCTTGGGCCGGATGGGAGTGTGCTCGCCACGAGCCTTCCGGTTTTTTTTCATGGCAATATTTCCCCCCACCTCGGTGACTCGTGGCTTTGCTTCGAGACGAGTTTGGCGGACACGCGGGTGACGGTGATGGTCATTGGTGGTTGGGCTCAAATGCGAACACCGGCGGCGTCAGGCTAAGCGCCACGCTTTTCTCCCTGTCGTCCTCGCTGCTATCCTGAGGGTTGTTTTCTAGCCACTTGGAGCTCTGACCTTGGGGCGTCGCCTCCCCTCGCCAGACAGGCACAGAGATTCAGCTCCGCCCTAACCGCTTGAGCGGCCGCGTTCTGCAATGAGCGTTGGATTGGATCTGGTTGAAGGTTGAACTCAGGGCCGCGCCTGCTTCCGTGACCTTGAGGGAGGGTCGCGCCTGATTCGCAGATCTCATAAAATTTGCTGTCCTGCACGGCCTTCCCGATATCAACAGTTGAACACATACGCCATTCAACGGCGCAATGATTCAGTGCATAACGCGAAGTGCCTGCAGACGCTCGGACGCATTTTCAAGCGCCTCCTGACTCATTGCGATCCCATGTCGTTGTAGCTCACGATCGAGTTCAGTGCACAGCTCGCTCGGTTCAAAAAATCCGTAACTCCCCGCAGCACCCGCGATGCGGTGCGCAAGAAGCTGCGCTGCTTCTAGGCTCGCGGCGTTTTTTGAATGCTTAAGGGTCTGAAGCAGCTCAATGAGGCTTGCCAGTTGTGATGCCAACCGCTGTCCATAAGCGGACCTGAGGGTTTCCAACTCGGCTTGAGTGTTCTCATCCGTCCAGTTCGAGTTGCTCACTGCAACACCTCGCTGGGTGCCAGAACGCAAGGAAATTCCAAATGGAAGGTGGTGCCTTCGTTCTCGGTGGACGAAAAATGGATCTTTCCCTCTAGCCTCTCGACCAGCGCCTTGGCGATGCTGAGCCCCAACCCTGCGCCGTTTTTCCGCCGCACATCGGAAGCATCCGCTTGGGCAAAAGGCTCAAAGACCCGTGCCTGGAAAGCTTCGGGAATGCCCGGGCCGCAATCACTCACGGAAACACGCGCGCTGGGTCCCCGCTGTTCGATACGCACGCCAATCGGCAGACCCGAAGGTGAGAACCTGATGGCGTTTGAAAGGAGATTGGTTAGGATTTGATAGAGCCTCTCGGGATCCAGGCGTACCCACAAGGGCTCCGGCGCCTCCAACACCACCCGTGCCCGATCATCCTCTGCATGAAGATCAGCGATGGCACGCCTCGCAACGCCAGACAGCTCGACGTCTTGCAGGTCAAGCTTTAACAGGCCCGACTCTACGTCGCGCAGATCCAGGATGTCGTCGATCACACGCGCGAGGCGCTTGGCGCCCACCAGCGCAATCTGCACCATCTCTCGGGGCTCCCCCGAAAGCTCACCCACGACCCCGCCATCGAGCAATCCAAGTGCAACTTGGACAGCGGTGAGCGGTGTGCGCAATTCATGGCTCACCACAGAAACGAACTCCGACTTCATTCGCGCGACTCGCGCGGCTTCCTCAGCAGCCTTAATGCTTGCCGTCACATCATGCCCAACACAGTAGAGGAAGCCTTCGTTCGTATCCTCCGTGATATGCCAGGAAACCCAACAGATATCCCCGGCTTTAGCGCGCATACGGAGTTCAAACTCACCCACTCCGCCCGCCTTGGCTATTTCGAAAGCCTGGAGGATCTTGCTCCCATCTTCGGGGACAGCGAGCTTGAACCAACCTCGCAACGCGTTCTCTTCTGGCGAGAGCCCGAGCCGATCCGACCAGACCCGATTCACTTCAAGGATCGTGCCCTGTTGACTCACGATCGCCACAAACGCCTTGGTTGTCTCGAACAAGCGTCGATAAATAGCAGAGAGCGCGGCCTCGCGGCGCAACTCAAGGATGCGCATCACTTGCCGGGCAAAAAGCTGCAGCGTCTCCAGTTGGTCCGCTCGGAGTGTGCGCGGCTTCTGGTCAACCACGCAGAATGTACCCAGGATATAGCCCTCGGGCGTGAGGAGCGGCGCCCCCGCATAGAAGCGAATCTTAGGCCCCCCCGTGACCAACGGGTTGTCGAAGAATCGCACGTCTTCAAGGGTGTCTTCAACAATCAACGGGTCCCGATCCGCAACGACATGCCCACAAAATGAAACCTCTCGCGGTGTCTCGCTGCCCTCAATCCCAACGCGTGCCTTGAACCACTGACGCTCCGAATCAACCAAGGAAATAAGGGCAATCGGCACATCGAACGTCTTCGCGACCAAGACGACAAACTCATCAAACACTTGCTCGATCTGGCTATCCAGCACTCCATAGCGTCGCAACGCGTGGAGCCGCTGGAGTTCGTCTTCGGGTAGCGCCGGTTGCTTCATAGGGCTAGCTCCGCATCAATGGTGCGCTGGAGTTCTCTTGGAAGCGTCATCGGATTGAAAGGCTTCGTAATCACACCGGCTGCACCGAGATCTTTATAGCCCTGCATCTCATGTTTCTGGATTTTGGCAGGAAATTCGCGCGAAGTACCGTTGGGCCCCAACAGCTTTGCAATAAGTCAGCTTGCCAGCAAAGTGCGACACTCTTCTAAGAACAACACGCGCATATTGCGTTTCTGCTCAGCCGTGAGCGTCGCACCACCAACCGCTTGCGTTCCCGCAAGCAACAGTTGTCGATCGATCTGAGGAGGCAAAGAACCGCCCACCGAATCTCTAACGATCGTGCGAATCAAGGCTTCATCAAGCCCCTTGACCATGCTCTTTGCCACTTGCTCAATCGTCGCGCCCTTGGCCATCATCGTTGGCGCCATCACCGAGCCTGCGGACGCCCGCGACAAGAACGTTTGCACTTCGGCTAACCCAAGTTCACGCACTGTATCGGCTTCTTGTACCAACGCGCTTGATTGGTTTTCACGTGTGGGTGCGATGCCCAACAAGTGAACGCGCACTCCGAACTCCTGCGCTTGCTGTACACCGATGCGCAAATCCTCATCTCCACTGAGCAGCAACGCATCGGTCATCGAATGGTTCCGAGCCAAGTTGATCAAATCACTGACGATCAGCGAATCAACCCCTAACTGTTGACCCTGCGGGTTCAAAAAGCCCAGACGCAGTTTTACATGCGGGCGGTAAGCCATTGCCACTTGCTCAGGGGAAGGGCCTGCGGTGGCCCCGTCGTACCAATAAATGCGCAACAGGGGCAGCCCGCTTATATCCAACGCCTGCCGCTCAAGCAGCTTGCAAATGGCGTCTTTGTCCAGCTGCCCGCCTGCACGGCGACTCCGAGGGGCCCGCCCTCATTTCTTGCACAGCATAGCTGCGTTTACTTCCATCGTGGCCTCCTTCACGCGCCGTCGTGGCGCACAGCCGTCCGCATAGCGAATGAGCTGTGCGCGCCCTTGCAGGCGCGGCAGCACATCTCGCTCGAACCACTGATCGAGTACCACGTGCAAATAGATATTCGCCAGAAGCGGAGAGATGACCCCTCCCTGTGGCGTGCCGGATTTTGGATGCGTGATTGCACCGTCCTCCAGCACACCTGCCTTCAACCACTTGTGTATGACCCTCCTCAAAATCCCGTCCGTCACCCTCTGGTCGAGGAAACCTCGAGGTATGCCGTGGCGCTTCGACCACGCCGAAAACCATATGAACAAGTTTTGAAATCTTGTTCGTAAATAGCTTCGAGCAGGCTCATGAAGCGACTGGTGAAGCTCAACTCAGAAACAACTCGGGCGCTCAAGGCCGCCGTCGTGGCGGGTCGTGGCGGAGCGCAGTGCCGATGCTGTCCCAGTTTCTGCCGCCTCGCCCAACGCAAAGGGAACGCCCAGGGATTGCCTGACGCCCCTACACCGATTCCACGCAACAAACGTAGCGCTGTCGCCGATGAGCCTTGGTGCAGGCAGCCGAACCACTACAGCGCGCATCTGCGACTGCAGGCGCGCAATACGACCCGCGCCATCCTGAGGCCACCGCCCTTTATCGCGTGTTGCAAGCGCATCTCCCGGCTTTCCTCGCCTCCTGGTCCGACGCATCTGAAGGCCGCACACTGCCACGCTTCGTCACCGACGAGCTGCGCGCCTTTTTGACCTGCGGCATTCCTCAGCACGGCTTCGCGCAGCTTTATTGCGACACCTGCAAAGCTCGACACATCGTTGCCTTTTGCTGCAAGGGTCGAGGCTTCTGTCCAAGCTGTGGTGTCCGCCGCATGA
>Ga0209490_10001378_pt1 | contig 23782 bp, 19 predicted proteins | sample MAT06_FD_187209 | JGI IMG/M metagenome (GOLD analysis project Ga0209490, IMG submission 187209) | Freshwater microbial communities from Lake Fryxell liftoff mats and glacier meltwater in Antarctica - MAT-06 (SPAdes) (version 2) | ecosystem: Environmental > Aquatic > Freshwater > Ice > Liftoff... | reverse complement strand
TTTACCCCCTCGCGGTCCTTCGGCCTGCCGGGCAGGTGGACCTCAGAGGCCGACATCATCATCGTGACGCCGCCGTGGAGCGAGGACTCGATCCAGCCGAGGGCGTTCTGGCGAGGGGTCCAGTCGCCGAAGACGACATGCGAATGGGAATCGATCAGGCCGGGCATGACCACCGCCCCACCCGCGTCGAGCACCGCGTCGGGCTCGGGGCCGGGCTCGAAGCCGGCGATCAGGCCGTCTTCGACGCGGATCACCTCGGGCTCGGCAACAGCGTCGTCGAGCCTCCCGGTGACCATGCCGGAGAGGTTGCGGATCTCGAGACTGACCGTCATTCCGCCTCATCCACAGTCATGCCACCGACCCTCGAGTTGAGTCGGCCGCGCGAAGCCACGGCGCCGATCAGGACGATCTCGTCCGGTGCCGGGGCATCGTGGATCGCAACCGTGATCGTGTCGTAATGGGAGCGCACCCAGATCTCGTCCTTGTAACAGAGGGGAACGTCGATCTGGGCACCGGTGGCGCAGCGCTTGGTGGTTGATGGCAGCCACGCCTTGCCGCCACCGAAGCCCTCCCGGAAAGGATTTCCGAAAGTCGTGGTCTTGGCCGCGTTGCCGTGCTCCTGCTCGCCGGCCATGCCGACCATCACGGCCTTGCCGTGACTTTCCACCTTGCCGTCGAGCGCGTCGTTGCAGCGCTCGCCGAGCAGTCTGCCGAGCTCGGCGCTGGCGTCGATAAGGCCGGTCAGGTCCTCGGTGTACGGCTTGCCGGCGTAAGGGTTGGTGAAGACCACCGCGACCGCCGCCTTCTTCAGCGGCTCGCCGTCGGAACGGCCACCCTCGGAGTGGATCTCCTCGATCACGGTGACGATCTTGCGGATGTCCAGCTCAAGGCTCACTTCGGCACCTCCTGGTCGGTGTTTGTGACCCCGGTCGGAGTGTTCGGCCCGCAGGGTCGCTGGGGCAGTCCTTCAAAGTAAGCGATCACATCAGCGGTCTTCTTCACGTCCCCGTACTTCATCTGGATGTCGAGCAGGTTGACTTTGTGGGAGATCATCGAACGGTCCCAGACGCATTCTTCGGGGACGACCGAGCGGTAGTTGTACTGGGCAGCATCGACCGCGCTGGCCCTCACGCATCCGCTGGTGGTCGTCCCGGTGGTGATCACAGTGTCGGCCCCGAGGTAGATCAGATAGTCGAGCAGGTGGGTGCCGTGGAAGGCGCTCGGCTTGTCCTTTACGAAGTAGACGTCCTGGGGCTCGGGCTTGATCTGTTCCACGACCTCGTTGCCGAGCGAGCCCTTCATGTCGGAGGCCTCTCCCGCCCGGTGACTTTTCCAGTTCCAGGCGCCCTGGTCGAAGCCGTCGGGCCGCCGGTCCATGCCGGTGTAGATGATCGGAATCTGTTTCTCACGAGCCGCGGCGATCAGCTTCTCGAGGTACTCAACACCTTTCCAGCCGCGCTCGCCGCAGCTGTAGCGCCACCGCTTGATCGATTCGAGAATGGGCTCGGGCTTGTCGCCGATGAAGTTGTAGATCACATCGACCACCAGCAGGACAGGCTTCTCGCCGAAGCCGACCTCCTTGCCCCAGCCGGCCTGCTCGAATACGAGCCGGTCCTCTTCAGGCAGTACGTCGTCCCAGACGTTGCTCATGTCAGGCGCCTTCCTCGTTCTTTCCGATCGCTGGGAGGGTCCTGCCGACCTCTGCCCGCGCTCCGATGCCTCCGGCGACCGGGACCAGGTCCTGCCCCGGGGTACGGCGCAGGTAATGACCATCCGAGCCGCCGATGAACTCCGGTCCGGGCGCGCCCTTCTCGAACTTCGACATCTGCTTGCCGCGCAGGAAGGTCGCGACGGGGTAGCCGTGGATGGTGTGGCCGTCGAGCACCGTCCAGCCGGAGCGGGTCAGCACGTTCTCGTTCTTCACCGTCACTTCCCGGTCCATGTCAACCAGCACGATGTCGGCGTCCGCGCCGATGTCGATCACGCCCTTCTTCGGGTACACGCCGAAGATCCGGGCCGGGTTCTCGCAGGCCACCTGGACCAGCCGCTCCATGGTCAGCTTGCCCTGGTGGACGCCTTCGAGCAACACCGGCAGGTGCATCTCGACCCTCGAAGTGAAGCCCGTCTTCAGGTCCCAGATGTTCTCGTTGTAGGAGCTTTCGTAGTCGGCGGGCTCCCAGGCGACGACGTGGTCGGAGCCGACCGAGTCGACGATGCCGCACTGGAGCGCAGTCCAGATGTTCGGGTTGTTCGCACGCGAGCGAAGCGGCACGTTGATCCGCCAGGCGTTGTGCTCGCCCTTGCCGAAATGCAGCCAGTGCGGACCTGTCTGGGCGTAGATTTCGACGCCCCTTCCGCGCAACTCGAGGATCTCCCGGTAGCTCTCCGGGGTGGTCGAATGCTGGATGTAGATCGGGCAGCCGGTCTCGGCGGCCATGTCGCCGTAGGTACGGATGTGGGTCGCCTCGAGGAAGTGAGGCGAGCGGTCCGACCAGGTGGCCCAGTCGGTACGGCCTTCGGCCTTCAACCGCTTGTCGAAGACCCGGGCGATCTCCCAGTTCTCGCAGTGCATGCAGACGACTCCCGGCCGGCCGAGCGCGGCGACGTTCTCCATCGTCACCCAGCAGACCCCGTCGTCGAAGCCGGCACCCAGGCCGGCGCGGCGGCCGGGCCAGTTGGGCTCGGACTCGGGGCTCATCGCCTGGAGGTAGAGCTTGTAGGAGGTGACCCCGTGCTGCTCGGCGTACTCGGGGATCTCTTCGGCCTGCTGGTCGGTCTCGAGCATGTAGGTGAGGAAGATGTCGATCGCCGAGTCCTCCTCCACGATCTGCTCGAAGTAGGGGAAGCCTTCGTGGAAGGACTTTACGTCCTCCTTCTGCACGTACTCGACGAAGTCCGGGTGGCCCATCCGGGTTGCCGGCGCGTGCACTCCCCAGGTGGTTACTCCGGCGGTCACGGCGGCGCGAGACTCGGGGGCGATGTCATCCTTCAGCGGGGAATAGCAGCCCGGGTGGGCTTCGGTGTCGACCAGTCCGGGGATCACATGAAGCCCGGTCGCGTCGACGATTTTCTTCGCGGGCGGAAGCAGTCCGTCTTCGGTGATTGCGACGACCTTGCCGCCGTCTATCGCGATTCCGACCTTCCTGGTGCCACTCGGGCTGACCACTGTGCCGCCTTTGATGACCAGATCCACTTCACGCACTTCACTCATTCGATTCTCCTCACCGGCACAGCCGAAGACTGTTCGTAGTTCAAGGGGCTGAACTAAGTTCTATATTGTGACCAACCCTAACACAGCCGCCACCCGCTGGCAACACCGGTTTCATGTACCGCGGGAGCAAATGTGGGCCGTCGTTTTCTCACCGCTGCCGCTCGATCCCTGCCTCCGACATGATCGCGTCCGCAGTTGAGCGCAGCAGGGATCCGATCTCCACGATCCGGTCCCCGTCAAGCTGGTTGGGGAACCCGAGCACGAGTAGCACCAGTTCGAGCTCACCGGACTGTCCGCGAACCCCGGCGGCGACCGCGTTGTTCTCGCTGAGCTCGCCCTGGCTGGTTGCCCACCCCCTCGCTCTCACCTCTTCGACCTCTTCGAGCATGGTCTCGGGGCTGGTGATTGTCGCCTCGGTATGCGCCGGCAGCTTGCGGCCCTTGATGGTCCGGGCCGCTCGAGACTGGCCCATCGCCGCCAGCATCACCTTGCCGAGGGCGCCGTCCAACGGTCCGTAGCTGCTGCCGACCGTTATGCCGACATGCACGTCCCTGGCCGGGTAGAAGCGTTCGATGATCTGTGCTTCGTCTTCCCCGGTCCGCTGTGCGACCGCGAATGAGAGGTGGTGCTCTTCGGCCATCGGCGCGATCAGGTCGAGCGCCGAGCGGACCAGCTTCACCTGACGTGAAGCGGCAGTACCAAGTGGTATCAACGCCGGTCCCAGCCGGTATCGGCGGCTGTCAGGATCCCGTCGAACGTATTCGTGCGCCTCGAGGGTCCAAAGAAGGTTGTGCAGAGTGCTCTTGGACATTCCGGTCGCTTCGGCGAGGTCCGCCTGGGTCGAGCCGACATCACCCGGCCCTCCGAGCACCTTCAGTACTTTGATCGCGCCTGCAACAGCAGGGACCTGGTACTTGCCCACGCCGGCCTCCTACTCCGGCCTGGCCCGGAACCGCCGCAGCACGATCGTCTTTTCACGGGTCAGCTCCTCGAGTGTGTAGCCGAGCCCCTCGCGGCCGCGACCGGACATCTTCGTCCCGCCGAACGGGATCACCGGTGGACGGTAGTTGTCGGTCCCGTTGATCACTACGCCACCGGACTCGAGCTGCTCACCGACGATCAGCGCCCCTTGCGGGTCGGCAGAAAAAACGCTCGCCATGAGACCGAAGGACGAGTTGTTGGCGACTTCGATCGCCTGCTCGGTCGTATCGACCGGGATAAGATTGAAGACGGGGCCGAAGATCTCGTCGTCGCAGGCGACATCGGCGGTAACCGGCACTCCGGCCAGCAGCGTCGGCCGGAAGAACGCGCCGTCTGCTTCACCGTCACCGGCGGCGATCCCGGCCCCCTGCGCGACCGCGTTGGCGACCTGGGCGGCGACCTTGCCGGCGGCTCCGGGGTGGATCAACGGACCGATCGCGGTGCCGGGATCGGTGGCGTCGCCGACCGCCAGACCGGCAACGGTCCGGGCGAGCCGCGCGGCGAGTTCGTCGTGAAGCGACCGGTGGACGATCACCCGCTTGCTGGCCGAGCAGGCCTGGCCGTTCATCAGGATCCGGCCGCGCACCGCCTCGGCCGCGACCAGGTCGATGTCGGCGTCGTCGAGCACCAGCATCGCGTTATTGCCCCCGAGCTCAAGATGGAGAAAACGAAGCCGCTCGGCGGTCGCACGGGCGACGGCGATTCCGGCCGCCGTGGAACCGGTCAGGGAGATCGCATCAACCCCCGGGGCTTCGGCCAGCGCCGCCCCGACATCAGCCCCGCCATGGACGGCCTGAATCACTTCTGCCGGAACCCCGGCCTCGATCAAAGCCAGCCGGAAGCGCTCGACAACCAGCGGGTCCTCCAGCGGCGGCTTGACCACGACCGCGTTGCCACCGACCAGCGCCGCCGCGCATTTCTCGACGAAAAGCTCGACCGGAAAGTTGAAAGGCAGGATCGCGGCGACTACACCGAGCGGCTCGCGCCGGGTGTAAGCAAGGTCCCACTCGGTTCCGAAGTTGCCTTCGGTGGGCAGCACGCGGCCGGCCAGCCGGCGGCCCTCCTCGGCGTTGCCGTGAAGGAAGTGGATTCCTCCGCCGACCTCGAACTCGGCCTGCGGCAGCGGCTTGCCGGACTCGGCGGCGAGCAGCCGCCCGAGCTCTTCCCGCTCGTCCTCGAGCGAATCGGCCGCAGAATCGAGCAGCGCCGCCCGCTCGGCTACCGGCCGCTGCGACCAGGCCTTGCGCGCTGCGGCCGCGGTCGCCACAACGGCCGCCACCTCAGCCGGATCGCTGAGCTGAACTTCACCGAGGATCTCGGTTCCCTGAGGGTTGCCTATTTCGAGAGTGTTCACCATGCTGAACCGGATTCAGCATATCGCCCGGGTCGGTACCCCGCACGCCGGCCCGCCGCGCCTCGCACGCCAGCCCGCTCAATCTGGCTCCAGTCCGCTCGCCGATCGAGGCAATCTCGAACCGGGCGTGCAGCTCAGGGGACCCGGTGAACCTCGAAGAGGTTGGTTCCCAGGCGCTGGTCAGTGAGGCCGGCGACGATCGCGATCAGCTCGCCCGATTTCGCGACCCCCTCCTCGACGGCGACGTCGGCGCAGGTATAGAGCAGGTCTCTGATTTCGGTCACCTGGTCGTAGAGCACCGGTTCGACTCCGAATACGAGGCGCAGCCGGCGCACCGACTTGAGCGTGTGGGTTACTGCGAGAACCGTGACCTTCGGCCGGTGGGCCGCGACCACTACCGCGGTGCGGCCGGTGGCGGTCGGCACGACGATCGCCTTCAGGTCGAGGCGATAGGCGGCAACGACGGCGCTCTGGGTCACCGATTCGGAGACGTTCATTTCCTCCTGGCTGGTCCGGTTCATCAGCCATTCCCAGTACGGGAGGTCTGGTTCAGTCGCCCTGGCGATCTGGTCCATGACCCTGACCGCCTCGACCGGATAGTCACCGACCGCGGTCTCCTCGGAGAGCATGACCGCATCGGTTCCGTCGTAGATCGCGGTGGCTACGTCGGTCACCTCGGCCCTGGTCGGCCGCTTGGCGTGAACCATCGAGGCCAGCATCTGGGTCGCGGTAATGGCCGGCTTGGACTCGTAACCGGCCGCCCGGATCAGGTGCTTCTGAAGCACCGGCACCCGGGACAGCGGCACTTCGATGCCGAGGTCTCCGCGAGCGATCATGATGCCGCCGCTGGCCGCCGCCGCAATCGACTCGATCGCGTCGGCGGCCTGTGGCTTTTCGATCTTGGCGATCACCGGCAGGTCCGATCCGAGCTCCTTGAGGCGGTCCATGACCGGTTTCAGGTCAGAGGCCCGGCGCACGAAGGAAACGGCAAGCAGGTCCAGTTCGTTTCGTACCGCGAAGTCAACCCAGCCGAGATCGATGTCCGAGACCGCGGCCAGCCCGGCGTCGACCCCGGGCAGGTTCATCCCCTTGTTCGAAGACAGAGGCCCTCCGACCTCGACCTCTGCGGTCAGGCCTTCGTCATCACGCCCGGTCACCCGCAGCCGGATCGAGCCGTCTGCCAGGTATACGATTGCGTCGTCTTTCAGCACCTCGGGCATCGTCGGCCAGGGAACCGGGATCCGCTCCGCCGTGCCACCGACCTCGTCAACGACCAGCTTCACCTGCGCACCGGAGTTGATCTCGACGACCCCGTCGGGGAAGGCCCCGACACGAAGCTTCGGCCCGGGCAGGTCACCGAGGATCCCGATCTCGCGGCCGACCGCCTTGCTCGCCTCGCGGATGTCACGCACGGTTCTCTCGTGCTGGGCCTCGTCGCTGTGAGAGAAGTTGAGACGCATCACGTCCACCCCGGCCTCGATCAGTTCTCGCAGGATCGGCGGGTCCCAGCTGGACGGGCCGACGGTCGCGACGATCTTGGTTTTTCTGGGCGGCTGCGTCTCCATCCAGACCATTGTGACGACCCGGAGCAGACCTGACGTCAAAGGTGGGTGAACGGGTTGCTGCCAACCGGGCCCCACTGGAAAGATCCGGTGAGAAGCGCTACCTTTACGCCAGATGAACAAACTGTTGCTGTCTCTCCCCCTCGTCCTGCTCGCCCTTGCCCTGCCAGCCGCCGCTTCCGCCGGTGGAGGCAACGCGCCCGATCGCCCGGTCGAAAACCAGATCTGGTGCGGGTCCGATGCCGAGTGCGAGCCGCCCACCGAGTTCTGCGAGATCGCTTTCGACAAGGACCTCCCGGTCCCGGCGCAGGAGAACTGCATCTGGCCGGAAGACACCTGCGTGACCGCAGGGTCTGAAGTCGGAACGGTTCCAGACGGTCCGGTTCCGGATGAATGCTTCTGGCCGGAGGATCCATGTGATGTGCCCGTGTCCTCGGACGACCCTCCCAGGAAGGGCTACGCCACGCCGGACAAGGGTGAGGCGCCGCCGGACAAGGGTGAGATGCCGAAGTCCGACGTATGCGAATACCCCGATGACTACTGCTACTTCGAAGACGGTTCCGGTGAAGGAGGAGGCATCGAACCCGGCAGCGAAGGTTCGGGCGCCAAGCCGAACCGGGGCAAAGAGACCGGACCGATCGACGACCCCGCTTTTGTCGGTCCCCCCGAATACGACGGTGAAGATCCCGGCTACGACGACCCGGGAGACCTGGTCTGCATGTACGAGCTCGCGCCGACCGCCCGGGAAAAGGCCAAAGCCAAGCGTCGCGCGGCGGCCCGCCAGCGCGTCCAGACCCGCCGGAAAGCTGCTGTCAAGCGCGCCCAGACCCGCAGGCAGACCGCTCGCAAACGTGCTGCCGCCAAGCGGGCGAAGCTGAAGGCGAAGAAGGCCGCGCAGGCCCGAAACAGCTAGTCGGCGTCGGGGTCCTCAGGCGGGTGATCCCGCAGGCTGCCGGCGTGGGCCCGGGCTTCCGGGTCCTTGCGCACCTTGATGATGCTGGCAACCGTGGTCACGGTGAGGACCACGGCGATCACCGCCAGTGACTGGCCGGTTGAGATCTCCGGCACGGAGTCGTTGACTTTGTGCCCCCAGTGGAGGATCAGCTTGACGCCGATGTAGCCGAGGATCACCGACAGGCCGATCGACAGGTAAACCAGCCGGTCGAGCAGTCCGGTGACCAGAAAGAAAAGCGCACGCAGGCCGAGCAGCGCGAAGGCGTTGGCCGCGAACACTATGTAGACCTCCTGAGTGACGCCGAAGATCGCCGGGATCGAGTCGAGGGCGAAGAGTATGTCGGTGGTGCCGATCGCGATCAGCACCAGGAAAAGCGGAGTGAACAGGCGCTTCCCGTCGATCCGGGTCGTGAAGCTGCCACTGCCGTAATCGTCGGTCATCGGCAGACGCTTGCGGGCGATTGCGACCATGGCGTTGTCCTCCATCGAGGGATCCTGGTCGCGGTGGCGAAAGAGCTGGATCGCGGTGAAGATCAGCAGCAAACCGAACAGCAGGAACATGAATGAGAAGGTCTCCAGCAGGGCCGATCCGAGCAGGATGAAGATCACCCGGAGGATCAGGGCCAGGAAGATGCCGATTATCAGGACCCGCTGCTGGTACGGCTTCGGCACCGCGAAGGCGGCGATGATCACGACAAAGACGAACAGATTGTCGACCGAGAGGCTCTTCTCGAGGATGTAGCCGGCGAAGTACTCGGCACCCCACTCCCAGCCGGCGACGAATCCGAAGACGACTCCGAAACCGATCGCGACCGCGATGTAGAAGATCGAAGCCAGGACAGCTTCCCTGAATTTGACTTCATGGGGCCGCAGCAGCGCCTGGCCGAGATCCACCGCAAAAAGGACCAGGATGAAGCCGACGGTCACGAGCCAGGCAGTTGTTGTCACTTCGAGCATCGGCGCGCAATACTCGCAGCTATGCCCGGTCTGACCCGCTGCGCCCCGGAGTCAGGGGGACGCGATCAGGCGGAGTCGTTGTCGTCTTTGCGTGGGTGCGCCTTGAGGCTGCCTGCGTGGGCGCGCGCGTCCGGATCCCGCTTGGACTTGATCAGGCTGGCGATCGTGGTCACCGTGAGCACCACGACGATGAAGGCGAGCGACCAGGACGTCTGGATTTCGGGCACGGCATCGTTCTGCAGGTGACCCCAGTGCAGGGCCAGCTTGATCCCGATGAAGCCGAGAATCAGCGAAAGTCCGGTTGAGAGATAGACGAGCCGGTCGAGCAGTCCGCTGACCAGGAAGAAGAGGGCGCGCAGGCCGAGCAGGGCGAAGGCGTTGGCTACGAACACGATGTAGACCTCCTCGGTGACGCCGAAGATCGCCGGGATCGAGTCGAGGGCGAAGAGGATGTCGGTGGTGCCGATCGCCAGCAGGACAAGAAACATCGGGGTCAGCATGCGCCGGCCGTTTTCACGGGTGATGATCCTGCCTTCGACGTAGTCGTCGGTGATCGGCAGACGCCGCCGGGCGAAGCCGACGATCGCGTTGTCCTCGACCGACGGATCCTGGTCCCGATGACGGAAAAGCTGGATCGCGGTGAAAAGCAGCAGCAGGCCGAACAGCAGGAACATGAAGGAGAAGGCCGAAAGCAGCGCGGCGCCGAGCAGGATGAAGATCACCCTGAGGATCAGGGCGAGGAAGATGCCGATGATCAGAACCCTCTGCTGGTACTGCTTGGGCACAGCGAAGCTGGCGAAGATCACCACGAAGACGAAGAGATTGTCCACCGAGAGACTCTTCTCGAGGATGTAGCCGGCGAAGTACTCCTTGCCGAAGTCCCAGCCGGCGATGAAGCCAAAGGCCACGCCGAAGCCGACCGCGAGCGCGATGAAGAGGACCGAAACAATGGCGGCCTCGCGGAATTCGACCTCGTGGGGCCGGGCGACCGCCACGCCGAGATCGATCAGGAAAAGCAACAGGATCGCTCCGACGGTGGCGATCCAGACTGTGGTGGTGACATCGAGCATGCCGCGAATCTTTTCATACTGCGAGTGTCGGGATTGCCTTGCCCTGCAGACGGCACCTGCCGGCACCGCCTGAACTGCGATCGAGCGATGTGATCCCATCCCGGGAAGTGGAGCGGCCTGGGCGCCCCGGTTGGTGCAGCTGCGTAGGCCGCCCTCAGTCGGCGGAGCGGACCACGAGAACGGGGCGGTCGGTGAGCTGAAGGACTTTGTGCGGGGTCGCCCCGAGCAGGGCGCCGGCAAACGGCGCTTCCCCGGCGCCTCCGACGATGATCATCCGGGCCTCACGCTCGTCCGCAACCTGCACAAGCCCGGGCGCCGGGCGCGAATCGATCAGGACAAGTTCGTACTCGATCCCGGCCTCCTTGACCCGCGCCTCGGCTTCAAGCTCCAGCTCGGCCCCCATCTGACGCAGCGTCTCCCGGAGCTCACCGACTTCACCGCCGGCACGGGCCGCGGGCTCATAGGCAAAAACCAGCACGAGGCGTCCGTCCATCTCTTTGGCAAGCTGAATGCCCTCTTCCAGCGCGGCTCTGCCGCCACCGCGTCCGTCGTATCCAACGACCAGGTCTCTCGACATCAGCTCATCGACTCCTTTCGGGTTTCAGGGTTGCCGCCTCATCCGGCCGCCGGTGCCTTGGCCGCGGACTCCGGAGCGACCGTCTCGAGCTGGCGGGCGAAGAAAGGCTTCGAGTGGAGGAACCTCCACACGAACATGAGCACAACGCCGAGCAGCATGAAGCCGACTCCCATGACCAACGCCGGCGTGACCCCGAGCCAGGATGATCCAGACTCGGAAGTGGCCGGGTCAGCCAGATCAAGGATCGAGCGCAGCAGCACGAACCCGAGCATCAGGGCGCCGGCCAGCGGCGCAAGGCCGATGAACAGAGCGGGCTTGAACGCCTTCGCCCCGGCGAACAGCGACACCACCAGCAGAGCGATCGCCGCGAGACCGAGCCAGGTCAGGTTCGCCAGTGGCCCGGCGACGTCATAGTAGTTGGTGACTCCGCCGATCGACAGAGCCAACGCACCAAAGGCCAACAGGCTCATGCAGAGCGGAATCCAGATACCGGGCCTCAGGATTTCCCTGCGGTAGAAGGTGAAGCAGGCAAGGCCGTTGATCGCGTAGTAGAAGGCGATCAACAGGCTGAGCGCCTGCAGCGAGTCGTAGAGCGATCCCTGCGAGAAGAGGTTCAGCGGCACGTACCAGGCGATCGCCAGCGTTGCGATCGCGATCGTCGAGAAGACCGGCGTGAAGAAGCGTGGACTCACACTGCCGAACGACTTCGGAATCGCACCGTGAAAAGCCATCGAGAGCGAAGTTCTTGCCCCTGGCAGGATCGTCGTCTGGGTCGACGCAAGGGCCGAGGTCAGCACCGCGATCAGCACGAGTTTGTCCAGCGGTGAGCCGAGTATCGACTTGGCCAGGTCATCGAACACCAGCGACTCGATGCCCTGGGCGTTGGCCGAGGCGAAGACCTCGGTGCCCGCGTAGGCGATCAGCGCGGTGGTGATCAGCAGGTATGTCAGGACCAGCAGGACGGTGGCGGTGATGCCGGCGCGGCCCGACGCGTTGGCATCCTCGTTCTCCTCGTTGAGGCTGAGTGAGCTCTCCCAGCCCCAGTAGATGAAGACGCCGACCAGCAGTCCGGCGGTCAGCGCCGAGGTACTCGGGATGTCCCACGGGAGGAACCAGTTCAGCTCGATCGAGGGGCTGCTGAGCAGCACGTTCGCGTCCCCGATCGCGACCGGGCCCACCGGGATGTCCCCGGTGATCGCCTTGTAAAGCGCCACCCCGGCCAGCAGGAGCAGCCCGCCGATCTGGAAGCCGCTCAGGACGGTCTGGAAGTTGGCCGAGATCTCGGTCCCGATCACGCAGAGCGTCGTCGTGAAGATGATGAACAGGACGGCCAAAGCAGTTACTGCGACCACTGAGTCCGCGAGCCCGTCGAGGCCGAACAGGCCGAAGGTGTACAGCGCGGCGACATCGGCGAGCGAACCGATCACCAGGACCCCGGTCATGCAGACCGCCCAGCCTGCGATCCATCCGGGCCACGGACCGAGTGCGCGCGAAACCCAGGTGAAGGTCGTGCCGCAGTCCGGATCGGCGCGGTTCATGTAGTAGAAGCTCGCCGCGATCAGGAACATCGGGATGAACGAGACGATCAGCGAGGCGGGTGCCTGGAGGCCGACCGCGACCACAATGCCGGCGAGGACCGCAGCCAGCGAGTAGGCCGGCGCAGTCGAGTTCATACCGATGGTCAGGGTCGAGAAGAAGCTGAGGCTGCGCTCGAGGCCCTTGTCCTGCTCCTGAGCGATCCTGTCCGGCACGGCAGGTGCCGGTGGAACCGCAGGCTCGCTCAAGGCGCGGCTCCCCAGCGCGTGCGACCACTGATCGGGTGACCGCTGATTGAGTGAGCGCCGATTCTCCCCCGGGGTGCCATCGGCGCCAGTCTAGCGCCTCCCGGGGCGGCTGCCAGGCGAAGTCGTGCCTAGCGGTGACCCTTGAAGGAGATCACCTGCTGGATACCACTCGGGCGGTTGGTGTAGCGCAGCGTCTTCCTGAACAGCCCGGGAGCGAAGTTGATCCGCTCGGCGGTGGCATCCGCCCGCCACGCAGACGGGGTCGAGCTGCCCTGCTCGATGGTCAGCTGCTCGCCGGCCGCGGCGATCGCGTTCCAGATGTCCTGCTGGCACTGGGCCAGGACGCCCGCGCCGCAGTAGCTCACCTTGAACGGCATCGGTTGATCCTTGCCGAGCAGCTTGCGGATGTCGCGGTCGAAGTACTGGTACCAGCCCGCGTACTGACCCGAAGGCGGCGCGTCGAAGCGGCTGAAGAGCGAGTCGAGCTCGTCGAGCTGAGGTCCGAGTACGGGACCCATGGCGGCGTCGGCAATCCCATCCCAGGCGGCGTCCATCGAGGCGGCACCGGGGGCGTCGATCGCACCATCGAGGTCGCGGTCGAGCCGGCTGCCGCCCTGCTTCTTCCACAGCGCCATCTGCTGCAGCATTTCTCTGGCCACCTGGGTGGGCGCCTGACTGCCGAGCAGCAGTTGCCGGAGAAGCGGCACCGTGCGGATCGCCCGGATGTCCTGGGTCGCACCCATGTTCATCGACTCGACCAGGTCGGTCATGCTCCACTTGCCGTCCTTGCCCCTCTTGGCCCTGAGGTTGCGGTTCAGCAGGTCGACCCGCTGCGCCGAACCGGCGCGGCCCCACTCGTCGTCGGCCGAACCGAAGCGGTGGGCGACGCTGTTGTTCCAGTTGACCATCAGGCCGGACTTCGGATCCACGCCCTGGGGGTGCCCCTGCTTGGACAGGAAGCCCTGCCACTCGTACTGGCCGGTGCCCTTGGTCGGCAGGCCGGGATCGACCTGCGGGTGGCGCATCGGCAGCCGTCCGCTGGTGTACTCGGCCACGTGCTTGTTGTCGATGTAGAACGAGTTGAAGGTCTGCGGGGTCTGTGCCGCGGCGTCGAAGAAGTCCTTCGGGTTCCTGATCGAGCCATTGGAGAGGCGGCGGTTGAACAGCAGGTCGACCACGTCCCGGCCGTAGCTCGAACGCTTTGACGAGATCGCGACTCTTTGCCCGTCGACCGTCGCGTATCCGATCACGGGGCCGTGGACCGTCCGGAAAAAGTTGACCGGCTTGCCCGAGATGGTGCCGGCCTCGAAATACTCCATGTCCCGGCACTCGCCGTTGTAGATGTACTTGTGGTCGTCGCCCTCGCAGAGCGTTTCGACGTACTGATCGACCACGTCACCGCTGGCGGAGGTCAGAGTGGTGGCGAAGTCCTGGGTCCGGCCGATCAGCAGGTAACCCGGGAACGGCGCCGAGGTCGCGCCACGCCACTTGAGGCCGGGGGCGTCCATGTTGATCTCGTAGGTGAAGCCCGGGTAGAAGTAGCCGATCTGGGGTCCGCCGACCATCAGCGGCCTGCCGCTTTCGGACTTCTTCTTCGTGACCATCAGCGTGTTGGAAGCCTGCTGGCGCGGCACCGGCTGGCTCAGGGTCGATGCCATAGGTGAGTTCTGCAGCGACGAGCGCGGCTCGAAACTCCCGGCGTCGAGGATGACGCTGCCGGCCCGGCCGTTCTGCGGCAGCGGCGCGTAGGGGAAGTTGCCGTCGATCGTGGTCGGACTGCCGTTGTTCTTCTGCTGGCGCAGATCGTTGAACACCCGCCAGCCCTTCTTGACGCCGAGGCGGTCGATCAGCCCGCCGAGGAACTGGGAGCGTCGCGCTTCGTCGCCACCGCCGATTCCGAGGAACTGGCTCTTCAGCGAGTTCAGGCAGAAGATGTCGTTGCGGGTCCAGTCCTTGACCAGCGGGGTCTTGGCGTCGAGATAGGCGTTGATGCCGGAAACGAAGGTGTCGATGTCCCGGAGGACCGCCCTTCCTTCCTTGCCCTTGGCCTTGAGGGCGTCGGCCTGCTTGGCGACTTCGGCTTCAGTCTGGGGGCTCGGCACGAAGCTCAGGCCCTGACCGATCAGCCCGATCGCGGTGATGCCTGGCGCGTCGACCGCCGCCGCGCAGCCGGCTGTGCGGGCCAGCGTCAGCAGGATCGCCCTGTCTTTGGCGGCGATCCAGCCGGCGGCCCAGATTCCGGCGCTATAGGTCTTCGCCTTGACGTGCGGCACATCAAACCGGTCGCGCAGGATCGTCACGTCCGGGTTCGTCACCCCCGGCTCAAAGGTCAGCGGACCATCGGACGCGGGATCGAGCTTCGCCGACTTGAAGTACTTGTTGAGATCCCCGAACTTGACGTTGCCGAAGAGCGGCGTGAGCGCGTCGTACATGCCTGCCTGCTCGTCGGCACCCTGCGGAATCGGGAAGTCGCCCAGTTGACCGGAAGGAATGATGTTCATCGCGGTTGCCGAGAAGTCCTTCGGCGCGGCCGAGGCGATCTGGGCAGAACCGGCCAGAAGCCCGGTTGCGAGTAGTGCGATGAGCATGAGGCGACGACGCATGTGATCTCCTTGGGTCTCGGGGAACTACCAGCACTGACGTCGCGGGGTGCCGCCCCGCGACATAGACAGAGTTACATATAGACATAAGAGTCGCGCGGAGCGAAAGTTGCGGCGCTCAGTTCAGCGAGTCTTCGACTTCCTTGACCGGGTCGTACCAGCCGTTTTCGAGGATCCACGCCTGGAGGTCCTTGTCAAGGCCGAAAATCACTCCGAGGCCGACGATGATGAAGATCGCGCCGATCACTTTGCGGAAGGTGCCGTGCGGGTCGCTCAGCCAGTTCAGGCGCTCGACCACCGCCCGGCCGAACAGGCTGATCGCCAGGAGTACCAGTGCCAGACCGGCCGCGTAGGCGACCAGGTAAGCGAAGCCCTGGGCGAACGAGGCCGGGAAGGTCACGGCGATGATCAGCGCATAGGTCGGACTGCAGCTGTTGAACACCGGCCCCAGAGCCGCACCAAGCAGGATGTCCTTCTTCATGCCGGTCTCGTCGCGGGAGCGGTTGATCAACCGGTTGGAGGCGGCCTGAATTCCCGTCGCCGTCACCAGCCGGTCCCAGATAGATGGCCAGAGCAGGGTGATCCCGAACAGCACGACGATGCCTCCGGCGAAGATCGACCAGACGGCGTCGGGAACGCCGAGCAGCGTCGTCGTCGCCTTCAGCAGTAGCGAGAAGACGATGATCGAGACCGCCAGGCTGGCCACGATCGTCAGCGGATGACGGATCGAGCGGCGGTCCCCGGAGTCGGCACCACTGAGCACACTGCCGCCGACGATCACCGGCAGCAACGGCAGCACGCAGGGGGCGGCGGCCGTGAGCACACCGGCCAGAAAGGAGACGAGGAGCAGGTCCATGGTTCAGGTCGCGGCGAGGACGGTTACTGAAGCAGGGCCGTGCTCACCGAATCGAGGGTCGGATCCTCGTAGGCGACGTAGCTGTCGATCTTGTCCCCGTTGTCATCGACTTTGACCATGGTCGTCTGGATCGTCACGCCGTACTCCTGACGCAGATCCTGGTTCGAGTCGTAATCGACCTTGAAGATAGTCACCCCGTCCGGCACACCGCTTGCTTCGATGTCGTCCTCCAGCGCGACGCATTGGGAGCACCAGGATGCGTGGAAAAAGAGCAGCTTGTCACCCGGTGTGGAGGCCACCAGTTCCGGCGAGTAATCGACGTACTGCCCGGGCTGGTCCGCGGCGGAGCCTGCGGTGGCCCCCTGGCTGCTGGCGGCATCGTCACCACCGGGAGACTGGTCGGACCCGTCGGCACCGCCGCTGCCCTGACCGGCATCCGTCGTGCCCTGTTCCGTGGTCTCAGCCACGGGGCTGGTCCCTCCGGAGTCATCCGAGGAGCACCCGGCCATCGTCGTCAGGCCCGCCGCAACAAGTACTGCGAGCACCCCGGCAACTGCAATTCTCTTCCCGTTCATATGAACAGGGTAGCGCCACGGTCAGCCCGGCTTTTCTTCTCTGCAAGCGGGAAAGCCTGAAGGCCACCTAAGTTCCCGCAGGCAGCGGAGAGGGAGGGATTCGAACCCTCGAGAGAGCTTGCGCCCCCTACTCGCTTAGCAGGCGAGTGCCTTCAGCCACTCGGCCACCTCTCCGGGAGGCAGGATTCTAGGGATTCGCCCGGGATGCCGGGTATCGTGCCGACTGAGATGGCCAGCGTCGAGACCAGCCCCGCGACAGTCCCTGCCCGCAGCCACGCCGGTTTCGAGGAGATCTTCGAGGGAATCGAAGCTCCCTTCGCTTTCGTCGACCTCGACGCGATGTGGGCCAATTCCGACGCGATGCTCGAGCGTGCCCGGGAGAAGCCGGTCAGGATCGCGAGCAAGTCGATCCGCTGCCGGGCCCTGATCGACCGCATCCTCGACCGTGACGAGCGCTTTCAGGGCGTCATGACTTTCACCCTGCCGGAGACCAACTGGCTCGCCGGACTCGGCTACGAGAACCTCCTGCTGGCCTACCCGACCACCGACCTTGAAGCCCTGGCTCAGCACGCCCTCCACGCCGCCGCCATGCCGGAGCGCGCACCGCTGCTCACCGTCGACTGCGTCGAGCATCTCGACCTGATCGAGTCGGTCCTCGGAAGCCAGGCGGGCACCGTGCGCCTCAGCATCGAACTCGACGCCGGCTGGCGCGGCTTCGGTGACAGGGTCGAGGCAGGTGCCAGGCGATCCCCGGTCCGCAGCCCGGACCAGGCGGTGGCGCTGGCCGAGGAGATCGGCCGGCGGGACAAGCTCGAACTGGTCGCGATCATGGCCTACGAAGGACAGATCGCCGGCGTCGGCGACCAGCCGCCGAAGCAGCCCGTGCGGGCCCGGGCGATCGGGTGGATGCAGAAAAGGTCGGTCACGGAGATCGCCGGGCGTCGCGCCGAAGTGGTCGAGAAGGTCAGGCAGGCGGCCGACATCCGGATCGTCAACGGCGGTGGCACGGGCTCGCTGGAGTTCACTGCGGCCGAGGCGGCGGTAACCGAGGTGGCGGCCGGCTCCGGCTTTTTCGCTCCCACCCAGTTCGACCATTACTCCCGCTTCAGCCTGACCCCGGCGGCGGCCTTCGCAGTACCGGTGGTCCGCCGCCCCGGCCCCGGAGTCGTCACCGCGCTCGGCGGCGGCTACCTCTCCTCCGGCGCACCCGGGCCTTCGCGCCTGCCGGTTCCGTGGCTTCCGGAAGGGCTGACGCTCGACAAAGATGAAGGCGCCGGAGAGGTCCAGACACCACTGCTCGGCCCGGCCGCCGACGCGCTGGCGATCGGCGACAACGTCTACATGCGCCACAACAAGGCCGGCGAGCTCTGCGAGCGCTTCGACACGCTCTTCCTGGTTGAAGGCGGAGAGATAGTCGACGAAGTCCCGACCTATCGCGGCGAGGGCCAGACCTTCCTCTAGACGCCGGGAGCCCCGGATCATTGCCAGACCCGCCCGAGCCAGACCCGCTCCGGGCGGCGGGCGGTCAGTCGCCGAGGACGGCTCCGGAGGGGTGGCGATCAGTCGCCGAGGACGGTGCGAGCGTAATCGTTGGTGAAGGTGCGGCCCGGGTCGAGCCGGTCGCGGATCGCTGCGAAGGTCCCCCACTCCGGATAGAGAGGAGCCAGGCCCTCCGCCGTCTTGAAGTGGTGCTTGCCCCAGTGGGGGCGGCCTCCGTATGACTCGAAAATCCGCTCGATTTCACGGAAGTACGGCTGCCACTCGAGCGTCGCGTGCTGGTGGACGGCGATGTAGGTGGAGTCGCGCCCTGTCACCGGCCCGATCAGGCTGTCGTCGGCCGGGACTACCCGGCACTCGATCGGCATCGCCAGCGGCATGCGCTCCTCACGGATCAGTTCCAGCACCCGTGAGAGCGCCTCCGGCCCGGCTTCCCTCGGCACCGCGTACTCCATCTCGTTGAAGCGGATCGTCCGGTAGTTGGCGAAGCATTCGTGCGATACGTCAACCTGCTCGGCCTGGCTCATGAACCTGGTCGAAAAGCGCGCCGTCTTCGGGATCACGGCGGGCACGAGGCCGGTCGCCCTCAACGCCAGATCACCAAGGCCGTTCTCGATGACGACGTCGCCAAGGAAGCGGTTCAACCGGCTGCGCGGCGCCGGCGGGTGCCTGGTCCGGTTGCGCCGGATGGTCAGCGCGGTGTCCGTGTACGGGAAAACGAAAAACTCGAAGTGGTCGTTGGCGGCGGCAAGGCTGTCGAACTCGGCAAGCACCTCATCCAGCGGCACCGGCAGGTCAGCCCGATGGAGGTTGAAGGCGGGCACCGTCTGGAGGGTGACCGCGGTGATGACTCCGAGCGAGCCGATCGCAACCCGCGCCGCCCGGAGAAGGTCGGGCGAGTCACCGTCGCCGGGTTCGTCGGGCCCGGGCGATCCGGCCAACTCCAGCACCTCGCCGTCGGCGGTGACGAGGTCGATCGCCGCCACCTGGGCGGGCAGGTTCGGTGACTCGGCGCCGGTGCCGTGGGTGCCCGTCGAAATCGCCCCGGCGATCGTCTGGCGGTCGATGTCACCGAGGTTGGCCATCGCCAGCCCGAGCGAATCGAGTTCCCGGTTGAGATCGGCCAGCACGGTGCCGCCGCCAACCTTGACCAGGCCGGACGCGCGGTCGGCCTCGATCACACCGCTGATCGCCGAGATGTCCAGCATCAGGTCGTCGCCCAGAGCGGCCGCGGTGAAGGAATGGCCGGAGCCCGCCACCGCGACCCTGCGTCCGGATGCAGACGCGGCCGCGACCTTCTCGCAGAGCTCCGCCCGCCCCGCCGGCCTCAGCAACTCCCGCGGGGAACAGGTCTGGTTGCCGGCCCAGTTGGTCCAGTTCGGGGGGCCGCTTTTTTCTTGTCTCAGGTCGTAGGTCAACTGTCCGCTCGGTTATCGGGCCCGGGCGATCTCAGCTCGTGTCCGAGAGTTCCGAGGCCATGGGTTGAGTGGTTCCGCGGGCGACTATCGCCACCAGGAGGATTATCCCAACCGTCAGCAGCGACGGCAGCAGGTAGCCGGCCGCTCCGGCCAGGAAGCCACCCCCGACGGCCCCGAGCATCTGCCCTCCACCCCAGGCGACGTTCGCGGCACCCGAGGCATAACCCTGGTTCAGACCGGAACTGGTCGCCGCATCCGTGACCAGCGTGCTGGCCGGGGTGAAGGCCAGCCCGGCGCCGAACGCGCAGAGCACCACCGCCGCCGCCAGCACCGGGAGCAGGTTGAAGACACCGATTGCGGCGATCGCAGCAGACATGACCACGATCCCGACCAGATAAGGACCGGTCCGGCCGATCCGGTCGCTGACCCGGCCGATCCAGGGTCCGGCGACCGCTTCGACCGCCGAACCGACCACGAAGGCACCGGCGATCAGCCAGGGCCCGGCACCGAGTTCGTCCATCCGAAGTGGTGCGACCACAACCAGGAAACCGAAGGCGAGTGACGGGCCCGCGAGCACGAGCACCATCCTGGGTACGTTCGAGCGCCTGACGGCGGCGACGGCCTCGCGGACCGGCTGCCTGGCTACCTCCGAAGCGTCCTCGATGGTCGCCGCGACCGCGATCAGGATCGCCGCAGCGACAAACACCGTGCTGAAAACGATCTCGGTGCCGATTTCATGAGCCAGTGCCCCTATCGGCGCCCCCAGCAGTTCCCCGACCACTGCCGCCGCGATCACTGTTCCGACCACCTCCCCCCGTCGCGACCTCGGCGAGGCCGATACGACCCAGCTGACCGCCCCGGCCCACATCAACGCGCCCGAGGCACCCTGGAGAAACCGGCTGACGTAAAGCAGGACGATGTCGTCGGCCAGCCCGAATATCGGGCTGAAGATGCCGATCCCGACCAGTCCGGCGATCATCGTCTGACGCGGACCGACCCGGGCCGCCAGCCACCCGGCCGGCAGCGCACTGACCAGGGTCCCGGCCGCAAAGGCGCCGGCCAGAATCCCGACCTCGCCTTCACTCAGGGAGAAGTCGCTCTTGTAGTCGGGCAGCAGCGGCGTCAGCACAGCGAAAAAGGTCACGTCAAGAAAGACGACCGCACAGGCAAGAATGAGTAGACGACGCACCGGCTTATTCTGGCACCACTCCGGAGGCGGGGCGATTCAGCGAAGAGGTGAACGGGATCGAGGCACAGGGTTTGCCTCGAATCCGGTCACTTCCTCGCCAGTCGACGACGCGGAGTCGTCAGGTCCACCGATCGGCTGCCGGTTGGCTGCCCGCTGCCGGTTGGCTTCCCGCTGCCGGTTGGCTGCCCGCTGCCGGTTGGCTGCCCGCTGCCGGTTGGCCCTCAGCCAGCTGTCGCCTGGTCGTCGGCTGGCTGGCTGTCGGCTGGCTGTCGGCTGGCTGTCTGCCGACTGGCGGCTGTCGGCTGGCTGTCCGTCGGCTGCTGTCGGCTTCAGCCGAACTGCCGGACCGACTCGGACAGCGCGTCGCCGATCATGCGGATCTGTTCGCTCTGGATGGTCAGTGGTGGCGAGGCGGCCACCCCGCGGCCGATCGGCCTGACGAGCACGCCGTGCTCCCTCATGGCCATCGCCAGCCTGACCGGTGCCCCGGGGTCTTCGTCGATGATCTCGGGCGCCAGTTCGAGTGCCGCCATCAAGCCGGTGCCGCCCCTCACTTCAGCGGTCGCGGGCAGATCAGCCGCCCGGTTCATCTGCTCAAACAACTCCCCTTCGAGGTCCTGGCCGCGGCCCAGCAGTTCCTCCTCCTCGAGGATCCGGATGTTCTCCAGCGCGGCGGCGCAGCAGGTCGCGTGGCCGGCGTAGGTGGCACCGTGCCGGAACGGCGGCGAGTCGGGGTCGTCCCAGAACGGAGCGGCGATCTCGGGGGAAATCAGGACACCGCCGAGCGGCAGGTAGCCGCTTGTCACGCCCTTGGCGAAAGCGATCATGTCCGGCACCACCCCGGGCCAGCGCTCGACCCCGTACCAGGTGCCGAGCCGTCCGAAGGCGCAGATGACCGAGTCGACGATCAGCAGCACGCCGGCCTCCCGGCAGATCGCCGCGACCTCCTCGATGTACCCGTCGGGCGGTGGATACACACCACCCGCACCGATCACCGGTTCGAGGAAAAACGCCGCGACCCGCTCGGCACCGACGCGCTCGATCTCGGTCCGCAGCTCCCCGGCGTCGTCGTAGCCGACGATCGAGACATCCTCGACCAGACCACCGACGTCTGCCCGGTTCGGCGGGATACCGGCCAGGCTCGTACCGAAGCCGTGGGTGCCGTGATAGCCGTGGAGCCTGGCGATCAGGTGATGGCGCTCGTCGTGGCCTTTCTCGTGCCAGTAGCGCCGCGCGAGCTTGGCCGCGGTGTCGATGCTGTCCCCACCGCCGCTGGTCAGGAAGACCTTCGCTCCTTCGATCGGCGACAGCTGCGACAGCTGCCGGGCCAGCCGGTCGGCGGGCGGGTTCGAGAAATCGCCGAAGGTCGAGTACGCCTCGAGTTGCTTCATCTGAGCCGAGACCGCCTCACGAATCGAGTCACGGCCGTGGCCCACGTTGCTGTACCAGAGGCTTGCAGTGGCGTCGAGGTAACGGTTGCCGCCTTCGTCCCAGACCCAGACGTCCTCGCCCCTGGTCAGGGCCAGACGGCTGTCCTTCACCTTGCCCATCTGCGCGAAGGGGTGCCAGAGCGAACTCTCGATAGAAGCGTCCATGAATCGACCCTACCTCCCTGCAGCGGATCCGGACACCGACAACCGCAACCGTGTCAGACTTGGCAGGCCTCGTCGAGGCCCGTCCGGAGGGGTGGCAGAGCGGTTGAATGCACTGGTCTTGAAAACCAGCATGCGTCTTAATGGCGTATCGAGGGTTCGAATCCCTCCCCCTCCGCTGCACGCCCGGGATCCTCCACTGAGAGCAGGTTGCCCCGCCGAACGCCGCGCTGGATCCGTCTTGGTGGCTATTCCTGGGTCTGAGTGGTCGCAGTGACGGTGCACTGGACCGGCCCGCCGATGCCGTGGTTGTTGATGCCGTCAACGCTGACCTGGGCTCCGACCGTGTCTGCGCCGCTGCCTCGTGAGAGGCTGTATTCCCAGTGGCCACCCGTACCGAGGCCACCCGTAGCCTGGGCGATAAGCGGCGAGCCACCGCCGGCGGAGAAGAAGCCCGCGTCCTGATCGCTGATCGCGGCCGGCCCGACTCCGGCCGGCAACTCGCTGAAGGTCACGGTCCCGGCGCCGAAGAACGGCTGCGAGTCATCGAAGCTCAACAGCCTGACCCGGATCGAGTAGTTGGGCGGACCGAAGCAGGCGATCAGCTCGATCTTGCCCATTGTCGGCACGGCGGCCAGCACCGGCGCGGGATCCGGCAGGAAGCCGACCGCATCAACAGTGACGCTCGTCATGAACTGCTCGCCATCGCCCTCGACCAGCCCGTCCGACTTGGGTGCCGTCACGGCGCCGTCGGCGAGCTTCGCCGTCGTCACCGCTGCGTTTGCGAGTTTCCCGGTCGTGACAGCGTTATTTGCGAGTGCCCTGGTCCTGACCGAGTTCCTGGCGATGTTCCTGGTCTTGACCGCGTTCCTGGCGATGTTCCCGGTCTTGACCGCGTTCCTGGCGATGTCGTTCGAAGTCACCGAGCCGGTGCCGGGCAGCGCCGCTGCCGTACCGCCAAGCAAGATGAACAGCGCCACGTACGCGATCACGTGATGCTTGAGGTGATTTCTGAGTCTGATTGGCATTGACCCCTCCTTGCCGACGACCCCGCAGGACCGACGATTGCCCTGTATCCAAACTACCCTCTCCCGTCCGGGCTGACAAGTGCTACCTGTGCATCCGGCAGTCCGCCTGTTGATCTCTCGAGATCCGTGTACCTGCGGTTTCACTCAAGGGGACAGGCGGGCAGGTAAACGGCAACGCTGGTTCGCGGCGCGCAGCCCGTCACTCGCACAGCCGCGTTTGCCGACGGGCTGATCTGGTCCCCGGGGCAGGTAGGCTGGCCGGGGTACTGACATGGAACTCACCGAGCGGGTAAAGGAGTGGCGTTCAAGGGGACGGAGCGAGCGCTTCCGGGACCACGAGATCCATGTGCACGAGACCGAAGGCGAAGGATCGCCGCTGCTGCTGCTCCACGGATTCCCGTCGAGCTCCTACGACTTCAAGGCACTGCTGGCAGAGCTCGAAGGCCGCCGGACGCTCACCTTCGACTTCCTCGGCTTCGGGCTCTCGGACAAGCCTCGTGATCACGTCTACACCCTCGGCTGGCAGGCGGACCTGACCGAGGAGCTGGTCCACCGACACTTCCCGGGGGAGAACGTG
>Ga0209490_10001377_pt1 | contig 23784 bp, 24 predicted proteins | sample MAT06_FD_187209 | JGI IMG/M metagenome (GOLD analysis project Ga0209490, IMG submission 187209) | Freshwater microbial communities from Lake Fryxell liftoff mats and glacier meltwater in Antarctica - MAT-06 (SPAdes) (version 2) | ecosystem: Environmental > Aquatic > Freshwater > Ice > Liftoff... | reverse complement strand
AGAGTTTTCCGAACAATTTAAAGCCATATTTGAACCCAAGTTTAAAGGCAGAATTGAAACTGATTATGTTTATCAGCATTTATTAGATTACACAGAAGGATATACAGTTCCATTAGATAGGGTAAAGCCTTGGGGAACAGCCCATGCTGTTTTGTGTTGCAAAGGAAAAGTGAATGAACCTTTTACTGTAATTAATGCAGATGATTATTATGGAAGAGATGCTTTTGTTAAAGCCTTTACATTTTTAACACAAAATTGCAATGAAAATACATATGCTTTAATTGGTTATGAATTACAAAAAACACTAAGTGAAAATGGAAGTGTCAGTAGAGGTGTTTGTACTTCGGATAGTGAACAAAATCTTACCAATATTTCTGAACGTACTAAGATTTATAGAAAAGATGAAGGTGTAGTTTATGAAGATGAAACTGGGGAGCATGAAGTTGATCTGAATAGTTTAGTTAGTATGAATTTTTTCTGTTTTGCACCAGGGTTTATTAATTTTTGTGAAAAATTATTTCCATCTTTCTTAGCAGAAAAAGGAAGTCAATTAAAGTCTGAATTTTTTATTCCCTTTGTTGCGAATGAGTTTATCGAGTCTGGCAAAGGAGTATTAAAAGTAATTCCAACAACTTCAAAATGGTTTGGAGTAACTTATAAAGAAGATGCAGATGGTGTTCAATCTTCTATTAATAGATTAGTTAAAGAAGGAGTATATCCTAATAATTTATGGAATTGATCTTATAATTATTTTCCGTAAGCCTTTACGTAGTAAACAAAATCTTCAACTTTACTTATTTGAGATTTTCGCTCAACATTTTTCAATGTTGTTTTAGATGGGAGCTTTATTTTTCTGAAAGAAGAGTCGCTTTCTTTAAGTCTTTCAACAATTGAATAAATATTTTTAGATTTTACCGCAAATGTAACTCCGTCTGCTTGTGCTTGTCGAGTACTTAAAACGCCTATTACATCTCCATTCTTGTTAAATACTGGCGCACCTGAGTTACCAGGGTTAGCACTTATTTGTATTTGGTAGGAAAGTGAATCACCATTAAAACCTGTTTTAGCACTGAGATATCCCATACCATAAACAATTTCATTTCTTGGATAACCCAAAGTAAAAATCTCTTCTCCTAAGTCGGCATTGTTTTTTTGTATACTGTAAGGAATTGATTTTGCTGAAATATATTCAGCATCTGTAATTTTCAAAATTGCAAGATCTTTTTCTTGATCTATAAATACGATCGAAGAATTAAATTCTTGACCTTTATTATTTACTACTATTGCGCCAGTACCTCTAAGAATATGGGCATTGGTAACAATAAATCCTTTTGTATCTATGAGAAAACCAGATCCACCACTTAATAAACGAGCATTTAAAGGGATTTTGCTTTTTACTTCGTTAATGATTGAACCTTGATATTGTTGACTCCTTTTTACTGCTTCTAAATCTTTGCCTAATTGTTGCAATTTAGGGTCGTTAACAGTGGTTGAGAAATATACAGCCAAACCACTTATGAATAAAGCAATTACTCCACCAACAGATGCTGCAATGGCAGTTATTCTTTTATATTTATTCCAAAACTGTATTACTTTACCTCTAGTTGGTAGTTCACCACCTTCGTTAATATCTCCTTTATCTAATAATTCTGAATGTACTTCGTGTAGTGTATGTTTAATATTTCTATTAGCTGCATAATATTTCATTTGGTGTAAAAACATATTATGTTCTACAACCATTTGGTCTATTTCAGGTGTTTTCTTTCGAAGTGCCTCAAAATAGTTACGCTCTTCGGCATTCATGTCACCGCTGAGATATCTTTCAATTGCTTCTAATAATAAAATATCATCCATAAAATTATTCTCCAATATTATACTGCGAAAAAAATAACTTTTTTAACCGCATCAAACATTTGTACTTCTGGTTTTTGGCATTGTCTGCATTAGTATATCCAAATTCATGGGCTAGTGCATTCATATCCTTTTTTTTCAAATAAAACCCTTCTAATAAACTTTTACAAGGCTCTCCAAGGCTATTTAAAGCCCGGTGCATTATTGCAAACTCCGCATTTCTTTGTTCGTGTGCTTCTAAATCCTCTTCTACTGCTATAGTTTCTTCAATGTTGTCATTTTGTTGGGAATAGCGCCCCATTTGTTGTAATCTTTTAAGCCATAGACGTCTGCAAATAGAAAAAACGTACGTTTTAATCTGACAGGTAAGCACAAATGAATCAGTTTGAGCTTTTTCATACAATGCTATCATTGCTTCCTGAAAAATGTCTCGGGCTTCATCGTAAGAACCATTATTATTTAAAATAAAGGTCTGAACCATACTAAAGTTGTCTTTATATATGGTTTCGATGGCTTTTGATTCGTTGTTAGCCAATCCTTTTAATAATGCTTGTTCGTTTGTATCGCCTTTCACTATCTGTGCTTTTAATACACTAGGGGTGGCAAAAGTAACCCAAAATAGCCCCAAATTATTTTTTTTTGAAAAATCTGTATTGAGTGGGTTACCTTTTTTCCGTCTGTGTATTAACAAGTAATCATTCAAACTAAAAAACAAAAAAATGAAAAAATTATTATTCGTGTTGGTAATTGGTGCTTTCACTGCTTGTGCTGGTGAAACTAAAGAAGTAAATGTTGATTCAGCTGCTGTTGCAATTGATTCAGCTGCTGTTGCAATTGATTCTGCTGCTGCAAAAGTTGATTCTGCTGCTGTAAAAGTTGATTCTACAAAGAACTAATTTCCTTAACTGTTGGTGTGTTTGATTTGAGTGGCCTAGCTTGTGGGTAGAACAACAGAAAAAATTTTCATATGGCAAGCAATCGTTAGAAGCCGCTCCGTTTCCACGGAGGGGCTTATTTTTTGTAGGTATATCCTAAACTAACGAACCTTAGTTTGTATAAAACATTTTTTATATTTATTATCATTAACTATATTTGAATTCATGCAAAAGGTTATAAATAATTGGTTTTACTTTTTTGGTTATTTCTACTTTACAAAAAGTAGCCGGGTCCTGTTTGCAAAAGTTTAGAACTTTTAAACATTCAAAATAAGGTCCCGGTAAATCACCGGGTTTTTTTTTGTACATGCATAAGTAGAATATGAAATGAATATATTATGGGTAATATAAGTAAAAATAAAAATGGGATTTGTATACAAGGTTATGAAGGTAGTTTTCACCAAGTAGCAGCAATAAGTTTTTTCGGTAAAAAAGTTGAAGTTATTTCCTGTTCTACTTTTAGAGAATTAGTAAAAACTGCTGCTAATGAAAATTTATCTGCAGGTGCTGTTATGGCAATTGAAAATTCAATTGTTGGAAGCATCCTTCCAAATTATAATTTATTACAGCAATCTAACTTAAAAGTAATAGGTGAAGTTTATTTATCTATTAGTCAAAATTTGTTGGTTAACCTAGGGGTTCAATTAAAAGATATTAAAGAAGTACATAGTCACCCAATGGCTATTTTACAATGCTTAGATTTTGTAGAGAAATACAATTGGAAACTTATTGAAACAGATGATACTGCCCTAAGTGCAAAGCATGTTCATCAACATAAAAGCAAACATATTGCAGCAATTGCAAGTAAGTTAGCTGCAGAGTTATTTAATTTAGAAATTATTGTTCCTGATATTCAAACACAGAAAACCAATATCACTAGATTTTTAGTATTAAATAGAATGGAAGACATTGTTGAAATTGAAGGAGCTAATAAAGCATCTATTTATTTTCAAACAAATCATTCCAAAGGAATTTTATCTCAAGTGTTACTGGCTATTGCTAAGAATGATATTAATTTAAGTAAGCTCCAAAGTATGCCAATACCTGGAAGCAATTTTAAATATGGGTTTTATGCTGATATGGAATTTGATCATAAAAAGCAATTTTATAAGGTATTAAAGTCAATTGCTTTATTAACCAATAATGTAAAAATATTTGGTGTTTATAAAAAAGGAAAATTAGTAAAAGGATAATTTATGCAAATTGAAAAAGCAAAAAGATTGTCGGGAATAGGAGAGTATTATTTTTCTCAAAAATTGAGAGAAATAGAACAGTTGAACCAGCAAGGTAAAAATATAATTAACCTCGGAATTGGTAGTCCTGATTTACCACCACATCCCTCAGTAATAGAAGTTTTACGGGCTGAGGCTGCAAAGCCTAATACCCACGCCTATCAATCATATAAGGGATCTCCAATTTTTCGTAATGCTATTGCAGAGTGGTATCAAAAATGGTATCAAGTTGATCTTAATCCCGATACGGAAATATTACCACTATTGGGTAGTAAAGAAGGAATAATGCATATATGCATGACGTATTTAAATGAAGGAGACCAAGCATTAATTCCAAATCCTGGATATCCAACTTATACTAGTGCAGTTAAATTAGCTGGAGGTACACCGGTTGCATTTGAATTAAAAGAAGAAAATAATTGGGAACCCGATTTTGAATTACTTAATAAAATGGATTTATCTAAAGTAAAATTAATGTGGGTAAACTATCCTCAAATGCCTACTGGCAGAATGCCTTCTGATGATCTTTTTAATAAATTAGTTGCATTTGGCCTTAAACACAACATCTTAATTTGTCATGATAATCCTTACAGTTTTGTTTTGAATGATCATCCAATGAGTTTACTAAAAGTACCTCGTGCTAAAGATGTGGTGATTGAATTAAATTCATTAAGCAAATCGCAAAATATGGCAGGATGGAGGGTAGGTATGATTTGTGGATCTAAAGATAAAATTGATGATATACTTACTTTTAAAAGCAATATGGATAGTGGTATGTTTCTTCCAATTCAATTAGCAGCCGCTAAAGCATTAAGTTTAGAAAAAGAATGGTATACTGGCATCAATGAAATTTATTTCGAAAGACGAAAAAAAGTATTTGAGCTTTTAGACCAACTTAATTGCACTTATTCTAAAGATCAAGTAGGCATGTTTGTTTGGGCTAAAATTCCATCAACATCAAAAGATGGATATGAATTAAGCGATAATGTTTTATATGAATCAAATATTTTTATAACACCAGGTGGAATTTTTGGATCTGCAGGCAATAATTACGTAAGAGTAAGTTTATGTGGAGCAGTAGAAAAATTTGTTGAAGCAATTAAAAGAATCAATCATTAAAATATTGACTTTTTAAAAAATAGCAAAATGAATATTGCAGTAATAGGGATAGGATTAATTGGGGGCTCAATGGCTTTGTCGTTGAAGAACAAAGGGTTTGTGCAAAAAGTAATTGGCGTTGATAATAATGAAGATCATATCAAACAAGCATTATCATTAGGATTGATTGATGAATCAATGAATTTAATAGAAGCTATTGATGCTGCTGATATTATTTTGTTGGCAACTCCAATAGGAGCAACTGAAAAATTATTGCCAATAATTTTAGATAGGGTAATTAAACAAACTGTATTTGATGTTGGGTCAACCAAAAAAAGTATTTGTAATGCGGTTGCTGATCATTCAAACCGAAAAAGATTTGTTGCAACTCACCCAATGTGGGGGACAGAAAATAGCGGTCCGTCTGCAGCAGTTAATGACGGGTTTGCAAAAAAAGCAACAGTTTTATGTGGTAAAGAAGATAGCGATAAGGATGCTGTTGAATTAGTAGAGAAAATTTATGATGAACTAGAAATGCACTTGTTGTACATGGATTCAGAAGACCATGATATGCACGTTGCTTATATTAGTCATATATCTCATATAACCTCATTTGCTTTAGCTAATACTGTTTTGGAAAAAGAAAAAGAAGAAGATGCCATTTTTGAGCTTGCAAGTGGTGGATTTGAGAGTACAGTTCGACTTGCAAAAAGCAATTCGGCTACCTGGGTTCCCATTTTTATGCAAAATAGGGAAAACGTTTTGGATGTTTTAAATGAGCATATTGCTCAGCTAAGGAAGTTTAAATCTTGTTTGGAGAAGGAGAATTACGAGTATTTACAAGAATTAATAGAAAAAGCGAACGGAATAAGGAGAATCTTAAAGTGAATTAACAGCGAAGAACTATATATAAAGTACCTTTGCGCAAATTTTAAAGTACATGATGACATTTGAAGGGTTGGGAATTGATGAGAGATTAATTCGAGCAACCACAGAGTTGGGGTATGTGAACCCAACCGCAATACAAGAACAAGCGATACCGATTTTATTAAGCGGTACAACAGATTTTATCGGTTTAGCACAAACTGGAACAGGAAAAACAGCAGCATTTGGACTGCCGTTGCTTCATATTATTGATGCAGCAGCAAAGTACCCACAAGCATTAGTGGTTTGTCCCACTCGTGAACTTTGTATGCAAATTGTAAAAGAAATAGAACTCTTTAAGAAATACATGAGTGGTGTTTCCGTTGTTGCAGTTTATGGAGGCGCCTCCATTGGCTTACAAATACGTGATTTAAAAAAAGGGGTACAAATTATTGTTGCAACTCCAGGTAGATTAATAGACTTGATCGAAAGAAAAGCCATTAATCTAGAGCAAATAAAATACGTTGTTTTAGATGAAGCAGATGAGATGCTAAACATGGGCTTTCAGGATGATATAGAATTTATTCTGAAGAATACTCCTCAACGTAATAGTACTTGGTTGTTTAGTGCAACGATGCCTAATGAAATTAGGAAAGTTAGTAAACGTTACATGAAGGATCCTAAAGAGGTAATTGTTGGTAAAGTTAATACGGCTAATAAAAGTATCGACCATCAATATTATCTTACAACAGCTCAACATCGATATGAAACCTTAAAGAGAATTATTGATTTTAATCCTGGTATATATGGTATCATATTTACTAGAACAAAATTAGATGCGCAAGAAATATCAGATCGTTTAACGCGCGAAGGATATGATATTGATGCATTGCATGGTGACTTAACTCAAGGTCAGCGCGATAAAGTAATGGGACAATTTAGAGATAAAAGTCTTCAATTATTAATTGCCACTGATGTTGCTGCTAGAGGAATTGATGTACAAGGAATTACCCATGTAATTAATTACGAATTGCCAGATGATGTAGAAATTTATACCCATAGAAGTGGAAGAACAGGAAGAGCTGGAAATCAAGGTATTTGTATTTCTATTGTTCATTCAAAAGAATCATATAAACTTAAACAAATTGAGCGAATTAATAATTCTCAGTTTCATAAACTAGATATTCCTTCTGGTAAAGACGTCTGTAGAAAACAATTTTTCTCATTTATGGAAAAATTATTATCTGCAGATATTAGTCATGGTGATTATGAAACCTATGTTCCAATGTTGGCTGAAAAATTTGTCGATGTTAGTAAAGAAGATGTATTGAAAAGAGTTGCAGCAATGGAATTTGATCGCTTTTTAAAATATTATGAAAATGCAGAAGATCTAAATCTTCGCGACAAAGGAAGAAGAGAACCTAGCGAAAGAGGTGGGGCTGAAAGAGGAAGATCAAGAGAAGCGTCTGGAGGAAGAGTAGATAGTAGAAAAGAGTACAATAGTGGTGGTGGAAATTCTGGAGGTTATAGTAGACTATTTGTAAATCTTGGTACCAAAGACGGATTTTTTAAAGCAAGTTTTCTTCAATACATTTTGGATATGAGTGACTTGAAAAAGGAATCTCTAGGTAGAATTGATATGAAGGATATGAATAGTTGGATTGAGATCGACAAAAATGCTTCTCAACAAATGATTCGTGCCTTAGATGGTAAAAATTATAAAGGCAGAAGAATTAGAATGAATGATGCAGATAGTGGTGGGGGACGTAGATAAGTTTTTAGTTTTTAATTTTTGAATAATTATAATATGGAACAGACCTTGCAACAATCAATAGATATTAATCAAATACTTTCAAAAAGGCCATTAATTATTTCTGGTCCATGTAGTGCAGAAACGGAGGAGCAAGTTATGCAGACTGCAATTCAATTAGCAGCAACTGGTAAAGTAGATATACTTAGGGCAGGAATTTGGAAACCGAGAACTCGCCCAGGTAGCTTTGAAGGTGTTGGTACTAAAGGATTGCCATGGCTTCAACAAGCTAAAAAAGCAACAGGGTTGCCTGTTGCAATTGAAGTTGCTACTGGTAAACAAGTAGAGGATGCATTGCATTTTGGAGTTGATGTATTATGGATTGGTGCAAGAACAACTGTTAACCCATTTAGTGTTCAAGATGTTGCAGATGCTTTGAAAGGAGTAGATGTTCCTGTTTTAATTAAAAATCCAATTAATCCAGATCTGGAATTATGGATTGGTGCTGTTGAACGTGTAGCTAAAGCTGGAATTAAAAATATTGGTTTAATACACCGTGGATTTAGTTCTTATGGCAACACCGAATATAGAAATGCTCCTATGTGGCATTTGGCAATTGAAATGAAACGCCGTAATCCTGAAATGTTATTAATTAACGACCCTTCTCATATTTGCGGAAGAAGAGATATACTATTAGATGTTGCACAAAAAGCAATTGATCTAGATTTTGATGGTTTGATTATTGAAAGTCATATTGATCCAGACAATGCTTGGAGCGATGCCAAACAACAAGTTACTCCCGAAAAATTGGGAGAATTAATTAATTCTATTATTTGGAGAAGTGAAGATATTAATTCAGAAGAATTGCATGCCAATATGGAAAAAATGCGTTCTCAAATAAATCATTTAGATGATGAATTAATGCAACTGTTGGGTCAAAGAATGAAAGTAGCTGATAAAATTGGTCAATATAAAAAAGAAAATAATATTACCATTCTTCAAACCAATCGTTGGAATGCCATTTTAGAACGAGCTTTTGTAAAAGGAGATCAATTAGGATTGAGTAAGGATTTTATTACTAAATATTTTGATGCAGTGCATATGGAAAGCATTAATCATCAAAATAAAGTCATGAATAAATAGTTTATGATTACCAAATCAATTCAGTTTTCAACTAAGGCAACTAAGTTTTATTTCGATGCCAGCTTTTCTCATCTCGAAAAAATAGTTACAAGAGAGAAAACCATTATTATTACGGATGATCATGTTTTTACAGCACATCAAAAAAAATTAAAAAACTGGAACACTATTGTTTTAAAGCCAGGTGAGCAATACAAAGTTCAGCAAACTGTTGATGTTGTAATTGATCAGTTGATTGCAATGGGTGCGGACAGGCAAACAATTTTAGTTGGTTTTGGAGGTGGAGTTATAACAGATATTACAGGATATGTTGCAAGCATATATTTACGTGGGGTTGATGTTGGATTTATTCCTACAACAGTATTGGCAATGGTTGATGCTGCAATAGGAGGTAAAAATGGAATTGATGTTGGAGTATATAAAAATATGGTAGGACTAATTCGCCAACCTTCTTTTTTAATTTATGATTATTCATTGCTTAAAACTTTGCCTCTCAAAGAATGGCAAAACGGTTTTGCTGAAATTATTAAGCATGCTTGTATAAAAGATGCAGCAATGTTTAAAGAACTAGAATTGAATAATATAAAACGATATCGAAAAAATAATTTACTACTTTCTTTATTGATACAGAAAAACGCAATGTTGAAAACGAAAGTGGTTGTGAGTGATGAGTTTGAAATGGGAGATAGAAAGCTGCTTAATTTTGGGCATACGCTAGGGCATGCAATTGAAAATATATATGAATTAAGTCATGGGGAAGCAATTAGTATAGGTATGACTTATGCTTCATTGATGTCTACCGAATTAAAATTTTTTAAAAATGCAGAAGCTGTTGTTGCTCTATTAAATAAGTATGGATTACCAACAATTGCAAACTTTGATTCAAAAAAAGCGTTTAAAGTATTGTTGAAAGATAAGAAAAAAGAAAATGTTTCGATCAATTATATACTTCTCGAAAAAATTGGTAAGGGAGTAGTTCAGCCATTATTGTTGGTTCAATTACAAGATATATTCAAGAAATTTTAAAAACAGGTTCGGCTACAGCAATGCAAGTAACTATTCATCCCACAATTATAAAAGGAACTATACTGTCTGCGGCAAGTAAGAGTAGTATGCAAAGGGCTTGTGCTGCTGCTTTATTACATTATGGTTACACACAAATTAGTAATCCGGGAATTAGTAATGATGATCTTGCTGCTCTTGATGTTATTAAGCATTTAGGAGCTACAATTCAATACGAAAATAACGGAGATATTATCATAAATTCAAATGGCATTATGCCAATTTCAAGTGAATTAAATTGTGGTGAAAGTGGTTTGGGTATAAGAATGTTTGCACCATTAGCAGCGCTAAGTAATCAGCAATTAACAATAAATGGTTCTGGAAGTTTGTTGAGTAGGCCTATGAATTTTTTTGACGAAATTTTCCCTCAATTGGGCATTTCTATAGAATCTAATAACGGTAAACTACCCATTAAAATCAAAGGGCCATTAAAGCCTGCTGATATTGTTATAGATGGATCTTTAAGTTCTCAGTTTTTAACAGGATTATTATTGGCATATGGTGCATCTGGTGCAGATGATATTCATATAACAGTAAAGAATTTAAAAAGCAAGCCATACATAGATCTTACACTTCAAGTAATGAGCCATTTTGGATATGAAGTATTAAATCATAACTATGAAATATTTTCTTTTAAATCAACCAAATCAAATATCCACGATACTGTAATAAAATACAAGGTTGAGGGCGATTGGAGTGGAGCTGCATTTTTATTAGTTGCAGGAGCTATTGCAGGGAATATTGTAGTAGAAGGGCTTGATGTTTTTTCAACTCAAGCAGATAAAGCAATATTAAAAGCATTGATGGATAGTGGTTGTATTTTATCTATAGCCGAAAATAAAATTGAAGTAGGGAATTCAAAATTAAAATCCTTTCATTTTAATGCAACTGATTGTCCAGATTTATTTCCTCCATTAGTTGCCTTAGCGGCTTTTTGCGAAGGCACTACCGTAATTGAAGGTGTTAATAGATTGGAGCACAAGGAAAGTAATAGAGGAATCACTTTACAGCAAGAGTTTGCGAAGCTTGGAGTTGAAATTAATTTGCAAGATGATTTGATGTTAATTAAGGGCTTGGCAGTTGGAACAATTAATTCAACAACTGTTCATTCGAGACATGATCATAGAGTTGCAATGGCCTGTGCCATAGCAGCTTTAAGGGCAGAAGGTCCTGTTGTAATAGAAGAAGCAGATGCTATAAATAAATCTTACCCAAATTTTTATGTGCATTTGCAAAAACTAGGAGTAATTGTGGAGTGATAAATTTAATGTAACTTAAAATTTAAATATTAAATAAATCGATGAACACATTTGGTCAATTATTCAGAATTCACATATTTGGTGAGTCGCACGGTGAAAGTGTTGGAGTAGTTATTGATGGCTGTCCAGCTGGTTTGCCGATTGATGTTGCTGATTTTTTAATTGATATTGAAAGGAGAAAAGGTGGATTGCAAAAAGGCACAACGCCTCGTAAAGAAGATGATATACCTATTTTTAAAAGCGGAATATTTAATGGCAAAGCAACTGGAGCTCCTATAACAATATTATTTGAAAACAATAATACTCGAAGTGGTGATTATGAAAAGCAAAGAGCTATTCCACGACCTGGTCACTCAGATTTTACTGCGCATGTAAAGTTTGGAGGTTATCAGGATTATAGAGGTGGTGGTCATTTTAGCGGACGATTAACCGTTTGTTTGGTTGCTGCAGGTGTAATTGCCAAAAAAATACTACATGGTGCTGGAGTAAAAGCAATTGCAACCATAAAAGAAATAGGTGGAGAAGCTGATATAGATAAAGGGTTACAAAGGGCAATTGATGCAAAAGATAGTGTTGGCGGAATTGTTGAATGTAAAGTGAATGGACTGCCAGTTGGGTTGGGTGAACATTTTTTTAATTCAGTAGAATCACTAATTAGTCACGCTGTTTTTGCAATTCCTGCAGTTAAAGGAATTGAGTTTGGAACAGGTTTTGCAGCAGCTAAAATGTTTGGAATAGATCACAATGATGCAATTATAGACGAATATGGTAAAACAGATACCAATAATGCTGGCGGAATTTTAGGGGGCATAACTAATGGTAATGAATTAGTTTTCAGAATTGCAATTAAACCTACATCGTCTACCCCAAAAGAACAGCAATCATGGAATTCAGTATCTAATCAAATGGAAAATTTTTCAATAAAAGGTAGGCACGACCTTTGCATAGCGTTGAGGGTTCCAGTTGTATTAGAGGCTGTTACTGCAATAATTATTACGGATTTAATGTTATTAGAACAGCGGATTAAGCGGATTTTATAAAACTTGAGTATGAATACTGAATATATATATCATATTACCACCAAAAAAAATTGGGAGAATGCATTAAAAGAAGGTCAATATGAATCTGATACTCTTTCCGAAGAAGGGTTTATACATTGTAGTACAATTGATCAAGTTGAAGGCGTTTTAGAACGCTATTACAGCGGAATGAAAGGGCTTGTAAAGCTAAAAATTGATAAAGAAATGATTGAAAGGCCGCTAATTTTTGAGCTTGCTGGTTCAATAAATGAAGTTTTCCCGCATATTCATGGAGCACTCAATCTTAGTGCAGTTATAGAAGTAGCAGAAATCTAGTTAAAATTAAGAGTTAGATATGGCAATTTGATTATTTATGTAAGTAATTGGTTGTCAATTTGTTGTAATTATTTTGTAATTATATCACTCATTTTATGACATATGGCATAATATTTGAATTTTCCTTATTTTAAATTAATTTTGTATTTTATTTATTCTAATATGTTCAATTTTTTTATAATACTTTTTTCGATTTTTTGGTTTTTCTCAGCATCTGCTCAAATAGACACATCAAAGATAGGCTCAAAGGATACAAGTTTGCCTAAGATCTACACTACTGTTTTAGGCATCGATTCTCTTAAAAAGGAAGATTCTGTTATATTAACTGGTAAAGTAATTAGAGGGATAGCTAGCTTTTATAGTGCTAGCTTAGATGGTACTCCTACAGCTACTGGAGAAATTTTTAGAAATAACAAACTTACCGCAGCTAGTAATAATTTAAAATTGAATACATGGGTAAGGGTAACCAATCTTAAAAATGGGAAAACGGTAATTGTTCGAATAAACGACCGCATGCATCCAGCAATGAAAAAAAAGGGTAGGGTTATAGATATGAGCAGATTAGGAGCGAAAAAGCTTGATTTTATCAAGGATGGACTAACAAAAGTTAAATTAGAGGTAATTGAACCCCCTAAAAAGGATTAAAAAGAATTAAAAAAGTTAAAAGATAAAGTTAACTTAATTTTAAAAATTCAATTTCTACATGTATTTTTGTCATAATTAATAAAAAACTGTTTATGAAGAAATTTTTGTTTTCTTTAATACTTATTGGTTTAGCTACGGCCAACTTCGCCCAAACTCCAGTGAGCTACAAAAAAAGACCTACTTTAGGTATATCTTTTTTTATGAATGATATGGTTACTGCTGAAAGAATTAGCAAGACATCTCTTTCAAATGTGATGTCTAATAAAACTTGGGCTAAAGTTGGTCAGATGACTCCAGGTTTAGCTATTCAATATTTTGAGGGTTTAACTGAAAATATTGATTTTATGGGTAGTTTAGGTGGAAATTTTACGAAATATCCGTTTTATCCAAAATCTGGAGTTAGTCCATCGTCTAATGACAAATTCTTACTTGAAGCTGATGCTAATATTAACATCAAATTACTTACAGACAAGTATGTTGTAGTTCCATACATTACTTTGGGTGTTGGTGCCTCTATGTACGGTGGTACTTATTTTGCTGCTCAAGGTAATACAGGAATGGGGTTGCAAATTGCGCTTGGTGAAGGAACTTTTGTTAATACTAATTTGTTTTACAAACCAGCTATCTCAAATTTAGCTGTAAATCATATGGGTTATTCAATTGGTATTGCTTCTCCATTAAAAGACAAGCCTCAACCAGTTCTTGTTGTACCTCCACCACCTCCACCACCTCCAGTTGTTGAAAAAGATACAGATGGAGATGGAATTTTAGATAAAAATGACAAATGCCCTACAGTTCCTGGTATTGCTAAATACCAAGGTTGCCCTGTTCCTGATACTGATGGTGATGGAATTAATGATGAGAATGACAAATGTCCTACAGTTAAAGGATTGGCTAAATACCAAGGTTGTCCAATTCCTGATACTGATAAAGATGGCATCAATGATGAAGAAGATAAGTGCCCTACTGTTCCAGGTTTAGCACGTTACCAAGGTTGTCCTATACCAGATACTGACGGTGATACTGTAAATGATGAAGAAGATAAATGTCCTACTATAAAAGGAACTGTTGAAAACAATGGTTGTCCTGAATTAGGTAAGCAATACAATTTTGATAATAAGAAAGTGTTGTTTGTTACAGGAAGTTCTGTTTTAACCAAAGGATCTAAAGTTGAGTTAGAAAAAGTAGTTAAGGCTATGAATGAGTTTCCTACATTGAAGCTTTATGTTGATGGACATACAGATATCACTGGTTCTGATAAAATCAACAAGCCATTATCATTGAAGCGTGCAAATTCAGTTAAAGCTTTCTTGTTCTCTAAGAAGATAGATGCTGAAAGATTGTTAACTGATGGTTTTGGAAGTTCTAAACCAATTGGTGATAATAAAACTGCAAAAGGTAAAACTGCAAATAGAAGAGTTGAGTTTAGAGTTCAAGAACTTTAATACTCTCAATTTAAATACTAAAAACCTCTCGTGAATAACGAGAGGTTTTTTTATGCCAGTTTAAATTAATTAAATGTATTAATGAATTCGATCGCCCCTAACAGCTAAATCATTCATTATTTCTATTTCATAAGCTAACCATTCTTTCCACCTTTTTCTTACTTTTTCTTTAGGTAAATAGGTGTCTGCTAAATTGATGAAAAGAGTATAATGCCCTGCTTCACTTTCCATGAATTTTCTATAAAACGACTGTAAGTATTTATCTTCTAATCCTTCACTTAATCTTTTAAATCGCTCGCAACTTCTTGCTTCTATTAATGCCATGGTCAATAATTGATCAAGCATTCTATCATCTATGTGGCCACCCTTCTTTTGAAACAATAAAAGTCTATTTACATATTCATCTTTTCTTTGTTTGCCAAAAGTTAGTTTTCTTTTTTCTAATTCTGCCAATACCAATCTAAAATGCCCCCATTCTTCGGTAACAATAGGCGCTAATTCTTGAACTAGTTCTTTACGATCTGAATATCGTTGAATTAAAGAAATACAGGTTAATGCAGCTTTCTGTTCACAATAGGCATGATCTGTTAAAATGGCTTCTAGGGAGATCTCTGTTAAGTTAACCCACCTTGGATCGGTAGGTAGTTTAAGTCCTAATATATTCTTAGTATGTTGAGATAATTCATCTTTCATAGATTCTTCAATTAATGTGCAATCTACATTCAAAAATGCCATTTTGCAATACCAAGCTTTTAGTTAGTTTTGAATTATGTATAATGATGATTTTCTTTCTAAAAAGATTAATGTGCGAATAACCGATAATGCATTTAGGTCGTTAAAATTGCCTTCCAATAAAATTGATTTTAGTTCTAACGATTATTTAGGAATTGCAACAAATCAACTATTGAGCAATAGTGGAAATGATTTAAATCATGGATCAATGGGCTCGAGATTGTTATCTGGAAACTATGAATTGGTTGAAGAAGTAGAAAAAGAGATTGCCCAATTCCATGAGGCAGATACAGCTTTGATTTTTAATTCGGGATACGATGCAAATATTGGTTTATTATCGAGTGTACCTCAGCGTGGCGATACTATTTTATACGATTATTTGAGCCATGCTTCTATAAGAGATGGAATCAGCTTGTCGTTTGCACAATCATTTTCATTTTTGCATAACGATTTAAATGATTTAGAAAAGAAAATGGCTCAGGCACATGGTAACATTTTTGTTGTTACTGAGTCGGTTTTTAGTATGGATGGAGATCAAGCAGATTTATTATCGCTAATACAATTAACCAATAAATACAAAGCTCATTTGATAGTTGATGAAGCCCATGCAACTGGCGTAATAGGTGATTTAGGCGAAGGGTTAGTTCAGTATAATAATTTACAACAACAAATTTTTGCTCGTATTCACACTTACGGAAAAGCTTTAGGATGTCATGGTGCTGTGGTTCTTGGCTCTTTACAGCTTAGAAATTATTTGATAAATTTCGCAAAAAGTTTTATTTACACAACTGCATTGCCTCCTACATCTATAGCCGCAATTAAAAAATCATATCAGCTATTTCCGGTTTTAAAAAAAGAGCGGACTCTAATAAATTTATTGGTTAATCAATTTCAAAACGCATCAATTAAATATGATAAACTAATATCTTTTACTCCTATACAAATAGTAATGGTGCCAGGAAATAGTGAAGTAAAACAATTAGCTAAAAACTTACAAGATGCTCAATTAGATGTAAGGCCAATATTATATCCAACAGTTGTAAAAAATAAGGAAAGATTACGAATTACATTGCATGCATTTAATACAGAAAATCAACTAAATCAATTAATTCAATTGTTACAATAATTATTGTTCAAAATAAGCCAAACTTCCACCTACCCATTCTTTGTCTTTATTATATCTAACACCTATCATTTTGCCTTTGCTTAAACGGGCCAAATTATTTGTTGCAACTGGTCTTGATGCTCCATCTTTCCAAAAATAAAAAATACGTATTTCGGCTTTTGCTGGCTCTTCTGGGGTTTCTATTATTGCAGCATATTTTACCTTTTTTTGTAATATCCAGTTTTCTGGATCGATAACTTTTTCAATGTCTTCTTTTGTTACATCTATTACAACACCTTGTCCTGCAAAAGAAAACAATGGCTTTAATACATAGTTTTCTAAGTCGGTAGGCAGTGTAACAATCTGGTTCAAAAATTTGGTTTCAGGAACATATGGATTATGAATGAAAGGTAGTGTGAATTTACTAATTCTATAAAACCAATTAGGGTGTGTGATCCATTCTACGTTTAACTCTTCTAATAATAATTTCCCCTTTTCTTGAATACCTTCATCTTGTTGTTGTAAATCGTCGAAAATAATTCGGTTATAAATTCTTTTTATTTTAATTAGTCGATCATCTTTCTTATAAAAAAGATTTTTCCCTTCTTTAATTAATTCGGATAAGCAAATAACAGCGATTCCAATGTAATCGGTAGTACAATAAAAATCGATCCTTGTTTTTTGATGATGTGGCAGTATCTCCAATAAAACAACTTCTTCTGCTTTATAATTACCTACTATAATTTCTTTTAAAAGTTGAGTGTAAGTTTCTTGATTAAAACCACTTAAATAAGCACTAAAATTATTCGGGATCGAAAAATGTTTTCTAGTAATTTGTTCATGCCAAATTTGATAAGCAAAAAGGGTAGGGAAGCCTTGCATTTCAATTAATTGAGGCTCTAATTGTCCTTGGGCATTTTCGCAAATGCCAAAATCAAATGCAATAAAATGAGTATGTGCGCTTTCGCCAGGTACATTTACATTGCTTGGAATTGCTTTATTGCTTTGAGTTATAAAATCGGGTTGTACAATTATATCTACAATTGCTTCACAAGCCGAAAGCATTTTTTCTGTAAATGATTTATCTATAAATATAGGAGTTTCAGCTACTCTAAATTCAATTGCGCCTGGGTGTTTGGAGTTTAATTCATCCAAATAAGCTTTATATTTTTCTTCTGTAAAAAAATCATTAAATGCTTTGCGTATTGATGCAATCATGGTTTATATTTTATTAGTAAGCATCTACTAGTTCTTCTATTGCATTGTTTAAAAAGTTTGGAAGAACGTGATTGTGAGTCCACAATATTTTTTCTTTGTCTTGCAAATGTTCAACCATGCTTTTCCATTTTGCTTCACCATGGTTTTCAATTACAGTTTGTTTCTTGTCTTCTCTTTGTAAATACATACCCATCCCAATTGCATCTGCTTCTGGGTGAAACTGAGTTCCCAAAAAATACTGATTAAACCTAACTGCCATTATTGCTCTTTCAAAAGCAACATGTGGTCTATGTTTTTCTATCGCTAAAATACTACCCCTCATTTCTCTAATTCGATTATGATTGGGTTCAATTAATTGGTAGTCTCTACTATCAACTCCATAAAATGGATCGTTTAAGCCTTCAAATACCAATTCGTTTTTTCCATCTTCTAGCATATGAATTGGAAAAACTCCAAACGCAGTTGATTTTCGTTTACAAACATTTCCAATTTGGTAATATCTAGAAGCTAATTGAAAACTATGACAAATAAAAAATACATGTTTTTTTGGAAAATTGCTAGGTTGATTATTCCAGTATTCAACAGATTCAAGCCAGCTAAAATATTTTTTCTCCCACTTAGATTCATCTTCTTCAAGTGGAGATCCGGGTCCGCCGCTCGAAATGAATATATCGAAGTCAATTGAAGGAATTTCCAATTTTAGACGAACATCAAACTCTTTGTAACTCACATCGTAATTTCCCGAATTACCCCATTGCTCAATAATTTCTCTAATACAACGCATTCCCTGATTAGCAACGCCTTGGTATAGATCGAGTACCGCTATGTTAATTTTTCTTCTTTCAGGATGACTCATATGTATGTAAAATTACCGTTTTTGATAAATTTCAAGTGCTTAAACCTCAATAAATTAACCACATTCATTGTTGGAATGTTTAAAAGTATTTTAAATTGGTCTTTGGTGTAAGCGTTAGCAATGTTTCATACATGAGCTTAATTGTATCTTCAATGTCTTTTTTATGAATCATTTCTACGGTGGTATGCATATATCTTAATGGGATGGAAATCAAAACAGATGGACATCCGTCATTGGCATAAGCAAAACTGTCGGTATCGGTACCTGTACTTCTGCTAAGTGTTCGCATTTGAACTGGGATCTTGTTTTTTGTAGCAACATCTTCAACTAGTGATAGTAGTTTATTATGAATTGCAGGAGCAAACGCAAGGGAAGGCCCTTTGCCACATTGAATATCACCTTCAATAATTTTGCTAATCATTGGTGTATTGGTATCATGAGTAACATCTGTTATGATGGCAATATTCGGTTTAATTCTTCTTGCAATCATTTCAGCTCCTCTTAAACCAATTTCTTCTTGTACAGCATTTACAACATATAACCCAAAAGGTAATTTTTTCTTGTTCTCCTTTAATAATCTTGCTACTTCAGCAATCATAAAACCACCTACACGATTGTCAAAAGCCCTGCCAATTAAAAAATCATAAGCCAATTCATCATAACCTTCTTCATAAGTAACTACAGAACCTATGTGAATGCCTAATGATTCAACTTCTTTTTTGTTTCTAGCCCCACAATCCAAACAAAGATTCTCGATTTTTGGAATTGGCTCTTTTTGCTCTGGATTACTCAAACGTGTATGAATAGCTGGCCATCCAAAAACAGCTTTAACCGGACCTTTTTTTCCATGAATCCATACCCTTTTTGATGGTGCAATTTGATGATCAACTCCACCATTTCTTTTTAAATAAATTAATCCTTGGTCGTTTATATAGTTAACAAACCAACTTATTTCATCGGCATGAGCTTCAATTACTACTTTAAAAGGGGCATCGGGATTAATAACTCCAACTGCTGTTCCATATGGATCTGTAAACATTGTATCTACAAAAGGGGTTATATAATTCATCCATAGTTTCTGTCCACCACTTTCAAAACCAACAGGGGAAGGGGTATTGATGTAATTTTTTAAAAACTCCATTGAAGTTTTGGTAGTTACTAGTTTCGATTGTGTTGTTTTAGTTTTTGCCATAATTTATTATTTTGTTAGGAGCATACTAGTAATTCCAAAAACTGCTTTTACCAGCATAAGTCCGTCTATTATTGCAAGATAATAGAGAATTGATTTACGTTGGTGCATTGTATAGCTAACAATTATTAACAATACAAAAGGAATACTGTTAAATAGTATTCTTAAAGGGGGGAAATGTTTGGTCAACGCTAATGAAAGAAAGATGCTCCAACTACCTATGGCCATTGGTAAAACCACGCTAAATAGGGTTTTACGAAGACCAAGTCGAACTATAAAAGTCTTCAATTCCAAATTATGATCAGTTGCATAATCTTTTAAATCAAACAGAATACATAGTACAGAAATGTAAAACCAATTCTTTATAAAAAGAAATAAAGTAGTTGGTTGAAAAAAATGGTTGCTATGATGGGTTAAATCATAGAAGAAAACGGGTAAAATTGAAACAGTACCTGTCCAAACTAGTCCAATTAAAAATGGTTTAAATAATCCAAATTTTCTTAATGAATAAAATCCTTTTCCAGTAATTGAATTACCATAATACAGTAATGCAAGAAGTAAAAAAAGCAACAACAATAGCCAAGTTTTAATATCGATTAAACTGAAGTCGATTATTTTTTGCTGGAATAGTAAACCAATCGATAGTAGAGTTAAAACAAATAGCAATGTTTGAGTGAAAGGGAATATTTTTCTTTTTTCAAAATACCAAATCGATCGTTCATTGGCATTCATGCTTGGTTCACTATTTTCATCTATGTACGCGTAGGTATAGTATAAAATGGTAACACCAAAAATGATGCAATAAAATAATGGGTGTAAAATTGGAATTTGTTGCTGAAAAGATGTTTCAATACATAGTGCAACAGCGCAGATGCCGTAAAAAATATTACTAAATAAAATGGATTTTAAAAGGTCCCTAAAAAACATTTATCTGATCAAAATAATATTAGGCGAACTTATAGTGTCACTTCTATTTTGAGCTTTGTCTTTTAACCAAAATTTAAAAAAGGAAGTATCATTTCTGTTGCTGCATCCAATAATAGAAGCTATTCCTGGAACATTACCATTGTAAACAAAGCTAATTTCCATTTTGCCTTTTAAATTAGACGTTGGTGCAAAATTGGGAACTTTGTTTTTACTGGTAAATTGAACACCAATTGTAGTAGGACAAGTGCGAGATATTTTCTGAACCCACAATGTATCTTGTACGTCGCCTTCTTTATCGGTAAAATCAATTGTAAATGTTACTATATTTCCTTGATTTAAAACAGTTGAACTTGCATTATTAAAAGTTATTTGGGGCTTGCTTGTATAGGTATCTTTACTGCAACTATAAAAAAAACTGCCAATTGTCAGTAGTATCAATATTTTTGCTTTCATTATATTTTATTCTCTTTATCAAATTTAGTAAAAACAATACAATACACCACCGTGGATTTAATTGATATTAACAATATTTTTTCAGATTCGTTCGTACATTTTAATCATTATTGTGCCCAATTATATGATTATCAGTATAAAAATAACCTAGTTTATCGGAATTGGGTGAATTTGATTCATCCGAACCAGCATTTTGAAAAGATTCCACAATCAATCCCTTCGTTGCCTATTGCTTTTTTTAAAGAGATGAATGTTAAAACTGGGGAATTTAAGCCAGAAATGATTTTTGAAAGTAGTGGAACAACTGGAACAGTTAATAGTAGGCATTTGGTGAAAAATATTGAATTGTATGAACGTTCATTTGAGGCAACATTTGAGCTTTTTTATGGAGATATAAAAGAATGGTGTGTTTTGGCTTTATTGCCATCATATTTAGAGAGAGAAAATTCTTCTTTAGTATATATGGCCAAAAAAATGATCATCAAAAGCGGTCATCCTAAAAGTGGATATTACTTGTACAATTTTGAGGAGCTAAATACTTCACTAAATCTATTAGAAGACCAAGGCCAGAAAACGCTTTTATTGGGAGTAACATTTGCTTTATTGGATTTTTCCGAAAAATTTCCGCAACAGTTAAAGCATACAAATGTGATGGAAACAGGCGGAATGAAGGGGCGTGGGAATGAGCTGACGAAAAAAGAATTACATAGTATTTTAAAAGATCGTTTTGGGGTTGATAAAATTCATGCTGAATATGGTATGACTGAACTTATGAGTCAGGCATATTCTAGTGGCTATGGCAAATATATTTGTCCACCCTGGATGAAAGTATTGGTCAGGAGTGAAGACGATCCTTTATTAGTATCTACCAAGGGTACAGGAGTTTTACAAATTATTGATCTAGCAAATATGGATAGCTGTGCTTTTATTGCAACTGAAGATGTAGGTACTGTTTATGAAAATGGCAGTTTTGAAGTATTAGGCCGATTGGATAATGCCGATTTGCGAGGTTGCAGTTTATTAGTTGTTTAAAATAATATCAATATTTATTTTACTACCTTTAGTATTATTATTCAATATCAAAAAGCCAAGTTTTTACAATGCGAATATTAATTGCAGATGATCATAGTTTAATTAGAGAGGGGTTAAAGAAAATTTTACTAGAATCTTTACCATTTGCTGAAATAAAAGATGTTTCGGATTCTGCTGATTTATTAAAGCTAGCTATAAATGAAAAATGGGATATTATTATATCTGATATTAGTATGCCTGGATATTCGGGTATTGAAATTCTAAAGCAAATCAAAATACATGCTCCGCTTGTTCCTGTATTAATGCTTAGCATGCATGCTCCAGAACAATATGCAGTAAGGGCCATAAAAGCTGGAGCATCTGGATATTTAACCAAAGAAAGTGCACCATACGAACTGGTAACTGCAGTACAACAAATTTTATCTGGTAAAAAGTACATTACGAGTAAAGTAGCAGAAGTATTAGCTGGTTCTCTAGAATCATATAATAATAGGCTTCCTCATGAACAACTTTCCGATAGAGAATTCGAAGTTTTGAGGATGATTGTACAAGGCAAAACAATTGCTGAAATAGGTGAAGCATTGTCTTTAAGTGGTAATACAATTAGTACTTACCGTGTAAGAATCTTGGATAAAATGAACATCCGAACCAATTCGGGATTAGTCAAGTATTTTATGGAAAATAAGCTTTTGTAGTGATATCACTACAAAAGAAATAGTGAAATCACCGTTTTTTTCTTCAAAATTGAATTCTACATTTACCTTATGTTACAGATAAAGTAGCTGTTTAGTTAAAATCTAAAATCCAATGTTCAAATTCGTAGTGAAAACTACAAAAGCTTTGTAGACTAGTCTACAAAGCTTTTTTTAAACCTTAAATAAGGTAAATATGTGTTCATGTAATACCGATATATTAATTGTAGATGACTCTTACGATGTTTTAGAAAGGCTTACAGATTTAATAAATAGTTCGGATTTAAATAAAAAAGTAAAATGTTTTAGTTCTGCTTTGGAAGCATTGTTACAATTTAAAGACAGTTTTCCTTCTATCATAATTTTGGATATTAATTTACCTGGATTAACAGGTATACAAATGATGAGTAGAGTAAGGAATATGAAAATTACTCAACCAGTTTTTATCGTATTAACCAATACAACTATTTCGAGTTATAAAAGAGAATGTTTAAATATAGGAGCTGATTATTTCTTAGATAAGTCAAAGGATTTCTTACAAATTCCAAATATTATTAGAGAGTTAGATTTGGCTTCTTTTTCAGTAGAAACAAATAATTAATTATTACCTAGATCTAGTGTTCTAGATTTCCATCCAATTAATATTACCCCGCTCATTACAAGTATGGTGCCTGCAATTTGCAGCGGTGTTATTTTTTCACCAAGAAAAATATAGGCTTGAATAATAGTAGAAACAGGGCCAATACTCGTTATTATTGAAACATTATTACTTCCTATTTTTTTCATCCCATTACTTATTAAAAATGATGGAATAACTGTTGCAATAATTGCAAGTGCAATTGCGTACCAAGTAAGTTGTGGAGTGAGATGCAAACCTTTTGTAGAGTGAGTTACTAAATAATGGATAAAAATTCCAACTGTTGCTGCCAACATTACATAGGCTG